>Ga0265780_10005399_pt1 | contig 16216 bp, 16 predicted proteins | sample P1T30metagenome_FD_192432 | JGI IMG/M metagenome (GOLD analysis project Ga0265780, IMG submission 192432) | Plant litter microbial communities from East Loma Ridge, Irvine, California - P1 T30 | ecosystem: Environmental > Terrestrial > Plant litter > Unclassified | place: USA: California... | reverse complement strand
TTCTCATAGTCGTTTTCGGCAACTTTTAAAATGGTGATCATCTTTTGTTCCTTTTCGTCGCCCACCGGTATAACCAACAGCCCACCTATATTAAGTTGGCGAAGTAACACTTCGGGTACCGTGGGTGCACCGGCTGTTACAATAATTTTATCGTAAGGAGCATGCTCATCAATGCCTTTAGAGCCATCGCCTAAAAAGAAATGCGGGTGGTACCCCATGTAAGGTAATACTTGTATGGTGCGCTCGTATAATTTTTCCTGCCGTTCAATGGTATAAACCGTGGCTCCAAGCTCTAACAATACGCAAGTTTGGTAGCCGCAACCAGTACCTATTTCTAATACTTTTTGTCCCTTGTGAATATGTAATAACTCCGACTGGTAGGCAACCGTGTAAGGCTGCGAAATAGTTTGTCCTTCGCCTATAGGGAACGCAATATCTTTGTAAGCCTGATTCCAGAAAGTTTCATCAAAAAAGAAATGACGGGGTACTTTATTAATAGCCTGTAACACTTGCTCATCTTCAATACCCTTTTTTTTCAGCAGTTCTACCAGCCTTTTACGGGCACCTTTTTCACGATAATTATCTATAAACTTATAAGCCATTTCTACTGCAAATCTACGCTAAAAATGGCCGTTTCGGGAGCATGATTTGAAAGATTTGAAGGTAATGAGTTTAATGGATTGGTAAATAGAGGAGTAAAATAACCTTGCATACTTAATGGCATTTTTTGAGTTATGTACATCCACTTAACAATTTGATAACATGATAATTTGTATCAGTTATTAACTCAGGCACGTACGGTCATGTATACATTGAAGGTATCACATGACTAAAAACCTGCAAACCAAAACCATACTGTTATTTTTACTGGCACTATTAACTATTAGCGCCTGCACCAAAGAACAATGCGATGATAAACAAACGGATAAACTAACAGCTAATGCCACTGTGATCAATACAGGAGTACCTGCGTTAGATGGTTGCGGCTGGCTTATTAGGATAGGAACAACCAATTATGCGCCCGACAATCTTACTGAAAATTTTAAGACAGATAACAATCAGGTGAAGATCATATACACTATTTCGGATGCTGATTACATTTGTGGCTGGGGTACCAGTTTAAAATATATCCACTTATACGATATTAAAAAGTAACACTTAATAAGGGTCTACATCGGGCTGCACGATGCAGCCTTTGCTTAGCTTGGTGGTTTGGAACTCCTGTATCACATCCCGTATAACTGCCTTAACCTTTACAATTGAAATGTTATCCTTCTCAAATTTGAGCATAATAGATTTAATGTAGAAGTTGCGGATGCGGCTTATCAGCGGGTACTCAGGCCCAATAACCCGGTCGCCAAAATGCTTACGCAATTCAACGGCGAGATATTCGGCCTGGTGATACAGCTTTTCGACATCCCGGTGCTTAATATCCATCTGGATAATGCGGTAAAACGGCGGATATTTGAAACTTTTGCGTTCTTCTATCTCGGTAAGATATAGTTCCTTGTAATCGTTCCTGATAACCTGGTCTATAACCCTATGCTGCGGGTTGTACGTTTGTATAACCACCTTACCCTGTTTGCCCCGGCGCCCTGCCCTTCCGCTTACCTGAGCCAGCATCTGAAAGCTGCGTTCGTTAGCACGGTAATCAGGGTACTTTAGCAAGCTATCGGCGTTAATGATACCAATAACTGTAACGTCCGAAAAATCCAGTCCTTTGGCTACCATTTGCGTACCTACCAAAATATCAATGCGCTTTTCTTCTAAATCGTTCAATAGGTTTTGGTAAGCGTTTCGGGCACGGGTAGTATCCAGGTCCATCCGGGCAATGCGGGCATCGGGTAAGAGCACTTGCAGTTCGTCTTCAATTTTTTCGGTACCAAAGCCTTTGTATTCCAAATGGGTTGAACCACAAGCCGGACAAGTACTTAGCGATTCTTCTTTGTAGCCGCAATAGTGACAATGCAAATGGCTGCTGCTTTTATGGTAAGTTAAACTTACATCGCAATTGATGCAACGAGGCGTAAAAGCACAAACCCGGCACACCAGCACAGGCGCATAGCCCCGGCGATTTTGAAACAAAATTACCTGTTCTTTATTTTTGAGCGCTTCTTCAATAGCTGCCATGAGCACACTGGTAAAGTGCGACTGCATGGTTTTGCGCTTCATTTCCTCAGTAATGCTTACCACGTCTGTTTCGGGCAAACTTACCCCACCAAAACGTTCGGTAAGCTCTGCAAAACCATACTTTTTGGTACGGGCATTAAAGTAAGATTCGAACGAAGGCGTGGCCGAGCCTAACAGTACTTTGGCCCCGTAACGGTTGGCCAGGTAAATGGCAGCATCGCGCGCATTATAGCGCGGGGCAGGGTCAAACTGCTTGTACGAGGTTTCATGCTCTTCATCAATAATTACTAAGCCCAAATTATCGAACGGTAAGAACACCGAAGAACGGGCCCCCAGCACTACCTTGTATTCATGGTTCAAAACCTTTTGCCAAACTTCTACCCGTTCGTTGTCATTAAAACGGGAATGATATACGCCAATATCGTTACCAAAATACTTACGCAGGCGTTCTATTACATGGGTGGTCAATGCAATTTCGGGTAATAAGTAAAGCACTTGTTTACCTGCGGCAATGGCCTCTTCTACCAACCTGATGTAGATCTCTGTTTTGCCTGATGAGGTTACGCCATGAAGCAAGACCACCTCTTTTTGTTTAAACTGATCTTGTATATCTTCCAAAACCGTTTCCTGAACCTCACTCAACTCAAAGGTGGCAAACTCACTATTATCTTCATAATAAAGCCGGCTCACGTTCTTTTCTTCGATGAGCAGAATTTCTTTGTCGGTCAACGATTTGATGATTGATGCACTAGCACCGCTGGCTTCCATCAAATCATTTTTAGAAACCAGTTTTTGCTGACGTGCCAGTTTAATATACGCCAGCACGGCGTCGGCCTGTTTGGGGGCACGGCGCTCCAGTTGTACAAATAATTCGCGCAGCATATCCTGATCCTGATATAGCGAAGCCAGTTTTATGTATGACCGTTTACGTGGTTTGTAACGCTCGCTTACTTCTTCGGAAATGTGAATGATATTCTTATCAAACATCGATTTCAGCACCGGCATCACAATTTTTTGTCCCAGCAGCTTTACAATATCGCTTACCGTAAGAATAGGCTGAATATCGAGCGCATCAACAATTAAAAACTCCTTATCGTGCAATACCGATCGGTCAATCTCTCCATCGGGGTTTAGCATGATCCGGGTTTCGCTAGCCAGTTTCAAGGCAGCGGGTAAGGCGGCGGCCATTACCTCGCCGGTATTGCAGAGATAGTAATTGGCCAGCCATTTCCAAAAGTCCAGCTGCTGTTCGGTTACCACCGGGCGGTCGTCCAGTACTTCCATTAAATACTTGGCCTGGTATCTTTCGGGGGCTACTTCGGTAATATCATTAATAATGGCCGTATACATTTTGCTTTTGCCAAACTGCACCACCACCCTCTTACCTACGGCAACCGCATCGTTTAACTCATAAGGCACACGGTAAGTGTAATTTTTGGATATGGCTAAAGGCAGTATTACTTCGGCAAAAAGCGTAATACGGTCGGTATGTTGAGTTTCATTAAATTCTAACATGTTACTTATCTTTCCAGGCAGCCAGCGCCAGGGTAAACCAGCCGGCTATAAACAGTACCCCACCTAAAGGAGTTATAGGGCCAAGTACGTTCATCACACCCGAAGGGTGAGTACTCAGGAGTGACAATGCATACAACGAGCCCGAAAACAACAGGATGCCAAGCGTAAACAGCCAGTAACTGGCATTAATAAGTTTACTGTTTGAACGATTAAGTGCTGCCAGGAACAATAACGCAAAAACATGATAAAAATGATATTGTACAGCCGTGCCCCAGCTTTGCAGGTACTTGGCGGTTAGTACCTCTTTAAGTGCATGTGCGCCAAAAGCACCGGTAATTACGGCCAGCATGCCCAATATGGCTGCCGTGGTGACAATTTTTCTATTCATGTACACGTTATATGCAGCTAAATTAACCAATTGCACGTATTCCTATATTGCCACAAGGTAAAAATTCTACATTTGCCTAATTCAATTAATTATGAAACGACAGATTATCATCACCTTTATTTTATTAGCGGCTACCGTGATGATAACGCTTACCTATTTCAAGCACCTTAACCCTCCGGGCCGCAGAGTAAACCAGGTCATAAACACTATACCTTCTTCGGCGGCTTTTATATTTCAGTTTAATAACGACAGTAGCTTTTATGACATTTATAGTAAAAGCGATCTGTTTGCTTCAATAACCGGCCGACAAAAAATGCATGAATTGGATGCCTTGCGCCACACGGTTCTTAACTATCCTTTACTAAAAGATCACTTTTCGGCAGAGGATATTTTCATATCCATTCATCCGCAGTCAACAGATAGTTTAGATTACCTCATTACCTTACCCGCGGCAAGCCATGTAGAACAAGGTTTACTGGACTTACTTAAAAACAAATCGGCAGCACACGTGAACCTCGCCCAACTAAATTTAGCGGGCAAAAAAGCTTACAGCATTCGCATAGATTCGCTTAATAAAGATTTTTATTTCGCCAACCGCGGCAGCGACATCTGGATAGGTAGTTTTTCTAAAGCCTTGGTTCAAGAAAACTTAAATTATAAACCCCTGGAAAAAAGCGTATTTAGCTTGTTACCCGACCAGCAAAATTCTACCCTGTTGGGCAGCCTGTATGTTAATTATGCACAGCTTGCGCCATTACTTACGCAATTATATAAAACCGATAACATTGATTTCTGGAAAGGCTTATCTATGCTGCCTGCCACTACGGCGCTAAGCCTTAATTATAAAAGCGATGCTTTAATGTTTAATGGCTTTACCAGCATTGAGAAGAATAGGGCTACCAGTTACCTTAATTTATTTACAAGCATGAAGCCGGTCACCATGTCGCTCGTAAATATATTTCCCCTAACTACTGCATACAGCAACAGTTATGCGGTAGATGACGTTAAGCGTTTTGAGAAGTTGCTGGCTGCATGGCAAAATAAAGCCGGGTTCGATCAGGAAAAAACTAAGCTCTTCTCTCAGATAAAAGCCGAAACAGGTGTACAGCTAGATCAGGAATTCAGGAACTTGGTTGACAATGAATTTGCGGTGGTTACAACCCGTTTTCAGGAAAAGCTAGCCATAATTAAAGTAAAGAATGGTGCATTATTACGTCCATTTTTTAATAATGTAAGCAGCATGGTAAATGATGAGATAGGCCAGCTTAATTATAACCAGGTACCCCTATTCTTATTAGGTGATGCCCTTACTCCTTTCAGGAGGCCGTACTTTATTATTCTTGACAACTATCTGGTTTTGGCCAATACGCAGCGCGAGTTAAGTATTTACAAAGAAAATTACTTTAACAATGCTTTTATCAGTAAGAACAATGAGTTTATAGAATTTAACAACCTGCTTGCACAACGCTGCAACGTAAGCTTTTTTATTAACTTTAAAAACGCGGTTGATGTATTTAAACACACATTAAAGAAACCATTCGCAAAAGCCTACCAGCAACAACCTGGCTTTAAAAATTATTACGCTGCTTCCTATCAACTGTCTGCCTCAGATAATGACTTTTACACCAACTTCTGCATTAAACTCATAACGCCTGATACAACCAGCATAAACAGGTAATACGTTTGTACAATAAGATAATAAATCTAATTTAGCTTTTAATAAAGTCACCTATTACTTGCTTTTTCTAAATGACTAAATTATTGATGAGTATACTGATAGGCTTTCTCAGCTTATCGGCTTACGCACAGCGCTTTGCGCAATATAATACCGGCACTTTATTCGATTCATTTGAAAACCTATCTCAAGCAGCCTTTATACCCGATTCGAGCCGTAATATTGCCTTTAATTTTTTAGTGCCTAACATCACACTAAATGGTTACGTGAAAGGCAATGCACAATATACATTAAAGTCGAGGTTGTTTTTAGGCCGGTATAATAATGATGCTGTTACTGTAGGTCAAAACCAGTATAACAATGCACTGGCCAATGTAAATGTGTACATAGGCATGTTAAAGCTATATACCAGTGCCGGCGGCCGACAAGAAATTGGGGTATCATACCAAATAAAAGCAAACGGACGAGGCCACGTAACCGACGAAACAGTTGCACTATTTAATGGTATTCAAAAGTTTACAGAAAACAACTATACTGATATTTTCAACAATAAAGCTTTCTACGAAAGCTTTCACCAGTTTAGTGCTACGTACCGTGAAAAGGTAACTCAAAACTTTTTTGTGGGGATAAAATTGAGCCTGCTGTCTGGCATTGCTTATAATAAACTAGATATTCGGGAGTCGAGCCTTGCCATTATAAACAGGGGCACTACCAACCCGCCTGCAGGTGGCAGTGCAGATTGGATGCTAAGAGGCAATTTTCAAACAACGTTGCCATATAGAGATCTGCAAAACCGCGATCTGCTTCCTAATTTTAAAAATTTGGGTGCGGCAATGGGCATAGGCGCAACCTATATTGCACCCGGCGGAATTATTATACAAGGAAACCTCAAAGACCTGGGTTTTATACACTGGGCAGGCGATGCTACCACTTTTAATTTTGGCACCACTACCCGAATATTAGGACTAAATACCACCCGACGCGAAACAAATGTTTATACCGCACTTACCGAAATAATTGAAACAGTACCCCAGCAAAAGCCATTTACTAAACCTATTGTTGGCCGGGCCGAATTATCGGTAGCTAAAAAGTTTCAGTTTGGTACAATAACTTATTTGCCAACCGCAATTGTTTCCAGGCAAGTTTACGGGTTGGGTACCGCTGCGACCTTAGTAAACAATGTACAATTTGGAGCATTTGGCACCACTTTAAGCGGTATAGCGAACGAGGATAAACTTTTCGACATTGGCCTGCAATTCATGTACAAAACGCCCAATTTTGAACTTTTTGTAGGGAGCGAACAACTCACCCGCAGCATGAACCTTTACAGTGCAAGTAGTGAGAATGAGAATGCCATTACTAAAACCATGTCACATTCGGGCGGTAACGTTTACTTGGGGTTCTCCTTTAAGTTTGGAAAAAAGATTGAGCGCTGGAAAACGGAGAGTTACTATTATAATGGTGGTGAACAAGGGCCTTTAGGCAAAGCCTGGCGTAAGGCTTTTAACTAAGAGGGTTTAAGACTGTGCCGTTGTCTTTTTTCCGGCAATAAAATCTTTCAGATAAAAAGGCTCAAAGTAGGCTACGTCTTCAAAAGTTTGAGCATTAAAAGCATCCATAGCCCCACGTGTAAGATAGATGGCTGAGTTTGCAAAATGGGTATCAAAGCTGGCATTACTATGCTTACCTAAAACTTCCTGACATTTGGCCGCACCATCTCCAAAAAACAAGATCTTTTGTTTACTAAGCAGTTCAGCGTAGCTGTTTTCATCAATAATTTCGGCAGAAGTAGGCTGAATACGCTTACCCTTAGCATCAAATAGTGCGGTATAAACTTCCATGCGGCGGGCATCAATCATAGGGCAAAGCAGTATCTCTTCATCCTCAATGCTGGCGGCCATTCCATCGGCCATAGCTTGCAGCGTTTCAACGGCAATAAGCGGCTTATCCAAACCAAAACATAAACCCTTTGCTGTAGATACCCCAATACGCAAACCGGTGTAAGAACCAGGCCCGCTGCTTACTGCAATAGCATCTAAATTGGCATAGTTTAAATGAGTTTGTGCAAACAGCTCTTCAATAAAAACCGTAATTACCTCGGCATGAATATTACGTTCATTCAGTTCCTTTACAGCCAAAATTTCTCCTTGTTGCATTAGGGCAACCGAGCAAGCAGTGGTAGCAGTTTCTATTTGCAGCAGTAAACACATGTAAAAATTCTTTAAGGTACAGGATCGGGGCCATGACCGCCCCAGGGATGGCAGCGTCCTATTCGTTTCAGGGTTAACCACCCACCTTTAAACGGACCATGCTTCTTGATAGCTTCTAAGCCATAATGCGAACACGTAGGCGTAAACCTGCATGAAGCTCCCAATATGGGCGATAAAGTGAATTGGTATACTTTAATAAGCCCAATAAACAAGCCGCTAATAAGCCGTTTAAACAACTTTAAGATGGTTTGCATTGATCTGTTCGTTTAACTGAACTAAAAGCTTCACCATCTTTTTATCCATCAGGGTAAAATCGTTAATCTCCTTACCAATATAATTAATGGAAAGAATGATTTGCTTGTCTTGCTCCTGCAAAGCTGCGTACAGCAAGTCCTGCTTGTGAACCCGGTAAGCTTCACGGGTACGGCGTTTGATCAGGTTACGATCAACCGCACGGCGATAGCGCTTTTTTGCAACCGCAAAAACCACCTGTACCGGCACCTGGTCCTGCAGCGTTGCCTGCAACCAAGACACCCTGAAAGGATAGCACAAAAAGGAAGAACCGCTACTAAAAAGCTGTTCTAAAAGCCTTTTATTACATAGCCGTTCTTCCTTTTTAAAAGTGTACATTATGCTTATACTGGTAAACCGAAAGTATTAAACAACGGCACCAACCCCATTAAAAACGGAGCAAGCAACCTGTATTATGCTTTATGACGACGTTCGTCAGAAACTGATAATCTTGATCTGCCTTTAGCTCTTCTTGCAGCTAAAATTCTTCTGCCGTTAGCAGTTGACATGCGCTCACGGAAACCGTGTTTGTTTCTTCTTTTACGTTGAGACGGCTGAAACGTTCTTTTCATGATTGTTATATTGTGTAATCGTTATTCCTTAAAAACGGGAGTGCAAATTTAGCGTTTATATTTTAGTTTTCAAATATAATTATTACTATTTAGTTTTATAAGATTTTGCCCGTACTTTAACGTTTTAAACTACCTGTTCTATGAAATTAAGACTGTTAATGGTTTTGCTATGCATCCCCTTTTTAGGCATGGCTCAAGCTAACTATAAAATTTACAACACTACTACTCAAAAGCCAGCCACCATTGATGATATTATTAGCGACATGGCCAAGGCAGATGTGCTATTCTATGGCGAAGAGCATAATGACTCTATTGGTCACACTGTTGAGCTGGCATTACTCACTAAGCTTAACGAAAAGTATGCTGGCAAAGCTGCGCTATCATTAGAAATGTTCGAGACTGATACTCAGCCTATTTTAAACGAATACCTCCAAGGTCTTATTCGCGAAAAAAACCTGATTAGCGATGCCCGTGCCTGGCCCAATTACAAAGACTATCGTCCGTTAGTTGAATTAGCTAAGGCAAGTAAGCTACCTGTTATTGCGGCTAATGCGCCGAGCCGTTACACCAACAGGGTTACCCGCCTGGGCCTAAAAAGCTTAGCACAATTAGATGCCAGCGCTAGGGCATACCTACCTCCCCTGCCTGTAGATACAGCTACAGGACCTTACTACAATAAGTTTATAGAAATTATGGGCGGCCATGCCGGTATGGGCGGTATGCAAATCTACCAATCGCAAAACCTGTGGGATGCTACCATGGCCTGGTCAATAGCCCAATATTTAAAAAGCCACAATGGCAGCAAGCTTATTCAGGTAAATGGCGGCTTCCACAGCGAAGACCAACTTGGCGCTGTGGCACAGCTTAAAAAGTATGCACCAGCAGCACGCGTTATTAATGTTGCCGCCTACGCCAGCGAGCAATTTGACCAGGTAGACTGGAGCAAGTACAGCAAAAGCAATACCTATATTATTATTACCGATGGCCGGTTGCGCAAAAGTTTTTAAGCTTTTGCTGCTAATATATCGCGAATTTCGGTGAGTAAAACTTCTTCTTTGGTTGGTGCAGGCACTACTGTTGGCGCTACAGCTTCTTTCTTATTAAAGCGGTTTATAGCTTTAATAAACAAAAACAACGCAAAAGCAACTATTATAAATGAGATAATTTGCGATAAAAAGTTACCGTATTTAATAGCCGTGCCGGGTACTACCAGTTGGCCAAGGTTTGATAAATTGGCTGCTTTAAGCGCAGGCGTTAGTATGGCCGGCGTTATAATATCTTCTACCAGCGAACTTACAATTTTGCTAAAAGCACCGCCTATAACTACAGCAACGGCTAAATCTAACACGTTACCTTTAACAGCAAATTCTTTAAACTCTTTAATAAACGACATAGCAGCAAGTATTTAGTTTGTGTAAGGCTAAGTTACCATTTACGCTGGCACATTAAAATTTTTGTTTCTACAAACAAAACAACCGCTTTGGCATTAACCATAAATCTAACTCATATTTACTTTTTGTTAATACCGCCTATTGATGTATTTTTGGCGTAATCTACATTATGTTAAAACAGAATCTTCAACAAAAACTTTTACAAAAGCTATCACCGCAGCAAATTCAATTTATTAAGCTGCTGCAGGTGCCTACTGTATCGCTTGACACCCGCATAAAAGAGGAGCTGGAGGAAAACCCTGCACTTGAAGATCTGAGCTTAACCAATATGACCGAGCCCGAGGAGCAATACCCCGACCGCGACCCGGATGAGGATTATTCATCAGGTAATGAAGAAAGCAACGACTACGACGAGTTTAACATAGACGATTACCTGCAGGAAGATAACGTAAATGAATATGGCTCGCGCTACGACCAAAACGGCGACGACGAGGAAGAGCGTAAAGAAATGCCAATTGCCATTCAAAGTTCGTTCTTTGAAAATTTACAGGCACAGCTCGATCTGCTGCCTTTAGCTGATAAAGACTTTAGGATTGGCCAGCAAATAATTGGCAGTTTGGATGATGACGGCTACCTACGCCGGCCCATTATGTCGTTAACAGATGATTTGGCCTTTTCTCAAAACGTAATGGCCGAAGATGAGGAAGTAGAAGAAATGCTGAAGGTAATTCAAAGCTTCGACCCCCCGGGTGTTGGTGCACGTACCTTACAGGAGTGCCTGCTGATACAGTTACGCCGTAAAGACGCAAATGACCCTATTATCATAAAGGCCATTTTAGTTGTAGAGCACTATCTTGACGAATTTACCCGCAAGCATTACGATAAGCTTGAAAAATCACTAAACATGAACTCTATTGAGTTGCGTGGCGTGGTTAATGAAATATTAAAGCTTAACCCTAAACCGGGCGACTCTAACGAGGTAAACACCAAGCAACACCAGGTTATCCCCGATTTTCACATCAGCAATAATGATGGTGTGCTAATTTTGACTCTTAATTCAAAGAACGCGCCCGAACTGCGTGTAAGCCGCTCTTACCAGGAAATGTTTGAGCATTATGATAAGGCTTCGCAGCGTGATAAGAAGATGAAAGAGGCGGTGCAGTTTGTTAAACAAAAGCTCGACTCGGCTAAATGGTTTATCGATGCTATTAAACAGCGCCAGCAAACGCTGTTAAAAACCATGAATGCCATTATGCAGTACCAGTATGAGTTTTTCCTAACCGGCGATGAAAAGAACCTGCGCCCGATGATCTTGAAAGACATAGCCGACCGTATAGGCATGGATATTTCTACCGTATCGCGTGTGGCTAATTCAAAATATGTTCAAACTGAGTTTGGCACTTTCTTGCTTAAATCATTTTTCTCAGAAGCTATACAAACCGAAAGCGGCGAAGAAGTATCGAACAAAGAGGTTAAGAAAATTTTGGAAGAGCACATAGGCGGCGAAGACAAACGCCATCCGTTAGCTGATGAAAAGCTTACAGATATTTTAAAAGAACAAGGCTATAACATTGCCCGCCGTACTGTTGCCAAATACCGTGAGCAAATGAACATACCGGTAGCTAGATTGCGTAAAGAGCTTTAAATTGGAACGAGGTTTAGGGGAGTGGGATACGAAGTTTTAAGAATCAAAATACCTTATAAATTCAAGCTACGCACCAAAAGCTTCGCTCTCCGCAACCTAAATTCCTTCGGCACCTGTGCCTTGTATAGCTGCACCAATACGCTCTACCAACTCGTCGTCTAACATGCCGTCTTGTTGTTCCCAGCATTCTACTTCTTTGCAGCTGTGCACTAGTGTACAAAGGTGTTCATCGTTGGCTACTACAATATATGTATCGTTGCAGGGTATAACCAGCATAGTGCTATAGTCGCCGGTATCGTAAAAATCAACTTCTATTTTAAATGACTCTTCGCTCTTACCTGCATCGAAATCCAAATCGTCTAAATTATCCTCATTCATAATATAATTACAACACAGTTAAATTATAGTTTTAGCAATACAAAATGAGTTTTATATTGTTACAACCATGTTAACACACTGACTTAAAGGGTGTAAACATTTACATATCAAACAATGGAAGCAAACCCAATCAACCCTTCAGATTCAGAATTGATAAAAGAGCACTTTGTGCATCATCTTAACAGGATTTATTTTGGTAAAAAATATCTTCAGAAACACCTCCCCGATCTAAATAAACTTTCGTCTTTTAAGAAATTAAAGCAAGGACTGGAAGAAACCTGGGAAGATGTGAATAAGCAGGTAGGCCGTATAGAAAAAATATATGATTTAATTGAGGCTCATCCAGCTAAAGAAAACTGTGTACCTATTATCACCGTTTTTAAAGATGCTTTTGAACCACAGGAATACGGCTTGCAAAGTACGTTGTTAAACGATATAGACATTATACTGTATCTGCAATTATTAGAGCACATTAACATCACATCTTACCGCATGCTTAAAATATTGGCTGCATCTATGGGTATAACGGAGGTTGAACAACTACTGCTGGAAAGCTTCGACGAATCGAGCGATAATGATAAGTTGTTTGTAATGATTGCAGACGAATATGTACAACTGCGACACAACAATTAACAAAAAAAGCCTTTAGTAATTAACTAAAGGCTTTTATAATAATTAATATGTTGTTATGCGTTTTGAATAGAAGTATTCAAATCATCGGCTTCGCCTTTGAATTTTGATTTACCTTCATCGTAAGAATCAGCAGCGTAAGCTTTAGCCTGATCTACTTTACCTTCTGCTTCATCCTTATAATCAGATAAAGTGCCCAATACGCCATTGAATTTTGTTTTAGCTTTGTCTACCAAAGTGTTACCATACTCTTTCACATCGTCGGCAGTAACTTTGGCTTTGTCTTTAGTTTTTTCAACTAAATCGTTTACGTAATCAGCAATGTCTTCTCTTAGCTCAGAGCCGCTTTCGGGCGCTAATAATAAACCTATTGCCGCACCTGCTGCAGCACCTACTAAAAGCGCTGCAATAATTTTGGTTTGATCTTTCATGTTTTATCTTTTTAGTAGATGATATAATTGTTAACACCAATTAGCTCTTACTGTTTACACATTTTTTAAATAATTGCTAATCCGTTGCATTTTTATATCACATGTACTTGATAAAAACTTAACACAGTTTATCCTGGTTAAGGGGTAGGGTAAAATAAAAAGCCGATCCTTTGTCTTTCTCGCTTTCTACCCAAACGTTTCCATCATGCCTTTTAACAATTTCGGCGGCGACATATAGCCCTATGCCAAAGCCCGAAAATGTTTGTTCATTACGCCCTTCTACCCGGTAAAAGCGATTAAATATCTTGCTTTGCTCATCGGGGCTTATGCCTATGCCATAATCTTGCACCGCTATACAAGCTTCATTATTGTTTACTGAAAGCTTAACATCCACTCTGTCGCTTTCGGGCGAATACTTAATAGCGTTAGTTAAAAAGTTGGTTATCACCTGGCCCACCCGGTCGCGGTCGGCATACACGGTAACCTGTTGCGAGGTAGTCATGACTATATCATGATGGGTGGCCGTATGCTGCACTTCTTCTACAATTTCTCTAAGCAGATCGTTAAACATAAACGATTCGCAATTTAAGCTCAGGCGCCCGGTTTCCATTTTTGATACGTCAAGCAAATCGGTTATTAAACGGGTAAGCTTATTTATTTGCTTATTTACCGTGTTTAACGATTTCATCAGGAACTCATCATCAGAAGCCTTATTTTTATAAATAGTTAATAACAATTGAACATAAGCTTTAATGGATGTAATGGGGGTTTTAAGCTCATGACTGGCCATGCCAATAAAATCGTTCTTAATTTGCTCATGTTCTTTCATACCGGTAATATCCATACCCGAACCAATGTAGCCCTCAAAAGTACCATCGGCCCCAATGCGCGGAACGCCTTTCATACCTATCCAGCGGTAGCGGTCATCATAGCGGCTTTTCATTCGGTATTCCATATAAAACTCGCGGCGGGCATCAAAAGCATGTATGTAGGTATCTACTACCCTGTCACGGTCTTGCTCATGCAGCAAATCGCTTTGCATAAAGCTACTGTCTGATAGTAGCTGCATTTCGCTGCCATAGTGCATCCAGCTTTTATTTAGAAAGGTAGTATGCTTGTTTACCCCTGTCATCCAAATAAGTACCGGTGCAGAGTCGGCAATGTTACGAAAGCGTTCTTCGCTATCTTTGAGCATTTGCTCAGATTTTTTGCGTTCGGTAATATCCATACACGAGCCCACATAGCCGGCAAATTCGCCGTTAGGTAAATACCGCGGTTTACCTGTTGCCGCAACCCACTGCGTTTTACCGTCGCTGCGCAGCACCCTAAAATCAACCTGGTATTGTGTTTTACGGTTAACATCACGTATATAACCACTTACTACACGGTCACGATCTTCGTGCTGCACGTACTCTATCCAGCCGCGGCCCAGGTGGGCTTCATAGGGGCTCCCTGTCCAGTCTATCCAGGTGTGGTTTACAAAAGTAATATTGCCACGGGTATCAACCGTCCATAGAGCAGTGCCGGCGGCATCAGTAATATCCTTAAAAAGCAATTGCTGCTCGGCCAGTTGGCGGCGGGCAAGTACTTTGGCGGTAACATCAAAACCCATGATCATTACCCCCTCAATAGCACCTTGCTGGTTGTTGTAAGGCGAGTACATAAAATCAAAAAATGCTTCGCTATCAGTAAGGTGTTCATCCTCTTTTGTTTGCACAGCATACTCATAACTATGCCTTGTTTTACCGGTATCATATACCTGTTCTACCTTGTGGTAAAAGCCATGTCCTAACTCTGGCCATGCTTCGCGCATGGGTTTGTTAAGCACATCGCGGTTGGCCCAAAGGTTTTTAAACATGGGGTTTATCAACTCGCACACCCCTTCGCGCCACCTTAAAATAGCTATTACGCTTTGAGTTTGCATAAATAGCCGCTTAAGCTGATTATCGGTTTGATAGAAACTACCGGTAGGAAACTCGGGCTCTTCGGTATTTGATAACATATAGTAGATGCTTAAAAACTAATCTCACAATTAAATTACAGAATAGCAAAATTAATTTATAATTAATTAACAGTTACAAACAGCTATGTTACAAGTAATAGTAAACACAAATGGTTTGGGCAAAATGGCAAGTTTAACTTCCTAATTTTAATTAAATGAAGCAATATATTAATGTATTTAATAATTTTACAGGGAAGCAATTTTTAGCTTTACACCATTATTTTTAGAAGATACGATAACTGTAAATAGGCAATTACAAGATAACGTACTAACTAACGTTATTAAAACTCCTATCGTCAAATATTTTAAATGATTGATTACAAAGTAGATTTAACAAATTGCGATCGCGAACCTATTCACATACCGGGAAAGGTTCAATCGCATGGATTTTTGGTAGCATTTGATAGTGCCGACGTTGTTAATTATGTTAGCGATAACATTGCACAGTACCTCAAGGTAGAGGCGCAGGAGCTTTTAGGTAAAACTGTAACAGACTTTGAACGCTTTTTGCAGCATGAAGAGGCTCCTGGCTTTGTACATCATATTTTACATTTAGGACGTCTGTCTAAAGGTTTTGAAAGTATAAATCCTTACACCATTAATTTGGGTGAGCAGAGTTTTAACCTCATCTTTTCCAGATCGGGCAAAAATGCAGTGCTTGAATTTGAACCCAACACTTCGGCTACAGAGGTTGATCTTCAAAAAACTATAGGCCGCTCGGTTAGCGAAATGCTATCTGGCAAGCACCTGAAACAACTACTTGATAACGCCGCCCAACAAATTAAGAACCTGATTGGGTACGACCGGATCATGATCTATAAGTTTTTAGAAGATGGCCATGGCGAAGTGATAGCCGAAGTTAAGGAAAGACACCTGGAACCTTTCCTGGGCCTGCACTACCCCGCAAGTGATATACCCAAGCAAGCACGTGAGTTATACAAGGTGAACCTTACCCGTA
>Ga0265780_10005398_pt1 | contig 16218 bp, 26 predicted proteins | sample P1T30metagenome_FD_192432 | JGI IMG/M metagenome (GOLD analysis project Ga0265780, IMG submission 192432) | Plant litter microbial communities from East Loma Ridge, Irvine, California - P1 T30 | ecosystem: Environmental > Terrestrial > Plant litter > Unclassified | place: USA: California... | reverse complement strand
ATGTGATTTTAAATCAATGAAGATTAATAATGAAAAAAATATTATTTACAGCAATTATTTTATGGAGTTCAAGCTGTTTGGCCAAAGAAGAATATAAATATGCTGGTGTTATTTGGGATGATCAAAAAAATATACCTGTTATTTTTCGGGTTTTATTTGATACTAAATTAAAGTGCGAAACAGAATTGCAAAAAGTAATTAATATGAACAAGAAAGTTTCAAAAATAAATCAATTTTTTTCTTGTTCATCCGTTTTTGTTGGCATTAGATAATTTTCAATTATAATTATGGATAAATATGTTGATAGAATTTTAGATGAATTTGGAATAAAGAAAAATTCTTTAGAAGAAAGAGGCTTACATAGATACAAAGAGCCTTTGAATTTAGAAATTATTCAGACTGATAACAATGGGAAAAATCATTATTTAAATCCTGAAGCAGCACATGCTTGGAGAGAAATGAAAAGCTCAGCATTAATTGATGGAATAGAATTAATTATTGTTTCAGCATTTAGAAGTATTGATTATCAAGCTGAAATAATTAGAAAAAAATTAGATAAAGGCTTGAGTATTGAGGAAATATTAAAGGTTAGTGCCGCACCAGGTTATAGTGAACATCATACTGGCAGAGCTATTGATATTACTAGCCCTAATAGTCCAATTTTAGAAGAATACTTTGAATTTACTCCTGCATTTGAGTGGTTAAATAAAAATGCAGATAAGTTTAATTATTATCTATCATTTGGGAAAAATAATAGTCAGGGATATTTGTATGAGCCTTGGCATTGGTGTTATGTGAAAAAATAAAGGAAATTATGAAAAATAAAATAACAGCAATACATAGAGAACATTTGCAACAATTAATTCAAAAAGAAATTAATGAACAAGGATTACAATGTGATTTAAATCATATAGATGTATCAAATGTTAAAAGTATGGAATTTTTATTTTCAAATACATCTCTTAATTGTTTTAATGGAGATATCTCCAAATGGGATGTTAGCAATGTAGAAGATATGAATAATATGTTTGATAGCTCTCAATTTAATGGAGATATATCAAAGTGGAATACATCTAAATTAACCACTATGAGTTCAATGTTTTATAAATCAATATTTAATGGTGATATCAGTAAATGGGATGTATCTAATGTTAAAAATATTAGTTATCTATTCACCTATTCTCAATTTGAAGGAAACATAAGTAATTGGAATGTTACTAATATTGAAAACATGTTATATGCCTTTACTTATTCTAGAGTTAATTGTGATTTATCCGATTGGAAACCATATAATCTCGATAGGTCTTTTAGTGATATTATATTTAATGATATTATGAATCCTTATTGGGGAGAATACAAAGATAGAGATGAACTAAGAAAAGGAATTGATACGTATCATTTACAGAAAGAGTTAAATATAGAATTATCAGAGAATAACGAAAAGAATAAAAAAGTAAAATTATAAAAATAAAAGCCCTAAAATTTAGGGCTTATTTTACTTATTTAGGTTTGTTAACTTTAGAAACTTTATTCGGCATAAATAAATTATAGAAAGATATTCCTTTTATAAAATTGTCTCTGTCATTTTCAGTACTTAAAACAGTAACTGCTCCTATGCCAATCTCTGTACATGCATCAACTTTATTGTTTATTTTATCTTTTTTCGCTTCTAATTCGGATTCAAATGAATCAGCAATAATATTCCATGCTGACATATGTTGACTTTCAGGAAGTTTGGCTATTTCTTTGGCAAAAGTAACACCTAATTTTTGAAATTGTTCTTTATTAGAATAATCTGGATTACTTTGATGGAAATCATTAAGAATTTGACGTATGTTAGTAGATATTTCTTTATCAATGTCTAAATTATTTATATCAAAGCCTTCAGGATATCTAGGCTTAGGAGCATTATTAGTTGCCATTGGTTTTTTTGAAACAAAATTTTCATCTTTACTATGTAATGTAAATCCACTTATAAAATTTTCTCTATCTATTGAAGTATTTAAAATAGTTAAAGCTCCACTTGCAAGTGATTTAGCGATTTCTGTAGATAATTTCTGTCCATTTATTTTTTCATCACCAAATTGTAAATCAAATGAATCACCAATAATATTCCATGCTAAGATATGTTCTTTTAAAGGTAATTGAGAGATTTCTTTAGCAAGATTAACACCTAGTTCTTGAGTTTTTTCTTCATTTAAAGTTTTGCCATTATTTTGATAATAATCTTTGAGAAGATTATGAATATTATTTGCAACAGTTATTTCCATATTAATTCCTTTCCTTTATTTTTAAATTTAATTTAATACATAACAATTATATTGATAAAAAAACCAAAGTAAATATTTAAAATTGTGATATACTTCTCTATATTTAATTTTAAAGAGATAAAAATGGCACAATTTTACGGTGTTTGGGCTGGTCGGAAACCTGGAGTCTATGACAATTGGAATGATTGCAAAACTCAGGTTGATAAGTTTTCAGGAGCAAAATATTCTAAACTGAAAGCTACTAATTATAATGATGCTTTGGCAGAGTTTAATGGTGGTGCAGTTTCTCCTCAAGTTAATTCTTCTCCAGTAACCTCAAATATTAAATCTTCAACTAATAGTAATAAGCCAGTTGGTATTGCTTTAACTGTGGATGGTGCAGCCAATGGTATTTGTTGTGAATATCAAGCTGTATGGTATCCAAGTGGTGAACTAGCTTTTGCATCAAAGCAATTGGCTGGAGGAACGAATAATATTGCAGAATTTTTAGGACTTGTCTCTGCGATTAAATATCTGAATGATAACAATCAACCACTTAAAGTTTATACTGATTCAGTAACAGCAATGGCATGGGTCAGGAATAAAGTTGCAAATACTACTGCTAGAAACACTGGCAAAGCTACTGAAGAACTTGACAGTATGATTGCTGGAGCAGAAAAATATTTGCGAGATAATGAACAGCTTTTGAAAAAAGTTGAAATTTTAAAGTGGGAAACAAAAGAGTGGGGAGAAATTCCTGCTGATTATGGTAGGAAATAACATGGATAAGCAATTTTGCCCTATTTGTAATGCAGAAGTACAACCTAGTCTGCGCTATCCTGATTATTTATGTGAAAATTGTGTAACTAACGCTCAATCAAAAGATGGAAAATTAGTTGAATTCCATAATACAAATATAGCTGGTGGTTGTGTTGGACAATACACAGAAAGTAAAACTAAATATGATAGTGATATTGTTTATGTGAATGGAGTTAAATGCAAAGCAAAAGAAGCACGTTTTGGTGGAATTGTTATTCAGCCATTTAAGAACCAATAAACAAAATTATTAATATAAAGAAGCAGATCAGAAATGGTCTGCTTTTTTTTTACCAAAAAGTTTTAACTAGGACAAATGAGTTCTTTAAAGGATCGCCATTAATTTAAGATCCTGGCGGAAAACATCCTTAACCATAAAGAGTTCTTTGAAGCTTTATCCAACTTACCATCAACAAATATAAAGCCAATCCCCTGGAGATGTAATCTCTAAAGAACTCTTTGAGGATTATCCTGGAGTCCCCTGGTTAAATTAACTTTAAAAATAGGCTGAGGAGTAAGAAAAAGATCTTAAAAGAGTTCTTTGAGGGTTTCTCCTGGAACTTTCACCTGGATTTGCCAGGATATTTTTTATTGTTATTTTGTTTTAATCTGGTAAAATTTTAATAACTCTTAGAATTTATTATGAAAAAAAGAATTATTGCAAAAAATACAGAGCACCTTAAAAAGTTAATAGAACAAGAGATGGCTCTAAATGGAAATCAATGTGATTTGAATCACATTGATACTTCCAAAGTCACAAGTATGTATGAACTATTTAATGCTTCTGAATTTAATGGAAACATCTCAAAATGGAATACATCTAATGTTACTAATATGGAAAAAATATTCCAATTATCAATATTTAATGGAGATATAAGTAATTGGGATGTATCTAAAGTAATAAGCATGAGTCATGCATTTGATTGTTCTTTGTTTAATGGAGACATCTCAAAATGGAATACGTCTAATGTAAAATATATGGATAGTATGTTTTATTCTGCAAAAAATTTTAATAATGATATTTCTAAATGGGATACATCAAAAGTTTTAGATATGTGTTATATGTTTAATAGTTCTCCATTTGATGGAGATATATCAAAATGGAATGTGTCTAAAGTAGAAGATATGAAATTTATGTTCTATGAGTCTAATTTTACTAAAGATTTAACAGAATGGACTCCCTATAATTTAAAAGATGGAAGATATCAAACTTTTGATGGTTCGAATTGTCCATCTCCTTATTGGTCAAAATGCGATAATCAAACAGAGAGAAAAAAAGCGATTAATGCTTATTTATTAGAAAAAGAACTGCAAGAACAATTAGGTTTAACAGGTTCCTCCCAAAAGAAAATTAAATTATAATGGTTATCAGTTTTAATATTAAACTATGTTATAATGACATCTTAAATTTCAAAATAATTTTAATTAACATTAGGTGAACCATGCTACAGAAACTAGAATTTACTGCCAAAGATAACGAGCTACTTAATAGTGGTGCAATTATCATGACCGAAAAAGATGGCTATACTTTGGTGAACACTGTTCCTGAACATGAATTTTGGAAAAATATTCATGGTGAAGTTTTAGATTCAATGTGTGTTTTCTTTGCAAAAGAACTTGAACCAGGAATTTATCAAACTAAGTTAAATTTCCATATGGGAATGAGACAATATACTGATTTCTCTCCAATTAGTTCCCATGAACGCTTGGGAAAAGATGGTCTGCCTAAAAAATATGAACAAGATAGCTCAATAATGGATTATTTTGAGAATACTATTGAATCATATGGTATTGCTGATAATGTGGAACAGATTAAGCAATATTACCAAGATCAGATTAATTCAGATGCTAAAATTGTGATTAATCTTACAGAAATTCGTAAAGATAATCAACCTGAAAATGGCGGTTGGCGTTGGGAAAAATGGGGCAAATATATTGGCACAAGGGAATCAAAAGCTGATTACATCTATGATGAGCCAGAAATTGATTCTGTTTATGTTTTTCATGTTTATTCCGTTAAGCCAAAGAAAGAATTGGAATATGAAAAAGAAGTTGCAAAAAAAATGAAAATGTAATAAAAAATTAATAATAAAAATACCAAGTATAAGAAATATATTTGGTATTTTTATTTTAAATAAAGGAGATAGAGAATGGCAATGAAATATGTGCATGAATTGTTCCCTGAAAAAATTAATGGGAAAATTGATTCGGATAATATAATTGAAGTTTTTGATTGCTATGATTACCGTTACGGTAATATTTTTTATAAAGGTAAATTAGTCTATAATTTCTATAAAGAAATGTATACTGATGCACTAAAGGATTATGAACTTGTAGCTGAGTTACAGGAAAAAGGCTTAGACATCAAAAAAGCGGAAGTCATTATCTATAGTTTAGAAGATTTGCGTGATTATCCAGGTAATTTTACGACTATGGATTTTGAGTGTGCAATTGATTATTCTTATAAAGAATTATTTAAAGCATTTCAAACTGATTTAGTTGAAATTAATAATGCAATTGATGAATCTGAAAAAGACAGATATTATAAATTTATCAAAGTAGAAAAAATTTAAAGATCTCAGTCTAACGCATTTTTAGATAATTTAGTGATATTAAAAATGGGCAAGCATACATTTTCAATACATGGTTAACATATTTAAATTTAGGTGAGCAAAATCAAGGCACTTTATAGTGCCTTTTTGTTTATTAAATTGACATTGAATTTAAAATATTTTAATTAAATTTCTATAACAAACATTTAAAAGGAAAAGCATGTCATATATTCAATCTACCTTAATAAAGGATGAAGAAGTTACATATCAAGCACAAATTAGTAAATGGTCATTATTACCATTAATAATACTTGGAATTTTTACTATTCCACTCATGGGATTAGGATTCCTATTTTTAGTTTCTGCATATCTTAGGTATATTTCTACTGAATTAGCAATTACAAATAAAAGATTAATTGCAAAAGTTGGTTTTATTTCTAGAAAAACTATTGAAATTAATCTTTCTAAAGTTGAAGGTTTAAGAATTGAACAAGGAATATTAGGAAGAATGTTGAATTTTGGAACAATAATTGTTAATGGTTCAGGTGCTTCCCATGCTCCAATAGTAGGAATTAGTAATCCTATTGAATTTAGAAAGCATGTTTTAGAAAAAACAGAAAATAAATAAGTAAAATTAATTTATATAATCAAATAAAAAGGCTCTATAAAGTGCCTTTTTATTTGTCTGAAAGATTAACGATGCCTGAAAGATTTCTTTTTATCAAATCCATGCTGTTGGATTTTATCAGGATCAGAAATAGCAATAGGAGGTTCATTTTTATTGCTAATGACATTTGCCAAGCAATAAGCAATTTCCTGATAAGTTTTTTCCATATTACCATCAAAAACATCAAACAAGCCAAAGTAACTCAATGGCATATCTTTATACATTCTACTCCCACGAAGAAAGAAAATTGGAGAACCAATTTCTTTATGAATTGCAAGCAACTCTTCTTCAGTAGCAACTGGATTTTGAAAACGTGATTTAAAAGTAAAATTAGATGATTTATATTTTTTAGTGCAATATTCTTCATAAGAATTACAATCAAGAATATCCTTAACTCCCTGATTATAAGTTGCATTAAAATTAAAATGTTCTTTATTTTCTTTGATATGGTCAAAGAGTTCCTTAATACTTGCATTCTTTTTAATAATGCGATAAGGGGCACTAAATGCAGATGCACCGGGATTATGAAAATCTACCGATTCAAGAAGCATATAGGAAGCAAAAACTTTTCCATTAATAACAGCTTGGACAGTTTCCAAATCAAATGGGCGAGTTCCTCCAATAAGCCTGATAATATTCGTACTATAAGCACTCAGAATATTACGATCATTTTCACTAAGATTTTCGCGTTGATCGGGAATATGTTTCGCCAAAATTTTTTCAGTCAATGGAGAATTTTTTTCAGATGTGAGAAAATTCATCTGCCAATCATTAGGATTGGTAGATTTAAAATTATTGCTATTGATACGGGTAAATGTAATATGTTTATCAACACCATATTGCAGCATTTGGTCGTAGTAGTCAGTGAAGTTTGAAATAATTTTCATTAAGATTTCCTTGAGTATATATTAGATTTTAGCAGTATTAATTTTTTTTATCAATTATAACACAGCTAAAAATCTGTTGTATAGGTCTGAACATAATTTTTAGCTTCATTGTGATAAAAATGTTCATTGTATTAATAATTAAATTTGTTAAAATTTATGTATTAAAGAGAATATTTATGGAAAATATTATAGCTAGAGATAACAGACATCTAAAAGATTTAATTGAAGAAGGTATTAGAGTAAACGGTATACAATGCGATTTGAACCATATAGACATATGTAATATTACAAATCTAAATTACATGTTTTTTGCTAGTGAATTCAATGGTGATATAAGTAAATGGAACACATCTAATGTTACTAGTTTAGAAGGAATGTTTGCTTACTCAAAATTTAATGGAGATATATCAGAATGGGATGTGTCTAATGTAACAAATATGAACGGAACATTCTCAGGAACAGTGTTTAACCAGGACATTAGTAGTTGGAATGTTTCAAAAGTTAAAAATATGTGTAAATTATTCTCCCAATCTACATTTAATAGAGATATATCAAATTGGGATGTATCAAATGTTAAAGATATGGCAGAAATGTTTATACAGTCTAAGTTTAGCAGAGATATATCACAATGGAATACATCAAGTGTTATAAATATGCAAGGAATGTTTGCTAGGACTTATTTTAATGGTGACATATCAAATTGGAATGTTTCTAGTGTAGAAAATATGTCTGAAATGTTTTCTAGATCTACCTTTAATCAAGATATTACTAAATGGAATGTATCTAATGTTAAAGATATGAAACAGATGTTTTATAGATCAAGTTTAACAATAGACTTATCCATGTGGACACCGTATAAAGCAACAGATATAAAAAAATCTTTTATACAGTCAAAAATGCCTAAACCATGTTGGTATAAATGCAAAACCTTAGAAGATAAAGAAAAAGCATTTTTAGAATATAGAATTAAAACCATGAAAAATGAACTTAATGAAGAGTTAAATATAAATGTTTCATCAGGAAAGAAGCTAAAAATATGAAGGAGATAATCGTTGTTTTTGATAAGCTTCATTTAAAAAAATTAATTAGCGAAGAAATTAAATCGAATGGATTAAATTGCGATTTAAATCATATAGATGTTTCTAATATTGCCAATATGGAGGGATTGTTCTATGGTAGTAATTTTAATGGAGATATTTCAGAATGGAATACTTCTAATGTAAAAAATATGGTTAGTATGTTTGGCACCTCTATATTTAATGGAGACATTTCTAATTGGGATGTATCTAATGTAGAAAACATGAACTCTATGTTTAGTAATTCTCAATTTAATGGAGACATTTCTAAATGGGATACATCTTCGGTTAAATATATGCAAGGAATGTTTGAAATATCAATATTTAATGGTGATGTAAGTAAGTGGAATGTCTCAAATGTTGAGTGTATGCATTTAATGTTTTCTCAATCTCAATTTAATGGTGATATATGTAGTTGGAATGTATCTAAAGCTGAAACAATGTATGGGATGTTTTCTTATTCAAATTTTGATAAAGATTTATCCGATTGGAAACCGTATAAGGTTGATACCTTTGAAAATACTTTTATGGAATCACATTGCACTATTCCATATTGGGCTAATTATGAAAATATAGAAATACGAAGAAAAGCAATTGATAGTTATGTTTTAAACAAAGAACTAAATAAACAATTACATCAAAATAATAAAATTATACAAAAAATAAAAATTTAAAGCGAATTCATTGTGATGAAAAATAAAATAATAGCCAAAGATAAAGAACATTTATGGGATTTGATTATCAAAGAGATAGAGTTAAATGGCACTAAATGCGACTTAAATCATATAGATGTCAGCAATGTTACTGATATAAGTGAAGTGTTTTACAAATCTAATTTCAACGGGGATATAAGTAAATGGAATGTATCCAATGTAAAAAAGATGGAAAACACATTTTATTATTCTAAATTTGATGGAGACATAAGTAATTGGGATGTAAGCAAAGTTGAAACTATGGCTTCAATGTTTAAACTTTCTGTTTTTGACCAGGATATAAGTAAATGGAATGTATCCAATGTAACAGATATGGAAGACATGTTTTTTTCTTCTTGCTTTAATAAAGATATATCACAATGGGATGTATCTAATGTCACATGTATGAGCAATATATTCAATAATTCTAAATTTAATGGTGATATCTCTCAATGGAATGTATCTAATGTAAAACATATGGATGGAATTTTTCAAAAATCTAAATTTGAAGGAAATATAAATAATTGGAAACCATATAAGATCAAAGATATATATCAATTTTTTGCTTTTTCTAATTGTCCTATCCCATATTGGGCTAATTATGAACAGGTTGATGCTAGAAATGCAGCCATTGATAAATATTGGTTAGAAAAAGAGTTAAATCAAGAATTAAATATAGATATAAGTAAAAAAGAAAAAAAGCTTAAAATATAAGCATTAATCACTTAATCAATGATAATCAGTTATCGAATAACAGAGTAAAACCTAAGAAATTTAAAATAAAATCACTGTACAATTTTAATTTAGTGGCTTATAATAGCTACAGCAAGTTAAGCAAAGCCTGAATGGTGGAATAGGTAGACACAACAGACTTAAAATCTGTCGCTGCAAGGCGTGCCGGTTCGATTCCGGCTTCAGGTACCAAATATCAACACAGAATTTCTTAATTTAAGGTAAAAGAAAAATGGATAAGCTCTCCCAAGAATTCGGTCAATTTTGTGTTAAAAACGGTTTTAAAGCAGTTACTGCTGAATCATGCACAGCAGGACTAATCGGTGCAACCATTGCAATGACTCCTGGAAGTTCTGCATGGCTTGACCGTGGTTTCATTGTTTATACCCCAGAAGCAAAACATGAAATGATTGATGTGGATTTCGCCACAATCGATAAATTTGACATTACTAGTGTGCAAGTAGCTGAAGAAATGGCAATTGGAGCAATCAACAACTCCAATGGAAATCTTAGTCTTGCTGTCACAGGTTTGGCAGGGCCATCAGGTGGTACAAAAGAAATTCCAGTAGGTACGGTCTGCATGGCTTGGGGAATCCTGAAAGACAACAAAGTTAATGTAATTACAGAAAAAAAGTTTTTTGATGGTTCACGAAATGAAATCCGTGAAGCTGTTGTTGAATACATGCTGAAAAAAGCAATGACTTTGGCTTAAAATAATTAATATTATTCAAGGAGCAATCATGGAACTGGACGATGAAATCGCAAAAATCAAAGAAGCTTTAATTGATAAGAAAGTCGGAAAAGTTGAGACTGCTACTACTGAAAGTGGCGAGATTTTCTCCCTGACCATTACTCTATACGATGGCTCAACAGTAAGTATTTCACCGAATCGTAATCGTTCGTTGGAAGTGCTTGTTAGTTAAGGTTAATGACATGACAGACAAATATGATGTAATTTTTGAAGGCAGAAGAGTCTCTATTCCTAAATGGACTAAATATTTAGTTCAGGAAGTAGACGGTAGCATTCGTGCTCTTCAAGAAAAACCTGTTTTCGCATCAAATTTTAAAGTATGGAGTGTCCTTTTCGGATTTTCTGAAGAGGTTCACAAAGGTAGTACAGGCAATAGTTATGAACCTGTCTGCAAAGAGATTAGCTGTATTTAATCAGTAAAATGTATTGTACACCTTAGGATATTAAGATATAATACATTCATTGCCTGAGTGGTGAAATTGGTAGACACAAGAGACTTAAAATCTCTCGCTGAAAGGCGTGCCGGTTCGATTCCGGCCTCAGGCACCAATAATTTTTAATCGAGGTATATATGATGACTCCTCTTGCAAAAGAAATTTCTGAACTACCAGAAGAAGAATTAGTCTCAATGGCTTTTAGTCGTTTTGCAAGACAAATCGCTGAAGTAGTAACTGGAAAAGAATCAGTAAAACTAAAAAAACAAAAAGTTGAAGAAATTCGCAATTCTAATATTGCAAAAAATTTTCCAAATAAAGATCAGCAAGAGCTTTTTAAACTGTGCGACAATACATTGGTAGCCATTGATATTATGCGGAAATTGAAATAAATAAATGTAAAATTTAATTTAAGAAAGCAGATCATAGACGGTCTGCTTTTTTTATTCTTGATTGATTTTCAGATTAACTTTATTAAAATATAAAGAAGCCAATCAATATGTATTTTATGACTGAAATAGATAGCAATAAATCTTTTGCACAAAAAGAAATGATTAATGTTCTTATGAGAGGAACTTTAGAAGAGCTTAATCAATATTTTGTTGATTCAGAAGTAACCCAAAATGAACTCTATTCAGATCTTCAATTCAACATAAATAATGCCTTTAAAATAGCTGCTAATAATGGTGACTTAGAAAAGTGCAAATATCTATTAACTTCTCCAGACTTAAATATTCATGCAGATATCCATTTTAATAACAATAGTGCAATGGAGTCAGCATGTTATTGGGGATACAAAGATTTAGTGGATTATTTATTTAAATCTACTGAACTTAAAGAAAATGCTAAGTTACCCAATAATATGGAAAAAATAATTGAGTCAATTATTATGCATACCAAAGAAGCGAGAACTTTAGATCAACAAATTGATTATTTATGTTTTATTGAATATTTAGTTCATGATTGCCTAATTCGTCCAACTGAAAAAATAATTAGTATGTTGAGAAAAGAAACTCACCCATCTTTATATGAGCCAGCAATTAAGCAATTAGCTCAAAACGAGTTATATTATTCACTTCAAAATGACTTACAAAGCAATCAAAACACACTTATTAAAAAAATAAAGATCTAGTATTGTTGACTTATATTTTAAATCTATTTTAATAATAAAATCGAACAAAGCTTTATAAGTGTGTTATAATGACCTATCTCACGTCAGCACAGTTATTCTACTTGCCTAAATCACCATATTTATAATTAAACAACTTACAATCTTGAATTGAGGAAATATCATGTCGGAAATCTTTGAGAAGCAAAAAGAAAAACAAAAAATTAAACCACCTCAAATGTGGAATGTAATTATGCTCAATGATGACTTCACAACATTTGAATTTGTCATGGCTTGCCTGATCCAAATTTTCAATAAATCTGAACAGCAAGCATTTATTATTACTCAACAAATCCATGAATCAGGAAAAGGTGTCGTTGGCCAATATCCTAAAGACATTGCTGAAACAAAGAAAGAATTTGCAATGGCTTTTGCTCGCCAAGAAGAGCATCCCCTTAATGTTTCGATTGAACAAGCATAAACTTTATGTTTAGCAAATAAAAAGAGCCTACGGGCTCTTTTTTTATACCCAAATTATTTAAGAAATTTTAAAGAAACATCTAAAGATAATACTCAGTTTTAAAAGTGTATAATATTTATAGAAACAATTTACTGTATTTTATTTCTTTTGAGCAATATTTTGATAGGAAGAAACAATCAAATGAATGATAAGGATTTCTGCATAGAATATGTAAAAAGAATTCCTCGCCCAACAAGAATGAAAATGGATCGTCAAATGGTTCAAATTGTTGAGCAAAAAATTAAGATAAATATCAATGAAATGTTTAATGATAAAGGAATAAATCAATTATTTAATGAAAACAATTATATGCATAAATTTGTTTATTGCTTCATAAGAGATAATCAAGATTTATTTTAATTATCTCTACATTTAAATTAATGAAAAATCCGAAGTTTATTTGATTTTTTCTATGGTATAATGGTAGGTAATAATAAGCCTGACTAATATTTTACTGGAAATTAACATGGATAATGATAACGAAGAACTAGAAAATATACTGACTATTGAAGATATCCAAAACGATACAGTATTAAAACATCCAAATGGAACACTTTGGGCTGTATTGGGATATCCTGATTTGGATTATTACAATATTTATCAATTTGATGAAAAAAAGGGTATTTATCAATACAATCCTTTTTTCTTAGATGATAATCCAAAAATTATAATTAAAAAGAAAAATGATGAGTTTAAAGTTGGAATGACTCTTGAGGATCTATTTAAAGCTCTTGTTCATGAAGGTTTTAAATATAACAATTAATAAAGGATAAATATGAAAAGCAAAACAATTAAGTCACAAAAAATTGAAGTTTATAATTGGTATGATATCCAGGATGAAATTTGTAAAGTAATGGGTATTACAAAAGAAGAATTTCGTGACTTAAAAAAGCGTCATAGTCATTTTAATACTTGGTGTGATTCTAAAGGATATGGTAATTCAGATCCTGAAGGAAAAGATCGTGGTTCTTCACAAATTTGGTTCCAGGAATATCAAAATGCTTCTGATGGAAGTATTGCACAGCCTGAATATTGTGATCTGTGGCATCTTGCACTTAAAAGTGTAATTCCAGGTGAAATGCGTAATGATTCAATTGTTACAATGTATGCACTTGAAGATTACGAAGAAGATCCAGAATACTATGATAAAGGAATTGATTGGAAAAGATCGTTCTTTGAAGCATATAATAAAGTCATGCTAGAGATTGATCCAGAAATTAAAGGTATTAGTGTAGAATTCTCTTGGTGATTTAAATAAATTAAAAGCCTCTATTATGGAGGCTTTTTATATTTATTTACAATTATTATTATTATGTCATACTATTAATATAGTTTATATTGGATAATATTATGAAGAGTATAGCATTTTTGAATTTAGTAAAAGAGAAATTTACTAATTCTAGAGCCGAAAAAAAACAAAAAGAAATAAAAGAATCTCTTGAAGAGTTTATTAGATTTTGTTCATTATATTTAGAATGGGATCATCCATTTACATCTTACCATGATCATATTGATAAATTTACAGAAAAGTATATTAAAACAGGTTTGATAGACCCAAATAAAATTTTAAACGGAAAGTTTAATTATACTCATCACTTTAATGATACATGGGAAAAATATGGAGTAAAAAAGAGATTTTATAAAGAATATACTTATGATTTAAAAGATGCCACTCTTTTACACTTAGCTTGTCTTGTCGGAAATGTTAATATGGTAAATACCCTATTGGAAAAAGGTGCAGATAAAAGAAAATTAAACACTAATGGTCAAAGTCCTGAAAATTTTTTATTTTTTAATCAAAATTATATGTCCGAATTAAACTTTAAAAATATTCAAAAAAAAGTAGCTTTACCTAAATCTACAATTAAATTAGTCAAAAAGTAATTAATTTTTTATTCCAAAATAAAAAGCCTGAATATTCAGGCTTTTATTATTTGTGAAATTTTTATTTTTTATTAATAGCTTTAATTACCTGAAGAGACAGCCTTTTGCGTAGGTTTCTCTTGATCACCATCAATAACAATATTAACATCAAGAATTTCAATATCGCCTTCTTTATTAAGTGATACTTTAATATCTTTTTCATTAATATTGATATATTTTTTAATAACTTCAATTAACTCTTTTTCTAATTGTGGTAAGAAATTCTTTTGTGAGTTTGAATGTTCTCTAGCAATAATAATTTGCAAACGATCTTTAGCTACTGCTGCCGTATTGGGTTTTTGTGCCCCTAACGAGGACTTAATAAATTGTAGTATGCCAGCCATTTTTTTATTCCTTTGCCTTTCCAAATATTTTTTCTAATAGACCTTTTTTCTTAAAAGTAGTAAATTTCATATCAACTTTTTCTCCAAGCATTCTGCTAATACTATCCTTATAAGCAATGGAAACATCTGAACCTTCCATGTGGATAGCCGGAATACCCTGGTTAGAAGCATGCAATACAACTGGGCTTTCAGGAATAACAGCAGCAAGATCTATATGAAGAATATCTAAAATATCTTCTACAGATAACATTTGACCTTCATTAACTCTCTCTGGATTATAGCGAGTAATAAATAAATGGCTTTTCATTGTTTTACCAGATTCAGCGATTTTGGTTTTACTAGAAAGCATTCCAATAATTCTATCTGAGTCTCTTACTGAAGAAACTTCAGGATTAGTAACAATAACTGCTTCATCAGCAAATCTCATTGCCATTAAAGCTCCAGTTTCAATACCTGCTGGAGAATCACAGATAATATATTCAAAACCTTGTTCTTTTAAGTCATTAATGACTTTTTCTACACCTTCTTCAGTTAAGCATTCTTTATCTCTTGTCTGACTTGCAGGAAGAATATAAAGATTTTCACAACGCTTATCTTTAATCAAAGTTTGATTTAAATTAGCTTCACCATTAATAACATTGATTAAGTCATAAACAACACGGCGTTCGCAACCCATAATTAAATCAAGATTTCTTAATCCAACATCAAAATCAATAACAACAGTTTTAAATCCTTTTAATGCTAAACCAGCAGAAATACTTGCACTAGTAGTAGTTTTACCTACTCCACCTTTTCCAGAAGTTACAACAATTACCTTACCCATAAACCCACCTTTATTAGTTAAAATCATATCTTTAATAAAGTATTAATTACAAGATGATTAAAAGTCAATAACTATAGGTAATATATTATGCATTATTCTTAATAAATTTATTATTGACCTAAAAATAAATATTATTTTGGTTTAACTGGTTTAATTAATGGTAATTTTTTACTAATTGAAAAGCTATCTACTAGAGGATCATTTTCCAAATCTTCTAAAAATTTTCCTTGAAACTCTACTGTGAATATATAGTCACTGATTTTCGTACGAAGTTTAATGTTTTCAGGAAGGTAATCAATTTCTTTGACTTTTAAAATAGCTTCTACAATATTATTTGGGTCAATATCTTTTAATGGGTTACTGTTGACTTCTAATTTTTTTAATTTCGTATAATCCAGATTAATCTCCTAATTAGTTAATGGTAAATTAATGTTATTATTAATTCATATTAATATCAAGGATTATTAAATTTAATTATTGACTAAATTATTAAAATAAGGGATAATCTCTCTACAGTCCGGTCACGCTTGTTGAATGGAAATTCAATGACCCATTAAATTGGAAGCGCAACAGATATAGCTAGAATTTACTAGTGAAGTTTGGTGAGTTGCAACCTCGAAACCAAAACTCTACGGGCATCTCGG
>Ga0265780_10005397_pt1 | contig 16226 bp, 18 predicted proteins | sample P1T30metagenome_FD_192432 | JGI IMG/M metagenome (GOLD analysis project Ga0265780, IMG submission 192432) | Plant litter microbial communities from East Loma Ridge, Irvine, California - P1 T30 | ecosystem: Environmental > Terrestrial > Plant litter > Unclassified | place: USA: California... | reverse complement strand
GTAGAAGAAAGGGCAATTAGACGTTTTGGCGAGATGAGGTGTGCCTGCTTCCTTGGTTTGTTGGCCGTGTCGCAGCGGCATGTCAGGGCGTGCGGCCTGCGACTTAGCATGGAGAAGCGGCGCGACGGGTACCTTACTTCGAGTGTATACCGTGTATTTGAGGAGAAATGCAAGCTGTCGGTGGCTTGTTCGATGATATCCGGCTGATTGGACACGACACTTCTGGGATAACACGATCGCGCCTTCCCGGAGATTCATTAACGATAACCTGCTACCTCATCATTCTGGGAGCAGAACGGAGCAATACTTCAGACTAAGTATATTGCAAGCAATCCGAAACTGGTTATGAAAGTTAGTGATGAATAGAGATGATCGTAGAGTTCGTTGGGAATGCGGCCCTCTGGGTGCACGATTGTCAGCTGCAATGAGCAATCATCTCCGACGCACACAGACTCCGGGGCTCGTGAGCCAGGCTTGGTGAGCTTTGTGTACTAGGCTGCATGTTTGGCGACGCGAGGGGTCAGAAACATCTTATAGTCGTAGTACAGATGTGTGTACATCATAACCTGCTCAAAAGGACTCTTCGCCTCATTAGTGCCTTCTAGAGGACTTACAGCAGCGACAAACATGTGATGCTAGATTTGTGCTACTCAAATATGACTCGATACCCAATGCTGTAGGTCAATAAGAGGTTGGTGAGACTAGAAAAGCAGAGCGTAATGTTGTTTCCGACTCGCGACTTGCGACGGCTGGAGGGATTTCAAAATGCGCGAGCTGCGCAAGCCCGATCCGCGGAGCCCGGTTTGGCATGTACATCTCGCGCTGGTGATGCAAGATCTGAGGATCATTGGAAGAAGGATATAAAGGCTGCTCATGTTCATTGTCAAGACCGACGTGGCGTTGCAGCCGATACGCGTAAAACCCGCCGCGTCCTAGCGTGTTGTGGTCGCGGCTTCCCTCCTCGATACCTCTGATCCCCCACCAGAACACTATCACCAACGCTCTGTGGTGACCTCTGTCAGAGCATATATCAAAGTTATGCCGCTCGCAGCTTCCTTAATGTCGATGGTGCCGATGCGATCCGATACGCCCCTCCACAGGAGGATATGCGATCCCGACAGCGGCACTGCCCCCTGTCGCGAGCCTTCATCGCTGGGTGGAGCTATGACCACCACAACGGGGTCCTGCGAGTACGAGCAACCCCAGGTACCATGAGCATTCGCTGTTTCGCTCCGTATACAGCTTAAAGGTATTTTTCATTTGCTCTGCAAATGGTTCCTGAAAGCGAGTCTCCTCATACCGGAAGGTCAGTCCACCTGGGTACCATTGGCGGAGCAATACGCTGCAGGCCTAGCAAGCAATGAATCTCGATTGAAGGCCACCGACCAATCCAGAAAGGTAGAGGCATTGAAGCACGCAATATGCATCCAATACAGTATACATGCTTCGTGAGCATCGTAGTAACAAGTGGGGTTGCACATTATGACGGCGGGGTTGAGCAGGTATGAGGTAAGACGCTCGTCAGGGAACAACATGCGACGCCTCAAAGGCTTTCAGCTCGAATGACACCTATTCACTGCTTGGACTGCTTGATACCACAGAAGAAACGGCGTTTTTATCATTTTCAACAACATGTCCGACTACAGCGATTATTGTTGCAAAAGGCGAACGATTCAACAACTTCCAGTCCCCGCTCGGAAGGGTCACAATGCCATACTCAACTCCAACTACTTGGACGATATTGTCAACGCGATTGGTACGTGGAGCTGCCAACGCATTCTCATAGTGCACTCGAAGGCGCTTCATGAGAACACGGATATTGTCGAGAAGCTGAAAGAAAAACTGGGATCGTTTGTTGTAGGGACAAAGTCGGGTGTGGGCGCTCACTCTCCATACGAAGACGTGCTGGAGATCGCCAGACTATTTCATGAAAAGAACGCGGATTGTCTGATCAGTATAGGAAGTAGCAGCTACTCGGATGCAAGCAAGATCGCTCGCTTGATGCACGCGAATCTCGCTCCAGATAACCTCACAGTAGAGGCCATGGAATCCTTGGTAGACCAAGAGAAGGGAAGTGCAGTTGATCTGAAGGACCCAACGACAAAACTCATCCTCGTACCGACGAGTCTATCCGCAAGCGAGTGGAACAACAACTCATCTGCAACGAACCCTCAAACAAAAAAGAAGCAGCATTTCGCAAGTGAGCATGCGGCGCCGAACCTAATTCTTCTGGATCCTGAAGTAGCGTCCACATCGCCTCGGAAGTTGTGGCTGTCGAGCGGGATGCGCGCGGTAGATCATTGCGTCGAAACGGTATGTACTACCCTCGGAGTTTCGCTAGGTAGAGACTGTATTGACACTGTGTCATGAACAGATGCTCAACGATGACTGCACCAGAGAGGTTTTCCACCACATGGAAGATGCGCTTGCAGTCCTACTCAAAGGGCTAAGAAACTACACAAACGGCCAAAGTGACAGCAACCGACCTGAGCTGCTCGACGGAATCGGGAATTGTCAGATAGGGTCCAGGAACGCGATGATGGGTCTCATCTTGTGGAGCGTTCCGATGGGGCTTTCGCACGCCATTGGACATCAGCTGGGAAGTGTATGCGGCGTTATGCACGGCGTCACGTCTTGTGTCATGCTCGCCCCTGTCCTCCGATACAATGCCTTGAAGTCGGAGAAGCAGAGCGAGGTACAGCAACGCGTGCTGGGAATTTGGAACAAGGTCCTCGAAAGCGACGAGCCAAGCCTTGCGGATGCGGTGGCCAACTTTGTGAGAAGCCTTGGGTTGCCGAGTACGCTGAACGAAGTAGGTGTTACGGAGCAAAAGGACATTGAGAAAGTAGCGGAGCGCACCATGACCGATGTGTTCGGAGCGATGGAAGGTATGGGCGGGAAGGAGGATGTGCTGGCTATCTTGGCTTCAGCAAAAGCCCAAGGCACCGAGGATGGAGGGCTGGAAGGAGGCGCACCGATGTAGAACACGCTCTAGGTAGAACAAACGTATTACTCGCTTATACCAGCTGCGCTCTCGACTTGCCCTTGGGGAAATAATGCAACCGTAGGTCACCCATCGGAAGCTTCTCAGACTTTGCTACATCTTCCATAATGACAGTCGCCAGCTCAGTAGGAAGCTGGCCACCGCCCCATCGCCTCATAGTCCTCCAAATCTCGTATATTCTGCCGCTTTCGTGCAGGAACTTTGTGGATCGACGGAACCAGCCAGCGGTCATGTGCTGAGCCACAGTGTACGAGCGGGCAAATCCCCACCTCTCCCAATCTTGCAGATCTTGCGCGGCCCATATGGGGAGTAGATCACTGGCCCTTGACAACGCTAGCGTTACCGGTGCCGTAGCTTTGTCCCAAGCAATGAGTTTGGGGGTTGATGATGAAGATGTGCGCGGTTGGGTAGAATGCGAGGATGGTGGATCCCACTGATCCACACAAATCGTCAACAGCGCATCATCCAGAATCCAATACAGACTCTCGCGTTGACTGTGTAGGAACCGCTCCAGTCCAACGTCGTTGTGTCGCAGAACATTAACACCCCAATCCACCAGTAAACATGCCGCCTCTGCCCACGATGCTGGCGCGACGTCCACCAGCTTGTGCACGGTCGCGGCAAATTCGCGAGTACGATAGAAGAGCATTTGGTATATTTGCGGGATGACAGTCAGACCATGAAGATCGGCTAGGGTAGTGATGTTCATGGATCGGATGGCAAGGTCCATGGTGTAGGTGGGGTGGTGAGACCCGCGGTCCCATGGTCGCAAAGTAGGGACGCGGAATTGTCCATCTTGCGGCAAGGGATCAGAGCCTAGACGTGGCGGAACCTTGGATTCGGGAGGTAGATTTAGCGCAGGCATCATGGTGACCATCACAGCTACAAGGCAGGCCGGAGTGATGTAGGAGCGATGATTGCGGACGCTGTTGGTCGCGGCCTTACACCAAGTGAGCTGAGCTGAGCTGAGGTTGTTTCGTTGAGGAGCGGGGTACACAGCCCCTACCAGCTAAGGGAGTGCAAGGAAACCTATGGGATAACGATTCAGAAAGCGTGCCTGAGTGTGAAAGGGTCCCTCACGTGGAAGGGCGGCTCCTGCCCATTCGGCACGCTAGCGCTCTCCGACGCCGGACAGCCGGCAGCTCTGGACGCGTACGCCTCATCACACATAGACCCTTCTCTACACAGCCCTTCGGCAATCGCGTGTTATTCGACCATCCGCCCCATTCATAAAATCGCGAGGCCCTTCTCAACAGACTTAAAGGGTTCAATCGCGCATTCTTGCCCGTATACCCATGTCATATGCTCCGATCTAGCCCGTTATGGGCGTCGATCATCGCCCGCGATGACAATGGTAAACCATACGAAGCACCCGTTCCGAATGTCGAGAGAAGAATGCGGTGAACAACAGAGCTTCAAAGCATCTCAATCGAGCGGGGTAAAGTATCACCATGTAATGCAAACCCTCATTCTGGGCTCAATACATCGAATATATCTCATCATGATCAAGATGTAGTCTGTGGCACCATGTCCCTTTCATGCAATATCATCAATGCTTCCTACTTGATTTGAGAGCTCATCCGGCAGTATAAGAAGGTGACTTCCCCATTCTAACATAGCAACAACCAACATCTTTACATCCTCAAGATTCAGAGTTTCTTCTCTAACATCTTTTTCTCATCCTTCATTCTGACCTAAGGGTCAAGCAACATACAAGATGATGAAGTCCTCTTCCATCATCACCATGTTCTTCTTCTTCTTCGGTGCGGTCTTCGCCGCTGTCGTCCCCTCTTTCGTCCCCTCTGCCGCATCCGCCATCTTTGCCACACCTGGCCCCCGTTCCGAACCCCTCTGTGCGCCTCTCGGTGACAGCACTGCCCCGGAGCCATCCTCCAACGCTCTCTCGGCTTTCACAGATGACGAGAAGTACGACGAGTTGGCCTTGACGGCCCCGATTCCTGCCGGATACACTGCCACCATGAAAAACGCAAACTGTGCCTTCTCGTCCAACAGGTACATGCTGTACGTTCAACTGGACTCATACAACCCGGAGGCTTGCGCCGAACTCTGCAACAACCATGAAGGCTGCGACTCCTGTAAGTTATACCTTCCGGCATCACAGTTTCCTACAGCAAAGCTAATCGTCTCCTTTCGTGTAGTCAACATCTACATCCAGCGCAGCCCGTCCAAAATTCCTGGACCTGGCTGCCCAAACCCTGCTCCCATTGCCGTCGCCCAATGTGCCCTCTACTCCTTGCCGGAGGAGGCTTCTTCTTGCACAAACTTCGGTCAGCACATTGGCCCCGCGGATGCCAACGGTGAGGCCTTCAAAACTGCTATGCGCAGCTCCAACGGTACGTTCTTCGCCTATACATCTGCATACCAGCTCAAAACTAATCAGTGTACGCAGCATACAACAGGATCGCTATCAAGCAAGTCACCGTGACTGTCACCACTACCCACCACATGCACACGACCTTCACCAGGCTTGTCTCACGGAGTGATATTTCACGGAGAGATATCGCCACTACTATTGACATTGGTGATCGAACAATCAACATGACTACTACTGTCACACACACTCGTTCTGCAAAGTCCAAGTCTGTGGCTGCTGGAACCCCGGCTGGTGTTGTCACTGTCACTCGATCGGCAGATCCTGCGTCTTACGTTGGTACGGTCACTGTTACCCGTCCGGCAAACCCGACCGCACATGCTGGCACTACAACCGTTACTCGGACCAGGTCAACTCCCACTGCTCATGCCGGCACTGTCACTGTGACCAGGTCCCAGAGCGCAGGCGCAACGCCCTCCCAGTTCCAGTCTGTCATCTACACAACCGTCACATCCTCCTACGACAAGCGTGCCGAGCCGTATACTGCGCCTGCCGATTACGTCACCGTCACTGTGGAAGGAGAACCTACATACGTTGACACTACGACCACGACCATCATTAACACGTCTGGCGTAGTGACCGTAACTACCACTATCCCCAACACCCTACCTGCAGAGACCACGACCATCACCATTGATGACGCTGAGACAACTACCTACCCTGACAAGCGCAGCCTGAGCCCTGCTGTCAGGGCTGAGGCAATGAGCACTTTCACGATTGACGAGAACTACGTGTACACTGGTCCTACGGATGTGCCTATGAAGACCTATACTATCTACCCAGACCACTAGAGTGAGTAGTAGAGGTGCATCTGACTTTCTTGTGCTTTGGAAATTTGCTGGACTTAGCGCGGAGTCTGGCGTTAACAAGAGAATTGGATTTGACTGTGCGGGCTGATGGTGTCTTGACTGCTTGCGCTGTAGACATAACTAGCTAATGATAACAACCCGTAATACAACTTGTGACTTTCCAGTGATGCAAACCAGCCATGTCTCTCACTCCCCAGCACGATCATCGCAAAACTACTCTCCCTCCAGAACTGTCTTCGACGTCATCCCAATGCACGCAAAGTGGAACCACTCGCCCGCGCAATTCTCTCCATCACACGCCACCATCCCACCAGTCTCACGCCGACATCCTCGGATACAGTAGTGGCTTGACTCCGACTCCGGCTCATCGTCGCCGCCATCCTCGAAACCGTCCTCAGAAGCGGAGGCAGAGCCATCCTCGTCGTCGGCAACCAGGATTGGTGTGTCTCCACTGGCACCAACAGCAGGAAGCCCGGCGACTACATCGTCCTCAGCCTCCTCAACCACCTCACTCTCTGCGTCATTGTCGGCGCCAGGCTCCTCAGCGAACAGCTGCTCGACGACAGTAAGGGGAACGTCGGCGGCAAAGGCTACGAGCTCAGCCATCCTGCGCCTCTTGCGCGGCATGTCGTCGTCAGAGTCATCTGACTTGCGCTTGTTGGAGGGAGGCGAGCAGGACGGACAAGACCAATGCACAGGGCGATCTTTCAGCCCTACACAGCTGAGATGGTAGTACCGGGGGCGGCACCGGCGGTTGACGCACCCAATTATGGGTTTAAGGTAGGTGTTTGGGGTGTCGCAGGTGCAGATGCCGGGAATTGGAGGAGGAGCGCCAGCGCTTCCAGAAGTGGCTTGCTCGGTGATGGTAGAAGTCATGATAGCTTTTGTGAGGAGAGATTTGAAGATTGTATAAAGAAGTGGCTTGAAATTGGTACTGGTAAGAGGAGATGGGAGTAGAGGTTGCTGGGAGAAAGTAGGAGAGGCCGGAGCTGCTTGATATAAGGAAGCCCAGGGCCGTACTGCAATGCTGGTCTATTGTATTTGTGATCACAATAGCTAGATGAGAATACCGCGACGACAATAGCACAGCAATGAGGGCGAAGTGAAGGTGGAATTCTTGGCACGGATGTGAGAGACGAAATCGCAAACTAGATGTAACGAACAATAGGCGGAGCGTTTGCAATAGTCACAAACAATCCTTACTGCGCTCTCACAGTACATAGTATCCTACTCTCCGTGACCAACGATCTGCCTCCTCCCATGTACACCCTCCCATTGTTCCCAAAGCCCCTTCCAAACATCTCTCTCACTCCTGCCTAGACCGGCGAACATAGCGTCTAGTCCATCCCTGTGCAAACTCGCCGTGCCGATAACTTCCCAGATGCCTGGCATCAACTTCTCCCTCACCTCCTGATCTAATCGTCCATTGAGCTGGTAGCGGCAGAACGATGCGAGGAGAGGGTACAGGAATTTGCTAGCCTTATCGCGGGCTGCCTTGATGGGGTCATTGAGGTCTTTGGAGTTACGTGACTGATGATGTTGGTGTGCCTTTGTGATAGAAGATTGCGGTGGGTTGCACAGAGTCGAGAGAAGGCGGGTGAATTGCGCTGCATTTGCAGGTGTGAGACGCACTGGCTCCGTAGCTGTGACGGTACGTAGCCACGAAGGCAGAGCGCCACTGCGACTAGCATTCGGAATGAAGAGACAGAACAGCAGGCCTTGCAGAAGTGGTAAGAGGAGGTGGAAGCGTCCGCCTAGGCGGCCACGATGTACGAGTAGGGTGAGGCGACTCGTATGGCAGAGCCTTGAGAAGATCTCAGGAGCATACTGAGATGACAGTACGGGGCTGCTTCGGGATGTGAGCTTTACGAGTACGCTGAATACGCATTCGATACTGTGTTGTGAAGCAAGCGAGGGTTTGTCGTTCAGGATTGTGTCAATGCAGCCGAGCAGAGCGTTGAAAGAATCATAGTCGGAGCTCTCGGCAAGCAGGACGCAAATCCTTGGTAGCAGTGCAAGCTGTCTCTGCTTGAGCTCGGCGTTGGATTCCAGCTGGTCGTCCATGGTCTTGATAAGATCGTCGAGGATGCGGTAGGACGCGGCAAGGTTTGGCTGCTTTTGATGAACAGTCAGTGTTGTGACCAAGTCCAGCTTCTCGTGGAAGGCAAGCGGGCCGAGGGTGTTGCGCAGTGTTGTATACACGTTATCTTGTATGCGAACTGGGCTACTTCTGAGGACCGTGAGCGCCAGGCTGATCAGCCACTTGACCTCTGGGTAGAGCTCGTATTTGGCGATCAATGTGTATACTCGTGCGAAGTAGTCTACAACTTCGCTCGGGATAAGAACCGATGGATCGATGTATTGCTCGAGGTCAATGGCGTCCTTGAGCCATGTGCGGAGCCATGCCTGCACGCGGCCAAGCTGTTTCACTTCTTTCAAGGCGTCTATGGACAGCTCGTTGAAAGCGTCCAACGACCCTTGAAGCAGTGCAATATCCTCACTACCAAGACATTGCTTGAGCAGGTCGACATAGCGCTCGATGTGAAGCAATGAGTTTTGCTTTTGGGAAACCGACGTCGCTCGCAAGACCGAGAGCCTTGCTAGCGTGCACTTATTGGTGGCTTTTGCAATGGATAGCAGCCGTCCTGCGTAGGCGATGAAGAACTCTTTGTTTTGGGCTTGAGCCTGATTCGGAATGATATGGCCAAGGGTTCTTTGGACGAGCTCTCGCAGGAGCTGCAATGCTGCATCTGTTTCGAGATTTTGACGATGCAGCTGTTCTGCGACGTCGAATATCACGTCTGCGTCGGTAGAAACTTTGGCTTTCGCATTTGGAACATATTGGAGATGTGCCATGACGCTTAAGGGTACTACTGTGTCGCTCTGTCCGAGGTCGAGGAGTTCGGTGGTGCGGTCCAGTATGGCTTGTCTTTGCTCGCGGGACAAAGCCGAAGGTTGGATATGAAGTATTGCTTCGCCGACCACAGCAGGCATCTTGTTTTCGGCTCCCTGCCCGAGAGCCTCCACAAGAGCTGCACAGTATGCGTCTTGTATGACGGAGTTTCCATGCTCGAGGATGGACTGAGAAAGTGATTGACAGATAAGATCCCTGGTAACGCTATCGAATTGAGGTAGCTTCGATAGTAAGGCATGCAGAGATTGGCGGCATGTATCCTTATCTGCGTGCTCGAGGAGACTGATAGAGTATGCGCAGAAAACCTGGATCATATTCTGCTGTGCGTCGGGTTCTAGCTCACTGGAAGTTAATGAGCTAATTGCCTTGCCTAAACCACTGCGAATGATCTCCTCCGAACCGGACAGGGTCTGGAGACGATCACAGGTATTAAGCCAGAACAATGTTGCAGCAGCTCTTGCAGATGCATCTGCGCCTTCGCCGGCGTCTCGGCGCCCTGCTGACTTGACTTTCAAAGCTTGTTCGAGCAGCGGATAGAGTAGCTCATGTTGCAGCGGAGATGACGCGTGAAGCTCGATGGGCCATAACTTCTCTAGTAGCTGGCACAGTGTGAACCAGGAGAGATGGGCATAGGTGTAACGGCTGTACTTGAGTTCCTGAACCCATGTCTTGTATGTGAGGAACAAAGCATGAAGCTCAGATTTAAGTGCTTCGATCGTGTTCTCGGACTGGATTGATTGAAGAAGAGCCGGCATTAGGACAGCGCTGCTTGCTGCATTCTTGTAAGCGGCGAGTTTCCTAACCTTGACGTTCTCTTCGGCGGAGGTCTCGATTGCCACAGCAAGCTGCGCCAGGCGCCCCGCATGCTCCTGAATCAGTGTTGTTATCTGGTTTTGGGTCAGGGATGGTTCGAGAGACTCTGCCAGAGCACTGTGCAGGGCGCGATCTTCCCAAATGATTTCCTGTCCGTCCTTGAGAGAATTGCGCTTGCCGTGCCTGTAGCTCTTGACCAACTGCTCATCCCATCTCCGGATGAAGCCAAGTAGATTCCTGTGGCGCACAAACGCCAGCATCAGTGGCTTGATGATCCTCTCCAGAATTTCAGCGCGTCCTAAGGGAGCACCGGCCTCGTTGTTGGACGCAGAATGCCGTTGTTCTTTAGAGCCAATGGCTGTCTGCTTGTGGATGAAGCCTGTACCCTCCAACTCTGAAGCGGTTATCTTCTCGAACAAGAACTCAGTAAGGTCAGTCTGACGCTCTTGCATGACTTTGGCTCCCAACTTCGACTCCACAAAGACTGATGAGTCGAGCTGAATAAGAGATGCGATGAGGGACCAATGCACCTGCTTCTCCTGGCGTTCGGGGTACTTTACACCACAGTGATACCAGAAGATCTTTTTGACAAGGTCTGCAGAAAGGCTTACTTCATGCGCTTGCAGAACGTGAATAGCACCGCTAAGCGCAGTAACGGCCGTCGGTCGTGTGATGAACTTCGGAGGTGTGGTTAGCGAGCACCCAGCACACTCTGCAAGCGCTGAAAAGACAGCCTGTATCCAAGGCTTCTCCATAGCTCTGCTCCTGGGCGTCCGTGATGGAGAGGCGCGGATTGCTAGATCGAGCACATGAGGGACTGTGTTGAAAAGAGATGCGAGCTCTGTAGGTAGCGCGTCGCCACCATCCTCGATCTGCGCAGCCTGGAGTAGCTTTGCGCGCAGCGGTTCCAGGTTACCTGCAAGGACTGTGGTATCTCGGGCGTTCGGACCAACATCGTTAGAGCCTGTAGCGACACTGACATCTGCAAAGAAAGCTGCTCTTGAAGGTGCGAGCAGGTGTCTCGCCAGAAGCTTGTCGAGCGCTGCGATTGCGCGATCAAGGGTTCTCTGAGAGCCTCTTGTTGTACCATCGCTACGCATCTTTTTGAGAAGTTCCAGCAATGTCAAGATAGGTACAAGGCACTCGGTGTTGAACTCCTCGGCGGATGCCCCAGTCTCGTCTTTGACCTCAGCGGTCCGCAGGTCCCACATGTCGAGCGCAAGCGACAGGTTCAGGTACTCGTCCAAAGTAGTATCCTCGGAAGTGGATGGAGGAGTCGCGCACAATATCCGGACAGCAGTAAGCCAGAACCTTAGGATGCGCGAGGCTTCTGCGCTGTCCGTCCTCAAAACCATCTTCATCAGCTCAGCCTGGGTACTGTCGTCGCTTTGGTCGCTTCCGGCTAGGTGAGCGATAGAGTTTACTACAGTCCTGACCACACCAAAAAGACGGTCTAGGTTTACAGGGCCAGCTGCTGTCGATGCTGCCGATGATGCTTCCGCTGTTCCTCGTTTGCGCTTCTTGGATGGTTTGGTTCCTTCGCGGATGGTCGCGCTCGACTCGGAGTCATCTTTCATGTGAACGTCTTCTGAAGTGGCCGTCGACTGTAGGACTGCGTCTGTGTTGAAGTTCTCAACGAGGGTTCTCTCCAAGATACTGGGAAAGGCGGCGTCGCGTAGATGCGGTGCGCTTCTTGAGACGGGCAGGACATGTATCATCCAGTCGAGAAGCTGCCACGCGCTGGCATTTGTTCGCGCTGTCCGCCCGGTTTCCGTCTCGTCTTTCAACTTGTCGAGGATCCATCGCAGAACCCATTCCGCTCTTGCGCGCACAAGTCGTCGTATGATTTCTGATCTTGTGTCGTGGTCCTGTATGGTACTCCAGTCTTCGGGAAGGCCTATGATATGCGCAGCTTGGCGGATCTGTTCGTCGAGGTCGGAGAAGTCTTGGTTGATGGCTTGCAGCCGCGGTCGGGTCGACGCAGGGTCATTCTTGGAGGCCTGTTGTGTTGTCAGCTATGTATATACCCATGAGCATGAAGAACTCCTACTGGCTTGATTGGCGCCATCTTGTCACCTCGTTCCCCGTTGTGATTGCAAGAAATGGAGCAGATCGCAAAGGCCTGGTATGCGGAAAAAGTTTGGGCACGGACCAGCCATCCTAGTCGTGCCTGCCCTGCCAAGTGCCGGCGACGTCAAAGTTCCGCTTCGAGCTCCGCCCAGCGCCCATCAACACCTCGTCGAACCGCTGTCCATCACCCCCAGCACACCGAGTGCGCCCTTGAACCCCCCAATTGCACTCGAAACACTCCCGCCATGGCCGACAACACCCCCCAGCCCGTCGCTCCCATCTCGCGCACCACACGTCCCATGAGCGAAGCTCTCCTCAACGAAAAGGTACAATCCCCGGGAAAGAGGCCTCTGAGGCATGGCAAAAACATCTGCACATCTTGAAAGAGGCATCAAAATATGCCAGAAGCGGGGTAGTCGAGCAATGGCAGTCTTGGCCCGCCTCACGCGACTACTGCCAACTTCCGTTCGATCATACGCCGAGACAAGAATGTTGGAACGCTATCGGACAGTCTTGCTAACATAATCCCAGTGGGACCGCTGCCTCTCTTCAATGCTCATCCGCTCCGGCCTCGGCCTGTCATTCGGCGTCGTCTTCTCCGTACTCCTCTTCAAGCGCCGCGCATGGCCCGCATTCACCGGTCTCGGTTTCGGTGCCGGAAGGGCCTGGGAAGAGTGCGACAACGTAAGATACCATTAGTCTTGGAATTGGCATAAGAGACCGATCACTGACAGAGGAACAGTCCTTCAAGCGCGCAGCATCACCCCCGAAAGACGGCCTCCGCATTATCCGACCATAAGCCAACTATCCTCCACGAGCGACGAGATGGATCGGAACTATTCTATGTAATTTGAACTTTGCATGCGGACGATGCGCTGTACAGTAGGGCATGGTATAGATCATTTTGGGCAATTGAATGCTGTACTTTTCCACGACCGCCGCACGATTTCTTCCAGCTACACCCAGCTACACTTTCTCCATCATATACTCCCTCCCTGCTATTGATATTGCTCTCGTCATCTTCTCAGGTCCTATCATTTCTTCTCCTTCTTGCATGGTTTAACGTTTTGACAAATCTTGCCCATATCCACCCCCGCCTCACTTGACCCACTCCTCAAACTTGTACTCCTCCGCTCCATCCGCCACTGTGAACCTGTACGTACTAAACACGATACTCTCATACAGCTCGCGTCCAGCAGCCCTCGCCTTTCTATGCCACGGCCCCAGCCCTCCTTTGTACGCATCTTCCCTGCTGTGCCAGAAGCCTACCACCATTGTCAGCGGAGCCCGTCCTAAACCACTTCACTTTAGATATTGGAAGGAAGGGAACAACAACGTACAAGTAGCAAGATTTCTCCTCTCCCCATCTGCCTTCCCGAACCAATACTTCAACAGCCCCCCACTCTCACACGCCTCCCGATGAGATTCTTCGTCGAGTCGATACAGATACTCCTCGTCGATTCCTTCCTTGAGCTGCGAGCGGAAGACCACAACGTAGAAACTGGTTTCTCTCCAGGTGAAGTTTTCCCTTGCGATCAGTTCGCGCAGAGCGGTCAGGACGGAGTCGAAGTTCAGGGCCTGGGTGTAGGACGCAGTTGCGTATGTGGGGGTCGCTGGTTTCAGGACTGTAAGAGCTAGTGCGAGCAGCCTGGAAGAGGCGGTCAGGTGCGGAGAGGAAAGATCGAGGTAATGGCCTGGGATGTTGTATGGGGAGGAGATCAGGAGAGTGGAGGATGGCTGTTCAGCTCGTAAGGCGGTCTTGTTGGACTGCTCGTTGCGAAGTGTGAGTTGCTCATGTGCGGCGGCCTCGAAACGCAGTTTATCGAAGTCGGTGGATATGAATCTTGGGTCGAGGAGGCCATGAAATTGAGTTGAGTCCAACATGGGCGGTATCGCCAGTGGCTTCATGGAAACCTCGTGTGGTGACAAGGGAGTTGTGACGGCGATGTTGGCGCCAGGAGTCTGTATCATCATCGAAGTGACCTCCAGAGCCATAATGTAAATTGCACTTGTGGGCACTATTTGGGGGATCTGTTGTATGTAGATGTCCGGTACCGAGATGTTGCACGAAGTATCTTCCACTGCGTACTACTCCTAGCTCTTGCACAGCATCGGTCTTGGTGAGTACTGTAACGGTGACAGCCTACAATTTGACATTAATCGGTGGAATACAAGACGGATGTAGTTGTGTTGCGGATTCGAATAGGCAGTAGTAGGAGGCCGAGCTCGGCGCTATGAAGGCGCGGTGACTGATGGGTGACCTTTCGCTACAAGCACGTTTGATCACGCAATCTGACGAATACGATACTAGGCCCTCCAAGATCAGCACACGCAACAAGGTCGGTCTGTTGAAGGGTAGGAGCGACTGTACGCTCTAACACGTGGAGAAAGATGGGGCTGATTGGTTTGTTGGCTGGTTACGTACAATTCCATGTATACCCTGGCTGCATCTGTAGTGAGCCATGATCCTAGCGACATTCGGAAAAGAGCGCAGATGAAGGCCAGGTCTAAATTTTGAAAGTCAAGCTTTCCCTCTTTCTATATCGATTATCGCACATTGCAAAAGACCGAGGAAAGTGGACGTGTCTCGCCTGCCAGGTTTCCCGTCTCGGTCATCCTTTGTAATCGCCACGTGGATATCCAGCCCTTGCGCATCCCTTACGCCTTGCCAACAGAGATACTGAGTACAATTACACAGAGGGTATCAAATAATATGAGAGGCATACAAGGTATGCAGGTCGACCGAATCTTCGTAAAGAAAGGGCTTATTCCACAATCGCCGTCTGCGCGAGCCTATACATGCGTTGATAGCCAAATTGATGCTGGTCTTTTGTCGGGGGTACTTCGCAGCCATACTCTTCAATGCAAGCGTCAAAGGGCTTGTTCTGTAAGCGGTTGTCTCCCGGTGGTAGCGGCAGATCGTTTCCTCGATCTCGCAGCTCGGTCTTGAGCTCCATCAGGTTACCCCACAAGATGAAGAGCTTCTCCTCGAGTTTCTTGAGAAACTTGGGCTGATTCGTGAGACTGCGAAAGTATTAGTAAGGTAGTAATCGTGAAGGAACAGGCTTGCTCACTCAACAGCGTTCATCTTTAGCAGAAACTGCGCAGCTTCATTGTTGACGACCACGCGCAGTTTCTCGGCCACTGTATCGCGAGGGACGTTGGCATCTTCGAGTAGGAGAACGAATCCCCATTCCCACTTCTCGTTCGCATGGGCACCGGTCGAGCTCTGGCGCTTGGGATGCTTGTTCCACTTCCTGTCTCTTGTACTATGCGCGAAGAGCTTGATTTCAGGAGGATAAACATCGACTATGCGTACGCGAGATCGATGTCTGCAGTTAATGAATGGAAGTTCAAATGTAGTATACTTTTCTGTTGTCGTCACCGTCCGGTGAGGGTTGTGTATGATTTCGGAGATTGTGGATAGTTTCATATGAGGAAAAGCGGCGGTGACTGAAGGGAGTCAGTGTGGAAGAGAAAGAGGCCGGGCGGTCTTACCGTTTGTGTTGATACCACCACGACCTTTTTCCCATTCTCGTTCGGCTCGCTTGAGCTCTTCCAGTTCGGCCTCCTTGTCTGCTCGCGCCTTCAGTTTCTTGGCCTCTCTTTTCTCCTTTGCAGATTTGGCAGAAGGCTGCTTCGGTTCATTCTGCAACGACTGGAAAGCTGTTTTGGTCTCGCGTTTCTTTTCGTACTCTTCTCGCCGTTTGTTAATTGCTTCGATCTCGCCCTCGTTCTTCAGGAGCATAATATCGACTTTTGAATCGTTCATTTTGTCTTCATGTAGAGCACCCTCCAACTTGCCATTTGTAGCCAGCTTGGCTCGCATGTTTCTTACTAAGACGAAGTCACCCTGGCCAAGGTTTTCCTGTATCCAAGCCGCATTTGCTCCATACACGGTGATGTTGAGGACCATGTGACCAAATGGACTACTCCAGCGCCTTTCTCTGACCGGGAAGTCTTTTTCCGAGTCTGGATCTGGGTAGTAGAACATTTGTTCATTCGGAGTATAGTCGGTCACTTTCAAGTCGACTCGGTCACCTAACTGAGTATAGTAGAAGTCGACAACCTGTGCACAAACATCGTAGAAGGTATCGAGTTGCAGATCCTTGATTAAAGACTTCTTCCTTGCTGTCTTGGCTTTGGAAGCACTAATGGCCGCATGCTGCTTCACTTGTGGTGCTGCGCCCTTGGATGCATGCTTTAGATGTATGACAGCCATCT
>Ga0265780_10005396_pt1 | contig 16227 bp, 19 predicted proteins | sample P1T30metagenome_FD_192432 | JGI IMG/M metagenome (GOLD analysis project Ga0265780, IMG submission 192432) | Plant litter microbial communities from East Loma Ridge, Irvine, California - P1 T30 | ecosystem: Environmental > Terrestrial > Plant litter > Unclassified | place: USA: California... | reverse complement strand
TTGCAAGCTTGTTCATTCGCGCTTAACCACGGGTCTCATGTCATCTTGTGCAGTGACGCACCTTTGCTGACTTTTAAGTCATTGCGTGCACCATACCTGAAGATCAGAGAGGCCGAGACCTTGAGATTGTTGGCATACCTTGCTCACGTCTGGACGACCGGCAGTCAAATGATGCGCATGTCGCACGCCAAATCGGAAGGACGATGGCGTCGATTCGGTCCGATCGACGAGGCTCAGCACGCTGGTCGCACCATCGCGTTACAGCGACTTCCCGCCATATTCCAGCGGCGGCTTTCAAGACGCAACAATGCGTGAGCTACATGACGTAGCTCCCGGCTGCATTCACTCTATCTGAACGACCCAAAAGCCTTGATTTGATACTAGAACAGCCAAGACTATTGTGTCATTTCGCAAGCTATGAGGTCTAGATACAGGCGCCACCAGGTCCTCCCGTGCGCGCATCAGGGTCGCTTCGAGCTTCGAGAACCATTTCGATCCTCCTTCGCGTCAGGGACTATCCGAATGTCTGCTTTATCGGCAATCTCCAGACTCGGCGGACTAACGGGTGACGACACATGGATCATTGTGGCACCCTGTCCATGTTCAAGAGTCCGAAGTTTTCATCGATAACAACGGCAAAGGTGTACGGGTGGGTCTTCAATGGGCTTCTTCTGCAAGCGAGGCTACACGCGAACATATGGCCCCGCTGCTACAGCGATCCATTTGATTTCGGTTGAATGAGACTCCGCACCGGAGGCTATGCTCCGACAGTCGGCTTAACTGGAAAAGACGACGATGTTTGCTTCGACGTCTCTGTAAACTAAGCATTTTCTCGCGGCAGCTATCTGAAAGCAAATCTGGCATGAGCACATCCCGACTGTTACTAAACCGCAAGCAGTATGCGGATCCCAATAGTCTTGTACAGAGCAGAAGATGGACTAGGATTCCACACCACTCCCAGCAGCGATTCCAGCTACATTCAAGAACATTAATCGTTTGATTGGCAGTCAGCTTGTGAAGTTGCGGCGGGCCAGATTCACCGAACATCCTGCCGCAGCTAATCTACCACCCCTAGCCAATAAGGACTAGAGTCTTCAGGTGCGAGAAACCAGTATTTGTCCTGCTTGAGCAAGGATGGAGTTTTTAGCAGACCTGTCCATCGAGCGTCTATCAAAATCACTTGGAGGATGGCACGATTCTCGCAAGAGATTGAAGCCCAAGAGTAGTTATTAGAGTGACGTTGGGCAGAACATTCCAAGCTATCGCCATGGATATCGCGTTTGGGCTTCATCAGTACCTAGACGGAAAGAGACACCGGTAAGCTCACACCGCAGATCTCATTTTTCTAGCATGCTTCGCGACGGCCAGGCACAAGACGCTTCCCCGGCAAGGCTCAGAGGCCACTAGGCTATTCATGGCGATCAATACGAATGCTCAGGAACCACCAACAAGTTGCTTCCTCCTCTAAAAGTCACTGAACCTTCTTTCAAGCCACAGTGGCAGCCAAAGATATCTGCAGGTATGTACTTGGGTAGTTGCGGTCCTCCGAGGTATAACGATTGAGGGGTTGGCTTCAAATCCAGTCAAGGATCTCTACCAACAACAACAACCAATCACAAGAACTGGAGCCCTACCAGGGCAGCCTGATTCGTCAAAAATAAGGACGCTGATCACCCAAATTTTGAGGGTCTCGCCTTCACGACGGTGTAGTCTCGGATGCTTGCGATTGCAACTGGGCGATGCGGAGGCACGAGCCGGTGTGCTACTCATAGGTCGCGTACGTGTTACCTACTCAACCCATCTAACCCCTTGCCTAGCTAATTGGCAGCGTGTCACTGGATACGACGCATCGGCTAATGGCCATCACTGGTGGCATTCCAAGCGGGCATACTCTCTTCCGATTGCACCACGAGTGCTAGGGTGCGGTATGAAGAGAGTTTGACAGTGCAGGATCTGTGCACTGCATCTAGGCCCCCAAGGGCGTTCATCGCGTCTAGTGCAGCGCGAGATCGACTACGGCGTGGATGTGAAATGCCGTAATCTAATTCATCTTTGGTCGCTTCTCACATGTGAAGAGAGGCTCCAAGGCTTGATTTGATGGCCAATTCTTTAAAGAGGTTGTGTTTTTTTGTCCTAGAGTCCAGTGCGAATTATTATCTGTGTGCCGGAGAGCTCCGTATGAATGCATTTGGCTTCAGTCACATTCCTCGGCACGACCCGTTGAGACTTCTTTGTTGTCACTCAACCTGTTTGAAAGCAGGTACCGAGCCTGTAGATAATGTTTGGAAATCAGCTACACAACTGCACGCCTTCAGACGTGACCAGGGCTACGACAGCCAATGTATGCCAGCAAGCCTCACGCCGTGGTATGGCACTGCTCATCACAGGCTCTGCGGGAGCTGGGATCATAGTGCATTAGCACACGAGATCGGCAAACTCTCTTGAGCATCTCCTCGGCCAGATGCTGGTCGTGTGCACGGTCTTCGTATGGACCCCTCGTAGGAAGTTTTCTCCTACATGGTGGTGTCTATCACTTGAAGACGAATCAAATACCTATCCATGGTCTGCCCGATAAATGTCGGGCAGATTCCGCTCAATTGGCGTGCCGAAATCTGGTCGACTAATGTCAGACGTTCTCGGAAGGGTCCATCTTGAGCGACAACCGCTTCTCAACATTCAAACTTAATCGGGTTCACATAACCGGTGTTCACAACTGCCATAATGATGACTCATGCTGACTGAGATGAGCAGCATTCCTCCGCTGCTCATGCTCCAAGTCTCAGCGCCCGACATCCCTGTCTTATGTTTACTGACGTGCAAAGCATGATCGCCCCTTTCTTAAATCCTCGTACATCAAGTGTCGCAACCCCTAGGCTCTTGAATGAGAAACTTTGCTCTCTTACATCGCGGCCATCATCGCACTTGCTCAATGCAAGCAAGACACGGTGCGTAGTGCCCACAGGCGGCAAGTTGGAAGTATACCAATCACAGGCTCGCTTTGCTTGATCTACACGCAAGCACGATCGTTTCTCAGAACACATGTCATAGGCACCTTGTCCCCAGCTTCAGTGCCGAAAGTGCTGATGTGTGAGGGTGAACGATCCGGCCACGTGACCTGACCGGCTAATCACTTGGCATAAAGCTCTGACCTCATCGTTTGCGCGCTTTCCCCACTAACTCCGCGATTCCATCGCGACACCGAGTTTGTCGCGCAGCTCCTGCTCTTTACGAGCTGTTCTCAATCGCATTGCGATCGCGCATCGCACCTGTCTATCTCTCTCTGCGTGCTCCCTTGCCTTCACAAACCAGTCGGTTGAGCGCCTCCAGCTCTCGGGACACAGTCAGTGACAGAGACACTTAATCGCACCCACAACAAGAAGCACGCTGACCCAGAGAATTCAATTGCTCGACTCGTAGAAGTCACGGGAAAGTATTTTCCATGACGACGTCACGCGCCAGCACCGCCTCGGACGGCGAGGCCGTCGATACGCAGCACAAGGCAAAGAGGCTCAACCAACGCAACGATTTCGAGGTTAACGGCTCAAATAGGGTCTTCGGCCTGGATGGAGTCTCAGATAATGATGGTAGCGTATTCCACTACAAAAAGCCACGGCCAGAACGGCCGCTCACGAGCTCAGGCTTCAAGTACCGCCCTCTAAGCCGTTCGCCCTCACCCTATCGTCGGAAGGACTCACGTTCTCCCTCGCCTTACCGCAGCAAACGTGTCGCCGATCGCTCCCGCTCCCCATCGCCTTACCGCAACAAACGTACCATCGACGACCGCTCCCGCTCGCCTTCCCCCTTCCGACATGGTCGTGAGAGCGATGAATCGCGCTCCTATTCCAAGCGCAAGGGTTCCCCGCCACGTGCTGGTCGTGCAGAGAAGCGGCCTCACACCGATTCCAGTGGGCGTAGGGCGGCGCCCGAGCATCCACATGCCAAGCCGATATCATGTGCTGAGTTGGGGAACCCGAGTGCTGTGCCAGACTTTCGTGATGGCATGTCCGCGAATGGCCGTTCTCAGGATCTGGGCAACGGGGGCCACCAGCGCAACAGTCACCAAGCCCGTTCGCGACGACATGAGCAGGTTACTGCTGGCGGCTCGCAAGGCGCAGCCAAGCAGTCCAGCGAGCAACAGGATGTCGAAATGTAAGCAGCCCAATTCTACTTTTTTGTTTGTTACTGATCTTGCGGCAGGAAATCTGTTGTCGACGAAACAGACTATTCCCTCACTTCGGTCGAGGAGAAGGTTCCGACAGAAGAGTCGCGCGAGGAAAAGCGCCGCCGATGGGCAGCCAAGCGTGCAAAGGCAGACCAGGACCTCCTACACCAGGCGGTGATCACAAATGCTTCGGAAGCTACTATGACGATCGCGGCCTCGCCGTCACTCCATGCGGATACGTCCATGTCTCCATATGCTTCACCGCGCAATGGCGATCTCGATTCCGCGCCCGCCTCTCCAGACGTCATGGTAATTGACAAACAGGCTGGTGTCAGCCAGGCAAACAGTCCTGTTGCAGGAAGCCCATCGGCAGCAGATTATGATCCTATGCAGGACATGCTGGATGATCGAGATCGGGCGGCCAAAAAGAACAAGACCTCCGAAGTCTCATCTGGAGCTTATCACGAGACTGACCCGAAGGTACTTTCGACTCTACCCGCGGAGAAGGCAGTTCCAGTCAAGAAGCAGAAGAAAGAGTTGGACATGTTTGCATCAGACGATGAAGATGATGACGATGCAGAAGCCATGGTGGAAGAGACCACCGATACCAAAGGGACTGTACTGGATGAGAAGTTGCTCGACAACTGGGACGATCCGGAGGGATACTACAAGCTCATTAGTAACGAGCTGGTCAACAACGGGCGTTACCGCATGATCCGCGCCCTAGGCCGTGGTGTTTTCGCTAATGTTGCGCAAGCCGAAGATAGGAACGCTGAGAACGACCATCCCAGCCGCAAGGTGGTCGCCATCAAGATGATCCGCCGGAACGAATTGATGAGAAAAGCCAGTCAGAAGGAGATGGATTTCCTGCGGAAGGTCAACGACGAGGACCCGCAGGACAAGAGGCACATCATCCGACTCCTCGGCTCGTTCGACCACAAGGGCCATCTGTGTATTGTCTTCGAGCACATGTCCAAGAACCTTCGAGATCTGCTCAAGGAAGAGACCAACGGCCACGGCCTCACGTTTCCAGCTGTGCGCATCTACGCCAAACAAATGTTCTCTGGACTACAGCACCTGCAGAATTGCCAGGTCATCCACCTCGATCTCAAACCTGACAACGTCTTGGTGTCGGAAGACAAGAAGACCATCAAGCTCGCAGATTTCGGTACAGCTGTCGATAAGCGCGACATCATCGAGCGCACCGAATACCTTGTCAGTCGCTTCTACCGTGCGCCAGAGATCATCTTGGGTATGGACATCAGCTACCCAGTTGACATGTGGGCTGTTGGCTGTACAGTGTACGAGCTCTGGACAGGCAAAATCCTCTTCACTGGAAGGTCAAACAACCAAATGGTCAAGTCCTTCATGGACTGCCTTGGCTGGCCCAGCGAGAAGCTTCTGCGTAAGGGACTTGCCAACAACATCCTCACGCACTTTGAGTTTGGATCATCGTCTCTCAAGTTCATCAGCCGTGAGGTTGATCAGCAGAACAATGTATGTATAGTATCGTCTTTTGCGCATTAGCTAACTCTTTTCAGGTTGCTGTTCGCAAGATTGAGCAACAGAAGAAGATCGATCGCGACCTGAAGACCCGAGTGCATGATGCCGCTCAAAATATCGCATCAGGTGGTCCAACCGCCACGGAGCTGAATGATCTGGCTGATCTGCTTAGTGCTTGTCTCCACATGAATGTCGAGAAGCGTCTGACACCTAAAGAAGCCATCAACCACAAAATCTTCGGCGCAAGCAAGCCACTTAAGCCACTTGTCCCTAAGTCCGCGGTTGTGAAGCCGCCCATGATTAGGCGAGGAGCGGCCGGTCTCAGACGTTAAGCCAGCGCGCTGGAACTCCTTGCGTTGCTTTGCGCGGGTGGACCTGATTGCTAGTCACTCTCAAGTCTCTCGTGTTTTCCTTTCTCACTTCCCTTCCTTCCCCTAGTTTTGCTTTAACGTCCGAATACCGTACCTTCTCTGGTATGATATCGAACATTGGGTGTGGTTGCTCAACAATCTCTTCCAATGTGGCAGTCGACCTCTACTGCACTGAAGCGAACAAGCGTCTTTGTTTTTGAAGCAGGGTGGCGTTTTCGTATGTGGCTCGATCGACACAATTTCCTTTGGCTGGGGTATATGGTCAGGCGCAAAGGAGACGCGAGTCATCCACGGATAGCGAAGACATGGGGAAAAAAGTACAGACATGCTTAATGTGTACATACACATGGCTTTCGGTGTGGCTATAACGCGGAGCATCGGACACGTCAATACATACCACTCGACACATACTTGACACGTACTTGTCCCGTTGCACTGTTGATCATGCATTGATCTCACCACGCAAGAATGCCTTGACCTTTTCGCCCCATACGACTTGTCTCTTGTAAATCCGAATGTCAGGCGCACTACCTTTAGCCAACCCATCAATCGCCTCGGCCAGTATCTCGCCACTGCCTTCGTCCCGCAATTCCTGGATCGGGTATTGATACGTCTTCTATTGACACATGATTAGCCCAGCCCAGCCCACACAACTTTCCTCAACAAACTTACAAAAGCAAACACAAGCGCGCGTGTCCTGGGCAAGCGATGCAACGTCTGCCTCTCACACCTAAGGACAGTTTTCTTGAGATGGACATCTTCTTGCGCATCGCTGGTGGAGGTGGAGGTTGAGTGCAGATCCGCCTCACTCATATGATTCCCGGCCTGACAGAACAACTCGCCACTAGTCGAGACGCTCCAATTCGCCCTCTTGACGACTTTCCCCAGCGGCAGGGAAGCGAAGAAGCGATCCATGGATTTCTCCAATTTAGCAGCGTAGTGCGGCACGGGGGCGTGTATATCCGCGAGTAATTGGTGAAGTTTAGCGCGCGTGTTGAAGCCGCTGGGGAAGGCGTTTATAAAGGCTTCGAGGCGGTATTTAGCGTCTGTATCTGAGTCTGGTGGGCATAGGGACGGGAGGAGGATGAAGAAATCAGTATCGACATTAGCGGCCAGATACTCCAGGGCGGAGTCTGCGTCTACATCATACGGCATTATCTGGCTCGTGACACCATTCCTCAATCCATCCGCCTCCCGCGTGTATACGGAGGGATACCGACACGGCAGGTATGTCGCTGTGAGCCAGTGGTATAGTTCCAGCACGGCGGGCGCGGCGCGGGAGGTTACTGCCAGGACATCGTGGCGGCTTGAGCGGATTAATTGCTTGCGGATGGAGCAGCGGGAGGCGAAGGTGTTGTCCATGGCGATTAGGTCGGAGAGGGGGGTGGATTCGAGGGCCATGGTCATATGGTAGCGTGGCTTGAAGGGGCGGAGTTTGAGGGGTTGTGCGGTTTCGAGGGTGAAGTTTGGGAAGGGGGGGATGGCGTGGTATGGGTCGAGATTGTCCTGGGGGTGGGTTTTCTTCGGGGGTTGCTGGGGGTGGGAGTTAGATATTGGGAAGTCATGGGTGAGGGTGTGAGTACTGTAGAGACTGGGTTGGAATACCATGTGTGGATTCTTTTGAAGATGCACCAACTGACACTGAGTAGTATCAGAATCCATGGTAAATGTGCTTTGATGGAATCGAGTTGCTGCATTATGCTGTCCCTTATTTTGTTTGACTGACTGTCGAAGGCTGAACGGCCACTTTAGTATGACCGAAATGTGAAAAGACTGACAGGTATGTGCAAGGCGTTCATGGTGTTGTATGGAAGGATGTTCGAGATATGACTAGACGCTGTAGACGCCATGCCCGATATAGTATGCGTGAAGGTGGGATAGAGTTGCCTGTGTAGGCGTAACCCCGCTTTCGCCACAGAAGGACTGATTAGCTTGTGTCTCGATTGGTTGGTGCTCTAAGCATATCTATGTAGTCTGAGCGACCTTTTGATTGGCATAGTCTGAGCCTACTCTAACATTGCATTGATGTCCAGATTCCGGGATTGGTCTCTGCACGCCTCGATCCTGTGATGCTCTCAGAACTTATTCATTGCCCATTCCGGATCGCACGGAAACGTCATACTCTGTGTGTACACCTCCATCGTGCCTTTCAACTCCCACCTATTGATGCGCCTTCGCCTCTTCAGCCTCCTTGCTCCCAACGGCCACCAGCTTTCCAACTACCAAGTACTTCTCCTGGAACCTCTCCTCCCAGCCCCTCATAGCCTCCATCTGCTCGTCGTCGAGATCAGTCAGTGTGTCAAGCGGGCCGTCAAGGTCCTTGGTCAGCATCTCCTCGTCGAAGCTGCCACACGCCAGGCCTCTGCTCGCATCGCGCCCAGCAAAGTTTGCATAGGGACCACCGGGGCCATAGAAGTTCCGTCCCGAGGTCACGTCAAAGACACGACCGCGAACTGAAAGGTACACGGGCATGCCATTCAGGCCATTGTAGGGAAACAGCTCGGGCGGGGTGAATGTGCGGAAGACAGTGGGCGGCGGAGCGGGCGGAAGAGCCGGGGGAGCGGACGGCTTGAGGCGGAGATAGACGAGGACGGCGAAGAGGGAGAGGAGGATGAGGTTGATGGGTGTTAGCGGTGAAGCGCTGAATGCCGGGTTAGTATGGAGTGGACTGGCGTATACGGCCACATGGCGAGCTTACGTATAGGCTGCCGGCGGGGTCGGTGAAGCTTTGGCTCCTGTTAGCTTTGGCTCCTCAGCAGTTGCATGTTTCATACCATCAGCCATAGTGATCGACAAACGATGCAACTACCGTTAGACTCTCGTGATGTCGTTGTGGAGAAATTAGAGGGTTGAGCCCAGTTCGACCATGTCGAGCCATGACGAAGTAACTCGGCCGGCAACCACCGGAACTAGCCTTGTAAACCAGCCGCCCCCACATTTCAGCCCCTACCAACAAACACGCCCATTTCGTCCCAGCTGCACCCCTGCGGAGCCTCAATCACCTCAATCACCTCAATCACCTCAATCACCTGTGATTGCGCATGTGCATGTGCTACAATCAAGGAGTGCATGGTGCCACGTCTGCGCCGAGGAATCGACCGTCTCACGTCACAAACCTTGAGCACCTCAGCTTGCATACAGCGACAATCGCAAACAACAGTCTCTTCACTAACTGTGCCTCCAAACTGACCTCAGGCACGCGCCCGTCCGCCTCCAGAAGCTCGAGGCCCTTCTCCGCCAATTGCGGCTCCTTTGAAACGCCGCCATCAGCCTGAAACGCTGCACAGAGATTCATTTCCGCTGCCCGCTTCAACTCTGATTGGCTCACACAGAGCTGCCTCGAAACAAAAGCCAACAGCCGCTGCCAAACCAACGTAGATCGATCCACTGCATCTGAGGACGCGCACGAGCTCAAAGGCAACAAAAGCCTGTTGCTTGCGCGGCGGTGTGGGTGTTTGAAAGCTGCACCTCACCACCTCTCGTGACGCGTGGAGCATCGACCCGACATCCCTCCCATCACCTTGCAATCTGGCACTCTCACATCTTATGTTCTCTGAGCTTGCACATTCTACACGACCTTTGTACACTCTCTCTTCCTAATTCTATCGTAATCATCAGGTAAGCATACACTTTCTATTTCTATTCGCGGCGTTATGCCATGCCTGTTATCTTTCATATCGACGCAAACCAAGACCCACAGGTCCCTCTACTATGATTGCCCTTGATGCGAACAACACCATGTGCACAAACCGGACATCTCCCATGAATAAACTGGCGACAACCATCGCTCTCGAAAGTCGATACATTCCACCTGGCTATTCCTAGTGTTAGCGGTAGATGAGCGTAGTCGACGTTCTGTCATACACACCATAATGCCGGGACCATCGAACTGGCAACATTGGGTTGCATCTGCAGACTCCAACATCGCCTGCCCTTCGCATGCGGACCGCAGAAGGGCCGTGGAATGTGCGGCTCGTCGATCCCTTTTCGACCTTGTGACAACTCGGATGACGAAAGCAAACTCCGTCGGATCAGGCATGGCATGCAAAGAACTAGACCCTATCGAAAGCGCAGGGTTGCTTGCTGTTTCCAGCCTCGCGAGATCATCGCATAACATGAACTTCCGGGTTGGGCTAACCAACGTTTCATACAGGACTAGTCGCAATGTGGAAACGATTACAGGGCTATGGGCGAGAGAAAGAGAGAAATGCGCAAATCGGCAACCCGGTGTTGCTTGAAACAACCTATGACGAGCATCAGCTGAGGCGCAACCCGAATGTTGCTGCAGCTCAACACGCAAATTACCGATACAATGCGCCTGACCCTCAATCATAGTAAGGACCTCAAATCACCACTCGAGTCGACTGCTAACAACCACAGCTCCCGCTCACCCCTAGACCCTCCGCACTACAGGGCATCAGAAGCTTTTACAGAGTCATCGGTCTACTCACGCCCGTCGAATGACCTAGCATACTACGATAATCCAACAGCCGGACAGTCATACACATACGAGGAGATCTCACCACCAAGCTCGCCCGAACCAGAGCAACATTATTCCACTTCCAACCAGCCTAGGAGATTCCGCTCCATGCGCGACGTATCCCCAATGGACAAAAATCGTGCAAAACCTGGATTACCTGCGCACGGAAGCAACATTCCTGTTTTGCGAAAGGCGCCACCCGTTCTTCAAACTGGCCAGACTCAGCCGACGCAGAAGTTCTGGGGAGGGAAAGTCGCGCCAGAAGGCAAGGTCAAGTGGGACGAGTATTCTGGCGAGCCAACTGCGAGTGGTGCCGGAAAGACTGGTTCAGTCAGCCCCAACTCTTACGCCAAAGGTGTCGCATCTTCCGGAGATCAACTGTCGGGAATGGGATATCATGTATCAGTGTCTGGACCCAAGAGAAAAGCGAGCATCAAGGACCGCATGGGAAGATTTGGAGGGCGACCATCACCGCCGCCTGTCGAGCCTGCACGGCACGAGCCATGGAGTCGCGCAACTGGTCGCTCACAGATTGCGCCGCCACTAAAGGACCAGGCTGCTAAGGCACCATTACAATTACCCAGGAAGACGCTATCTCCGACTGCAGAGAGATCAAACGTGAATGCGCCTTCACATCACGGCAATCGTGGCGTTCGCGGGGCTGACACTGGCTCTGTCGCAGGCCGCCCTCAGGCACTCGAGTCGCATGAAGACCTCATCAAACCCACTGTACCCCTCAAAGTTGGCAGGAACACTCCACTCGCTTCTCCGACATCACCAAACTATCCCAGAGGACTTGGAATACAGGCGCTTTCAAATCCAACAGCACCCGCGCAAAGGCAGCGAAACGACTCTCCGGATACAGTCATCCACGAGCAAGGGCTTGCGCGCAATTCACCCGCGCAACAACGAGTACCCACGCCACCGCAGGAACCAGTAGCGAAGAAGCCAAGCGGACGAACGCCAGAACAGAAGGAGGTCTCCAACAGTCGCTTCTCGTGGACGACATACAACAGCGCAACGACCTACCAACACTCACCCCCGCCTTCGCCTCCAACCCTACCCACCGTAACACCCCCGCGCCAGCGCACCGTCACTGAACCCATCTCCTCTACTTCAGCTGCAACTTCAATCCTCAGCCGCCGCCGACCCATCCCACAAGCAAACCGCCCCTCGTCCCCCATCTCCACCCCCAAATCTACCACAATGGCCAGCCCCGGCACCGCCACCCTCTCCTCCCCTCCCTCGCGACCGCTCTCCCCCTCCTCCACCTACAGCACGAACACCACCAAAGCCCTGCCCTTACCCCCTACCTCGCTCTCCGCCGCCGACCACATCGCCGTCCTCGAGTCCGCCATGGAAGACCTGCGCATCCGCCGCTCAAACGTCTATCGCCTGCTCAATGACCTCAACAACGCGGCGCCGCCGAATCCACTTATCACGGACTTCAAGCGCGCGCGGCTGGTCGAGCAGCGCAAGAGGGGCTTCGAGGACGAATTGACGGCGATCAAGCGCGAGGAGTACGAGGTGGGCATGAAGTTGCATCGTGCGTGGAAGAAGAGGGAGAGGGAGGACCCGAATGTTAGCAGTGCGATTTGGGTGAGGCGGGTGACGAGTTAGGTTTGAGCGGTGATGATTTCCTTTGTAGACTTTTCGATTCGATGTTTGAAGTTAGGGATGGGTATGTGTGTCTGCACAGGCGCCTAGAGCGTCGGGACATGCATGGATTTACGTTTCTTTTCGATTTGGCAATGGCACGAGTGTGTCCATGTTTGGCGAAATGCTAATCAGCTGAGCTTGCTCGCTTTTCTGGAACGACGTTACCGCAACGTGCTGTGATTTATCTTTGATTGTTTCTGTTCGAGGGGGTTTAGTCGACCTCAGGCACAGGCAGGCCGTTTACAATCATCATGCCCTCCCTGCCCAGTCCCTTCATCGCCTTGACCGCCTCGTCGTGCCTCAATTGCTTCGTCTCCTGATCCGTGACGAGCACGAAATCATACTTGAGCACCTGCGTGCCCTCCTTGACATTATACCGCTTCGCCTCCTCGGGCGTCGCAGTATCCAGGCCAACAATCAGCGAGTCCTTGACGCCAAACACGGCATCCGACGTCTCGTAGTCCGAGCCTTTGATATACAGCGCACTATCACCGACCGTTAGCATCTCACCACGTCAATGTAAGGGAGACAACACGCACGTAACCAGATGGTCAAACCCTTCCTTCTCAAACATGAAATGCATATGACTGGGCCTCCAACAATGCCTTCCCAACTTCGCCAACAACTTGCCCACAGGCCCATCATGCGGAATCGGATACGGCACGGGCACAATGCCCATGAACCAAAACACGCCGTAGTGATCGCTCTCCACCACCGCGCGGCCATCCGCCTTATCCCCGCGATCGTCGTACTGCACGTCGTACTTCCCGTGGCTGTCGGTTTCCCACACGTCGATCTTGGCGCCGGGCACGGGGGCGCCGGAGGTAGTTTTGACGGTGCACAGGACGAGCAGGGGGGTGCCGGAGGGGTCAGCGGAGATGGCGGAGCCCGGGGGGAGGTGGGAAGCGTCGTGGGTGTGAAAGGGGCCGAGGACGGTGCCTTCGGTTGAGGAGGGGGGTTTGGGGTGGTCGATGGAGTCGACGAGGAGGGAGAGGCCGACGATATCGGAGAGGAGGATGAATTCCTGACAATGTCAATATCAGCGACGATTTAATGGTGGTGCAAGGGGTGTCGGGGACGCACTTGTCGCACATGTGTACATATCTGCCCGACTTGCGTGAGGAATTGTATGCCGGCCATCCACTCGTCGAAACTGAGGCGCGTTTCGCGCGCGAAGTCGTGGAGGTGCGAGACGAGGCGCTCCATGACGTACTTCAGGCGCGGGTCGGAGCATTGCGAATTGATGCGGTGCACGTTCTCGGTGATGTTTTCGATGGTGAGGTTCTTTAGTTCGGGGACTGATGCGCTGCCTGGGCCACCTGCAGAAGCCATGATGATGGGCAGGGAGCTGACGTTAGTTGGAATAGGGACACAGAGTTGAGGTATGAAAGGAAAAGAGAAGAAAATTGTCAGTAAAAGAATGACCCTACAGCTGTGAAGTCAGTATGGAAAGCTTCCTGTCGCATTACACACATGTTAGCAAGCATCAAGTCATTCCGGCTTAGACCAGACGCGGAACGTGGGGACTTCTGGGGAAGCTCCCGATGACAATTGTGACAGCTCATAGGTTCGTCGAAAGCCCCGCTGCTGACGACGGGTAAGGATTTACGAGTGGTGTCGGAGGGGTCGTTCGGTACTTCATGGCCTGGCTGGTGGGGTTGTGGCGTCACTAGGAGCTTGGGCCTCACGACCACCACTTCTGTGTACGATACGATACGCGAAAGGAGAGGTCTACGATGGAGCGCTGATCTGAAATGATCTGAAATAAGCATGCCATATTGTGTGATTTTGGAAGCTGCGACAGGCATGAAGCTGCTGAAAGTCCGACATCTGGAGGCTCAATCGATCATGTGACCGACGTGTTTGTGTTGACTGAGAACGGAGACTTTATTCGTGACGACGCTGGCAATGCTATCATGTTGCGGTACATGAGGTGTCGTGCCCGCATTGATGCATTGTGCATTCTTCGTTGTAGTCGCTTGTTTGCATCCGTTCTCGGTATCATGTTGGAGGCTATAGATTAGCCTGAGTGCGGTATCACAATGGATGCAGGTACAATGCATGTGTAACTTGTTAATTTCGGACTTCATCCATATTGCCGTGATGCGGCTTCTGAACTAAGCGCAACCTTCCTTCCAGAACGCCCGAGATTACGCATGCCCCCCTGGAGCGATGAAGACCAGGAAGGGAAAATTGGAAGAAGTAACTTGTTGAAAATGAATCTGTCCAGCGGATGCAGTGCATGTGGCTGGACAAGTCCTTCTGCATGACAGCACTGACTCCATGATGAAAGCTAAGAGACCAATGGTGCTGATGATGTCCAGAAATCACTAAGCAGCAGAATTCTTTGGGTTCTCGGAGGAAGTCTTCCACTGAAACATGTCAGCGATGTGAAGGAAATAATGGCGCAAACGGTTGCGGCAACCGTGGCGAGCGCAAAATTGAAACTTACGTCCTTGCCCAACTCCTTCTGTTGCTCCTTGAAGTCGAGGTCCTTGTACTTGGTGCGGTTCTCCTTGACTTTTCACAGTTAGATGCGATTCTACAGCTTTCACTAGCGTATAGTGATAACGCGTCGAATAACGCGACATTAACGCGTCAATGTGTTCAAACTTACAGTAGGCCTGCATCTTGATCATGGCATTCCTGGCATTGCCCTTCTTGCCGGCCTTGCGAGGAGGAGGGGCCTTCTTGACACCGGCGTCGGACTTGGTAGCCTTTGGAGTCGCGGCCTTGGAAGTTGCTGGCGCCATGTTGGTGAATGTGAAGCGATTATATCTTGATGGTGTAGCCTGGGGGTGGATTAGATACTTGAAGCAGAATTGCGATGGAAGAAGTTATGGAGCGGTAATGTCGTGATGGTGAGTGAAAATTGGGGTGAGAGACAGTGTTATTGACATCTGGGAAGGTGCGCTAGGCCAGATTGAGATGCTTTGCGTAACGAAATCCAAATCCCAGGCCTGTCTGATTGGTGCCCTATCTGTGTTTAATTGTGCGCTTGGGCGTTTAAGATGGAAAGTTTAGACGGAACGATGCCCGCAATTGATGCGTCCTCTTGCTAGTTACCACTGCAACCTTCTACTCAGACGCGGTCGCGTTGCTGGCGTCGTATGTCACCATTAGTGACAATAAGTATTGCTGAAACGCGCAAACTAGGAAGCAGTGGCACAGGCTATGGATTTGCAGGGTTATGAGTCTTGCAAGCGTGCCGATGCGGAAGCGGAAGCGCATTTGTTCCGCATCCATCTTCAACTCATGCGCATAGCAAACTTCCTCGTGGTCTGCTGACAACAAGTTTGCTGAGGCCGATGTGAGGCCGTCAGAGTGACTGTGCTTCGGGGGAACCACGATTTGTAAGCGACTGTGGAGAATGAATTATGGTCGTAGCTAGTGCATGCCATATAATCCCATCGTGCCACCCAAGCCATAGAAGTTGCTGTCTTTTCGATTGAGAGGTTGTCGCATTCAAGTCACTGACGAGCCTGCATCCTTCTCCTCTGCTATACGGCGAAACCGCGCATCCGGCGCATCCACTCGTTCCCCTCCTGTACTTTGCGTCGAGTCCTCTGGCCGTCGAGCAAGACTGAAGCGCCGGCGTGAACCAGTGGGTCGTTCTGTAAGGCTCGGGGCCCGTGGTCGCGCCTTGCCTCGAGCACGTCCGCCGACGACTGGTACCTCGTATGTAAGCGTGCGGAAGACGTAGAGGACGAGGTCGTAGATGAGCAGTGCCGCCCAGGGGCCAATGGTGACGATGCCTAGAAACAGCTGGGGAGGTTAGCATGCAGCTCTTCACCGCAACGTAGTACTGTACATACAAACGCTCGCGTGATCCACGTTTCTACCACGGCCAGACTTTCTGGAAATATCGAGAGCAGCCCCATGGCTGTATGCTGCAATTGCGACAACACGAACGATCACAGCGCTGTGTATTGAAGCAGACACGAAGAATTACGGTTCAGATGCACTGGGTGACAAGTCCAGGTGTGCCAGCACGACGCACGTCTGTGAATGTTGAGGTTTGACGGAAGCGGCATCGTTCGTCATCTCTGGCA
>Ga0265780_10005395_pt1 | contig 16229 bp, 20 predicted proteins | sample P1T30metagenome_FD_192432 | JGI IMG/M metagenome (GOLD analysis project Ga0265780, IMG submission 192432) | Plant litter microbial communities from East Loma Ridge, Irvine, California - P1 T30 | ecosystem: Environmental > Terrestrial > Plant litter > Unclassified | place: USA: California... | reverse complement strand
TGGTCTACAGCCAGCTGACCGGCAACCCGACCATGGGCGACGGCAAGGCGTTGTTCCACGCGGACCACAATAACCTGGCGACCGGCGGCAGCTCGGCGCTGCAGCTGTCGGCCCTGAAGGCGGCCCGCACTGCGATGCGCAAGCAGAAGGGCCTGGCGAACGAGGAGCTGAACCTGGCGCCGAACTTCCTGATCGTTCCAGCCACGCTCGAGCAAGACGCTTACCAGCTGACCAGCGCGAACTACGTTCCGGCCAAGCAGGCCGATGTCAACGAGTTCCGTGCCGGCGGCCGCACCGCAGTGGAGCCGATCGTGGAACCGATCCTGGATGCTGCGAGCGAAGCGTCCTGGTATCTGGCCAGCAACAACAGCCAAGTCGACACCGTCGAGTACTGCTACCTGGACGGCGCCGAAGGTCCGGTTATCGAAAGCCAGGCTGGCTTCGAGATCGATGGCGTCACCTGGAAGTGCCGCCTCGACTTCGCTGCTGCGGCCATCGATTTCCGCGGCCTGCAGAAGGGCGCGGGCGCGTAAGCGCCTGTTCCTCAACCACCTGATTAAGGAAAGAACATGCGTAACAAAATTAAGAAAGGTAACGTCATCAGCGTTATCGCTCCCGCATTGGTCCTCAGCGGCCAGGGCGTGCTGGTTGGCGCGCTGTTCGGCGTGGCCACCGGCGACGCGCTGCAGGGCACGCCGGTCGAGATCGACCGTGAAGGCGAGTTCGAACTCAAAGCGCTCGGTACCGATACTGCCAACCAGGGCGCGAAAGCGTACTGGGACAACACCAACACCCGCATCACCACCACGGCAACCAACAACACCCTGGTTGGCGCCTTCACGGCTGCCAAGACCGCGTCGGACAGCATCGCTCGCGTGCTGCTGGACGGCGTCGTCCGCTAACCGTCGCCATGAATTTCGCTGCCCTTGAAGCCGCCGCGAACGTCGCCGTGCTGCGTCACCTGGCCAATGCCCAGGTGGTCGTCGCCGGCGCCGCCGTGCCCGGCATTTTCGATTGCCCATCCAGCGTGGTGGATATCGGTATCGGGGCGGCGGACGTGAGCCCGACCGTGAAGGTTGCCAGCTCGGTACTCCCGGCTGACCCGGTCGAGCAGGAGATCACCATCAACGGCGTGCCGTACATCGTGCTCACGGCCAGCCCGGATGGTACCGGCATGACGGTGCTGACCGTGGGCCGGACGCAATGAGGACCGCGTTCGCGACCATTGTCAGCGCTGTCATCGCGCAGCTGTCCGCCGCGCCTGCTGTGTGCGAAAAAATTTACCGAGCAACGGGCAGCGTCGTTCCCGACCAGGTCGACCTCGCGATCAACGTGGAGTTCGGGCGGGCGCTGCCGGCGGCTGGCGCAATTGCCGGCGCCCCAATCGATTGGCAGTCCACCATCAGCGTCGACTGTTTCGCGCGGAGCTTTACCGAGAGCGGCGACCTCGCGGTTGACCCGCTGCTGTTCGCGGTGTTCGAACGCTTGGCCCAGGACCCGACGCTGGGCGGCCTGATCGGCGATCTCGCTGTCGCCGGGGTCGAGGCCGAAAACTCGGTCGAAGGAAAAAAGACCGGATGGGTGCGGATCACGTACGTGGCCGACCATCGAACCAACAACTCAACCCTGAACTGACATGACCGACATCACCAAGCCGGAAAGCCGGCCGATTCCCCCGCTGCCTGGCGGCGGCTCCTGGAGCTTCGACGAAGCCGCCTGGGAATGGATCTCGAACGACGCTGCACCTGCTGAGCAGGTTGCTGTGACCCCATCCGAACTGCAGGAGTAACGATGCCCCGCAAGATTAAGAATTCAGTCGTCACGGCCAAGGTCCAGACCACCGCTGGCGTCGATGCCGCCCCGACCGGCGCGGCCAATGCGATCCTGATCAAGGACGTATCGATCACTGCGCTCGACGCCCAGAATATTCCGCGCGACGTGATCCGCGGTTCGTTCGGTGGCAGCGAGCAGCTGGTCGGCCCGGCGAGCGTCAAGCTCAGCTACTCCGTCGAGCTGGCCGGCTCCGGCGCCGCTGCCACGCCGCCAGCCTGGGGCGTGTTGATCCAGGGCTGCGCAGCTGGTGAAGGCGCACTGACCACACCGCCACGCGTCGAATATAGCCCAGTCTCGACTGGCCTGAAGGCGCTGACCCAGTACTACTACGATGACGGCGTGCTGCACAAGCTGATCGACTGCATGGGCAACTGCACGCTGTCGGCGAAGGTCGGCGAGATCCCAACGCTCGCGTTCGAATGGACCGGCGTGAACGGCGGCATCGTGACCGGCAACCCATCCGGCGTCACCTACACCGCTTGGAAGAAGCCGGTGCCGATGACCAAGGCCAACGTGATCGACATCACGCTGGGCGCTACCTACAGCGCCGGAGCGCTGTCAGGCGGCACGCAGTACTCGAGCACCGGCCTGGAGCTGAACTTCGGTAACGCGGTGAACTTCGACGCCATGCTGAGCAACGAGACGGTCGACATCACCGACCGCGATTCGTCCGGTTCCATCGAGCTCGAACTCGACGCCGCGCAGGAAGTCGCGATGATGGCCGACGTCGTGGCAAACGTCACGCGCAGCCTGGCCATCACCATCGGTACCGCGGCGGGTAATAAGGCAATCGTGTTTGCCCCGAACGTGCAGCTGGTGAATCCGAAGAAGGTCGACCGCAACGGCAAACGCCTGATCGGCTTCGATACGCGCTTCGTGCCGACCGCAGCTGGTAACGACGAGTGGAAGATCGTCACCCTGTAATTCAATCCATCTAAAAAGAAAGAAGCACCGTCATGGCATTCAAACTCGTAAAACGCGAAAAGCTCCCGGTCCAAGTTAAGGGCCATATCAGGGGCGAGGATGGCAAACCTGTCCCGTTCGATTTCACGTTGCATTGCATCCGCCTCAGCCAGGCTCAAGTCCAGGCCGTCTTGGAAGACAAAGACGAGTCGGTGACTGCGTTCATCCAGCGCGTTGCGATTGGCTGGGAAGGCGTTCTGGATGATCAAGGCAATCCGCTCGACTTTACCGGTGAAAGTCTCGCCGATGTGCTGGAGCAGCCCGGCCTGGCTTCGGTGTGTTCCAAAGCGTATCTCAGCAATATCGGCGCCGTCGCAAAAAACTGATTGAAGCCGCGCGCTTTTACGCGCGCGGCGACTTGTGTCTTAAGGAATTTTTGGGCCTTCCCGCGGATGAGCCTAAATCAGAAATAGAAAACGGGCTCGCCTTGATGGGCTTGTACATCGAAGGCAGTCTGGAACTTGGCGTGGATGAGTTCTGGCTATGGCCGGAAAACGAGGAAGCCTTTCTCTTCTGGCTCGAATTGCAGACTCAGTGGAATGTTGGGAATGCAGGCCCTGTCGGGCTCAATTATGCCGGTGTCGATGTTTGTCTTCGACGCGGTGATATACGCCCTCGTGACAGAAATCGAATCTTCAGGCTAATGCAGGCCATGGAACGCGCAGCCCTGGATGAATGGGCGCAGCGTCGCAACTCTTAAAACAGGGAAAAAAATGTCATTGGTAGGCGGATCGCGGGCCGAAATTATTATCGATGTAAATGGGACGCGCGAGGCGCGCCGTGACATCGAAAGTGTTGGTGATTCGATGGGCGGTATGGGCGCGAAAATCGGCGCACTCGCGAAGTCGGTCGGTGCGCTTGCCGTCCTGGCTGGAGTCGCCGCTTTCGGTTCCTGGATCAAGAGCGCGATCGATGCAACTGACGCCGCCAGCGACTTGTCCCAAAAAACCGGTATTGCGATCAAGGATCTAGCCGGCCTCGAGCTCGCCTACCAGATGGGCGGGATGGAAGCTGATGCCTTGGCCAGCACCCAGTCCAAACTGTCGAAGGCCCTGGTCGACGGCAGCGAGGGCCTGGAAAAGCTCGGCGTCAAGGCGCGCAACCTGGACGGCAGCCTCAAAAGCAATAAGCAGGTGATGTACGAGCTGGCAGACCGATTCGCAGGAATGGAGGACGGTGCTCAAAAGACAGCGCTAGCTATGTCACTCTTCGGCAAGTCGGGTGCTGACATGATCCCTATGCTCAATGGCGGGTCGGAGGGGATGCGTGAGCTGGACAAGATGGCCGGCAAGCTCGGCCTTACGCTGAGCGAAGAGGCCGTCGAGAACGCTGGCAACTTCAACGATACTCTCGACCTTTTGATGCTCGGCGGTCAGGGTGTCGCCCGCGGTATCGCAGCTGAGCTGCTCCCTACACTTAGCAGTCTGGCTGGCTCCTTCCTCACGGCCATGACCGAAGGCGATCGTCTCAAGACCGTTGGGCAGTTGATCGCTGGTGTGTTCAAGGCGATCTACACCGTTGGCGTTCCTGCCGTTCAAACCTTTCAAACTGTGGGCAAGGTGATCGGCGGTTTTGCTGCGATGGTCACGACCAACCTTACGGGCGCCATAGAGGTCTTGCAGAAGGTAGCTGGCGGCGACTTCAAGGGCGCGTGGGACGCCGTAAAACAAACGGCGGCGTCGACATCGACCATGGTTGTCGACGTGGCCAAAGACGTCAGCAGCGGCTGGACCGGTGCTTGGGATAGCGTCGTGAACGTATGGGCTGATGGCGGCAACAAGATGGTCGACACTATGGTGGACATCAAGCAGGCAGCTAAAAAGGCGGCCGATGCAACCAAGGAGCAGGCAGCAGAAGCAGCTAAACAGGCGGCCGCCGCAAGCAAGGAACACGCCGCCCAGGTAAAAGTGCTGGCTGAGCTTTCGGGCGTGACGGCCACTTATATGGAAGACCTTTCGCGTCTCGATGGCATGCGTCAGAAAGGGCTGGTCACCGAGAAGCGGTATGTCGAGCTTGTGACTGAGCTGATCGGCAAGCAGCCTGGTGTGAAGGCTGCGGTCGAAGCAGAGGCAAAGGCGCGTAAGGAAGCTGCGGAATTCGAGGAGCGCTATTTAGTCGCCCGGTCCAAGGTATTGGATTTGCTGGGTTCGCAGGTTGCCGCGGCCAAAGAAGAAGCCGAGCAGCAGGAAAATCTGCAACGCACGTTTGGCCTGACCCGTACGGAGATCGAGAGCCTCGAACTAGCACGTCTAGAGGAGCAGCTCGCGCAGCGTACGTCGCTTGGTTTGACGCTGGACGAGATCGAGATGCTGGTAAGACTTATCGCAGCAAAGAAGCGCTCAGTTACCGCCATGCGGAAAATGGATGAGCTGACCGGTCAGCGGCAAATGTGGGACTCGATCGAGCGCACCGCGCACGATACGTTCGTCAGCATCTTCGACAGCGGCAAGTCGGCATTCGACCGGCTGAAGGACACGCTGAAAAATGGTCTGCTCGATCTGCTGTACCAGATGACAGTGAAGAAGTGGATCATCAATGTCAGCGCACAGGGAAGCGGGCAGGGCGGACTGTCCGACGTAGCGACGTCACTCGGCGGATCGGGTGGCGGCCTCGGTAGCGTGTCAAGCCTGCTTAGTGTTGGAAAAACCATTTACTCTGGTTTTTCGACAGGCCTCGCTAGCAGCATGGGCGGCTACCTCACGCAGTTCGGCAACTTGCTTGGATCGCAAGGGATTTCTGCTTTCGGCACCGGGATGGGGTTGACGACGTCCCAAGCTGGTGTTGCCGCATCTGCATACGGCGCCGCCGGCAACACAACGGTGGCTGGCGGACTTACTGCTGGCGCCGGTGCTGCTTCGTACATTCCGATTGCTGGGTGGATTGCGGCCGGCATGGCGATGGCAGATGGGCTGTACAAAAAGGGCTGGGACCCGAATAACGGTTCGCTGGGCTGGGAGGCTTGGACGGCGCCAATCGCCGGGGAGTCGCTCATGATGAATAAGGTGCTTCAGGGTCTCGGTCTGAGCGGATCTGCAGCAAACCTAATCTCGGGAGCGAGCATTGTCTCGAAAATCTTCGGCCGTAAGTCGCCGGAGGTTCGCGAGACAGGACTCCAAGGCACGGTCAACGCATCTGGCTTCACGGGTGAGAACTACGCGTACATCGTAGAAAAGGGTGGCTGGCTGCGTAGCGACAAATGGTCGACCAAGACGGCAGGTCTCGACGCAGCACAAGATGCAGGGCTCGACGCTACTGTTCAGGGAATGATTCTGGCGGTCAAAGGCTTTGGTGCTGCGATGGGGCTTGAGACCTCCGTCATCAACAGCTACAGCAAGGCGATCAAACTGCAGCTCACTGATGATGATGCGAAAAACCAGGAGCTAATCGCAAAGATGTTCGGCGAGGTAGGTGATGAGCTGGCGCAACGCTTGGTCCCATCCATCGCATCCCTGGGCAAAGCCGGTGAAACGGCCGCCACGACGCTCCAGCGCGTCGCGACCAACTATGCTGGCGTCGATGCAGCGCTGTCGGCTATCGGTAAAAAGTTTGGGCAGGATGGACTGCAGTCCGTCGCGGCACGCGAGCGTTTGGTTGATCTCTTCGGCGGGCTCGATGCGCTGGCGCAGTCGACCGCAGCCTATGCGCAAAACTTCCTGACTGAAGCGGAGCGATTGAAACCCGTAAGCGAAGCGCTTGCGCTTGAAATGGGCAAGCTCAACTTGGCGTCGGTCACGACGATCCCGCAGTTCAAGCAGGTGGTCGCGGGACTGGACCTGACGACCGAGGCTGGCGCAAAACAATACGCAGCCATGATGGGCCTGGCTGAGGCGTTCGCTCTGGTGCACCCGGCAACGGAGGGTGCTGCGGCCGATCTGGCGTCCTACCGCTCGGCGTTGACGGAGGCCTATAACGCGGAGTCCGCTGCCCTGCAGGCAACCATCACCCGCATGGGTTCGTTTGCTACCACCCTGCGCACCCTGCGTGATAGCGCTTTACTAGGCAACCTGTCGCCGCTGTCGCCTCAGCAGAAATACGCCGAGGCGAAGTCGCAGTACGACGCGGTGCTGGCGGCCGCTCGAGGTGGCGACGAGGATGCACAAGGGCGCTATCAGGATGCGTACACCTCGTTCCTCGAGGCGTCGCGCGTAATGTACGCCAGCAGCATCGGCTACACGCAGGACTTCCAGTACGCCCAGGCTGCTACCGAAGATGCTGCCAAGTGGGCGGAAGCGCAGGTTGACGTTGGCCAGGCGCAGCTCGATTCGCTCAAGGCTTCGGTCTCGGGATTGATCGAGGTGAACAAGTCAGTGTTATCGGTGCGGGATGCCATCCTCCAGTTCAATGCAGCAAGTGGCAGCACGAGCACCATGCCACTAACCGCCGTGGCGCCACCGGTGAACACGCCGATTCCGTACAGCTCGTACGGCACCTCCAACACCGAAGCACTGGTGGCGGCAGTTAAGTCGCTGTCTTCGGAAAACGCGATGCTCAGGGCAGAACAGCGTCAGCAGACGGGTGACCTCATCCGGGCTGTGCAGGGTTCCGCGGATTCCTCCTCGGACAAGATCTCAGGCGCGGTGAAGGCTGCCGCCACAACTGAAGTAAGGGTTCTTCCTGAATGACTGATGCTCAATTCCTGGCCTGGCTGCAAAGCTCGGCCGCGTATCGTTGCGTCCTGATCGAGGCGGCGGCGCGCGTGAACGGCGTGGAAACCATGGTCTACATGGCGACCAGGTCGTTCACCACGTCGCCCGCCGACAATCCGGCCAACACGCAATACCTCCCGATCGCCACCGTGGGCACGCTGTTCACCGAGCGCCTATCGCTCGAAGGTGACGGCGCGCTTTCGACTGGCGACCTGGAGATCGACAACACCGCGGGCGTGCGCGATGCCTGGGCCGGCGCCAGCTACGTGTGGAAGAACCGCGAGATCCGCGCGTACATCGGCGACATCCGCTGGCCGCGCGCTGACTTCCGGATGATCTTCAACGGCATCGTGGCCGACATCGCGCCGAGCGGGCGGAGCAAGCTGCTCCTGAAGCTGCGCGACAAGCTGCAGCGCCTGAACACGGCGATCACCGAGGCGAAGCTCGGCGGCGATACCGAGCAGAAGGACTCGCTCCTCCCGTTCGCCATCGGCCAGGTGTCGAACATCACGCCGCTGCCGATCAGCCCGGCGACGCTGACCTACGGCTACCACTGCGCCTCGGCTGAAGGGGTGATCGCCAACGAGGCGCGCGACAACGGCGCGCCGGTGGAGATGGCGTCGAACCCCGCGGCCGGTACCGTCACGCTGGAATCGACGCCGGCCGGCGCCGTGACGTTGTCCGTCAAGGGCGACAGCACCGGCGGCTACTGCGACACTGCGGCCACGATGTGCAGGCGCCTGGCCACCCGGTATGGCAAGGCGGCCGATCGCTTCACCGATGCCGACCTCGACCTGGCCAACATCGCCGCATTTGACGCGGCTCACCCGCAGCCGATGGGACTGTACTCCACCGACCGCCTCAACGTTCTGGCCGCATGCCAGATGCTGCTGGGCAGCCTCGGCGCGCAGCTGGTGATGTCTCGCCTGGGCCTGATGCGGCTGATCCAGGTCGCGCTGCCCGGCACCGGCACGCCGTTTGTGATCCGGCCGGAGCACATGGTCGACGGCACGCTGCAGCCCACCAGCCGCACCGACGTGGTCGGCGCCGTGAAGCTGGGCTTCGCCAAGAACTGGACGGTGCAGGACGCCGGCACGCTGGCCAACCTGCCCGAGGTGCACAAGGCGCTCTTCACCGAAGAGTGGCTGACCACGACCAAGACCGACGTGGCGACGCTGGCCACCTACCGCTTGAACGCCGAGCCGGTCCAGATCGACACGATGCTGCTAACCCGCGCCGACGCCGACGCAGAAGCGCAGCGGCGCCTGGACCTGTGGAAGCTGGCGCGCACGACGTATGAGTTCGACGGCGTGCCCGAGCTGCTGACGCTCGAGCTGGGTCAGGCGGTGACCGTCTACAGCCCGCGCTTTGGCATGGCCGCCGGCGTGTCCGGCATCGTTATTTCATTGGCGCCCGACTGGAACACCGGGCGCGTCAAGGTAGGGTTCATGGTATGAGCACAGTGCTGAACGACCGCGACTCTATCCTGCAGGCGGCCACGGTGCGGATCGTCAATCCGAAGAATGCCTGGATCAATCTGCAACCGAGCGTGCCAGGGTTCCACGTGAACGCCGCCGGCCAGGCCGATGTGAGCGTGGTAACCGTCACCGCCGATCTGGTCGGCCTGGACGATGCTGTGGCGTTCAGCGCAGTTGGCGCCACGCTGTCGAATGCAGTGGGCCGCAGCGTCGACGTCACCTATGCCGGCCAGACAGCGATCTTGACCGCGAAGGTGGTTAGCAACGGCGACGAGTTCAAGCGCTCGCTCGTGATTCCGGTGCTGCGCGACGGCGCGTCCGGTACCGGCACGCCAGGCGCACCAGGTGCGCGCGGCGCCGGCCACTACTATGCGACCGGCTCGACCTGGTCGGATGTCGTAGCGCAGGCGGCTTGCCCGGGCAGTACTCCGGTGCTGAACGATGTCGTCACCATCAGCAGCAGCACCTACGTCATGGAGAAGCGCTGGACTGGCTCGGCGTGGGTGGAGAACGGCGTGGTCATCAACGGCAAGCTGATCGCGCCGGACTCGATCCTCGCGTCTTCGATCGACACACGCGGCCTGAGCATTAAGGACGCCGCGGGCAATGTAATTCTGTCGGCGGGCACATCGTTGGCTGAGCAAACGCCATCCTCGCCAAATCTTGCAGCTCGCATTTCAAGCTGGACAATGAGCGGCAATGCTTTTTATGCGACAGCAGGATCGGGCGATAGCCGGTTTATTAACGGCGAGTACCTGTATCTGCCCGCAAATCAAAGCCTGCCAATGGGCACCTCGAACCCGTTGAGCATTCCGGCGAACGGGGTCTATACGGTGTCATTCGATGCGTATGTCGATAGTGGTACAAAAGCAGTGAATGTTGACGTTTACGGAGCCGGTATCGATAGCGTTGGTACCTATGAAACGCTAACCACCGCGATCAAGCGCTATCGGTTCACTGAAACCATGCCAAACAGCGCGAGCGCACCAAGCTGCCAATTGCGTGTATTCAGCGTCTCGGGTGCTGGGAACATAGTTGTATCAAACATCAAAGTCGAGATGGGTAGTGCCGCGACGTCATGGTCCGACAACGTCATCACTAAGCGGAACGTTTCTACCTTCATCAAGGACGCGGCAATCGGGCTCGCGCTGATCGACCGCGCCACAATTGCCAATTTGCAAGCCCTCGTGGCATACCTCGGCACTGTAGAAATTGGGGCAGGCGGCGCTTTACGGCAGGGCCAAACCGCGTACGACACCGGCGTCGGAATACATTTAGGCGCTGACACGCAGGGGAACCCCTCATTTAGTATGCGCGCCGCGAGCGGTAAATACCTGCGCATTCGACCTTCATCCGATACTTTAGAAATGAATGGCGGCGACCTAATTGGAACCCGAATCAGCCAGCCGCAATACGACACATTTGCGTATTCGGCTTTAGGCGGGGGGTACGTGCAGGGTCCAAATAACCAGATTCTGGGTAATAGCGTAACGCTTGTAATTAATGGAAATAACGGGCCGTTCAAAGTAACTTGGAGTTATTCCCGGCTTTCCGGTGGGCCGCCGATGGTGGCGAGTTATATCGACCAAAATCCAGACAGGGACTTTGGTATCGGGGTCGGCCCCGCTTCAAATACGACAATCAGTTTTCAGGTAAATGCGGTTATCACGGCGGCTGACGGTCGCACGCTAAATTATTCTGACGTTTTTGTTTTCCAGTTCGGGAATATATGATTTACGATTATTTTGCGGTCGTTTCGCCTGATGGGATTGTGCGCCGGCAGTGGCGCCTGTCCGTGCCGCACGATAGCGTGGGGCCGCCAAACGACGGCATGGCGTATCACCCGATCGACGCCCCTATTGAATGGGGCGCGCAGCCTACCTCGACAAGCGTTCTGCGATGGAACAACGGCAATCCAGACTGGGAAGAGACGGCACCAGTCGAGCAGCACCGCGCAGCAGCCATCGACGCCATCGACGCCGCCGGCGAGGCCCTGCGCCTGGCTGTCATCAGCAGGATGACCCAGACGCCGGAGTACATGCGCGCCGAGCAGCACGCGCGCGAGTACCGCGCTGCCGGCTACCCAGAGGGCGAGGACGCCTACGTGCCGCCGGGCGTGGCCAGCTGGGCGATGGCGAAGTGGCGCGAAGCCTGGACCGCGCGCCAGGCCGCCGACGACATCCTAGCCACAGCTGACCGCTGGTACGCGCTCCTCGATGAGATCCGCACGCTGCGCCTGGCGAACAAAGAGGACGCCCGCCACGCCACTACGGCCGGCGAGGTCGCAGCAATCGTGGCCGACATGGAAGCCGACATGCAGGCGCTGGCCCTGCAGATGAACACCACCACTACGGAATAGCATGCCCAACCTGAGAATCGTTTCTGATAACGCGATCGCGCGCGCGGCTTCGCTCGTCGCGTCCACCACGGCCGGCGGCCTAGTGGCCGCCAACCTGGCCAGCGACAAGAAGTCGAGCGTGCACCGCGCGGCCGGCACCAGCGTGAGCTATACGCTGACCTGGGCGGCGGCGGAGCCGATCGGCGCCGTTGCACTGCCGTTCTGTAATCTCTCCCCAACCGCCACCATGCGCGTGCGCGCCTATGCCGCCAACGGCACCACTGTCCTGTACGACAGCGGCGCCGTCCTGGCCTGCCCGGCGCCGGCGCTGCGTTTGCGCGGCTTCACGCCTGCACAGGCGGCCAGTGCCTATGCCTACGGCGGCGGCGCCTGCGCGCGGCGGTGGTTCGCCCAGGTCAACGCATTCAAGCTGGTGATCGACATCGTGGACACCGGGAACCTGCAGGGGTACATCGAGGCCGCGTGTCTAGTCGTCGGCGCTTACTGGTCGCCGCAGTACAACGCGTCAGCCGCCTCAGTTTCTGTTCTGGATCGTACCGAACTTTCGCGCAGTGCCGGAGGAGACCAGCTGGCCGACCCGGGCACGATCAGCCGCAAGGTGCCGGTCGACCTCCGCAAAATGTCGGGGGGTGACCGGGCAAGGTTCCTCTCCTTGGTACGCAACAGCCGGGCCTATCCGGTCCTGCTCAGCGTGTTCCCGGATGATGCGGACCTGGAGCTCGAGCGCGACTTTACCGTCTACGGCCGGCGCACTAAAGATTCCGATATCGCCTACCAATACGCAGGCGTCTACTCCACCACCCTTGAGATCGAGGAAATCTGATGCAAGACCACATAACCCTGTTGTTCACGCGCCGACGTTGGAACCCGGTGTCCTTGCTGATCCGGTGGATGAAGCCGCGCAGCCGGATCGCGCTCGCGCTCTCGTCGCATGTGATTATCGCCATCGGCGATACTTGTTACGAAGCGAACATGCTCACGGGCGTACGTAAAGGCGCGCGCGATGACATCTTAAAAGGGCAAACGATCGTACGCGAGCGTGTGCACTTCGTGCCTGACTTGGCTGCTGGCATTGCCTTCCTCGAACGTCAGCTGTGCACTTACGTGCCGACGGCGCCGGGCTGGGTGCTAGCACCGCTTCGACCTCTGGCGTGCGTAGTGCTGCTGATGACCCATAACAATTACGACTTCGGTGGTGCCCTCGGTCTTGGCCTGGCTCCAGGTGAAAACTGGGCTGATCCGTCAAAGTGGTTCTGTTACGAACTGGCTGCCGCGTTCTTAAAAGCCTGCGGCCGAAACGTATTCGACGAGCTCGAGCGCATTTGCGAGACGGCACTGTTGGCAATTAGCCCCGGCTGTTAGCCACCCGACTTGTTGTCTCAATTTTCCGAGAATTGAGACGCGGCAATTGTTAACTTGAGGCCTTACTTCTCAAGGCCTCCAATGAGCAAAATTTCTGGTCCGGAACTGACGAGCTACGCCGGGAGCGTCGTGGCCGTCGGCGCATCGCTTTCCCTCACGCAGTGGGGTGTCATTGCAGGCATTGTGACCGCGCTACTGACCTTCGCAGCGAACGCCATCTACATGTGGCGTAAGGATGCCCGCGAGCAGCGGCAAGCTGCCCTAGCGGAACGCGAGGCACTTGCGCGCCTGGCTGCCATGGAACTCAAGCCATGACCCCCGCAGATTTCCAGCCGATCACGCTGGCCAGGCTAGCGATGATTATGCCGGCCGCCGGAACGCGCTGTGTCCGATTCCTCGATCCAATCAACGAAGCAATGCGCGAGTTCGACATTCACAGCGTTGCTCGCCAACGGTCGTTCTTGGCACAGATCGCACACGAATCCGGGCAGCTCCGCTATACGCAGGAGATCGCATCTGGCGTGCGCTACGAGGGCCGCAAGGATCTGGGGAATTCGCAACCGGGCGACGGAGTGCGATTCAAGGGTCGGGGCCTGATCCAGATCACTGGTCGCGCAAACTACACGGCCTGCATGCTCGCTCTCGACATCGACTGCGTCGATCATCCCGAGCTGCTGGAGCTGCCCCGCGACGCTGCACGCTCGGCTGGCTGGTTCTGGAAGGCGCATGGCTTGAACGAGCTGGCTGACCTCGGCGACCAAGTGAAGGTCACGAAGCGAATCAACGGTGGTACCAATGGCTTGCCTGATCGGCTGGCCTTCTTCGATGCGGCCAGCCGCGTCATTTTCTGAAAGGAAGTCATGACTCCACTACTGATCCCGGTCCTCGGCAATCTGCTCGACAGGATCTTCCCGGACCCGAAGGCTGCTGCAGAAGCGAAACTCGAAGTGATGCGCATGGCACAGGCCGGCGAGTTGGCCCAGCTGGATGCCGAGGTGAAGCTGATTGCTGGTCAGATCGAGGTCAACAAGGTTGAAGCTGCAAACCAGTCGCTGTTCGTCGCAGGTTGGCGGCCGGCCATCGGTTGGATCTGTGGTGCAGCGTTCGCGTTCAAGTTCATCCTGGGCCCGGCAGCCGTCGTCATCATGGCGATGGCGGGCCACCCGATCACGCTGCCGGAATTCGACTTTACCGAGATGAGCACCATCCTGATGGGGATGCTTGGCCTTGGTGCCCTCCGCACGGTTGAGAAGGTCAAGGGGGTGTGATGGACTTCCACCTCGCCACTCCAACCGGAGACGTGTACCTGTTCAGCTACGACGGGCACGACATCCAATTTCTAACGGCGAAAGCTAATAGCGTACCGGTTACCGCGGCTGGAACCGACGCTGTTGAGCAAGAGTGCTCCATGCTCGTGCCCACCTGATTGCGACTGACCGCGTCCGATCGTCTTGGGCGAAGATGAAGCGGTCGAGTGCAACCAGCGATCTGTGCCGAGCATATGCACTGGCTGTAAGGTAAGGTGGCCGTGTCATGGCCGTCGCTAATGCAGCGTCTCATCTGTCCACTGTACTGCAAGAGCCTGCTCGATAACGACCTCGTCCGCCATGGACTGAAGTGGAAGTTCGGCCTCAGGCGCGAAGGCTATGATCTGGCAGTGTTCAGGGTCTGCCTGATTTAATCGAAGCCACTCTTCGCGGGAGACAGTCTGACCTGTTGGCACCGGTAGCGTGATCCAGAAGCCTGTCTCGCGCTCGGCGACGACCTGGTAAAGGTCAAGCATCGTATCCATGTAGGCACCCCTCGCATCCTCATGATGGGGTGAGCTTACGACTGTCGGGAATAGGTGTCACGAGTTGCCGTGCGCGACCATTCATAGTGCATGAACGGCCAACAGCTAATCTCAGGTAGGTCTTCTCAGCGGTGCTACACTCGGCACATGTACAGCAAAGTTAAACGGCTGCGCGAGCGCGGCACCCGCCTTTCAGATCGCGACATCGCCAGCTCGGCGTACGTCGAGGGCGAAGTCACGATTGCCGGGCTGGGCACCGTTCTGGTTGCACAAGTCCGTGATCCAAATGCCCAAGTCGGAACCGGCCTGCTATCCCAGCTTTACGAAGCGCGGCTCATCACCATGCATGGCAACAAGATGCTCCTCAAAGGCGAGGAGCGGCCTCAGGGTGATGGTGGCCCTGCATACGTGCAAGAGTGGGCAGTTGTGGTCGAGCCCCGCTAGGCGTTAGCCCTCGTTTAAAGGCGTAGCACGTGGCTCGGATTGGTCAAAGCGCTTTGGTTCAACAAAAATCTTCCCGTCGGTAGCGGTCCCTTTAAGGCTGAGGACTTGCGCTGCACGGATTTGGTTTCGAATATATGTGAGACTCACTTCGAGTTTGATCGACTGCCGAGCCCGCGCTGCTTCGATAATTTTATCCACTTCTGCAGTGGGGAGGTCATCTGACAGGATAAGCGCTGGAAATTCATCGTAGTTGCTACTTGCTAACCAAACACGTGTCGTATCGGTATGGCGGAATTCAATTCGGACCACGTAGAATTCATCAGTAACAATCTTCGCTTCAGCGCGGTCTCTCACAGCACGCTGGTTTACCTCGATAATTTCGGCCCGGTCGAACGTGACACGCCCAACCCTAATATGGTCTGCATCTGATGCGCCTTTTACGATTGAGCGAGCACCTTCTTCAGTTGCCTTATCAAATCGGCCGACAGCAGCGTTCTGTTTGGCAATTGAACCGATTAGCTCAAACTGTTCTGTCCTCGCTTGTTCGCGATCTCTATCGCGAGCGGCATCGATTTCCTTTTCCTTGATTTTAGTCGAAGCTTCGACTTCGGCTTCTTTGGCCTTCGCCCATGTGTCGACAACGTGCGTGCCTCCCCATCCCAGCGCGATGATTAACGCGATGGCAACGAGGGTAGGCCCTTTGTGTTTGCTGTCCATAGTGGTAAAGCCTTCTCCCAGCTTCTTAAAAAATTCGCCAAGTGATGACCATATGTCTGAGCTTCCCTCCGACACAGAGAAGACTAGTTCAAAGCTACGCTTTTGCTCATCGGTTAACCGGCGGATGTTGTCTTCACCATACAAGGCAAAGGCAGCCGCGCGATACATTTCCTCTTGAAACTCCCACAGCCCTCGAGCCAGAGCAGCTGGGATTGTGGCATGGTACTTCTCGCCAGTGATGACCGTCTCGAACTTAGCAAGCTCCCCTTGCAGACTTATCTCTGACGCGGGCACGTCTTGCATATCGGGTTGAGTCAGGAACGCAAAAGCATCCTCGACGGTGTTAAGAGTATACATTGGTCCGCCTTCTCGATTCGCAATAGGAGCAAAAATTATAGCTGAGGCAATACCGTCAATTCTCTCCAATAAACACCTTTACGACCTATCTGGCGTAGGTTTTGGCGTAACTTCTTGGGTGAGGATAATTTCTCATAGGAGAACACGCTTATGCATCATGGGGGTGACTTTTTCCGTGGCGGCACGGGCAGCGGCGGCGTTGATTTCGGTCGGGACGGTGGTCATTTCTGTTGTGTTCGGTACGGCGGGGCGGGGGATGCCAGGACCGTCATTTTAAC
>Ga0265780_10005394_pt1 | contig 16231 bp, 7 predicted proteins | sample P1T30metagenome_FD_192432 | JGI IMG/M metagenome (GOLD analysis project Ga0265780, IMG submission 192432) | Plant litter microbial communities from East Loma Ridge, Irvine, California - P1 T30 | ecosystem: Environmental > Terrestrial > Plant litter > Unclassified | place: USA: California... | reverse complement strand
TCGGTCCGGCGAAAATGGTGAAGGTGCCCGGTTCGACCACGCGCTTCATCTCGGCGTTGAAGAACCACAGGTCGGTCGGTTTGATGTCGAAGCTGACGGTGCGGGTCTCGCCCGGCTCCAGCGTCACGCGCTGGAAGCCTTTCAGTTCCAGCAGCGGGCGCGTGACCGAGCTGACGTCGTCGCGGATGTACAGCTGCACGACTTCGTCGCCGCGCACGTTGCCGACGTTGCGCACCTGGACCTGGGCGCGGGTGCTGCCATTGGTACCGATGCGGGCGGCCTGCAGGGTCGGCGCCGAGATCTCGAAGCGGGTGTACGACAGCCCGAAACCGAAGGGGTACAGCGGCGTGGTGGTGCCGTCGATGTAGCCGCGGCGGCTGCTCGGCTTGCGGTTGTAGTACATCGGCAGCTGGCCGGTATCGCGGGCGATGGACACCGGCAGCTTGCCGCCCGGGTTGGCCCGGCCGAACAGCAGATCGGCCACTGCATGCCCGGTCTCCTGGCCCAGGTACCAGCATTCGAGCAGCGCATCGGCGCGTTCGGCCAGCAGGTTCACCGACAGCGGACGCCCGTTCAGCAGCAGCACCACGGTCGGCTTGCCCAGCGCGAAAATGGCGCGCGCCAGGTCGTTCTGCTGGCCGATCAGGTCCAGGCTGGTGCGGTCGCCCAGGTGGTTGTCGGCCCAGGCTTCGCGGGCGGTCTGCTCGTTGTCGCCCAGGACCATGACGATGGTGTCGGCCGATTTGGCGGCCTCCACCGCCTCGGCGATCAGGCGCGCGTTGACTTCCGGCTTGGTGAACACGATCTGGTCCTTGCCCCAGACCCGGCCCTCGGTCAGGCGCACGCCTTCCGAGTACGCCAGGCTGAAGCCCTGGGCCTTGGCTTCCTTCTCCAGGCCTTCGTACACCGACACCACGTGGCGCGGCACGTCGGAGTAGCCGCCGATCGGGGTGTCCTTGGCGTGGGTGCCGACCAGCAGCAGCTTGCCGACGCGGTTAGCCTGCAGCGGCAGCAGGCCCTTGTCATTCTTCAGCAGCACGGCACTGCGGCGCGCGGCTTCCAGCGCCAGCGCAATCGCATCCGGCGTCGCCGTGCGCGCATCGGCCTGGGCCACATCGGCGTACGGGTTCTCGAACAGGCCGGCTTCGAATTTCAGCTTGAGGATGCGGCGCACGATGGCGTCGATCTCGGCGTTCGAGATCTTGCCTTCGCGGACCAGTTCCGACAGTTTCAGGTAGCCCAGCGGATCCGGCGTCTCGATGTCGACCCCGGCTTTTACCGCGCGCAGCGCCGCTTCCTTCGGATTGGCTGCCAGGCTGTGGCGCGTCACCAGCTCGTTGACCGCCATGTAGTCGGACACGGTCACGCCCTTGAAGCCCCACTCCTTGCGCAGCACGTCGGTCAGCAACCAGCGGTTGGCGTGCGAGGGGATGCCGTCGATCTCGTTATACGAGGGCATGACGGCGGCGATTTTCGTTTCACGGATCAGCTTTTCGAAGGGCGGGAAGAAATCCTCGCGCAGGGTGCGCTCGCCGACGTTGGCCGGGCCGATGTTGGTGCCGCTCTCCGGCTGGCCGTGGCCGGTCATGTGTTTCAGGGTAGCGTAGACCTTGTCCGGTGCCAGCGGCAGCGTGTTGCCGGAAAAGCCGATCACGGCCGCCTTGCCCATCACGCCGCACACGTGCGGGTCTTCGCCATAGGTTTCTTCGATGCGGCCCCAGCGCGGTTCGCGCGCCACGTCGACCACCGGCGCCAGCGCCAGGTTGGCGCCGCGGGCACGCATCTCGCGCGCCGCCACGCTGAAGATCTTCTCGACCAGCACCGGGTCGAAGCTCGACGCCAGGCCGATCGCCTGCGGGAAGCTGGTCGCTTCGCGCGCCACGTAGCCGTGCAGCGCTTCCTCGTGCATCAGCACCGGGATGCCGAGACGCGTGCCTTCCATCGCCCACTTCTGGACGGCATTGACGTATTCGGCGGTTTCGCGCGGGCCGCGGTGCGCGGTCTCGCCGGCGTCACCGGCCACGTTGGCAGCGGCACCGAGCTGGCGGTCGGACGGACGCGCGAACATGCCCATGCCGTGCGGGTGGGCGGTGCGTGCCTTGTCGGGATTGAAGCTGGTGTCGGTATTCTGCAGCGCGGCCTTCTGCTGCCACACGCACTGCATCTGCGCGATCTTTTCATCGATCGTCATGCGCTTGAGCAGGTCTTCGACCCGCGCATCGACCGGCGCGCCGGCCTGCTTGTACAGCGCTGCCCCGCCCTTGGCGGAAGCCGCGCCTTGCGCCATCGCGGCAACCGGCAAGCCAGCCAGACTGGCCATGCCGGCCATGCTGCCGACCGATGCCAGGAATTCCCTGCGTTTGATACCCATTGATCTCGTCTCCACTGCTTATCGTTATGGTCCGTCCGGCGTGGGCCGGCGGTGTCTCCAACTGCTTGTTTCGTGTGAGTCTGGGAGCGGTAGAACATTCCCGTAACAGTTATGTTACCGCAACCATTCCAGTCTAAACGGCAAAATCGGGGGTTGTCAACGAATTATTGGGACGATGTTTAGCGCCGTGGACGAAACAGGACGGGATCGACGTGTGCGGGTCTTGCAGGACCCGAAGGCGTGGCGCGGTGCAGGTGAAAAGGCGATGTTAGCGCGACCAGGATGGATAGCCGCCGGTGCGCAAGAGGCGGGGAAAGCACGGTAGCGCGCTTTCCCGTCCACGGTGTCAGGCGTGCGCGCGCTTGGGGATGGCGGGCTTGGCGGCCGCCTTGGCCGCGGTCTTGAGCCCCGGCTTGACCGACGGCAGGCGCGCCGGCGGGCGGATGCGCGGCGCGGCGTCGGACTGGCGCCGCACCAGTTCGAAATCCATGCGGATGCGTTCGGCTTCAGGTTCGCCGCCTTCGCGCAGGGCGCGCACGCCGCGCACCAGCGCCTGTACCGCTTCGCGCGCCATCTCGGCGATCGGCTGGCGCACCGTGGTCAGTTCCGGCCAGATGGTGGTGGCCAGCGCGGTATCGTCGAAGCCGGTAACGGTGAGGTCGCCCGGCACGTCGAGTCCGAGCCGGTGCGCCACCGCGACCGCGGCCGCGGCCATGTCGTCGTTGCTGGCGAAGATCGCGGTCGGGCGCTCTTCCAGCGCCAGCAGGTGCTCGGCCGCGTCCAGACCCGAGCGGTAGGTGAACATGCCCTGCACCACCAGCTCGTCAGCCTTGTCGGCGCCCTTTTCTTCGATGGCGGCGCGGTAGCCGGCCAGGCGGCGCCCGCTGGCGGTCTGGTTCGGATGGCCGACCACGAAGCCGATGCGCTGGTGGCCGAGGGCGATCAGGTGGCGCGTCATGTGGTAGGCGGCGTCGTAATCGTCGACGCTGACGGCGCTCACACGCTCGTCCGGCAAGCCGCAGGCGACCACCACGGCGGGAATGCCGGCGGCCGCCACGCAGGCGATGATGGCGTCGCTGTCGCACAGCGGCGGCGGCAGGATGATACCGTCCAGGCCATTCTCGATCAGGTGGCGCGTCTGCTCTTCCTCGTGCTGGCCGGCCTCGCATTTTTCGACGAACAGCTGGACGTTGTTCAGGCCGGACTGGCTGAGCAGGCCGACCAGGAACTCGCTCAGGTAGCCGGCGCTCGGATTGCTGTACAAGAAGCCGACCCGGATCGGCTTGGAGCCGGCGAGGTTGCGCGCCTCTTGATTAGGGGTGTAGTTCAGTGCGGCGACGGCCTCGGCGACCTTGCGCCGCGTGCTCTCGCGCACCAGGCCTTTACCGTTCATGACGCGCGAGACGGTCATCGCCGACACGCCGGCGAGCTTGGCGACATCGGCCATGGTGGGCTGGCCACGACGCTCGACTTCCTGCTCGACCTGTTGCTGGATGGCGCCCGGCTGGACGCCCCTGGCCGCGGTAGTCGACCCGGTGCCGGGCTCGAGTTTAGCTTTGGTCATGTCTGGCACACCCCGTCAGATACTGTTGTTTGCGCTATCTTAGCACAGTAACATTCGGCGATGCGATAGGCCAACGACAGGGACAAACCCGCGGAATAGCCACGAAATCGATTTCAAAAGCATAAAGTTTGCGCTAACATCAAAGAGTCGGCTAAGCTGTAGCGAACAAATATTCCAAGAACAATATCCGGAGACTCATGGTGCAACGCTCGACGATGCGGCGTGCTGCCGCGCTTTATTCCGCCTTCTTCGGGCTGGTCCTTGCCGGCCTGTGCCTTGCTGCCGGCGCCCGCGCCCAGCCGCCCGACGAGGACGGCTACCGCCTGTGGCTGCGCTACGCACCATTGCCCGCCGACCGCCGCGCCGGGGTGGCGGCCGGTACCATCGCCAGCCTGGCGCCCGACAGCCCGACCGTGCGCGCGGCGCGTGCTGAACTCGAGCGGGGGTTGGACGGGCTGCTCGGGCGCACACGCGGGGCTGGGGCCGGAGCCGGAGCCGGAGCCGGTTATGGTGACCGCGCCGGTACCGGCACCCAAAGCCGCGGCGGCAACGGCACTGTCACAGGCACGCTCACCGGCAGCGGTACCAACAGCAGCGCCGGCACCATCGCCACCGACAGCATCGTACTGGCCCGCGCAAGCGACCTCCCCGCCGACGCCGCCGTCCAGCCACGGCTGCGCAAGCTCGGCCTGGAGGGCTATCTGGTCGAACGCACCCGCCTGCGTGGCCACGCCGTCACCCTGATCGCCGCCAACACCGACGTCGGCCTGCTGTACGGCAGCTTTGCCTGGCTGCGCGCGCTGCAGACCGGCGAGTCGCTTCCATTGGCATCGTCGCCGGGGTTGCCGCGACGCCTGCTCGACCACTGGGATAACCTCGACCGCAGCGTGGAGCGCGGCTACGCCGGCGAGTCGATCTGGAACTGGTGGGAGCTGCCGGGCATCGTCGACCCGCGCTATACCGATTATGCGCGCGCCAACGCCTCGCTCGGCATCAACGGCGCGGTCCTGAACAACGTGAATGCCAAGGCCGAGGTGCTGGGCGCGCCCTTCATCGCCAAGGCGGCCGCGGTGGCGTATGTGCTGCGGCCCTACGGCATCCGCGTCTATCTGTCGGTACGCTGGTCGACGCCGCTCGAGCTGAAGCAGACCCGCAGCGCCGACCCGCTCGACCCCGAGGTGGCCGCGTGGTGGCGCGCCAAGGCCGACGAGATCTACCGCACGATCCCGGATTTCGGCGGCTTCCTGGTCAAGGCTAATTCCGAAGGCCAGCCGGGGCCGCAGGATTACGGCCGCAACCACGCCGACGGCGCCAACATGCTGGCGCGCGCGCTGGCGCCGCACGGCGGCATCGTGATGTGGCGTGCCTTTGTCTACAACCCGGCGGCCCATCCTGCCACGAAGCAGCCGGCCTCGCAGCAGCCCACCCGGGCAGTCGACAAGAACAGCGACCGCGCGGCCCAGGCTTACGACCAGTTCAAGCCGCTCGACGGCAAGTTTGACGCCAACGTCATCGTGCAGGTCAAGAACGGCCCGATCGACTTCCAGCCGCGCGAGCCGGTGCACCCGCTGTTCGGCGCCATGCCGGCCACGCCGCTGATGATCGAATTCCAGGTGACCAAGGAGTATCTCGGCTTCGCCACCCACCTCGCCTACCTCGGGCCGCTGTTCCAGGAGGCGCTGCGCTTCGATACCCGTGCTGGTGCCGGTGCCGGTGCCGGCGCCGATGCGGGCTCGCTGACGGTGGCGCAGGCGCTGCAGGGTGCGCAAGCCGGCAAGGTCGGCGGCATCGCGGGCGTGGCCAACATCGGCAGCAGCCGCACCTGGTCCGGCTCGGACTTCGACCAGGCCAACTGGTACGCCTTCGGCCGCATGGCGTGGGACCCGGCGCTGGATGCCGGCGTCGTCGCGCGCGAGTGGGCGCAGCAGACCTGGTCGCCCGACCCGCGCGTGAGCGCGCCGGTCGCGGCACTGATGATGCGCTCGCGCGAAGCGGTGGTCGACTACATGACGCCGCTCGGCCTGCACCATATGATGGGCACCGGCCACCATCACGGGCCGGCGCCCTGGATCGACAACCTCGAGCGGCCCGACTGGAACCCGGTGTACTATCACCGCGCCGCGCGCGACGGCATCGGCTTCGAGCGCGGCGCCGCCGGCAGCAACGCCCTGGCCCAGTATGCGCCGGAAGTGGCGCGGCGCTTTGCCGATCCGGCCACCACGCCGCCCGAGTTCCTGCTCTGGTTCCACCACTTGCCCTGGTCTTACCGCATGCCGTCGGGGCGCAGCCTGTGGGAAGAACTGCTAATGCACTACGACCGCGGCGTGGCCGAAGCCACGGCCATGCAGGCCGAATGGGAGCGGGTGCGCCCGCTGGTCGATGCGCGCCGCGGCGCCGACGTCGCCCAGCGCCTGGCACGCCAGCGCGAGGAAGCGCAGTGGTGGCGCGACGCCTGCCTGGCCTACTTCCAGCAGGTGAACGGTCTGCCGCTGCCGGCCGGCGTCCGGCCGCCTGCACATCCGCTCGACTACTACCGCGCGCTGGCCTTCCCGTATGCGCCCGGCCGCGGCTGACAAGCTTTCACCACAACACACTATATAAGAGAGTAAAGAGAGAGACCCGATGACGACACGACGCACCGTACTAGGCGCCCTGGCCGGCGCCACCCTGCTCCCCGCCGCCGCATTCGCCGCCACTCCGGCTTCCACCCCTGCCGCCGGCGAAGCCCTGAAAGACATCGCCAAGCGCAAGGGCCTGCGCTTCGGCACCGCCGTCGGCGCCGGCCGCAATCAATTCGGCGACGCCGCCTACCGCGCGCTGGTCGAACGCGAATGCGGCATCATCGTGGCCGAGAACGAAATGAAGTGGCAGGCGCTGGAACCGCGCCGTGACGCCCCCAACTTCGGTCCGTCCGATGCGATGCTGGCCTGGGCCCGCGACAAGGGCATGGCGATGCGCGGCCATAACCTGTTCTGGCAAGCCGAAAAATGGCTGCCGGCCTGGGTGGCAAAGGAAGATTTCGGCGCCCAGCCGAGGCAAGGGGCCGAACGCCTGATGCGCAAGCATGTGCAGACCGTGTGCGGGCACTTCGGCAGCGCCATTGGCAGCTGGGACGTGGTCAACGAAGCGATCGATCCTGCCGACGGCAAGCTGCGCCAGAATGCACTGACCCGCGCTTTCGGTAAATCGAATGGCGCGATCGACCAGATCGACCTCGCCTTCCGCCTAGCCAAAGAATACGCGCCGCACGCGCAACTGGTCTACAACGACTACATGCGCGGCGACACCGGCAGCGCCAAACACCGCGCCGGCGTATTGTCCATGCTGGCCGAGCTGAAAAAGCGCGGCAGCCCGGTGCAGGCCCTCGGCCTGCAAAGCCACATCGGTTCCTGGGACGAGAGCGCCGACCGCGGCAAGGCCGACCTGCTCGAATGGCGCCGCTTCCTCGACGAGGTGACGGGCATGGGCTTCGACCTCCTGATCACCGAGTTCGACGTCAACGACCGCCGCCTGCCGGCCGACATCGCCACACGCGATGCCGGCGTGGCCGCCGCCGCGCGCGACTACCTCGACCTGACGCTGTCCTACCCGGGCCTGAGCGACTTCCTGTTGTGGGGCATGGCCGACCACATCAGCTGGCTGCAGACCTGGGACGAAGCGCCGCGCACCGACAAGCTGCCGATGCGGCCCTTGCCCTACGATGGGCAGCTGCGGGCCAAGCCGCTGCGCCAGGCGATCGCCGATGCGCTGCGGGCGATGCCGGCGCGCCGGACCTGAATGCTTGGCGCTTAAAGCCAAAGTAACGCGGCAGTTGACTCGACGGGTTATGCAGCCTTTCGAGAAAGTGTCGCGTTGGTACGAGTGCTTAGCACAACATGAGTTCGGCAAGCATCATCTTTCGCCGTGACCTGCATGGAAAAGAGGCGCTGAAACGCAAAGACTTGGAACAAGTATCGGTATTACTTTTGGGCTCTCTGCGTTTCGATGCAATACTGAGTGCTGAAGTAATCGATTCGTGAAAATTGCAGGCAAATCAGGGCTACGCGGGGCCCGCTGTTACTAAGATCCAAACTTATCTTGATAAATCAAGGAAATGATTGGCATCGTTTCGATGTTCCATCATCTGCATTCCTACTATCATCAACGACTCGTTCGATTCTTTGATTTTTGGTGTCAATAGTAAAAATGTAGCAATATGCCACCATTGATCCCGACGCTTTAGGTGCAACAGTCCCACCGACAGTTATAGTCAATTTATTATCCCGCCAAGATGACGCTCTTGGAATATAAAAGGCCACTTCCTTATCTCGTCCAATTCGTTTCTCAATGAGGGCCTTCAGTCTTCGATCAATCGCATCAGAGCTTAATCGACTTACTGAAAACAAATTAACAGGATCAATTAGAAGCACCTGTTCATGCCCAGCACCAGGTGCATTCAGTATCAGAACTTTTCCATCGGGGCCCCAGATTACTGAAGCCTCACGATTAAGGTCGAAAATTTTTGATTTGGGACCTATTGATCCGGAATGTCAATCGTAGCACTCATCTTACCTCGAATAATGGTCCAAGCCATGGGTAAGGTCCGGGACGCGTAAATTCGTTGCAAGGAGAAGCGTTCACTACAATATTTTGCTCTCAAGCGGCCCCAAGTAACTCGGCTGCAGCCCACCAGCATCGATCACTAGTCGCTGCAGCACCAGCCCCGAATCAAGCGCCCAGAACTTCAGCGTATGCTTGCCGGGCCGCGCGATCTCATGCTCGGACAACAGGCGCGCCGCCCCGTCCGACACGATCTTTTCCCAGTACTTTTCCGACGCGTCCGCATGCACGTCCACGATGCGTGGCGCCTCGTCGTCGAACGACACCGCATACCGGAAACCGGCGCCGGGCCGGAATTTGAGCGTCGGCGCCAGTGTCGCCTGCACCTTGACCTTCCCCGGCTCGAACAACACCACGTCATACTCCAGGCGCATGCCATCCTGCAGCGTGGCCGCCGGCGCCTCCGCCGGCAGCGTGGTCATGCCGGACAACGTGAGACCGTGGCCCGGCACGCGCAGCCATTCGCGGCCTGCCGGCGCCAGCGCACGCGCATGGTGTTCGGCCTCGATCGCGACCACGCCGCCGCTTTCCACGAAACCGGACATGGCGCCCGTCGCCGCCGCGGCGGCAGCTGCTTGGTGCAGCGGGAGTTCGACCGTCGCGGCCTGGCCGTCCGCCGCCGCCACCGTAATCCGCGCGGAAGCCGTCCCCGCCGGCACCCCGGCCCAGTCGACGTCGGCGACGATGCGCTCGCTGCTTCCGGCCGCGCCTTCGATGGCGCCTTCGGTCCGGCTCAGCTTTATCCATGGCTGGTCGGCGCGCACCGTGTAGCGCAGCGGTGCAGCACCTCTGTTAAAGACTTCGATATACGGCGGCGTCCGCGCAAACGGATCCAGCGCCGGCAGGCGCAGCGTTCCGGCTGCCGGCCATGCCGCCGCACTGCCCTCCACCGCCACACCGAGCGCCGACTGTGGCGCAGAGGCCTCCACCGTATCGCGCACGGCCGGCATGATGTTGGTGGCCGGGTCCTTCCAACTGGTATAGCCGATGTGGGTCTGCGCCATCATGTGGTTCCACTTGCCGCCGGCGACGTCCTGCTGGTACTGGCGCGCCAGCTCGGCATCGCGTGCGAACAGCGCGCGGGCGCGTGCCGCGAGGGCGCCGGTGTCGGCACGGCCCTGATCGGCATGCAGGTGGTTCAGCTGCACTGTCGCATACAGTTCGTTCAGGTTGGCGGATGCCTCGACCGGGTACTGCACCAGCTGGAAGAAGGCGTCGCGTTTCTCGGCCGGCAGCAGCGCCGCCAGCTTGCGCGCGCGCTCGGCCAGCGTTTTCCAGTCGGCCACCACGCGCTCGGACTCGCGGTAGTGCAGCGCGCTGAAGGTGCCGGGTTGCAGCTGCTCCGGCTTGCGGCGGCCGTTGAAGCGCGCGTAGCCTTCGACCAGTGCCGCGATCTCGTCCGCATGCTCCGCGCCGAACTCGCGCGTGGCCCACAGCCTGAGGTAATCGGGCAGGCGCTCGGCCGGCCAGGCCGCCGGGTTCCAGGCATAGCTCAGGAAAAACTCGGTCGGCACTTCCATCGGTTTCAGGTCGCCGACGTTGACGATCCACAGCCGGTCGGCGCCGTAGCGCCAGGCCTGGTGCATCTGCTCCCACACTTTCGGCAGCGGCGTCACGTTGATCCATTTATAGGAGCGCGGGCCGCCGACGTAATCGAAGTGGTAATAGATGCCGGCGCCGCCCGGCCGCTTGCGCTCTTCCGCCGTCGGCAGGCGCCGGATATTGCCCCAGTTGTCGTCGCACCAGAGCAGGGTCACGTCGTCCGGCACGCGCATGCCCTTCTCGTAATAGTCCTGCACTTCCTTGTACAGCGCCCACAGCTGCGGCGTCTCGGCCAGCGGCTTGCCGCTCTGCTTCCGGATCAGCGCACGCTGGTCGCCCACGATCCGCTGCAGCAGCGCCACGTTCGATTCTTCCGACATCGGCTCGTCGCCGTCGCCGCGCATGCCCAGCGTGATCACCTTCTCGAAGCCGGCGCTGCGTTGCAGGCCCTGCTGCCAGAAGTCGCGCAGCACGGACTCGTTGCGCTTGTAGTCCCACGGCCCCTTGCCGTATTTCGCCCATTCGGCGTGGGCGCGCATCATCGGTTCGTGGTGGGAGGTACCGATCACCACACCCATGTCGTCGGCCAGGCGGCCGTTGCCCGCATCGTCGTCGTAGAAGGCATTGCCCCACATCGCCGGCCAGATGTAATTGGCGCGCATGCGCAGTAGCAGCTCGAAGACTTTTTCGTAGAAGCCGCGGTTGAAGCCGCCGAATTTTTCCTTGGCCCAGCCGGACAGCGCCGGCGCTTCGTCATTCAAAAAGATGCCGCGGTAGCGCACCACCGGCGCGTCGGTCACGCGTGTGCCGTCCGCCACCACCAGCGCAGCGTGGCGCTGCACCGGCACGTCGGCCCACCAGTGCCAGGGCGAGACGCCGATCTGCTCGGACAGCGTGTACAGGCCGAAGATGGTGCCTCGCTTGTCGCTGCCGGCGACCACCAGCGCGCGCGCCACGCCGGGCAGCGGATTGCGCACGGTCTGGATCAGGTAGCCTTCCCATTTGCCGCGCAGGGCCGCGGTATCGATGCGGCCTTCGCGCGCGAGGCGGTCGACCAGCGCGCTTTTTCCCAGCGTGCCGACGATGACCAGGTCGCCGCTGTCATCCTTGCGTGCCGGCGTGGCCTGCAGCAGCGCCGGCCGGGCACCGCTGACGCGCGCGATGTCGGCCTGCAGATCGGCGGCGGCACGGCGCACGCCCATGAATTCGTTCGGGTCGAGCAGCAGGGGCGCCGCGCCGCGCGGGCCGGCCAGGGCGACACCGGCGGCGGTGCCGTCGAAGCGGACGATCGGGCGCTCGCCGAGCGCCCACGCCGAGGGCAGCGCCGACAGCAGCAATGCCGCCGCCAGCGCCCGGCGCGCAGCCGGCGCGCACCGGCGCATGGCCCTGATTGCGATGCTACCCGTGCGCGCGCTTGGGGGCTGGTCCACGCCGCGATGCGATTCTTGTCTCACTTTGTTCTCCCGGCCATCTGGCGTGGCCTGTGCTTGAGGTCCGCTCAACCGCGTGTGGCGCGGCGGCATGCCTTCAGTTGATCGAGCGACACCGCTTCCGCCATCGCCTTGTAGCCGGCCGGGTTCGGATGCAGGCCATCGTTGTCGTAGGTTTTCAGCAGCGCGTCGGGGCGCGCCGGATCGCGCAGCGCGGCGTCGAAGTCGATCACGCCGTCGAACACGCCGGACTCGCGGATCCAGCGGTTATAGGCCAGGCGGTCCTGCTCGTTGTCCGGACCCGGCTTGTAATAGCCGCTGCCGACGTAGGGCGTGATGGTCGCCCCGATCACGCAAATGCCGGCATCGTGCGCGCGCGCCACCAGCTGGCGCTGGGCCTGGCGCATGTCGTCCAGCAGCGTGGCGCGCGCCGCCGCGCTGTCCTGGTTCTCGCGGTGCTGCACGCCGAAATCGTTCACCCCGATCATCACGATCGCGTGGCTGACGCCGGGCCGGGCCAGCACGTCGCGCTCGAAGCGGGACACCAGATTCGGCCCGAGGCCGTCGCGCAGCAGGCGCCCGCCGCCGATGCCGGCATTGACGACGCCGACCTCGTTGACGCCGGCGGCGCGCAGGCGGGTGGCCAGGTGATCGGTCCAGCGGCCGTAGGTGTCGGGATCGACGCCGTAGCCGTCGGTGATCGAGTCACCGATCGCCACCACCGTGTGCACCGTGGGCGCGGCCAGCACCTCGACACCGGCGATCTGGTACCAGCGCGTCACCTTGGTGGTGCCAACTGCGGCAGCGCTCCAGTCGGCATCCAGTACGCGATTGCCCCTGGCGATGAAGCTGGTGGCGCGCGCGCCGGGATGTCCGGTCTGGCGCGCCGGCGCGGCGGCGAGATGCAGCGAAATCGCCAGGTCGGCGCCGGCCGCGTGGGTCAGCGTAACCGGGTCGCTCAGGTATTCGGCGCCGGCCGGGATCGTGACCGCGGTGCTGCCGCCAAAGCGCAAGCGCTGCAAGCCGCGTGCGCCCGCCTCCCCCGGTCCGTTGGAGAGGCCGATGCTGGCACCGTCGACGACCAGCGCTTCGGTGCCGAAGGCATTGCTCAGCCGGACCCGCAATTGGCTGCCGCCGAGCGACACGCGTACTAGCTGGCGCAGCGTGGTATCGCGCAGCTGTTCTGCCGTCAGCGCGTTCTGGCCCTCGGGCACCAGCTGGGCCGTGCCCCAGGAGGCGACCCAGTGGGCGCCGCCAACGTCGGCGCCGGCCGGGCCCGGACGGGTGCCCGCGCAGCCGGCGAGCAGCGCGCCGGCGACGGCAATCGACAAGCTGCCGGCGGCCTGCGCAAGCAGGCGCCGCGACGAACCCTGCAGCGAGCCGCGAAACGCGCATGCAAATGAACAGACAACCGGGCCACCGGCTGGGTAAGATTGACGCGCCATCTGAAATCCCTCACACTGGACAGAATGTTTGCGCAATCATTCTAGATGAGATAACTGTTACGGGCAACGTAAATTGCACGGACGATAACGAGACCGAGAAGGAGACCCCATGACGCCGATTCAGCGCGCCGCCACGCCCGTCATCACCGAGATGCAGGTGATCCCGGTGGCCGGCCACGACAGCATGCTGCTCAACCTGTGCGGCGCCCATGCGCCCTGGTTCACCCGCATCCTGGTGCTGCTGAAGGACAGCAGCGGCCGCACCGGCATGGGCGAGGTGCCGGGCTCGAACGGCATCCTGCTGGCGCTGCAGCGCCTGCAGCCGCTGGTGGTCGGCACCGAGATCGGGCGCCACAACCGCACGCTGGGCGCGCTGCGCGCCGCCATCGCCGGCAGCAGCCACCAGGTGACCTCGAACGCCGAGGCGGCCGTCATGCTGCAGCCGCACGAGATCAACCTGCGCCTGGAAAACGTGATCACGGCGGTGGAAGCCGCCCTGCTCGACCTGTTCGGCCAGTTCCTCGGCGTGCCGCTGTGCGAACTGCTGGGCGCCGGCCAGCAGCGCGATGCGGTGCCGATGCTGGCCTATTTGTTCTACATCGGCGCACGCGGGCAGACCGACCTGCCCTACCTGGCCGGCACCGACGCCCACGACTGGTACCGCCTGCGCACCGAAGAAGCCCTCACGCCGGACGCGATCGCCGACCTGGCCGCGGCCAGCGTCGACAAGTACGGCTTCCGCGACTTCAAGCTGAAGGGCGGCGTGATGCGCCCCGAAGACGAAATCGAAGCGGTCGCCGCGATCAAGCGCCGCTTTCCGGACGCGCGCGCCACGCTCGATCCGAACGGCGCCTGGTCGCTCGATCAGGCGATCCGCGCCTGCCGCGGCCAGGGCCACATCCTGGCCTATGCCGAAGACCCGTGCGGCCCCGAGAACGGTTATTCGGGACGCGAGATCATGGCCGAGTTCAAGCGCGCCACCGGCATTCCGACCGCTACCAACATGGTCGCCACCGACTGGCGCCAGATGGCCCATTCGCATCTGCTGGGCGCGGTCGACATTCCGCTGGCCGACCCGCATTTCTGGACCATGCAGGGTTCGGTGCGCCTGGCGCAGCTGTGCCACGACTGGGGCCTGACCTGGGGTTCGCATTCGAACAACCACTTCGACGTGTCGCTCGCCATGTTCACCCACTGCGCCGCGGCGGCGCCGGGCAACATCACCGCAATCGACACCCACTGGATCTGGCAGGAAGGCCAGGAACGCCTGACGCGCGAGCCGCTGCAGATCGTCGGTGGGATGGTCAAGGTGCCCGAGGCGCCGGGCCTCGGCATCGAACCCGACATGGAACGCATCCTGCAGGCGCACGCGCTGTACAAGCGCGTGGCCGGCGGCGCGCGCGACGATGCGCTGGCGATGCGCTACCTGGTGCCCGGCTGGACCTACGATCCGAAGCAGCCGAGCTACGCGCGCTGAAGCGTCGCCGGGGTGATCGCGGCGCCGGCGACCGCGTAATGCGGCTGGCCGGGCGTCTCGACCCTGAACGCGAACAGGCCACCGGCCAGCGGCTGTTCCGCGCGCCGGGCCGGCGACAAGCCTTTCCAGGCCGTGGTCACGTAGGCGGTGCGCAGGTCGGCGCCGCCAAAGGCCAGCTTGGTGATGTTCGTGCACGGGAAGTCCACGGCACCGGCGAGCCGGCCGTCCGCCGTGTAGCGTTCGATGCGGCCGCCGCCGAACAGCGCGATCCACAGGTCGCCGGCGCTGTCGACCGCCATGCCGTCGGGGCGGCTGCCCTCCGGCAGCTGCAGGAATACGCGCTTGTTCATTAGCGTGCCGTCCTCGCGCAGGTCGAAGGCGTACACGCGGCGCAGCGGGGTGTCGGTGTGGTACAGGGTCTTGCCGTCCGGGCTGATGGCCGGGCCGTTGGTGATGACGTAGCCATCGTCGGCCCGCGCCAGCGTGCCGTCGGCGCCGAGGCGGTACAGCGCGCCGGTCGGCTGCGCCTGGCCATCGTCCATGGACCCGAACCACAGCGTGCCGCCGGCGTCGACGTGGCCGTCGTTGAAGCGGTTGCCGGGCAGCTCGCGTTCGACCGCCAGCAAGGGCGAGAACACGCCACCGACTTCGTCGAAGCGGTACAGGCCATCTTCCAGCGCGCAAATCATCCCGCCGTCCGCCGCCGGCACCACAAAGCCGGGCTGGCCGGGCGCGTCCCAGCTTTGGCGCGCGCCGCCCCCGGCATCGCAGCGGTGGATGCGGCGGTCCTTGATGTCGACGAACCAGACCGACTGCGTGGGCGCATGCCACAGCGCGCCTTCGCCGAGGTGGGCGCCGACGTTCCAGATGCATTCGGGCGTGATGCCGAGAGCGCCGCTCATGCCGCCTCGCTCATGGCACAGGCCTGGCGGGCGCCGTCGCGCGGCTGCAGGCGGCGCTCCTGCCAGCCGCGCGGCGAGCACCCGAGTTCGCGCTTGAACACCGAATGCATGTACTGGCTGGAGGTAAAGCCGCACTTGAGCGCGACTTCCGCCAGGTTGCAGTCGCCCCGGGCCAGGATCGCCGTCGCCGCGTCGAGGCGCAGGCGCAGGATCTCGTCGTGCACGCTGCAGCCGAGCGCCTGGCGGAAGTGGCTCTCCAGCGAGGAGCGCGAGATGCCGACGTAGTCCGCCACCTGGTCGGTCTTGATGCCCTGGCAGGCGTACTGGCGGATGAAGTGGCGTGCCCGCATCACGTGCGGATTGCAGGCCTGCTCGTGGCGGCTCGATGCCTGGGCGTTGATGCCGACCGGGGCCACCAGCACCCGGGTGGCGGGCAGGCGCACGCCGTGCAGCATGCGGTCCAGCAGCTGGGCCGCCGTGCGTCCGCTTTCGTGGGCGCCCTGGATCACGGAACTGATCGGGATGCGCGTCAGCAGGCGCGCCAGCGGGTCGTTGTCGACGCCGATCAGCGCCACCTGTTCCGGCACCGCGATGCCGGCCAGCGCGCAGGCCTGCATCAGCTGGCGCGCGCGGGCGTCGTTGACGGCGACGATGCCGACCGGCTTGGGCAGGCTGTGCAGCCAGGCGACCTGCTGCTGCAGCGATGCGTCCCAGCCGGGTGCGTGCGACGGCTGGCCGCGGAAGATCACCGGCGCCATGCGGTCGCGCCCTACCAGCGCCGCGAACGCCTTTTCGCGCTCCTGGGCCCAGCGGTTTTCCGGCGCCTCGGGCAGGCTGAACATCGCGAAGTGGCGCAGCCCGGTCTCGATCAGGTGTTCGTAGGCCAGGCGGACGATGGCGG
>Ga0265780_10005393_pt1 | contig 16235 bp, 15 predicted proteins | sample P1T30metagenome_FD_192432 | JGI IMG/M metagenome (GOLD analysis project Ga0265780, IMG submission 192432) | Plant litter microbial communities from East Loma Ridge, Irvine, California - P1 T30 | ecosystem: Environmental > Terrestrial > Plant litter > Unclassified | place: USA: California... | reverse complement strand
AAAAGCAATATCCAAACAACGAGAACCTTAAACGTGTTTGGGCACCACAAACCATTTATGATGAGGTAGCCGGCAAGTACATGATATATTTTTCGCTACAGCACGGCGCTGAGCCCGATAAGATTTGTTATGCCTACGCCAATAAAGATTTTACAGGCCTTGAGGCTGCGCCTAAGCTGTTGTTCGTGCCAAAATCGGGTAACGCTTGTATAGATGGCGACATCATTTTAAAAGACGGTGTGTACCACCTGTTCTATAAAACGGAAACCGAGACTGCGGGTATAAAAGTAGCGACTACAAAAAGCCTGACATCTAACAACTGGAAAGAGAATGATAATTATCTGCAACAAACTCCGGAAAGTGTAGAAGGTGCGGGAGTATTTAAACTGAACAACTCTAAAGAGTATATCCTGATGTACGATGTGTACAAAAAAGGGCAATATCAGTTTACAAAAAGTGAAGATTTAGAGCATTTTAAGGTTATTGACAGCGATGTAAAAATGGATTTTAAACCCCGCCACGGCACGGTTATGCCAATTACAAGAAGCGAGTTAAAGTCGCTTTTAGCTAAGTGGGGAACTCCAAAAGGGCTAACACCCATTAATAATAATCCTGCTCTTGAGGGTTTTTACGCCGATCCTGAGGTGCTATACTCTAATAAAACAGGTAAATACTACCTGTATCCTACCAGCGACGGGTTTGATGGCTGGAGCGGTTATTACTTTAAAACATTTTCATCGGATAACCTTGTAGACTGGAAGGATGAAGGTATTATACTTGACCTTAAAAAGGATGTGCCGTGGGGTAACCGCAATGCCTGGGCACCTACCATTGTAGAGAAAAAGATAAAAGGCAAGTACAAATATTTCTACTACTTTACTGCTGCTCAAAAAGTTGGAGTGGCTGTAGCCGATGATCCTGCGGGGCCGTTTAAGGATAGTGGCAAGCCATTGCTATCGTCAAACCCTGAGGGCTTGGGTGGCCAGGTAATAGACCCCGATGTGTTTACCGATCCTAAAACAGGTAAATCCTACCTGTACTGGGGTAATGGCTATATGGCTGTTGCCGAGCTTAATGAAGATATGACATCTATTAAAGAAAATACCCTTAAGATCATTACGCCTAATGAGAGCTTTAGGGAAGGCACCGAGGTGATTTACAGAGACGGCAAGTACTATTTCTTATGGTCTGAAGATGATACCCGTAGCGAAAACTACAAGGTGCGCTACGCCACGGCTACAAGCCCTGTAGGGCCTTTAACTATTAGTAAGGACAACCTTGTAATTGCTAAGAACCCTGCAAATGGTATTTACGGTACTGGCCACAACTCGGTCATTCAGGTGCCCGGTAAAGACGAATGGTACATTGTGTATCACCGTTTCTCGATACCCGATGGCATTACTATGGGTGATGCAGCCGGTTACAACCGCGAGTTGTGTATCGATAAGTTAACATTTGATAGCAAAGGGAACATTATAACCGTAACACCAACATTAGAAGGGATACAGCCCATTACATCTAAGAAACGATATTTTTAATGATGTAGGGTTAAACTGTAATTTACCGGCCACTACATGATAGTGGCCGTTTTTATTTATGCTAAATTTGTAATTAAAGATTCAAGATCAAATAACCAAATCAACCAATAACCAAATCCACAATTATCCACCTATGGGAAAAATAGTAACCTTTGGCGAAGTCTTAATGCGTTTATCGCCTCCTGAATACCGCAAAATACAACAATCTACTCAGTTTGACTTTTTTTTTGGAGGAACCGAGATGAATGTAGCGGCTTCACTATCTAAATTCGGGTTGCCGGTACAGCATTTAAGTGCGGTATCTAACGATATTGTAGGCGAAGCAGCACTTGCCACAATGCGACAGTATGGTATTGATGTTTCTCAGGTAATAAAAACCGATCACCCGCTTGGGTTATATTTTATGGAGATAGGATCGGGTATGCGCGCCAGCCAGATAGCCTATAACCGCATGCACGGCGCTTTTGCACACATAACGCCCGATATGATTGATTGGGATGTAGCCTTGCAGGATTGCAGCTGGCTGCACTGGACGGGCATTTCGCCGGCTATATCTAACGGTGCATACGAAACACTTAAAGCCGGACTTTTAAAAGCAATAGATAAAGGGATACACATTACCGCCGACCCTGCTTACCGCAGCAATTTATGGAAGTATGGTAAAGATGGTAAGGAAATTTTGGGCGAATTGGTGGGGCTTAGTACTATTTTTATTGGTGGCGTTAACGAAATAAACGAGATTTTAGGTACCGAGTATTCCCATTACAAGGATAATTTTATAAGTGCTGCCCAAAGCCTTATGGACAAATACCCTAATATAACCAAGGTTTTTGATAAAGTGCGAACAGGTGTAAGCGCATCGCACCAAAAAGTGTACGGAAGGGCATGGGCCAACAACCAGTATTTTGAAACTCCTGAAATAGAAATTGTAGATGTGGTAGACCGTATAGGTACAGGCGATGCATATGCTGCAGGGCTTATTTATGGGCTACAGCACTTTGACGATCAACACGCACTTAATTTTGCTAACGCAGCCTGTGCGTTAAAGCACACCCTGCCGGGCGATGTTAACCTTGTAAACGCCGATGAGGTGCTGGAAGTAGCTGAAGGTAATGTTAGTGGCCGTTTAAAAAGATAAATCGTATAGCACAAAACAAAAAAAATACCCTGATGAATAATCAGGGTATTTTTATATGCTTTTTGCAGAAGACTATCTTCTTCTTTTTTCTTTGATCTTAGCTTTTTTACCTGTAAGGTCGCGGAAGTAGAATATACGAGCTCTTCTAACTTTACCTCTTTGGTTAACTTCGATTTTTTGTAGTGCAGGCATGTTAAGCGGGAAAATACGCTCTACACCTACAGCACCAGACATTTTACGGATAGTAAATGTTTGAGTACTACCGGCACCTCTTTTTTGGATTACAACTCCTTTAAAGAACTGTGTCCTTGTTTTTTCACCCTCTTTAATTTCGTAGTACACAGTTAGTGTATCACCGGCTCCAAACTCAGGGAAATCTTTTTTTGTAACAAATTCGTTCTCGACAAATTTAACTAAATCAGACATGATTTTTTGTTTTAATTGTTTATATCAGAGCAACATACCACGATTTTCGCCAGAGGTTGACCCGATTGCGGCTGCAAATATAATAATAATTTTGAAGTGGCAATAAGTTTGAGTAGGAAAGTTTGAACGTTAAAGGTTTAAAAGTTCAGTTTGGCACTCAACATATTACATTCAAACCTGAAACAGAAATTATTCCAGTAAGTCCGGCCTGCGTGTCTTGGTGTGTTCAAAGGCCATGTCTTCGCGCCATTTATCTATATTCGCAAAGTTGCCACTAAGCAATACATCGGGCACTTTCCAGCCTTTATATTCAGCCGGGCGGGTATAAATAGGAGGGGAAAGCAGGTTGTCCTGGAAACTATCGGTTAACGCCGATGTTTCGTTACTAAGCACCCCCGGGATCAGTCGTATAATAGAGTCGGCCACAACAGCCGCTGCAAGTTCGCCTCCGGAAAGTACGAAATCACCAATGGATATTTCTTTAGTAATAAACTGGTCGCGCACGCGCTGGTCTACACCTTTGTAATGGCCGCAAAGTATTATGATATTCTCTAAAAGCGACATGCTGTTGGCCATTTTCTGGTTTAGCGTATCGCCATCGGGGGTCATGTAAATAACCTCGTCGTATTCGCGTTCGCTCTTAAGCTTTGTAATACACGCATCTATAGGCTCAATCATCATTACCATACCTGCACCGCCGCCAAATTGGTAGTCATCAACATTTTTGTGCTTGTTGGTGCTGTAATCCCTAAGGTTATGAAGGTGCACCTGTACAATGCCCTTATCTATGGCGCGTTTAAGTATAGAGGCTTCAAAAGGGCTTCGCAGCAGTTCCGGCAAAACGGTAATAATATCAATGCGCATCTTTAGAGTTTCAAAGTTTGAAAGTGGCAAAGTTACAAAGTTTACTGTGTAAAGTTGCCGTGCAGCTATAAACAAATTACCGCATTAACAAATCCCCTTATTTACACTCCAAACTGCTTTAAGTGGTAATCAAGGTGTTTCCATTGCAGTAAGTCCCACTCAGCATGTGTCATTTCGCCCATAAGCGGATGGCGGCTCACTTTTATAGCAGCATGGCCGTCTTTAGCAAAAATGGCAACCAGGTCTTTAAGTCCACTTCTAGCTTCTTCAAAATTAGGCTCGCGCTTAACAATGAATTCCTGTATGGCATTTTGATCCCTGTGGAATAGTTTTGGGCTTGTAAGCTTCTTTTTAAGGGATTTGGCAAAGAAATAACTTTTCCAGTGTGGTTTAACGTGAATAATGCCAAACACCATTTTAATGGGCTCCTGGCAGTGCTGCATCATCTGGCTTACCGTCATCACACCCCACTGCGAGAGCGTCATAGGGGTAAGCTGATCTATGCGGTTTAATATATTTTGATTCCCCTTAGGGTCGTACAGGCTTTCCATATTTATAAGATAAGTTACGCAAAAATAAGAATATTCTGTTATAATTTTTTCATCCCTATAATAGAATATACCAATGGTATCATATTTCCTAAATGAGTAATTTGGTACCTGTCCGGTTCATACTCCCTCATGCCATTAAAACAGTTATATGGCGAGTAGTTATACTCTTTAAAATCTTCTACAGTAATGCCATTGGCAAGCAGGCTGCCTATAACTTCGCTAAGACTATGGTTCCAGGTAACGGTAGTACTTTCTAACGGCGTATCTGTTTTGGCATATGTATCATTTTCGGTTTCAATAATGGCATCATCCTTAAAATAGGTATACACTACTTTTTCAAAATCAGGGTCAAACATCCATACAACAGGGTGAAACTCCGCAAATACAAATATGCCGCCCGGTTTTAAAAATTTAGCTATCACGGCGGCCCATTTATCAAGATCCGGTAACCAGCCAATTGTGCCGTAGCTTGTAAATACAATATCAAACTGTTCATTAAGCAGGTTAGGCAAATCATACACATCACAACAAATAAATTGTGCGGTAAGCTGTAGCTCGTTGTTAAGCTGCTGTGCTTTTTGTATGGCTGTTTCGCTAAAATCTACACCGGTAACATTGGCACCAAGCCTTGCCAGCGACAATGTATCCATACCAAAATGGCATTGCAGGTGCAGTATTTTTTTACCGGTCACATCGCCTAAAAGATCCAGCTCTAATTTGTTTAATGATGATTTGCCCTGCAAAAAGGCAGGTACATTATAAAAATCAGATGCAGCGTGTACCTGCGCTTTGGTGTTCCAGGCTTTTTTGTTTACAGCGAGGTAGTTGTGTGTAGTTTCCATAAGGTGGGCGATTAACATTCAAATTTACCTTTTTGTTATGAAAGCGTACTTATAAGAGTTAAAATTAATTCGTAAATTTGCGCCTCACAAAACAAATAAAACAATGGAAAACGGAATTTACGCAAAATTCAATACATCCAAAGGAGTTATCCTTATAAAGCTAACCTACGATAAAACTCCGGGTACCGTGGGCAATTTTGTAGGCCTGGCTGAAGGTAACCTTGAAAATAATGAGAAACCACAGGGCAAACCATATTATGACGGACTTGCTTTTCACCGTGTTATAGCCGACTTTATGATACAGGGTGGCTGCCCACAGGGTAAAGGAACAGGTGGGCCGGGTTATCAGTTTGATGACGAGTTTCACCCAGACCTAAGGCATGATGCACCCGGTGTGCTATCTATGGCTAATGCAGGCCCGGGTAGTAACGGTTCACAATTCTTTATAACGCATGTTGCTACTCCCTGGTTAGATAACAAACACACCGTTTTTGGTAATGTTATAGAAGGCCAGGATGTTGTTGATGCTATACAACAGGGTGATAAAATTGAAACGCTTGAAATTTTACGCGTAGGCGAAGATGCCCAGAAATGGAACGCTATTGAAGCTTTTCGCACCTTTGAAGGATCGCGCGAAAAGCGTATTGCAGACGCTAAAAAACAGGCTGATGAGGCTCTTGATAAAATAGCTGCCGGTTTCCAGAAAACAGAAAGCGGGCTACGTTACCAGATCATCCAGAAAGGTGATGGCAAGCAAGCTGAAAAAGGTAAAACCGTATCGGTTCACTATAAAGGTTCGTTAGTAGATGGCCAGGAATTTGACTCTTCTTACAAACGTAAACAACCTATTGAATTTCCGTTAGGAAAAGGTAACGTAATTGAAGGATGGGATGAAGGTATTGCTTTACTAAAAGTAGGAGATAAGGCCCGTTTTGTTATTCCGTCGCACCTGGGTTACGGCTCTCGCGGTGCAGGTGGTGTTATACCTCCAGATGCTACACTTATTTTTGACGTAGAATTGATGGACGTTAAGTAATTACGAATTAGTAATTACGAATGTATATAGTAAAAGGCTGCCTGAGAGGGCAGCCTTTTTTATTTGTTGTGCCGGCCTAAACTTGATGATGGCTTAATAATACCGTATTTGATATTAAAAAAAATAGAGTAGTTTTGGTACACAAACCAATACTATATGGCACAATTAGAAAAAGGCAGTAAAAAGCTGCTTAACGCCTGGGCATTTTATGACTGGGCAAACTCCGTTTACAGCCTTGTAATTGCATCGGCGGTATTCCCTATTTTTTACGACCTGATCTTTGAAAAAGGTAGCGAGGTAGCAATTTTTGGCACCTCTATGAAAAGCACGGCACTTATAAGCTTTACAACCGCTTTTGCTTTTTTAATCGTAGCCTTTATATCGCCATTACTTTCGGGTATAGCAGATTATGCCGGTAACAAAAAATCATTCCTTCAATTGTTTTGCTATATAGGTGCGGCCTCGTGCATTGGGCTGTACTGGTTTAATAAAGATACTATTTACTTTAGCCTTGTGTGTTATCTTTTTGGCCTTATAGGCTTTTGGGGCAGCCTGGTGTTTTATAACTCTTACCTTCCTGATGTTGCTTTTCCTGACCAGCAGGATAGCGTGAGTGCAAGGGGTTACTCAATGGGGTATATAGGTAGTGTGATACTTTTAGTAGCAGTACTCGCGGTGCTGTTAAGCGTTCCTGATGAGAAAAAGATGGATGTTATGCGCTGGTCGTTTGTAGCGGTGGGAGTATGGTGGGTAGTATTTAGCCAATATAGTTATTATTATTTGCCTAAAGGAGCTAAGAAAAATAAGGTAACCGGCGATGTTATGCTTAACGGCTTTAGGGAGCTGCGTAAGGTGTGGGATCAGTTGAGCCTTAACATTGTGCTTAAACGCTATTTAGGAGCCTTTTTTGTGTACAGTATGGCGGTGCAAACCGTTATGCTTGCGGCGACTTATTTTGGCGCTGAGGAAATTGCCTGGCCCGATCCCGGCGCTAAAAGCATGGGTTTAATTATAAGCATATTGCTTATACAGTTAGTGGCAGTAGCCGGAGCAATAATTACATCTAAGCTATCGGCTAAGTTTGGTAATATTAAAACGCTTATAGGTATTAATTGCGTTTGGGCAGTAATTTGTGTATGTGCTTATTTTGTAACGCTGCCCATACATTTTTATGTAACTGCTGCCTTTGTAGGTTTGGTTATGGGAGGGATACAATCGCTTTCAAGGAGTACGTATTCTAAATTTTTACCCGAAACCACAGATACCGCATCCTACTTTAGTTTTTATGATGTTACAGAGAAAATAGGTATTGTAATAGGTATGCTTTTATATGGCGCTATAGACCAGGCTTTTGGCAGTATGCGTTATTCAGTAGTGTTTTTAACGGTGTTTTTTGTAATTGGTATATTTTTATTAATCAGAGTATTAAAAAAATTATAAATCGTTTGCTTATTTGTATATATTTGCCAAAAACCATATTATTACACTTACCATTATGAAAAGAACTACTTTAATTGCTTCTCTGTTAGTATTGATATCATTTTCCCTTATATCGTGTGAGGCGGATAGTATCGATCCGGTTTATTATATTAATAACAATAACAACCCCGGCCCTGTAAATAATAACCCTCCCGGTGGCGACGATGACGATGATGATGACCCGGTAGCAAGCGAAGGTGATTACTGGCCAATGGCTGTTAATAATGAGTGGGATTACGTGTATACCGGTGACTTTGAAGAAGATCCAGCTCCAATGAAAATTATTGGTACCGAAGTTATTGGTGGTGTAACCTATTATAAGATAAACCATTATTTCCAGGAATCAGGAACTGATGAGCTTACAGGAGAAGCAGATATTCATTTAAGGAAAGATGGCGGCACTTATTACGAAAGGGTAAGTGTTGATATACCTGCTGCTGACGGACTGCCTTCGATTACAGTTGCACCTTATGAACTAATAGTTTTTAAAGACAACCTTGAAGTGGGTGAGAGCTGGACGCAAACAGTTGTACAGACCACAACCTATGGTATGTCGGGCTTTCCGCCGGTTACATTGACGTTAACCTATAAAGGCACTATTATGCAAAAAGACCTAACGGTTACTGTTGAAGGAGAAACCTATACTGATGTTATTAAAGAAAAGTTTGTTCAAACCGTTATGGGCACTGATTACACAGTTTACGTTTGGTTTGCTAAAAATGTTGGCCCTATAAAATCAGAATCAATTGATGAGGGACTGTCTTACCAAACGGCATTAACCTCATATATAATTAACTAATATTTAATTTTAAAAACTTCGCCACTTTTAAACAGGCAATTTATTTTTTAACGCTTTTGTTTCAAATATTGGTTATATTTGGCGGAAAATTATTATTTATGAACAGGATAAAATTACTTTCAGCCTTTATGGTGCTGTTTACGGCAATAGGTTTTATGTCGTGTGATGTTGAACCGATAGATCCCGTATTACTTGATTATGAACCACCGGTTGAAGAGCCTATAGACTCTACAGATGTACCTGAAGTTGCTTTGTTTCAGGTAAGCTTTGATGATACTACTTATGTTGCAACCAGTACTGCCGCAAGTGTTGGTAATGGTTTAACCCTGATTAGTGGTATGAGGGGCACTAACGGCGAGATGATAGGTATTATAATCGATGGTACAACATCGGGTACTTATACAGATGCTATTATGTCGTACACGGCAAGCGGAGCAGCTGAATCCAGCTATTCTAACTTTTTATTGCCGGAGGGTTCAAGTACTGTAACCATTACAATAAACCCTTTATCACATACAATGTCGGGTACCTTTAGCTTTACAGGCCAGGGTGCAAATGCAGAAGATACTAAACAATTTACGGAAGGTGAATTTATAGATGTACCCTACATAACGGCACCGGTTTTTCCTAACGGAGATTCTATGACGGCTACTGTAAACGGTACTGCTGTAAACTATGCAAACGATTTGGCAATTGGATATACTAATATTATAAGTATAAACGCTATAGGGGCAGATCATCAAATAAACCTGTTTATTAATGGCGAAGTTACTCCGGGTACTTATGCATTTAGCACTGAGCCACTCTCTGATTACCAGGCTGATTATATAGATGATGCCGGCATGGAATATGGTATAACAGGTGGTACATTAGTTATAACAGCTAAAGATAACGGCTGGATTACCGGTACGTTTACCTTTAATGTACTAAATGAGGAGGGTGACACCATACACACAGTTACTAATGGTGCGTTTCATGTTGAATACGACTGGTAGTTAATTTACCTACAGATATATAAAAATCCCGCGTAAGCGGGATTTTTGTTTTTAGTCAATCATATTTCAATGAAGTAGAGGTATGTAACGCTTCAATTATATTCACTCACCCTCCCTGTCTAAATTCTCATTGAGCACACTTGGTAACAGTTGCGGAATAAACTTTATAAGCAACGGTAACAACAGGCTTCCACCGGGAAGGAGGAAAATAGTAAGCGATGGTACGGTCTTGCAAATTTCCAACAACTGCTTTTTTACCTTTTTCTTTTCTTTCTCATTAAGGTTGCGGTGGGTAGAGTGGGTAAGCAACAGCACAAGCTCGCCATTGTTAGAAAGCTCTTTTATAAGGCGTTTTTTATTGCGGTTTATAAGCAGGGTAACACTCTGGGCAGCATGATCGTAAAAATGCTTAACCGGGTTGCTGTATTTAAAATAAGCTATATGCTTTTTATTGATCTTTATGAATACATCAAAAGAGGCCATGCTTTCGGCAGCAGCGTCATCGCTGAGCCCAAGCCTCGCCGCAAGTTTGTATAAAAAGTCTATTTCGCTTTGCTGTGCGCGGCCATCACTCCAAATTGCCATGGCAGCCATGTCCAACAGGTAATTTTTTTCTGATTTCGACTCAAAATAGTCAAAGCCTGACGTTTCCATATCGCCCGTATTAATTTGCGACAGCTTGGTATATCGAACTGATGATTCGAAAAGTTTGATCAGCAAATCATCATAATCGCTCTTATCCTCCTTGCTTTGCAACGCAATGGTAACAATGCCCATAACAGTTTCTTCAAGCTTGCGCAGGTACTTTTCGGGTATCGCGCTGTTCAGCAAAAACTGCCTGAAAGCAAGCACATCCATAAACAACAGTGCGTTGGTAAGTATATGGCTAAAGTTACGGCTAATAATGTTGCTGTTGGTTTTAATCCTGTCGTCAAGTATATCTTCAAGCTCATGGCTGGCTGGGGCAGAGGGTAACATTTTTTTAATGAATGTGTAACCACCGGGCTGCATTTTTTTGTAAAAAACGATAGCCTTTTGTATAAAAGCGGCAGTGTCTTCATTATTTTCAATAAGGCGGTATACATCAAACAGTGCATTAAGCAGCGCTGCCTTGGTAACCTCTTCGGTAGTCCATCCTTTGGTTTCGCGTGTATCAAGGTTAGTAAATGATAGTACATGGCCGTATATAAAGCCCGTGTCCCTAATTGCCCTGTACAGGGCATGGGAGTTGGGGTATACGGTAAGCCGGTTTGTAAGCTGGCCAAAAAACTTGTCTATCCAGCCACTGGCGCTTGGGTTTATCATTACTAATTATATTGCAGCAAAGCTATGCATTTTTAGGAGTATTGAACAACAGTTAAATAAAACCTATAATTAATTTCGTGTTAATTATGCTTCTCTCAAATACGATACATTTGTTTTAACAAATACATATTTTATGACACTAAAATCAGGTTATCCGTTCTGGTTAGTAAAAGACGGGTTGCCGTTTACGTTCCCAAAACTCGATCATGATGTAGTTACCGATGTAGTGGTTCTTGGCGCCGGGATTAGCGGTGCGCTGGTACGTTACCACCTTATAGAAGCCGGCATACAATGTACTACTATAGATGCCCGTACCATTGGCCTTGGCAGTACCAGCGCAAGCACATCATTACTGCAATATGAAATAGATGTACCGCTTTACAAACTTACCGATATGATTGGCAAGGAAAATGCCGAGCGATCGTATCAGCTTTGCAGCGAAGCCATCGATAAGATCGGACTAATTGCAAAGAAGGTGGGTGTTAAGTATTTTAAGCGTAAAAAGAGCCTTTACTACGCCGCTTACAAAAAAGATGTAAGCTGGCTTAAAACAGAATTTGAAGCTCGTAAAACGGCCGGATTTGATGTTAAATGGCTGGAGGCAGATGATGTTAACGAGCAGTATGGCTTTGAATCGTTTGGCGCGATATTATCAAGGCAGGGAGCCGAAACAAATGCTTATATGCTATCGCACTGCCTCCTGCAGCACAATATAAAGGGTAAGGAGAATAGTATTTACGACCGCAGCCCGGTGGTTGATATTAAGCATAATAAAAACGGCGTAGTACTTACTACCGATACAGGCCATACCATTAAAGCCAAGAAAATGGTTTATGCTACAGGGTATGGGGTGGTAGATTTTATAGATAAGAAAATTGTAAATCTCCTATCTACTTATGCCGTAGTAAGCGAGCAGTATAATGAGAGGCCTTTTTGGCGCGATGAGGTTTTGATATGGAATACCGCCGATCCGTACCTGTACGTTCGTACCACATCTGATAACCGCGTATTGGTAGGAGGTAGGGATGAAAATTTTAGTGACCCGATTGCAAGGGATAAGCTCCTTAAAAGAAAAACGACTCAGCTTTCTAATGATATCAATAAGATGTTCCCAGACCTTGATTTTAAGTCGGAGTTTAGCTGGACGGGTACTTTTGGTACCACTAAAGATGGATTGCCTTACATAGGCGAGTACAGCAGGTTGCCTAACAGTTACTTTGCACTGGGCTTTGGTGGTAACGGTATAACCTTTAGCCTTATCGCCGCCGAGATGATTCGTGATCTTATATTGGGTAAAGAAAATAAAGATGGGCATTTGTTTAGTTTTGACAGGTAAGTGGCACATTTAATATTTTGCTAACACTTATTGTGATATCGCTAACAATCATGCCTGTCTATTTACAGTAATTTAGCTACAAACAAAATAACAAAACATAACCTATTATGAAAAAGTCCAATTTATTTAGCAAAATGCTTTTAGGAGCTGCTGTAGTTACAATGTCGTTTGGCATGGGATCATGTAAAAACGAACCAAAAGCCGAAGACCCTAAAGAAGTAGCAGAAGATGCTAACGAAGAAAATCTTGATACTGAAGCTACCGATAGTTTAGAAGACGATTCTCAATACCTTGTTGATGCAGCAGAGGTTGATATGAAAGAGATTGAGTTAGGTAAACTTGCTCAAACTAAAAGTACCAATGCAGATATTAAAGCATTAGGTAAAATGATGGTTGATGCACACACTAAAGCGTCGGCTGATACTAAAGCGCTTGCTGACAAAAAAGGTATTACACTACCTGCATCGTTAACTGAAAAAGGCCAGGATAAATATGGCGACCTAAACGATAAAACAGGTCATGATTTTGACAAAGCGTATGCCGATGCAATGGTAGATGGCCATGAAAAAACTATCGACAAAATAGAGAAAGCTGCTGAGAAAGCTAAAGATCCGGACATTAGGATGTGGGCTGCTAACATGCTTCCTGAATTAAGGAAACACCTTGAGCACTCTAAAATGACAAAAGATAAAGTAGACGCTATTAAATAATTAGCGTTTAACAAAATACTGTTATGAGAAACTTACTGTATATAATTGCCATAATACTGATAGTATTTTGGGCCCTTGGAAGCTTTGCCTATCATGTGGGCAGTGCACTAATCCACCTGTTGCTTGTTGTTGCAATTGTCATGATTTTACTGAACTTGCTAAGACGCAACAGAAGGCCCCTGGACTAACAGGAAACTTAGGCAATTTTAAACGCCGTTCCGGATAATCATCCGCAACGGCGTTTTTTTTATTGTAAAGTGTCTTCCATTCCGAAGAAGTAAAATGAAGTTAAGGTATCTCAAATATCATATGAGATTCTCCTTACGGTCGAAATAGAATGGCATAAAGTACAGGATTGATTTACCTTCGCAATATTGCGCAAAAAAGCCGAATCTCGAAGTCGGAAAGTGAAATATTAAGCCGTTTTGAGGCAAAAAAAGTCCGCTACAGATGGCACACCTGCAACGGACTTTTGGTAATTAACTTAAAAACTATTTTAAAACGGGTAGTTGTTCTCAGCTATAATTTTAGCTGCAATGGTTTCCCTAAGTGCCACTACGTTAGGCAGGTTGGCATATTTTGTAAAGCGTTTTAGGCCCATAAGCATCATACGTTGCTCATCGCCTTCAGAAAACGATGCTATCCCTTCTTTACCTTTAGTGTTAACTAAGTCAACTGCATGATAAAGATACAGTTGCGCCATCGCTATTTGTTCTTTAACCGCATCGGCACCTTTGCTTTTAGCAAGTTTCTCAGTTCTTAAGATAACCGACTCTGCCATGTAAATCTCTATAAGTATATCGCTGGCAGCCATCAGCAATTGCTGGTGCTCATCTAAGGCTGGTCCATATTTTTGTACCGCACTACCGGCCACCATTAAAAATGCTTTTTTAAGCTTGCCGATGATCTCTTTTTCCTCAGCAAAAAGCTCAGAATAATCAGGCGTATCGAACGATGGTATACCCATTAGTTCTTCGGCAACTTTCATAGCAGGGCCTAATAAGTCAACGTGACCTTTCATGGCTTTTTTAACCAGCATACCAACGCTCAGCATACGGTTAATCTCGTTAGTACCCTCGTAAATTCGGGCAATACGGGCATCTCTCCAGGCGCTTTCCATTGGGGTATCTTCGCTAAAGCCCATACCGCCAAATATCTGGATACCCTCATCGGCACAATTCTGAATATCTTCAGAAACCGCCACTTTAAGGATAGAACACTCAATAGCAAACTCTTCAACACCTTTAAGTTCCGCATCCTGGTGGCTCTCGCCATTGGCAACGCGGGCATTAATACGGTCTTCTATATTTTTAGCAGCACGGTAAGCAGCGCTTTCTCCGGCGTAGCAGTTGGTCGCCATTTCGGCAAGTTTAGCGCGAATAGCACCAAAATTTGCAATAGGCGTGTTAAACTGAACCCTCTCTGTAGCATATTTAACTGAGTTGGCTATCGTTCTGCGTTGCGCATCAAGGCAGGCAGCAGCCAGCTTAATACGGCCGACATTAAGGGCATTCATGGCAATTTTAAAACCGTTGCCACGCTCGCTCAGCATATTTTCTACCGGTACTTTGGTATCGTTAAAGAAAACCTGACGGGTAGAAGACGCCCTGATACCCAGTTTGTGCTCTTCCTCGCCAAGAGAAATGCCGTTAGCCGGATCGTTCTCTACAATAAAGCCTGTAATGTTTTTATCATCGGCAATACGTGCAAATACAATAAACACACTGCAAAAGCCCGCGTTAGATATCCACATTTTTTGGCCTGTAATTTTGTAATGTGTGCCGTCTTCGCTTAAAACCGCTTTGGTTTTGCCCGAGTTAGCGTCAGATCCTGCACCCGGTTCAGTAAGGCAATATGCACCAAACCATTCACCACTCGCAAGCTTCGGAACGTACTTAAGTTTTTGCTCTTCGGTACCGTACAAAGTAATTGGCATAGTACCAATACCGGTATGTGCTCCAAAAGCTGTAGAGAACGATCCTGTTGCACCACTAATATAATCGCAAACCAGCATGGTGCTTACAAAGCCCATACCCAGGCCGCCATACTCTTCGGGCACTGCCACACCAAGAAAGCCAAGCTCTCCTGCTTTGCGCATGCTCTCTTCAGTAAGTGCGTAATCTTTTTTCTCAAAACGGTCTTTATTTGGCCAGATCTCACGGTCGATAAACTCCTTAACCGAGTCGCGCATCATTTGTTGTTCCTCCGAAAAATCTTCGGGAGTAAATACGTCCTCACTTTTTGTTTCCGTCACGAGAAACTGTCCGCCTCGTGCTAATTGTTTTTCTAATGTGTCTGACATGACTGTAGTATTTTAAATTTTGAATTATAAGTTTTAAATTGGCTTCGCGATACCTTCCTGCGACGTCTTTATTATTTTTGTTATTATATTTATTATATGCTCCACCTCAATAAGGTAGGTGTCTACAGGAATTTGGGTAAGCGTAGATCTACTTAAAAGCCTTAACCAATATTTAGTTTCCCTGGCTTCTTTAGATGCGATAGCCATTTTATGTATAAAATCTTTTTTAGACTGGGCAGCTATAGCTTCTTCTATATTGGCACCAATACTGGTGCCCGATCTCATTAATTGTTTTGAAATGATGAATTCATTTTCCTTTTTAAGGTTGATGTAAAGGCTGATAATACTTAACGAAAAATCGAAAGTTTTAACAGCTATGATATATTGTCCTTCACGCCATTTAAAATTTATAATTCAACATTTAAAATAAATTATAACAATTCGTAGATCCCCGCAGCCCCTTGCCCGGTACCCACGCACATGGTAACCATACCGTATTTGTTGCCACGGCGTTTGGCTTCGTCGAATAGCTGAACCGATAACTTAGCCCCGGTACAACCCAGTGGGTGGCCCATAGCAATGGCACCGCCGTTTACATTCACAATATCTTTATTGATGCCAAGCTCTCTAACCACTGCAAGCGATTGCGATGCAAAGGCTTCGTTAAGTTCTATAAGCTGAATATCCTCTAACTCTAAACCGGCAAGCTTTAACGCTTTTGGTATGGCTTTAACGGGGCCGATACCCATAATTCGTGGCTCTACCCCGGCTGCGGCATAGCTTACCAAACGGGCAATAGGCTCTAATTTAAGTTCTTTTACAAGCTCTTCGCTCATTACCAAAACAAAGGCAGCACCATCGCTCATTTGAGACGATGTACCCGCCGTAACACTACCATCGGCAGCAAATACGGG
>Ga0265780_10005392_pt1 | contig 16237 bp, 14 predicted proteins | sample P1T30metagenome_FD_192432 | JGI IMG/M metagenome (GOLD analysis project Ga0265780, IMG submission 192432) | Plant litter microbial communities from East Loma Ridge, Irvine, California - P1 T30 | ecosystem: Environmental > Terrestrial > Plant litter > Unclassified | place: USA: California... | reverse complement strand
GTTCGGCGGCGTGGACCAGGGGCCAGAGAAAGCAGGCAGTACGGGGCAGCGCCGGGCAGCTGCTGAGGTGGAACCGGACACAGCTTAAACTCGCCGGCTGAATGTCTTGACTGATGGGTCCACTTTACGATAAGCCGAGCAGACCTGGCATTGTCGATGTCGGCCAGATGATTCGATACTCAGCGACAAAACCATCCTTCGCTCCACATCGGCTACGAACGAACCTGCTTCCTTTTTAATACAATAACGCAGAGGTCGCGTTCAACCGCCGTCTTGCTTGACCCTGCTGCCAATGTCAAGGCAACAGCGTAAGCGATGCCGTGTACCAGCAGAACCAACTACGGTAGTATCGCCCTCCTGTCAGTGACGGAGAATCGCCATCCTCGATACGCTCATCGATGTCACCCGCCAGACCTGCCGGTCCGCTCACTTCTACCTGTACAGTGCCAGGAAAAAGCAGGCTGTTATTCCTGACTGTCTTGATCAACTCGGCCATACGCCAGTCGAGCATGCAAATGCAGCCATTGGTCCGCTTGAGCGCACGCATCGACCACTGACGAAAACTCGTGCCGGCCTGCATGAATCAGCAGGCCCGTGCGGCCATTGGCTGCGGCGGTGGCGGCGCCGCCGCCGGGTCGAGGACGACAGCACTGCTTCTGCCATATTGCGCGACCGGCGTGTCGCGCCTGCACCATTCGCGACGATGTTCACGATCCGGTAGCCGTCCGTCGGGGTATCACCAAAAAGGGCTTCGGCGGGTCTCCGGTCGGATTGCCATGGACGGCGGACCGCGTTGCGCGCGGCGCGGCCCTAGAATAGGCTAAGGTAGCCTTCCTGCGCCGTCCGAAGCCTTCCGAAGGCTCCCATCTATATAACCATAAGAACGAACGGGAACAGCAGCTCATTGTGTGAATGCGATGAGCTCCATTTTCAACTCCCGCATTCCATCCGGCGCATAGATCGCGATCGCCTGCGCTTTCAGCGCATTCTCGTAGAGCCCGTTCTTAGTCGACAGCAGGAAGTAATAGGTGTCCGGACGAACCGGCACTGCCGTCGGCACCTGCGGCATATGCGTCAGCGTGATGCCGGGAAGTGCCGATACCACAATGCGTTCGATGTCGTCGGGCGATCCGATCTTGAACCGGACCGGTACCGCCGCCACCAGCTCGAGCGCCGGCATGTCCGCACTGACGGCAAGACAGAGCTGGGTCTCGTGGGTCAGTTTCGACGCATCCAGCGCACCCCTATAATGGGAGCGGCGATTGTCCTCCGCGATGAGCGAAATGGTGAAGTACTTGGCCGAGATGACGGTATCGACCAGGTCGCGGATCACGGCATCGAGCTGCGCAAACGTGACGCCTGGATCGGCGTGCTCATAGGCGGGCAGGTCCGATGTTTTGTACCTCTCCGAGAACGTCATCAACCCGCCAGCAAGCGCAAGCAGCTTCTCGTACAGGTCCTCGGGATGCTGTACCCGGGAACGCGCGCAGTGCTGGAGGGATGCATTCGCCGTGCTGATGATGTTCAGCATCCACCAGGACGTGATGTCGCCGGCATGCACCTCGAAGGTGGCCGCATTCGTCTTCCGGTGCGAGTTATGCAGCGACACGATCTTGGCCGATAGCGTGCTCATCAAGCCGTCGAGCAGTTGCTGAAGCGGACGAGCAGCGCTGATCGCCACGCACGGCGGGACGAAGGTCGGGTCCGCCTCGAAGCCACCGCGCGGGTCACGATGGATGCGCAGTACGGGAAAGCTGACATGACCGTCTCGCGGCTCGGCGTGGGTGATCAGCCGGAGCCGCTTCTTCAGAAATGGCACGTCGATCGGAACCGCGTCACTGAACAGGTCGGACGTTTCCGCCTCCGCCAACGCATAGCGACCGCCCTCTTCCGCGTTAGCGCCATGCGGCCGGATGGTCGGGAGTGCGGCATAGATGGTGAAGGTATTGATTTCCTGCGGCAGCTGGGTCAGGTCGACCGGAAGCGGCAACAGATCCGTTGCTGGTGCGTCATAGACCTCCCCGTCCTGGAAGATCAGCGACATCGCATGCGCTTCGAGGAGGTTATGGCCGAGTCCTTCCATGTTCCACTGCAGAAGCCGGGCTCCCCAGAAATTGGGATTCAGTGCAGAAGCCATCCTGAGCAGTCGCGTCTCGTGGTACAGGTCCTGCCGCTGGAAATGCTGGGGTCCCAGCGTCAACCCTTCGGACCAAAGAATTTTGGCTCCCATGCTCATTGCTTTCTCCTCGACCCAAGTCCGCATTGTTCAGATTCCGAAAAGCATGGCTTGCATTGCACAAACATTGTTGATCTGGCGCATCAAGCTTACTGTTTCTTCTACAAAATAAATCAGTTGATGGCTCGCAACTATATTTTTTGCCAGAAGGGAATAATGACGCTTCTTCCACTGCAGGACGGCTTTGAAGGAAAGAGCATGCAAAGTTTCGTGCCAGGCTTGTTCGACCGTTTGGACACCGATGACGACACGCCACAGGGTGAATTCCGCGCACCGCCCAAGAAGGCCGATGAACGGCGGGACAGCATCACCCGCGACCTGGAAGCGCTCCTCAACACGCGCTCCGCCCTGCTCCCTCATGCGCTGACTGATTACCCCGAGGTAGGCCGGTCTGTCGTGAACTACGGCCTGATCGACTTTGCCGGCATGTGCATGACGAGTGACACGGACCAGAAACGGATCTGCACCGCGGTCCGGCTGGCGATCGAACGGCACGAACCGCGGCTGCACAGGGTGATGGCGACGCTGCAGCCCAGGAAAGGGGCGATCAACAGGGTCGACTTCGTGATCACCGCCCAACTGAAAAACGCGCCGGTGGCTGAACCGATGCATTTCAACGCCGTGTTCCAGCCGTCGCTGCAGCGCTATTCGGTCCAGAGCGTACGAAGCGCTCCATAGGCACAACCACCATGGACGAACTGTTTGCACAGTATGAACGCGAGCTCGTCACCATGCGGCAGCTTTGCCGCGAGTATGCCGAGCGCTATCCGAAGGTCGCGGCCAAGCTGCAGATTGGGGGGGATGCCTGCGATGATCCACACGTCGAACGCCTGATCCAGTCCGTCGCCCTGCTGTGCGCCCGGGTGTCGAAGAGGCTGGACGACTCCTACCCGCAATTCACGGAGGCGCTGCTCAACCTCCTGTTTCCGCACTATCTCAGGCCGTTTCCTTCCTGCGCGATCGTGCGCTTTCTTTCGGCAACCCGAGGCGCTGGCGGAAGCACAGGAACCATCACGCGCGGCACCTTGCTGGAGTCGGCGTCGGTCCGCGGCGTGAACTGCAAGTTCCAGACCGCATACGATATCAAGCCGTCTCCGGCCACCATTGTCGCCGCTTGGTTCGATGCAGTCATCCGCGCGCCTTCCTCCGCCAGGCTGCCGCCAGGCGTGGCGGCGTCGATCGGCATCGAGTTCGAATCCGCGGCTCCTATCCCCCCAAACATCTCGACTCCATTGAGGGTCTATCTCGACGGCGATTCGTCATTTTGCGCAGCGCTGCGCGATGCGCTGTTCATGCGGACGACGTCGGCGTACGTGCAGGCGGGCGCGGATGGAGCATGGATACCCCTCACTGCAATACCAATCGCACCAGTCGGCTTCGCCGACAGTGAGGCCTTGATCCCGTTCGATGCCCGCTCGCACCGCGCCTATCGAGTTCTTGCGGAGTACTTCGCCTTCCCAGAAAAGTTCAACTTCGTCGACATCGACCTGGCCGCACTCCACGCGCGTCTCCCCGCGAATTGCACCCACTTCACACTGCACTTGGGGCTGGCGGGAATGTCGCCTGAGTCGGACCAGGCAAGGATGCTCGCGGGGCTGTCGGCGCAAAGCCTGCTCCCTGGCTGCACCCCGGTCGTCAATCTGTTCAAGCAGCCGGGAGTCCCGATCAGCTACAGTCAGCAAACGGCCGAATATTCCGTACTGGCGCATCCCGCGCATGCAGCAGCGTACGAAGTCTATTCGGTCGACCGGGTCCATATGGTGCAGCAGCGAGGCAAGGACATCGTACCGGTCGAATTCCGCCCCTTCTATGCGCTCCGGCACGGCGAAAGCAATGCACTCAAGGGGCGCTACTGGATACTGCGCCATGACGACACGTTGGCAGCCACCAGTCCGGGCCATGAAAAAGTCATCTCGCTCGTCGACGTCGACGGTGCGCCGCTCGCGGTCGAGCAAACAACGCTGTCGATCGACCTCACCTGCACGAACCGAGATCTGCCCTGCCTGTTGAAGTCCGGCGCGGCCGGTAGCGACCTGCACATTCCAGGCGCCACCGAGGGCGCGGTAATTCGTTTTCTTCGCAGGCCCACACGTCCCCATCGCCTCGCAAACGGACCGGGCGCCCACTGGCGCCTGATCTCGCACCTGACCCTCAACCATCACTCGCTCGCCACGGGAAGGGGCGGACGGCCTGCGCGAGATACTGGCCTTGTACGACTTCACCGGATCGGCGGTATCGCGGCGGCAGATCGCTGGCATCGTCGGACTGGAACATTCCGAGACCATCGCGTGGCTGAGGCACAAGCGCGGGTCGTCGCTGGCGCACGGGACCGAAGTGCGTTTGACGATCGACGAAGAGGCCTTCGTTGGCTCCGGCCTGCACCTGTTCGTCCAGGTCATCGACCAGTTCTTTGCGCTGTACGTCCAGATAAATAGTTTTATCGAGCTCGTGACCCTGTCACACCAGTCTGGAGAGGAGCTGTTCCGATGCACACCGAGAAGCGGCAGCATGCCGCTGTCATGATCGAGCACCTGCGCGCGGCGCCATACCGGTACCGGTTCACACAACTGCTGAACATCCTGGTGCGGATGCTACGGCAGCAGGGTATCCCGTATCGCCAGGCCTTCAGCCGGGTGCTGCGCTTTCGTAACAGCCTGTCGCTGGCCTTTCCGGCCAGCGAGATCGAAGGCATGCAGGTCGAAGCGGCGGACGGCGGTATGGCACGCATTCACATCACACCGGCATTCATCGGGCTGCTCGGCGCAAGCGGCACCTTACCCCTGCATGATACCGAACGCGCGACCGCCAAGGTGAGCCTGGGCGCGGACGAAAGCTGGAAACCATTCATCGATCTGTTTTCGAATCGGGCCGTCGGCCTGTTCTACGAGGCCTGGGGAAAATACCGCGTCGAGCACGGCCTGGACACACGCGCCCAGGACGATCTACTTCCGTTGCTGAGCGCACTGGGTGGTCTTAGACCGACCAGCTTCGGGCCAGCCAAGCCCTATGCGGCGGTTCCGGCGGAAGTCGCCGGCTTCTATGCCGGACTGCTCAGGACACGTCCCATCGCCACCTCGACCGTGGAACGCGTGCTGGGCGAGTATTTCAACGTTCCTGTCCGTGTCGAGGAATTCGTCGGCGCGTGGGATCCAATACCGGCAAAGATCCGCAGCACGCTGGGCGTCACCGATCCCGCCCTCGGCCTCGGCGCCGCCCTCGGTACACGGGCGTGGCGCAACGACTTGCGGGTTCGCCTGCATATCGGTCCGGTGGATGATGAGAAGGCGAAGGCCTTCCTGCCAAATGGCCGGTCTCACGCCTCATTAAAGGAAATGGTCAAGCTGTTTGCAGTGCCTTCGGTGCAGTACGAAGTCAGGCTTTTGTTGGACAAGCCGTGTCTCAAGCCATTGACTTTGGCGACCAAAGGGCCGGATCGCAAGCGCCTCGGTTTGAATTCCTTCCTGACCGTCACTGCGGGAAAGGCAAACCGGGCCGATATACGTTCTGTTCTCCGTTTGACGACGGCCAAGGGATCGACAGGACATCAGAGCCGGGCCGCACAAGCATCTACGGTTCCGCTGTAATCACGTTAACCTACGCGGCAACCGGATGCTCAGGCCCGTGTGCCGCCGGCGCGATACGGCTTAGGCGCTGGAATGTTCCCCTGCAGCTGCGCGGCATGGATCAGCATGGGGGCCACGAATATCAGCTTGCGTTCAAGTTTCCCGACTCCACAAGCCTGCATCCGGAAGTGCCCACGGCGCCAATGAGGCGCCACGGTACTGCTACCCTCATGGGCAGCGCTTTCCTGGACCAGATCATCCGGGCCAACCCGGATGCCGTCATAAAGGGACTCGGCCCGTTGAAGCGACCGGGCCCGCTTTTTGACCCCAAGCCCAGCGATGCGCCGCATCGCATCATCGTATTCGCGATGCTCGACGCTGCGAGCCTGCCTGAGCGCCATGTAGAGGAAGACCTTGACCACATAGCTCACCGCCGCGTACATGGGCTTGTAGAAGGTCTCGACCGACCGTCCCTTCGCCGTGTCGAGAACCCGGTTGAGCCATGCGCCCAGGGGCTTGTCATCACGCTCCGTTTCCCCCAGCAGGGCGACTTGGCCACTATAGCAGTCCTGGCGCTGGCTGACGAAAATGAGCTCGAGCGTCCATTGGATTCCATCGCCGTGGTGGCTCGATGGCGGCGTAAAAAAACAGAACGCGCCGTCGAACATACGGTCCTGCAAGTCCGAGTCCGGTACCTTCAGGTGGCGGGCCGCCTCCGGACCGAACCTGAGGTATTGCGCAGGATAGGGAGGAGCAACCATCTTCATCGGCAGCTCAAGGTCCATATCGGAGTTGAGGAGCAAGGTCTCGAGCGCCGGTGTCGCCTCGATGATCGCCCCCTTCTGAAGCTCGTACTTCAGGTTTGCACTGATCGATACGGCCTGCATGCGCGCGTCGACCTGCGCCCGTGCTTCGGCTTTCGTGCCGTCATGCGTACTCGCCCGCATGTCGTTGAGCTGCTGCTGGATCTCCTGGCGGATACTCCAGCACGTCGCTGCCGGGTCGGCCCACCGCGTCCATTCCTGGCCTCTGCCGAGTGCCTGCTTCCAGGCGTCAAATGCGCCCTGGTTCCGGAACTGGACCGGGTACGGCCGGCCATGGAGCTTGCTAACGCGGCTCTTCTTCAAGGCCGGGCCAACTTCGATACGCTCCACAGTGAGCGCATCCGCATTCCCGCCGCTTACGGGCCTGAAAACGGTGTCCAGCCCCATAGGTCTTCCAGTGGATACGTGCTTGCGCATGCTCTCTCCCTTTGTCTTGCGCTGCTTGCTGACAACCAAAGGAAAAATGTAGGACTCACTCGTCAGCTCGCCTTGAGATTGATCAAGCTCATCAAGATCAGCACATTCAACCAACATCAATTGTCGTTCTGCTACTCATCAAGACAAAAGCAAAGTCCGGTTCTTGCTCTTGGTCAAGGTCGTCCTAGACGTGTTGGTTACCTTAGCCGATGGAAAATCTGATACCTGATAACCCATCGGAGGCAACACATGGGCGAAAGCCAAGCGATCGCGGCGGGAGCTGCGCTATCGGCGTTCAGTCACGATGCGCAGCACGACCGCCTGATGCGCATGGACTTCCCCCGCGGCGATGGGCCGGAGGCCATCATTCTGCCGAACCGATTGAGCGCGCACGAAGAAATCTCGCGCTGCTTCCGCTTCGAGGTCGAACTCCTGTCGGATGACGCGCGAATTCCGCTGAAGGCGATGATGGCCAGGATGGTCACGATCTCCCTCGTGCGCGAGGACGGTTCACTGCGGTACTTCAACGGCTACGTCACTGAATTCCGTTTCCTTCGCGCCGACGGCGGCTTCGCGTTCTACCACATGATCCTGGAACCCTGGCTGGCCTTCGCGAAGCTCCGCCAGGACAACGTGTCGTTCCACGGCAAGAGCGTCATCGAACTGACTGAGCTCACTTTTGCCCATTACCGCCAAGCCGACTGGCATGCGGCCATCGTGAGCGATTATCCGCGGCTGACCTGCGCGAACCAGTACGGCGAGACCGACTACAACCACCTGCATCGCCGCTGGGAAGAGCTCGGGCTGCACTACTGGTACGAGCACCGGGCCGACGGGCACACGCTCTTGCTCAGCGACAGGAGCACGCTCGCGCAACCCATCGATCCGAGCGGGATCGACGATTCCGGCGAAATCCCGTTCCGCGACGAGGCCGGTTCGCTCGAGGATGACGGCATCCGCGAATGGAGCCCCATGCGCCGCATCGGCTCCGGCCGGACGACCCTGGCCAGTTTCGACTACAAGAACCCGGTCGCGCAACGGGCGAGCGCCGAGTCCCTGAACAACCAGGGCGATGTCTATCCCCATGAAATCTACGAAAACACGGGCTCATATGGTTTCCGCACCCACGACGAGGGCGAACAGCTCGCGCAGCAGCGCATGGGGGAACGCGACACAAATACGCAAACTTTCGAAGCGCGCGGCAATGATCGTACCGCCCAGCCGGGCCGGTGCTTCAAGCTTAGCGACCACTTCAGCGCCGAGCTGCGCGTCCCCAAGCGGGGCGAGCCGGCCCAGCCCAGCATCCGCGACCGCGACTACCTGATCCTGAGCGCCCACCACGAAGCCAGCAACAACTACCAGGCCGGACCGGGGGCGCCATCGAATTACGAGAACACGTTCCTGTGCGTGCGCATGGATATCCAGTGGCGTCCGGGACGCCACTACAACAGCCAACCCTGCACCTACCCCGGCATCCAGACCGCCATCGTGGTCGGGCCGGCTGGCTCCGAGATCCACACTGACGGCTACGGGCGGGTCAAGGTCCAGTTCCACTGGGACAGGCTGGGCAAATACGACGAGAACAGCTCACCCTGGCTGCGTGTAATGTCGCCGGGAGCCGGCAGCGAATTCGGCAAGATCCGCTTGCCGCGGGTCGGCGAGGAAGTGGCGGTCGTTTATCTCGACGGGAACATCGACCACCCGGTGATCCTGGGTGCGCTGTACAACTACACGCACATGCCTCCGTGGCAGTTGCCGGAGCAGCAGGCTTTGACGGGTCTGCGCAGCCGGGAACTGCAGTCGGGTGAAGGCAGCGGGCGCGGCAATCACTTGGTGCTGGACGATACCCCAGGCAAGATCCAAGCGCAGTTGAAGAGCGATCATCAGTGCAGCCAACTGTCGCTTGGGCACATTACCCGGGTCGAAGACACGTCCGGAAGAAAAGACCCGCGCGGCGAAGGATGGGAATTGGCCACCAATGCCGTAGGCGTAGCGCGTGCGAATCAGGGCATGCTCATCACCACGGAGGCGCGGCCAAACGCTGCTTCCCATATCAAGGACATGCGCGAGACGATCCAGCGGCTGTCGACGGCGGCAGACCTGCAGGAACAGTTGACCGGGATGGCGCAGCACTATGGCGCCCAGGAGAAGCAGGAACCCCAGCAAGCAGACGCCGTCGAGGATCTCAAATCCCAGAACCAGGGCATCAGGGGCGGCGGCAAGGGAGAGTTTCCGGAACTCGCCGAGCCACACTTGGTTGTCGCGAGCCCGGCCGGGATCGAGCTCAGCTCGGCACAGTCCACCCACATCGCCAGCAGCCGCCATACGGCCATCACCAGCGGCAAAAGCCTGTCCATCGCCAGCGTCGACGGTCTGTTTGCGAGCGTCGGCAAGACGTTCCGGCTGTTCGTGCACAAGGCCGGCATGAAGCTGATTGCTGCCGGCGGCAAGGTGTCCGTGCAGGCGCAAGAGGATGACGTGGAGATCATCGCCAACAAGGTTCTTGCGCTCCTGAGCGAATCGGACTGGGTCAATATCAGGGGTAAAAAAGGCGTAAGGCTACACGGCGCCACTCACATGCTCGAGATTAGCGATCAAACGCAGTTCTTCACTTCGTCGCCAGTCCTTTTTCACGGCAATCTGGAAACCCTTCCGCCAAAGAGCGTTTCTCAGTCTCTAAACGAGAAAGTCTCCGGTTATCACTTCGACCAGGAAGTGAATTTTCTCGAAGTGGACGGCAAGCCAGCAAAGGACGTTGCCTACGAGCTCGTTCGAGATGACGGTACCGTGATGAGTGCGAAAACGGGCGAAAGCGGCAGTACCGGGGTACAGAAAGGGACAGGCCTTGACGGCTATACGATTCGGTGGAAAGGTGAACTTCCGTGAGCGATAAAAGTAACCTCAATGAACGCGGTAACCAACAGGCGCATTTCACTCAAGGCGTCGGCGGCTGGGCTGAATATACGGTTAACATGACTGAAATTGGGGATACCGTTCGTCATGACGTGGTGGTGCCGCCAGGGAAGGTAATTCCAGTCATCTTCTTGCCAGGCGTGATGGGAAGCAATCTACGCATGAGCAAGGAACGCCAAAACAACAAAGAACTGAAACGCACTGATAACCGCGCTTGGCGGCCCGACGACCTTCTTTCCGGCTCGGGTCAACTAGATGTTCTAGCCGGTAATGGTTTGGGCAACTGGTTCAAGAATGCAACACCAGCGCAGCGCCAACTCGTCTTTGACCCAAACGAAACAGAGGTCGAGTACTACCATTACACCGAAAGCAAAAATCGTTTCGATCCCGACGGAAAAGAAACGCTTACCGCCGACGCTCGACATCAAAACGTACCGGATGGCCTACCTCCAATTCCGCCGTTGATCGGAAGTCAGCAGGCCGTTAGCGGCACCAAACGTGCAAAAAGTTCCAAAGCAAATCCCGCACAAATCGCCCGCTGGAGAGGCTGGAGCGAAGTGCTGTTTGCCGGCTCATATGGGGAAATGTTGAAAATAGCCGAACATTTTCTTAACAATATGATCATGCCGGTGCAACTCAACCCATGCTGGCAGAAAAACCCAACGAGTCCGAACACTCTACTGCCTATAAAAAGGTCAGACTGGAAATATGGAAATATTTCCGAACTGCTCCTAGGCGACCCAAAACACCTTGGTGCTGCGAAGGGAGCCGCGATTGATGAAAACGATATCAGAAAAATATCGAAATGCTGGTATCCAGTTCATGCTATGGGCTACAATTTTTTACAAAGCAATGGCAAATCCGCAACTGTGATCGCTAAGCGTATTCGGGGGTTAGTGAAGGGTTACCAAGAGCGCGGCTTTAAGTGTGACGAAGTGATCATCGTAACCCACAGTATGGGCGGCCTTGTTGCCCGCGCACTGCTTCATTCAGACTACGGAAATATGCTCAACGACCAGAGCGTCAAAGTATTAGGCATATACCACAATGTAATGCCAACAATGGGAGCCGGAAGTGCATATAAGCGGATGCGATTTGGATTTCAGGACAAACTTGGAAAATTAGAGCAAATTAAAGCCAAGATTATTGCCATCAACGGTGAGCACGCGACCGCGATCCTTGCCAATACACCCGCCCCCTTGGAATTACTGCCCAGCGCCGCATACGGGAAAGACTGGCTGAAGGTGATAGACGAATCACGAAAAACACTTTGGAGTTGGCCACGCAATGACGAGGCGGCGCTTAATAGTATTTACCTGCAATCCGAAGATGCCTGGTGGCGCCTAATCAATCCCAAGTGGGTTAATCCCGCCAATATTAAACAAAGAAATGGTGGCGGCTTAGAAAACGTCAGGACGCGCTTAAGAGATGCAGCCAACTTTCTTCAATCTATCGAAAATACCTTTCATCCAAATAATTGTTACGCAAGCTTTTGCGCCTCCCGCGAGCGCGTAACTTACGGTGAAGTTGTCTTCAAGACCGAGGGTTTCTTATGGCAGACTGGAAAAACTGGCGAGGCATTGCCCCCTCCCCAGACTTGGAAACTGTTAGCTGAAGATGGAGGAGGCGAGCTTACAGTTCAGGCAGGAGAGAAGAAACTATTTCTGTCGTTACAGCACCCCAACGCGCCCGGTGATGAGACCGTTCCTTCGGAACGTTCTGCGCGGTTAATCAAAGGCAATCTCTTTGTGCATGGTGAAACAAAAGGCGAAAGTTACGAGCACCAAGCCAGCTATTCTGATCCAAAAGTTCTGGCATCCATGCTGTATTCGATCGTCCAAATAGCCAAAACGGCGAAATGGGAATGAGGTATGACCATGTCATCGACACACATGAAGCATTGGGCGACTTTGCTATTTTTAGTTTCATTTCAAGCCTGTTCGCCCAACTATTCCTATAAGGAGAAAGCCGTGCCTGAACACGTACAACTCAGTCCCCGCTTAAACAAATTGTTTTCAAAAACCAAGCTCGCCTGCTTCGGTCGCTATGCTTTGGAAATTCCCGCTGAAGCGCAACTCGTATGGGGAGGAGCTTCTTTCCCGTCCAAGGTCGAAGTGTTTCCCGGCGGCTTAGATGCAAGCAAGCAACGGATCGAGGATGACACTACTAAATTAAAAGAGGACAATAAAACTGTAGAGATTACATATAACAAGGCAGGACCGGTCGAAAACAGTTGGCAGATCCGGTACTACCCTAGCAAAAATGCAAAATCTGAAGGGCTCTATTTCTTTGATACCTATATCAACAAAGGGGAATTAACATTCGTTCTCGGTGGTGCAATTGAAAAAGACGAAACGGAGGAAACTGCTGCATCCAGGGAGGCAGCGCGAGCAAAGAGCATACGCTTGCGCGCGCCAGATGAAGTCCCGACAGAACCGGGCTATTGCATCGAGCATGGTTTTATGGGCAGTTCCTTTTACGGTGACCAAGAGATGGTCAACGTGGGCATAGTCATCCCAAGCTTTCCAGATGTAAGCTTCTCAGTGAGCTCGAATAAAGACGCGTACGGCGACTATACCCCTGAAGAGTTCGAAAAAATCCAACGACCGAAACTTTCTCTGCTCGCTCGCATCAAGGAGGCGCAAGATGATCAAGGTATTCACTATCCCAACCGTACGGTCCTGCGCGAAGGAAAGCGGAACGTTCAACACTGGCATGGCGAAGAATCGCTGATCAGGCGCAAGGATGGCACGCACGATTTTGAATGGGCCCTCGTTGGAACGCCGAAAGACATTGCCAACCCTTCTGATTTCAGCGCACAGATGTACACGAAGGTCGAACATAACACTATCGGAGCGGCTAAATCAGCGTCACTTAGCGATGACGAAGCAGTCGCGCTATGGGATAAGCTCCTCTCCGGTCTGAAGTTCCGTGTCAAGGTGCCGAGAGCTCCAGAAGGTTCGTATTTCATGCCACCGGGTCAAGCCGACGCTAAAATTGCAGATCGGTGACGTCCAAATCACGACCTCTACAAGAACGCACAGGACTAACAATGAAGCATCAAGGACGCGGTGTAATTCGCCTCAACGATAAGACCGATCATGGCGGTCAAGTCATCAGTACATCTTCAGACACTACAGTAATGGGCGCAGTCGCAGCACTTCAAGATGACATGACTCAGTGCCCGAAGTGCAAGGGTAATTTTGCGATCAAGCCTGATGGCGCAGGCGCACGACACGAAGGCAAGCCGTATGCCTACGACGGAGACGTAACCGAGTGCGGCGCAAAATTGATGACGTCGTTATAGGTTGATCGCAGTATGTCCTGCGCCGCCGTTCCCGATCGATCCATTGCTTCCCCGGCTGCATCCCAAAGCCTGCATGATTCCGAAGTCCACTTAGACCCGCTGTTCCGTCTCTAGTGCTGCCACCTTCCAAACTTCCAAACTTCCATTGTTGTAGACAGGTGGAAAGAATGGAAGGCGCACAGGGCTTTGCACGGCCTTCCATCTGGAAGGCTTTGGAATGGAAGGCTGGAAGACCAACACGCAACTCATTGCAATCTGACATAACAATCGCTCACCTCGACTTGGTTTGCCGCTACCAGCGCTTCGATTGCCCATATGAAGTCGCTGCGCCTGTTGTCGCACTTCGCTTGCGGGTTGCGCAGAACATGATCGACGCAAGCTTTGATTAGCGCATTCAACTCAAGCCGTTGCCCTTCCCGTGATTCGACCAGCTCGCGCGCCATGCGCATGACCAGTTTCTGCTTGTCGCCCTCGGCTCCTATTTCCCCTGGTTCTTCGGCACCGCGGCGATGTGCTCGATAACGCAGCTCGTGACGTCCTCGCCGTCTTCGTCCTGGTCGACTACCACAGTCCGCAGTCGGAAGCCGAACTCGCCGCCGTCCATCCCGTCCTTTTGCTTGTTGGTGCTGATGGCGCGATCGGCGCTGGAGCGCATTATCTCGATTTGCACGCCGGCTGCGCCTTTGGTGCCAGAGCATCGGCGCACGCCCCTAGAAGACTTCTTGCCCGAGTGGGCCACCAATAGCACCAGGGTACGAGTCGCTTGGTGGAGACGCTTGCAGTGCTCCATTGCCTTGCCCATTCCGTCACTGGCATTCTCATTCGCTCCAGAGGCGGACTGGATGCGCCTCCTGACGGGTTTTGCCCGGCCAGCAGGCGCCACAGCTATCTTCTGTAGTGAATTTGTTATCCGCAGACTTTCGCGTGTCGATCGTGCCCGCGTCGGTCAGACAGATTCACGCTGAGGGTGTCATCTATGTGGACACCGCCGATGCACAGGCCGTCACCAAGCTGGCCCTCGCGTTGCGCGAAGCTGATCGGTCAGTAAAAGTGGACAATTTCCTGGCAATAGTCAGGAAGGCAAGTACCGTGGGGGTGCGCCGTTCAACGCCAGCGCAGCCTAAATAGCGGCCATGAACATTACTGCACCATAGTAACTCCGGTGACCGTACTGACGCCCAATGCCCCAATGCTGATCACCAAGCCCCTGTTCTACGTGGCGGCCATTCCGACCGTCGTCCTCACCGGCATTTGGAACGGGGGATTCGGCAGCGCACTGGGTGGCGTGGGCGTGCCTATCATGGCGCTGGCGATTTCCCCGGTTCAGGCGGCGATGATCCTGCTTCCGGTATTGTCCTTGATGGACCTGGTGGGACTACGCGCCTACTTCGGCAAATGGGACAGACCGACGCTGCGGATCATGCTACCGGGCGTCCTCCTCGGCATCCTGAGTGGAGTGCTCACCTTCGGCATACTGGGCGAGGATGCGATCCGCGTCCTTGTCGGCGGCATCGCGGTGGCCTTCACGGTCAACAATGTCCTAGGCCTGGCGGCCCAGCAGCACCAGGCTGGCCCTTCGGTGGCGAAAGGCACTTTCTGGTCCGGAGTGTCGGGCCTGACCAGCTTCCTCGCGCATGCCGGGGGACCACCCGCGATGGTGTACCTGTTGCTGCAACGTATGGACAAGGTGCGTTACGTCGCGACCATCAATGCGTTTTTCATGTCCGTCAACGCGGTCAAGCTCGTTCCCTATGCGTGGCTTGGCCAGTTCTCGGCCGATAACCTGAGCACCAGCCTGCTCCTGACACCATTGGTGCCGCTGGGCGTGTACCTCGGCATCTGGCGGCAGAACAGGATCAACTTAGTATGGTTTTACCGCATTTCGCAGACCTGCCTATTCCTGACCGGACTCCAGCTGGTCTACCAGGGCGGCGGGCATTTCGTGTGAGCGATAGGTTCGCAGCGATCCTGCAGCAAGGAGCCGTAGCCGGTCGGGGTCCAGAAGCCGCCGACTCTACTCGGCGAACACATCTGGTCCGAATACCTCGTAATGCGCATTCGTTTCCTTGAGAACGAACAAGTACGGTGTTCGCAAGCTTCCGCGCTTCGCCTAAACCAATGTCCCGAGCTACCGCAGTTAACGATATTTGCGGCCGCTACGCCCGTCCGATAATATTTTGAGACTTACGCCTAATAAACTGTGCCTACCCGTCAGTGACGCCGCCCCCGAAGAAGCAACTAACCCAGTCTGCCAAGCCCAGTCTGTAATTATGAAACTGTCGATTAGTTGCATATGAAAGACGGTTCAAGCATTACATTTTGTTCGTAAAGTGACGAGGTCGCTCAAGGCGCACTCCTTCTGTCCAAGAACAATTTCCATCGGCGCTGTCACGACGTCACTTAAAGTCCAGCAAAATCTCACGACAAAAACAAAAAGGCCAGCTTATAGCTGGCCTTTATTGTTGCGTTCAAATTCCCCAAATTCCCCCAAGTTGTTTTGCTCAACTTGCTTAGGCAATCCAAGTCTTTGAATTCAAACGCTAAATCCTGGTGGGCGGTGCAAGTTTCGAACTTGCGACCCCAGCAGTGTGAATGCTGTGCTCTACCCCTGAGCTAACCGCCCTACTGTGCTACCTTTTACTGCTTTGCTGCGTTTGTGTCGCTGCAATGACGAGCATTATAGGGGGACTTTTGCGTTTTGTCACCCCTGCAGAGAATATTTTCTCCAAACACATTCTCCCTTCACACCTTTATCGAGCGCAGCCAGCACTTTGTCGTGCTCGGCAAGCTCCTCGTCCAACGCGGAAACGACGATGATCTCGCCCAGCGGGCCCGCATCGACCAGCTCGGCGCCACCGGCCGCTTCCACTTCGACATCCATCGACAGCGTGTTCTGCCCGCGCGTCATGGCGATGTAGACGTCGGCCAGCAGCTCCGAGTCCAGCAGTGCGCCGTGCAGCTTGCGGTGGGCGTTCGA
>Ga0265780_10005391_pt1 | contig 16238 bp, 10 predicted proteins | sample P1T30metagenome_FD_192432 | JGI IMG/M metagenome (GOLD analysis project Ga0265780, IMG submission 192432) | Plant litter microbial communities from East Loma Ridge, Irvine, California - P1 T30 | ecosystem: Environmental > Terrestrial > Plant litter > Unclassified | place: USA: California... | reverse complement strand
TCCAGCCAGGACGTCGCCGGCAGCTTCGAGCGGTAGTTGGCCTTGCAGCCCGAGGCGTCCTGCTGGCCCGGGTTGGGGCCGCCCACCAGCCAGCCCGGCACCGGCGCCGCCACGCCGTCAGCCACCGAGGGGCGGTGGTGCGGGTGCCGGGGCGACGCCGCGCCGAAGCCGGTGACGTAGGAGGTGCCTAGCGGATTGCGGCCGAGCGTGTAGTCGAGCAGGGACTGGGCGGCGTCCAGGTAGTCGCGCCTGGCGGTCAGGCGGTGCGCCTGGATCAGCATGATGGCCTGGTTCATCGCCACCGCATTGCTGCCCCAGACGAAGTCCTTGATGCTCATGCTGAGGCGGTAGGGCGAGGCCTTCCAGCGCGCCAGCAGCACGTCGGCGTTGGCCACGATGTCGCGCCGCGCGGCGGCGGCATCCTGCGGCAGGCGCCTGTCCTGGCCGGCCAGCGTGATCCAGCCCAGCATGCGCACGTCGCCCCAATCCGGCTCGGTCTTGCGGGCCTGGCCCGCCGCGTGTGCCGGAGCGCGGTACTCGGTCTTGCCGGTGGCGGCAAGCAGCTCGGCCGCGGCCCAGGAGAACTCGTCGTCGATCTTGTCGTCGCCATAGGTGCCGGTCAGTACGTCCTCGGGCTGGCGGTACAGCACCGCCGGGTTTTCCCGGGCCCAGCGCCAGGCGCTTTCCGCGGCCGCCAGCCAGCGCGCCGAGCGTCCCGGCGACTGCTGGTCGAAGCGCGCCAGCACCCGGCTCGCGGCCGCCATGGTGGCGGCGAAGTCGAGCGCGGCGGCGGTGGTCTTCTGCACCACGTAGCGCGGCTCGGTGACGGCTTCCGGCATCACCATGCCGTCGAAGCGCAGGTTGGTCAGCTTGTGGTAGACGCCGCCGTCGGCCGGGTCCTGCATGGTGGCCATCCAGTCGAGGTTCCACAGCGTCTCGTTGACCAGGTCCGGCACGCCGTTGCCGCTCTCCGGCACGGTCACGGCGAGCTTGTCGAACCAGTCCGGGAAGTGCGCGTAGGCGGTCAGCAGGGTCCAGGTGCTGATGCCCGAGTTGACGATGTATTTGTTGTAGTCGCCGGCGTCGTACCAGCCCTTGGGACTGGAGATGACGGTGCCGGCGGGCCGCTCGGCGGATGCGGCCGACTTGTGCACCAGCACCTTGTCGTCCGGATGCGCGGCCGGGCGCGCCCAGGCGCCGGCGATGCGGCGATCCAGCGCGATGCCGGCGCGGTTGAAGGTGAAGGCGCGGATCGCGGCGGCGTCGAGCGCACGGTAGGCATCAGGAGCGATCGTGAAAGGTTTGGACTCCGGCAGGCCGTCGACCGCGATGCGGTAGCTGCCGGGCGCCGTCAATGTGGAGAAATCGGCCAGGCGCACGGCCTCGCCGGATGCGTCCCAGGTAGCGGCGGCGCCAAGCCGGCCTTCGAGCACGGTCTTGCCGGCGCCGTCCTTGATCGCGAAGCGCGCCGCGCCCGCCGCCGGCACCGCCGCCAGCTTGTGCGCCTCCGGCAGGTAGCCGAGCTGGTTCAGCTGGATGGCGTCGGCGGCGCCGGCGGCCTGGCTGGCGCACAGCAGCGCCGCGGCGCAGGCCAGCAGGCGTGGCGTGGGAGGTCGAAGGGCAGGGCGGGCGGTTCGGGTCATGCGGTCTCCTCGTGTTTTTCGAAGCCACCCCGCCGGCGCTGCACGGGACGGCCGTGTTGTAATCGATTGCATCCTAGCGTGCATGATGATCGCCGGTCAACCGCCGCACAGGGCCGCGACGGCAAACGCTTGACGCATGCGACCCGGCCTTTCAATATGGGGTCGAAGCTGCTCGTCATGAAGCCCCTGGCCGCCGCCGCGCCCATCACAATATATAGAGAGACACCTTGAAAGCACCCGCCCTGCTGATTTCCCTGCTGCTGGCCGCCGCGCCGGCGTTCGCGGCCGACGCCGCGCGCTTCGACGTCGCCGTCACCGTCGACGACCTGCCGGCGCACGGCGCGCTGCCGCGCGGCCTCACCCGCGCCGGCATCGCCCAGTCCTACCTCGACACCCTGAAGCGCCATGGCGTGCCCGAGGCCTACGGCTTCGTCAACGCCAAGGGCATCGACGGCGCCGACAGCGAGGAAGCGCTGGCGCGCTGGCGCCAGGCCGGCTACCCGCTCGGCAACCATACCTTCAGCCATCTCGGCCTGTCGCAGGTGGCGCTGAAGGACTGGATCGACGACGCCGCCAGGAACGAGGCGGTGCTGGCCGCGCGCATGGGCAAGGACGACTGGCGCTGGCTGCGCTTTCCCTTCCTCGACCCCGGCCGCGATGCGGTACGCCACGACGGCGCCCGCGCCTGGCTGCGCCAGCAGGGCTACCGCGTGGCCGACGTCGCCCTCGGTTTCGACGACTGGGCCTATACCGACGCCTATGCGCGCTGCCTCGACAAGGGCGACGGCGCCGCCATCGAGACGCTGAAGGCCGGCTACCTGCGCCGCATCGACGCCCAGATCGCGCGCAACAAGGCCTTGTCGCAGCGCCTGTACGGACGCGTGGTGCCGCAGGTGCTGCTGACCCACGTCGGCGCCTGGAGCGCGGCCACGCTGCCGCTGGTGATGCAGCGCCTGGACGCCGCCGGCGCGCGCTACGTCAGCCTGGCCCAGGCCCAGTCCGACCCCGCCTACCGCGACGAGGGGCCGCATGCGGGCGACGGCGCGCTGCTGGAGCGCCAGGCGCGCGAGCGCGGCGCCGATACCGCCGGACTGCCGCAGGTCGAGCCGGTCGGCCAGCTCGATGGCCTTTGTCGTTAGGAAGCCTTGGACGCGGATTTTGCCAGATCGTCTTTTCATAAGCATATGCCGAATCCGTGGCGTATCGGGCCATGCGCTGCGGGTTTACCCTGCAGTCGGCTGTAAAAGGCGTAAAAGCAGGGTTCCAGGATCATGAAACGCATGTCGATCTGAGAAAAGCTTCGTTGGCGGCGCCATCGGGCGCCTCTAAGCTGGGTGCTCCACGACTCATCCGCGAGCGCCCATGTCCGCCGTCCTGCAAGTCCGCCAGCATTTCGCCATCAAGCCCTTCGACGCGCCGCTCGGCGCCGAGGTGCTCGGTCTCGACCTTTCCCTGCCGCTCGGCGCCGAGGATGTCGCACGCCTGCACCGCGCCCACCTCGATCATCACGTCCTGGTGTTCCGTGAGCTGGATATCACGCCGGCCCAGCAGGTGGCCTTCAGCCGCCGGTTCGGGCCGCTGCAGATCCACGTGCTGCGCCAGTTCCAGCTGCCGACCCAGCCGGAAGTGCTGGTGGTGTCGAACATCCGCGAGAACGGCCAGCCGATCGGCCTGGGCGACGCCGGGCACTTCTGGCACTCCGACCTGTCGTACAAGGAAATCCCGAGCCTGGGATCGATGCTGCACGCGCAGGAACTGCCGGCCGAAGGGGGCGACACCCTGTTCGCCAACCAGCACACGGCCTGGGACAAGCTGCCCGGCTACCTGCGCAGCGCGGTGGAACACGCTCAGGCCGAGCACAGCTACCTGTGCCGCTATGCCGACCTGCAGAAACGCAACCCGTGGCGGCCGAACCTGACCCAGGCCCAGATCGACGAGGTCAAGCCGGTGCTGCACCCGGTGGTGCGCACCCATCCCGAGACCGGGCGCCGCGCGCTGTTCGTCAGCGAGCACTTCACCACCCGCATCGTCGGCCTGCCGGACGACGAAAGCCGCTCGCTGCTGGCCGAACTGTTCGACCACAGCACGCGCCCGGAACATATCTACCGCCACCGGTGGCAGCCGCAGGACATGGTGTTCTGGGATAACCGCTCGCTGATGCACCTGGCCGCCGGCTGCCCGGACGACCAGCGCCGCAAGCTGTACCGCACGACCATCGAAGGCGACGCGCCGTTCTGAGCGCCTTATCACTACTTCTTCACCAGGACCGACCATGCGCTTCACTCTCCCCACCTTCGCCAGGACCGGCGCCGTTCTCGCGCTGGGCGCCGCCTTCGCCGCGGCCGCCGTGCCGGCCCGTGCCGAGGGCAGCCTGCGCGTCGCCCAGCAGTTCGGCGTGGTCTACCTGCTCCTGAACGTGGCCCAGGACCAGAAGCTGATCGAAAAGCACGGCCGGAAGCTGGGCGTGCCGATCAAGGTCGAATGGGTCCAGCTGTCGGGCGGGAATGCGGTCAACGATGCGCTGCTGTCCGGCGCCATCGACGTGGCCGGCGCCGGCGTCGGCCCGCTGCTGACGATCTGGGACCGCACCAGGGGACGCCAGAACGTCAAGGGCGTGGCCTCGCTCGGAAACTTCCCCTACTACCTGGTCTCGACCAATCCGAAGGTCAAGAGCATCGCCGACTTCAGCGACAAGGACCGCATCGCGCTGCCGGCCGTCACGGTCTCGGTGCAGGCGCGCATCCTGCAAATGGCGGCGGCCAGGCAGTGGGGCGTGGGCGAGTTCGCGCGGCTCGACCGCCTTACGCAGGCGCTGCCGCACCCGGACGCCGCCGCCGCACTGATCAAAGGGCGTACCGAACTGAATGCCCACTTCGCGACGCCGCCTTTCCAGGAACAGGAACTGGCCGGCAATCCGAACGCCCACATCGTGCTCGATTCCTATGACGTGCAGGGCGGCCCGAGTTCCTCGACCGTGCTGTACGCCACCGAGAAGTACGTGAAGGACAATCCCAGGACCACCCGCGCCTTCATCGACGCGCTCGACGAGGCGGCGAGGCTGGTCAGCGCCAATCCGGCCCTGGCGGCCGACGCCTACCTGCGCGTGACCAAGGCCAGAACCGACCGCGCGCTATTGTTGAAGGTGATCCAGAATCCGCAGATCCAGTTCAAGGTGGCGCCGCAGAACACCCTGGGCCTGGGCCAGTTCCTGCACCAGGCCGGCGCCATCCGCAACAGGCCGGCGGCCTGGCGCGACTACTTCTTCGATCACCCGGCGCTCGCCGCGGGCAGCTGATCCTTACCATGATCCCCGGGAGCCGACCATGAACGTACTGCCTTTCCAGCTGGTCCAGGGCGAACCCCTGCTGCGCGCCAGCGGCGTCACCATCGACTATGCGAGCGCGCGCGGCACCGTGCGCGCCACCCAGGACGTCAGCTTCGATGTCTGGCGCGGCGACCGCTTCGTGCTGCTCGGCCCGTCGGGCTGCGGCAAGTCGACCCTGCTCAAGGCGATCGGCGGCTTCATCGCGCCGCGCGCCGGCAGCATGCTGCTGGAAGGACGGCCGATCCTGGCGCCGGGGCCGGACCGCATCGTCGTGTTCCAGGAATTCGACCAGCTGCCGCCCTGGAAGACGGTGAAGCAGAACGTGATGTTCCCGCTGCTGTCCACCGGCACGCCGAAACGCGAAGCCGAGGCGCGCGCGCTGCACTGGATCGCCAAGGTCGGCCTGGAGCGCTTCGCCGACGCCTTTCCGCACACCCTGTCGGGCGGCATGAAGGCGCGCGTGGCGATCGCCCGCGCGCTGGCCATGCAGCCGGCCGTGCTGCTGATGGACGAACCCTTCGCCGCCCTCGACGCCCTGACGCGCCGGCGCATGCAGGAAGAGCTGCAGGCGCTGTGGGAAGAGGCGCGCTTCACCATGCTGTTCGTGACCCACTCGATCGAGGAAGCGCTGGTGGTGGGCAACCGCATCCTGCTGCTTTCGCCCCATCCGGGCCGGGTCCGTGCCGAGATCAACAGCCACCAGTTCGGCCTGCACAGCGCCGGCAGCCCGGAATTCCAGGCGGCGGCGGGGCGCATCCACCGCCTGCTGTTCGGCGAGGAGGCCGACGCCGCCGCACGGCGCGACGAAGCGGCCGCGCGCCAGGCGCAGGGAGCCCAGCCATGAGCGCGCACATCGATCCGCCGATCCGTCCCGAATACGAACTGCCGCCGGTGCCGGGCGTCGCCGCGGTCCTGGCGGACGGCGCGCCAAGCCCCTTCACGCCGCTCGCACGCCTGCTGCAGGCCGGCTGGGCGCGCAAGGGGCTGCTGCTGCTGGCGCTGGCCGTCGCGTGGGAGGCGCTGGCGCGCTGGACCGGCAACGACCTGCTGCTGCCCGGCGTGCTGCAGACCGCGCGCGCCTTCTTCGATGGCGTCGTCTCGGGCGAGCTGCCGGGCTACGTGGGGGTGTCGCTGTGGGTGCTGCTGCAGGGCTACCTGGCCGGCGTGGCCGGCGCCTTCATCCTTACCTCGCTGGCGATGTCGACGCGCACCGGGCGCGAGCTGCTGGAAACGCTCACCGCCATGTTCAACCCGCTGCCGGCGATCGCACTGCTGCCGCTGGCCCTGCTGTGGTTCGGCCTGGGCAAGGGCAGCCTGGTGTTCGTGCTGATGCATTCCGTGATGTGGCCGCTGGCCTTGAACACCCACGCGGGTTTTCGCGCCGTGCCGGAATCGCTGCGCATGGCCGGCAGTAACTACGGCCTGAAAGGCCTGCGCATGGTGACCGGCATCCTGGTGCCTGCGGCGCTGCCGGCGATCCTGTCGGGCCTGAAGATCGGCTGGGCCTTCGCCTGGCGCACCCTGATCGCGGCCGAGCTGGTGTTCGGCACCACGTCCGGCAAGGGCGGCCTGGGCTGGTATATCTTCCAGAGCCGGAACGAACTGTTCACCGACCGGGTGTTCGCCGGCCTGGCCGCGGTGATCCTGATCGGCCTGCTGTTCGAGAACCTGGTGTTCCAGTCGGTCGAGCGCATGACGGTGCGGCGCTGGGGCATGCAGCGATGATGCAGGCCCGGGCGGCGCCGCGCGCGATTGCGCATCGGCGCCGGATACGTTAGCATCCGGGCCCGGCCACCCCACTGCAGCCACGCGATGACCACCTTCCTGAACGTTCCCTACGCCGAAAAAGACGAAGCCCGCGCCCTGGGCGCCCGCTGGAATCCGGGTCGCAAGCGCTGGTACCTGCCGGCCGGCGTCGCGCCCGAACCCTTCCAGAAGTGGCTGGCGGAGGGCGCCGAGGTCAAGTCCGGGCGCAGCGACAGCGCCGTGGCCAAGCTGGCCGTCGGCGCCAACTACGTCGCGCTGGCGCATGCATGCAACCCCTTCGAGCCCTGCGCCGAATGCGAAGCCGCGCTGGCCGGCGGGCCCTGGCCGAAGGCACGCGCCAGCCTGCTCGACAGTATCGCGGCGCTCGGCAAGGGGCGCTGAGGCGCAGCCCCGAGTGTGGCGGATCGCGCCACAGAATCCGGCGTAACTGATCAATTCCGGCAATTTTTATGATGCCGCTGGGAAATCTTGACGCCAGCGGTGTATAGTTCCCCTGCCTAATCCCCGCCGTACTTTCGCTGGCCATGACCTCGCCAGTTCCGCGCCTTCCGGCGCGTCCGATCCCGCCGCTTCGCCCGCGCCGGACCGGCGACACTCGCGACCAGCCGATGAACCCCAGCCTGACCGACCCGATTCCGTCCGCCGAGAGCGCGCATGCCGCGCTCCAGCGGATCAACAGCATTCCCGCCACCGTCTACCAGTGGTACGTCGACGCCGACGGCCGCACCGGCATGCTTTACCTGTCCGAGCGCTGGGAAGAGGTGACGGGCGTGAGCCGCGCCAGCATCCTGGGAGACTGGACCACGATGCCGCTGCATCCGGACGACCGCGCCGGGTGGGTCGCCTCGATCGAGCGCAGCGTGGCCGCCGCGAGCGACTGGCGCCACAGCTGCCGCATCGTGCTGGGCGACGGCCAGGTGCGCTGGGTCTGCATGCGCAGTACGCGCACCGTGGCCTCGCCCACGCGCGTGGTCTACACGGGACTGATCACCGACATCACCTGCGAACGCGAAGAAGCCGAGCGCCGCTGCGCCGAGGCGCAGCGCCTGCGCCAGCTGCTCGACCAGGTCAGCGACGCCTTCATCGAGATCGACCGCCACGGCCGCATCAACGGCTGGAACGACCAGGCCGAGACCATGTTCGGCTGGCGCCGCGAGCAGGCGCTGGGGCAGGAAATGGCGGTCCTGCTGCTGCCGCGCACGGCCGGGCGCAGTCCGCTGGCCGGCATCGAGCACTACCTGGAAGGCGGCGTCGAGGCCTGCTTCGACCGTCCGGCCGAGCTGGTGATGGTGGCCAGCGACGGCACCGAATTCCCGGTCGAGATGAGCATCGGGCCGGTGCAACGCGGAGAGTCGCTCGATTTCGCGGTGTTCCTGCGCGATCTGTCGGCGCGTACCTCGCTGGAGCGGCGCATGCATTACCAGGCCACCCACGACTTCGTCACCGGCCTGCCGAACCGCTACGAGTTCATGAGCCAGCTCGAGCGCGCGGTGGCGGCCGAGGCGCGCGCCGGCCGGCATGGCCGGCTCGGCCTGCTGTTCATCGACCTGGACGGTTTCAAGTATGTCAACGACCGGCTCGGCCACGAGACCGGCGACCGGGTGCTGCGCGCCTTCGCCGAGCGCCTGCGTGGCGCCCTGCGCAAGACCGATGTCGCAGCGCGCCTGGCCGGCGACGAATTCGTGGTCCTGATCGGCAACCTGGCCGAGCCGCAGGCCGACGCGCTGGCGCTGGCCGCCAAGGTGCTGGCGGCGGCGGTGAATCCGCTCCCGGGCCTGGACCGGGTATGCCCGGTCAGCGCCAGCATCGGCATCGCCCTGCACCGCAGCGGCGTCGACGGCGTCGAGCTGCTGTCCGAGGCCGACGCCGCCATGTACCTGGCCAAGCAGCGCGGCAAGAACACCGCCGCCTTCCACGAACCGCGTCCGCCAGGCGCGCCGCCCGGCGCCGGCACCGGTGCCCAGGCGGCGCCGCTGCCGCCCGATGAGGAGGCGCGCCTGCGCGCGCTGCACGCGACCGGACTGCTGGACAGCGAGCCGGACGAGCTGTTCGACCGCATCACGCGCATCGCCTGCGCCAGCCTGAACGTGCCGGTCGCGCTGATCTCGCTGGTCGACGCCGAGCGCCAGTGGTTCAAGTCGGCCTGCGGCATCGGCGAACGCGAAACCGCGCGCGACGACTCGTTCTGCGCCCATGCGGTACTGGATGGCGAGCCGCTGATCGTCGCCGACACCAGCGCCGACCCGCGCTTTCGCGCCAACCGGCTGGTGACGGGCGCGCCGCATGTGCGCTTCTATGCCGGCATTCCGATCTCCAGCGACGGCCAGCGCATCGGTACCCTGTGCGTGATCGACAGTGTGCCGCGCACGCTGGCGCCGCAGGACCTGGTGGTGCTGCAGCAGCTGGCGCGCACGGTGGAAGACCTGATCGGCCTGCGCAGTGCAGCGCTGCTGACCATGCAGCGCCTGGCCGAATGGGGCATGGGCGCGGTAGCGCGGCGCCCGGCCTTCCCGCGCGACGCGCTTACCGGCCTGCCGAACCGGCTGGCGGTCGAGGACGCCATTGCGCGCCATGGCGCCGACGGGCGCGACGGCAGTCCGCTGCTGGTGGCGGTCGACGTCGACAACCTCGCCGCCGTCAACCAGGGCGGCGGCCACGCCAGCGGCGACGCGGTGCTGGCGGCCATCGCCGGACGCTTGCGGCGCCAGGCCGGCGCCGGCGGCATCGCCGCGCGCATCGGCGGCAGTACCTTCCTGCTCTGGCTGCACCCCGGCGGGGACGGCCATGCACGCAGCCTGCAGGAACTGCAGCGCGCGCTGAACCAGCCGCTGGAGCTGGACGGACAGCTCATCCACGGCAGCGTCACGCTCGGCTGCAGCCGCCATGGCCGCGACGGCGTCGAGGCGGAAGAGCTGCTGCGCAAGGCGCAGGCGGCGCTGCGCCACGCCAAGTCGCAGGGCCATGGCCAGGCCTGCGAATTCGAGGACGGCCAGCTGCAGCCGGGCCAGCGCGCGCTCGAACACGAGCTGCGCGGCGCGCTGGCGCGCGAGGAACTGGCGCTGGTGTACCAGCCCAAGGTCGACCTGCGCAGTGGCCGCGTGGCCGGCGTCGAGGCGCTGCTGCGCTGGAACCACCCGGTGTTCGGCCAGGTGGCGCCGGCCGAATTCATTCCGGTCGCCGAAGCCAGCGGGCTCATCATCCCGATCGGCCAGTGGGTGCTGGAACAGGCGTGCGCCCGCCTGCGCGCATGGCGCGACGCCGGCCACGCCGAGCTGACGATGGCGGTGAACCTGTCGGCGCGCCAGTTCCTCGACGAAGACGTGGCGGCGCGTGTGGTCGAGACGCTGGCGCGCCATGGCCTGCCGCACGGCGCGCTGGAGCTGGAATTGACCGAATCGACCTCGATGCAGGATGTCCAGCGCAGCATCACCGTGATGAAGCGCCTGAAGGAGGCCGGGGTCGTGCTGAGCATCGACGATTTCGGTACCGGCTATTCCAGCCTGGCTTACCTGAAGCGCCTGCCGATCGACAAGGTCAAGATCGACCGCGCCTTCGTCTCCGACCTGGGCCAGAGTGCCGAGTCGCGCGCCATCGTGCAGGCGATCGTGACGGCCGCGCGCTGCCTCGGCCTGGGCGTGGTGGCCGAGGGCATCGAGCAGGAAGAGCAGGCGCGCCTGCTGCTGGCCGACGGCTGCTTCGAGATGCAGGGCTATTACTTCGGCCGGCCGGGCGATGCCGCCGCGTGCGCGCTCGACACCCTGCACCGGCTCGGCTGAAGGAAGATGGCGATGACATCGACACCCGAGAGCGGACCTCGGCATGGGCTGGACGCGCTGCGCCTGCGCGGCGCGGGATTGCTGCTGGCGGCCTGCCTGGTGGCGGCGCCGGCCCTGGCCGAGCCGGCGCCGGACCGGCTGCCGCGCCTGGAAGCGATGGTGCGCGCCGGCGAGGCGGGCGCGCTGGCGGCGCTGCTGCGCGAGCGCGCCGCATTCGCGCCGGGCAGCGCCTACGAATCGCGCATCGCCTGGCTCAAGCTGGTGCGCCTGGCCCACGCCGACAAGGGCGAGGCCGGCGCCGCCGCCGATGTCGCCGCCGAGATCGAACGCATCGCCCTGGGCCACGATGACGCGCTGAACGCCGCGCTCGGCGCGCTCGGCCGCATCGAACGCCTGGTCGGCACCCGGCCGACCGATGCGCTGGCGGCCCTGAACGCGCTGGATGCGCGCAGCGCCACCGTCGGCGCCGCCGAATTCGTGGCGCCGCTGCAGCAGGCCTACGGCGACGTCTACCTGGCGCTGGGACAGTTCGACTTCGCCCTCAGCCATTACATGAAGGCGCTCGAGATCTGCCGCCAGCACCCCGGGCTGCTGCGCCCGACCCCGAACCTGCTGCGCCTGGCGATCGCCAAGGTGCAAGTGTATACCCGGTCGGCCGAGCAGGTGCTCGACACCCTGCACCAGATCGGTCCCGGGGGCGGCGTGCTGCCGCCGGCCGGCGCGGTGCGCGGCGCCGTCATCGAAGGCATCGCCGAGGGCATGCGCGATCGTCCGACGGCGGCGCTGGCGGCCTACCGGCGCGGCCTGGCGATTGCGCGCGCGAACGGCCTGGCGACCCTCGAAGCGAGCGCGCTGGCGAACATGGCCGACGGCTACCTGCAGGAGCGCAGCTGGGACAAGGCCGAGCAGACCGCGCGCGCCGCGCTGGCGGTGGCCGAGCGCACCCGCGACGGCCATATCGCCCGCACCGCCACGGTCAACCTCGGCATGGCCCTGGTGGGCCAGGGACGCCTGGACGAAGGCCTGCAATGCATCGACCGCGCCGCCACCGGGATGGAGGTCGAGCAGTCCTGGCCCGACCTGGTCAACACCCTGGGCGAGAAGAGCCGCGTGCTGGAACAGGCCGGACGCTGGCGCCAGGCACTGACGGCGCTGCAGCACCAGCAGCGCATCCTCGAGCGCCTGAGTTCCGCCGAGCGCTCGAATGCGGTGACGGTGCTGCAGGAACAGTTCAATGCCCAGCGCCGCGCCGTGCAGATCGAGAGCCTGCGCCGCGAGAACGCCCTGAAGGATGCGGAAATCACCAAGCGCCGCGTATGGCAGGCGGTGGCCTCGGTCGGCGCCGCCATCGCACTGGTGCTGTGCGCGATGGCCTGGCTGCTGTACCGCCGTTCGGCGCAGTCGACGCGGCGCCTGCAGGCCTTGAATGCGGAGCTGGAATTCCATTCGACCCACGACGCGCTGACCGGCCTGCTGAACCGGCGCTCCTTCCGCGACACCATGCTGGCGCGCGCCGCCAGGGGCGCGGACGACGGCGACCAGTGCTATGTGCTGCTCGATATCGACCACTTCAAGTCGATCAACGACCGCCTCGGCCACGCCGCCGGCGACGCCGTGCTGGTGGAAGTGGCGCGCCGCCTGCGCGATGCGGCCGGGGCGCACGCCAGCGCCCTGCGCTGGGGCGGCGAGGAATTCCTGGTGTATGCCGGCGCCATGCCGCTGGCGCGCCATGCCGGCTTCGTGCGCACGCTGCTGGACGCGGTGCAACAGGCGCCGGCCGGAGCGCACGCGGACGCGGGGCCTCTGGTGACGGTCAGTGCCGGCGCGCTATCGCTGCCGTCCGGGAGCGACAGCGCCTTCGACTGGCAGCAGGCGCTGGCCCTGGCCGACCACGCGCTGTACCGCGCCAAGGAGGAGGGCCGCAACCGTGGCTACCTCGCCGACGCGCGCCAGGCGCGAGCGGGCGTGGCCGGCATGCGGCTGGAGCTGGTGCTGCCGGCAAGCTCTGGACCGGTCGCCGCGGCGAAGGCTTAGCCGGCGGCGCACGCAAGTCCTTAATGCGCCGGCAGCACCAGCACGCGGATGCCCGACGCGGCATCGGCCGCGCGGTACACGCGCTGGGTCGCCTTTTTGAAGTCTTCCGGCCTGGCGCGCGGGATCGAGACAAAGGTCTGCGGATTCAGGTCGACCAGCGGGAACCAGGAACTCTGCACCTGCACCATGATGCGGTGGCCGCGGCGGAAGGTGTGGTTGACGTCGCCGAGCTGCCAGTCGAGCGTCTCGACCTTGCCCGGCACGAAAGGCTCGGGCTTCTCGAAGCTGTTGCGGAACTTGCCGCGCAGCGGATTGCCGCGCACCAGCTGCTGGTAGCCGGCCAGGGTGTCGCCAGGGGCCGGCACGTCGTTGCCGCGCGCGCCGGCTTCGCCCGCCGGATACTCCTGCGGATACACGTCGATCAGCTTCACCACCCAGTCGGCGTCCGTGCCGCTGGTGGAGACGAACAGGCGCGGTTCCACCGGGCCGGCAATGGTCACGTCTTCTTCCAGCACCTCGCTCTGGTACACCAGCACGTCGGGGCGGCTGGCGGCGAAGCGCTGGTCGGACACCATGTATTCCTGCGGCACGCCGGTGGACGGATAGCCGATGTAGGGCACCGGCTTGGCCGGATCCGATACGTACTCGTCGAAACCGGCGCCGGCGGCCGGCCGCTGCTGCCAGCCAAGGGTGCCGTTGGCGCCGAAGTACAGGGTGCGCGGCTTGGCCTGGACCGGCGGCCAGGCCTGGTACTGGCGCCAGACGTTGGAGCCGGTCTCGAACGCCGTCACCGGCGCCAGGCTGCGCGCCGGCTTCACGCCCTTCAGGTGTTCCTCGAAGAAGGGGAACTGGATGTTGGCGCGGAAGTACTCGCCGGTCTTGCTGTCGAAGGAGACCTTGCCGAGGCGCTTGCCGTCGTAGCGCGCCCAGCCGCCGTGCACCCAGGGACCGATCACCAGGCCGTTGAAGATGGCCGGGTTGTACTTCTTGACCGCGTGATAGGTGGTGAAGGGGCCTTGCAGGTCTTCGGCGTCGAACCAGCCGCCCACGGTCAGCACGGCCGCCTTGATGTTCTTCAGGTGCGGCGCGATCGCGCGGATCTTCCAGAACTCGTCATAGGTGTCGTGCTCGATGGTCGGCTGCAGGAAGGCGCGCTGCTCCGGGCTCAAGGTCGCCAGCAGCTCCTGCATGGTGCGGTGCTTCAGGAAGAAGTCATAGGCATCGGCCTCGCCGTAGTCGAAACTCGTGCGGGTCTTGGGCAGCGGGGTCGGATTCTTTTGTTCCGTGAAGCTGGCGTAGAAGCCGAAGTTCGCCGCCAGCATGAAGGCGCCGCCGTGGTAGGAATCGTCGCCCATGAACAGGTCGGTCACCGGCGCCTGCGGCGAGGCCGCCTTGATCGACGGGTGCGAATCGATGATCGAGGCCGAGGTGTAGAAGCCCGGGTAGCTGATGCCGAGGATGCCGGCCTTGCCGTTGTTGTTGGGGACGTGCTTGAGCAGCCATTCCATGGTGTCGTACATGTCCTGGCTTTCCTGGCCTTCGCCGGCGCCGCGCTGCGGATTCATGTGCGGCGTCATCTCGACCCACTTGCCCTCCGACATATAGCGGCCGCGCACGTCCTGCTTGACGAAGATGTAGCCGGCATCCTCGAATTCCTTCGACGGCCCGATCTGCTTCGGATACCAGTCCTGCCCATAGTGCAGCTCGCCCTCGGCCTGGACGCCGGCGCTGTACGGCGTGCGCTGGACCAGGAAGGGATAGCGCTTCGAGGCGTCCTTGGGCACGTAGACCGCGGTGAACAGGCGGGTGCCGTCGCGCATCGGGATGCGGTACTCGTACTTGGTATAGGTTTCGCGCAGCTCGCGTGCGGCGGGCGCAGGATCGGCGGCGGCGGCGTTCTCGAAAGCCTGGCTGGCCGGCGCCGCGAGGGCGAGGGCGACCAGCAGGGACAGCAGGGGCAGGGGACGGCGGATCATGGGTTCCTTGGAGGGATCGACGGGGGAAACGCGCAGTATAAATCTGGCGAGAATCAGTTTGGCAAATAGTTAAGGACGCGCATCCGGATGACGCGCGCAATGCGCGCTGGCGTACAGAAACGCGGGGCCGCTGCGGCGATGATCGCACCATCGCCACGGAAAGCATGCGCATGGACCAGACCACCCGCCAGCAGGGCCGCCGCCGACGCCTGATCGTCGGCGCGCTGGCCGTCGTGCTGCTGCTGGCCGCGGGCGCCTTCGCCCTGGCCTGGCGGCCGGCCATCGAGGTGCAGGCCGCGCCGCCACGCTTCGATACCGCGACCGTGATGCGCGGGGCGCGCCTGGCGAACCTGGGCAACTGCGCCGGCTGCCATACCGCCGATCCGGCCCGTCCCCATGCCGGCGGACTGGCGCTGGCGACGCCCTTCGGCACCGTCTACAGCACCAACATCACGCCGGACGCGCGTACCGGCATCGGCGGCTGGAGCGGGCAGGCCTTTGCGCGCGCCCTGCGCGAAGGGGTGGCGCGCGATGGCAGCCTGCTGTATCCGGCCTTCCCCTACGATCATTACACGCGCCTGAAGGACGAGGACGTGCACGCCCTGTACGCCTACTTCATGACGCGCACGCCGCTCGAGGCGCCGGCGCGCGAGAACGACTTGCGTTTTCCCTTCAGCCTGCGCCCGCTGCTGGCGTTCTGGAACCTGCTCTACCTGGACCGCGCGCCGTGGCGCCCGGATCCGGGCCAGTCGCCCGAATGGAACCGCGGCGCCTACCTGGCCGACGCGCTGGCGCATTGCAGCGCCTGCCATTCGCCGCGTACCCTGCTGGGCGGCGAAGACCGCCGCCGCTTCCTCGACGGCGGCGAGGCCGAAGGTTGGTATGCGCCGGCGCTGAACGACAAATCGCCCTCGCCCTTGCCCTGGACGCGGACCCAGCTCGCGGCCTACCTGCGCAGCGGCATCGCCGAGGACCACGCGGCGGCCGGCGGTCCGATGCAGGGCGTGGTGCAGAGCCTGGCGCAGGCCGATCCGGCCGAGGTCGAGGCGCTGGCGAGCTGGCTGCACGCCTCGCTGGCGCGGGCGCCGGCAAACGCCGCCCCGGCCGCGCGCGCGGGCAGCCTGCCGCCGCCGGCGGCCGATGCTCCGCCGCGCCTGCGCGCCGGCTACGACCTCTATGCCGGCGCCTGCGCGCGCTGCCACGACGCCGGCCGCGCGCCGGGCTCCGGCGCGGCGTTGCCGCTGCAGAAGGCAATCGCCCTGTACGATCCGGATCCGCGCAGCCTGGTGCGCATCGTGCGCGACGGCATCCACCCGCCCGACGGCGAGCCGGGGCGCTGGATGCCGGGATTCGCCGGCGTACTCGATGCCGAACAGACCATCGCCCTGGCGGCCTACCTGCGCCAGGTCGGCGCCGGCCAGCCGGCCTGGGAAGACCTGGAGGACAATGTCCGGAAAGCCGAGCAGCCATGAGTACCTACCACTTGCGGGTCAACGGCGCCGACTACGCCGTCGACAGCGATCCCGACACCCCCTTGCTGTACGTGCTGCGCAATGAGCTCAAGCTGAACGGCGCCAAGTTCGGCTGCGGCCTGGGTCAGTGCGGCTCCTGCACCGTCACGCTCGATGGCGCCGCGGTGTTTTCCTGCCTGGTGCCGGTGGCCAGCGTGGGCGCCCGCCCGGTCGGGACGGTCGAGGGCCTGGGCCAGGGCGATCGC
>Ga0265780_10005390_pt1 | contig 16241 bp, 17 predicted proteins | sample P1T30metagenome_FD_192432 | JGI IMG/M metagenome (GOLD analysis project Ga0265780, IMG submission 192432) | Plant litter microbial communities from East Loma Ridge, Irvine, California - P1 T30 | ecosystem: Environmental > Terrestrial > Plant litter > Unclassified | place: USA: California... | reverse complement strand
TGATGTGCGACAGCTTTGTGATTCAGCTCATGCAACGAAGCAGCGAGAAGTAAAATTCTCTGGGGCATGAACATGGCGTGGCGCCGTAGCAATTCGCCACGTTTTCGAGGGCGCACGAACAGCGGTCAGGACTGCAAAATTCTCACCCCGCCAACGCCACAACAACTCAACATCCACAAACCACACCGCTTCTTCCTCAAGCAACCAGCTAAAGCCAGAAGACTCAATGAAAACGTGTTCGCGTACATCGGAAAGAGTGCAATACCTAAATTTGATATTAGCAAGCCGCAAAGCTGCAACGTGACGTGAGGGAGGAAATTTACCGACGACACTGTGCGCAATGGTATGAGCAAGCCCAGTGACCATCACGCGAGTTTCAAAAATAAGAATAATCTTGAATGATCCCGTAGGATCGTTTCAGAGATTAAACTGAAAAGAACAGATACTACACTTGATCTAAGCCAAAAGGCAAAGCTGGCAAAGCTGTTAGCAGGGACTCAAGGTAGGAGGGGAGGGGAAAAAACTGACAGAGCTACCCGTGAAAAGGAGGGGGACGAGGGGTTTAAGTATTCCTCAGAGAGCCGCTAAATTAGCGCACACGTGATTCTGCTGGGGCCTTGGATCGGCCGCTGTCGGCGAGGTGGCTGGGAGATGGGGACGTGCGGCGTATCGTTGAGGTGAAGGTGGGCGTTTGCCTACACTTTAGACCGTCGTGAATGACGCCATGGATGGAAGCGGACAGTACGACTGCGAAATCGGTGGTGAGTCAGTTTGCAAGTTGTTGCATTGATTTCTTCGGTGTCCACCTAAAGGTCACGCGAATTATCCTTCACTGTCGACAACGGTGTTGCATAGGCCAACGCCGGTCCATCACTGCAAGACTGATATTATTCCAGTCTCAGCTCATCTCGACTTACGTCACGTCGCCATGCTCCTTTGTCTATTCAACTTCAACGCATTCTTTGAATGTAATGCTGTTCTACTCTCGCTCTCGTCCTTCAATCAACGACCGCACGTGACGTCGCTGTCTGTTCAAGCTACGCACTAGCAACCGCCGCCAACGACCACGTACGAACGGATGCGCGGCTACGGCGTGGCCTGTCCAGGGTCGATGGCGCGTAAGGCGAGACCCATTTGGCGGCCGCGCAGCAACCTGAGGCGACTGCCAAGCCTCACTTCTTCACCAAAAACCTACCTCGCCCTTCACCAGTCCTGCCATGTCATATGCCCTATACGTCTCTTGAAGGACCCAAAGCCTCTACCAACGAAGGCATGTTCAGAGCCAGGAAGAGCACGCATGTTCCACTTTTGCAGGCACGCGGTTCATGGTGATCACAGACTGGACCGGCTCTTCTTTAACAGCACCTAACTCTGCTACCAAGTCCGTGAACGGCCTGGAATCCTTCAGCGCAGAGTTGAAGCAACGCGGGATGGGTCCGCGCTCTAGCTTTTCCCCATGCTCCGCCAGAAATCGAAGCATCTCGTCAGACTTCGCGTACACCGTTCATGCAGGTCGGTAAAGGGCAATTCTCACCCTCACGGTAATCGACGTGCCGTCGGGCCACTTTCTCGCTAACATCAGCCCGCCCCTCTGTTAACATCTTCACCTTCTCCATGTCGTGATTCTCGTCTGCCAGCTGCCGAAGGACATTTAGGTATAATGTGAGTATTGTCTCATAAACGTGGCCTCCATGTGCACTTACCAGCGTCCCCAAGCGTTTGACCCATTTGCTGCCGAACCGATCCAAGAGAATGCGTATCACTGAATGTACTGACCATTCCTTCTCGACATGCTCACCCCAATTCAGATGCGCTTCCGAAGATGCCGATAGAAGAGATATATCAACTAGAGAAATCCGGAGGCAAAGTGCGCAGCTCTGTTGTTGACGACGAGAAAGAAGATGTTTGGCGAGAGCGCGATGCCTCTACCAGCGGAATAGCAAAGCGTGCAAATGGATCAGACAGCAGGAACAGTGACGTACGCGACGAAAAAATACCTGCTACACATATCCTTACCCTGTCGAAAGGATGTTCGAGATGTAAAGATATATGGTCTTCCAGAAATTGGGATCGACAAACGGTGGCCTTGGTGGATGAAAGATGTTATGGCTTTCTCTAACGTCAATTACTCGCGCGCGATGTGATTAGACATCGTTCATTCAAATGCTTGGACGACGCACTGTCGCCTTGGAGGCAAACTCAAGCACATCATGGCTCAGCCTGGATGAGGTGATTTAGCTGATCTGGAGCTCTCTTGATATTGACATGTACATCACCAAAAGCATGAGTCATGAATATTCTCCATCCAGTCATACGGAAGCGCTCGTCCATGTTGTGTGATTGCTGCTATTCTGTTACCATCCCAGTTGAGTCTACACTCAGACTCTGGTGTCACTGTCATCTCTGCGTAAGGAACGATTCCTTTATTTTCCATGTGGTCCTCATGTGTGACAAGGTAGACAGGCCGCCAGCTGCACATGCGCAATGGCTGTTGAGTGATGACCGTACGGTTGGTCCACGCATGTTAACGTGATGTGGCGCTGCGGAATCATGATGGGCGTGGGATTTCCACGAAACTTCTGTGGGCATCTGTAGCACATGGAAAGGACAACAGAATATATGAATGTGATCAGGGTGAGGCTACGGCCATGATGGCGAACGCTTGTCAGTTGTGGCAAATGTGGGGCAGTGCAACGCAGCACGCCAATCAAACACGTGTCTATACGAAGCACCACCATTTTCGGTTAGACTCGGAGACCTCACATTCGCAACGCATCGCGCGGGAGCCGCACGACAGAAGTGACTGCGACAACAATCTTTACCGTTCTACTGGCAAAACTTACAGTCGATGACATTGGTCAGTGATCACAACACTGCACTGTACGCTGCCGAAGGATCCGCCACGAACCACACACAGTAGCCTTCGAGCTCCAAGTCTGCCCTGGAAGCTGCATGCAATGGCAACTAGAAGAGCGCCGCATAGTAAGTCGAGATTGGGTTGTCATCAGTGCAAGAGGAGAAGAATAAAGGTAATTTGTCACCCATCAGAAGTTTCTCTCGGTTGATGGTCATTTCCAACCATGTTCGGCTCGAATCATCAAATACAGATGTGCCCGCTGTACTGTCTAATTGTACAACGCATCCGTGGTTGAGGTGCATTTCCCTTGCTATTCTCGGTCTCTTTCATATTTATCCTTGTACATTAGTATACTTCTCGTTGCTTTGCACTTGCACACACCGCAGCATCCTTTCATCGTCGACCTCACAAACTTGACCGAGTTCATGTGCTGACTTTTCTACAGTGTGACACTAAACAGCCGTCGTGTGCAAACTGCGATAAGAAAGGACTAGAATGTAGTTTCCTACAACTCGCGCCTGCATCAAGGCTCACGGGTTACCGGACAGCGTCACCGAAGACGAAGCAAACCTCACCAGCGACCGTTGCGTCTTCCATTCACTCGGAGACCTCGTCCCCTCCGGCGTCTCTCGAAGTTTTCAACTGCGATAGTCCAGGAAGCCAGATAAGCAGCATTACGTCGACACAATGGAGGGAGTACGACCCGATCTGGGGCGAGACAGGCTCCAGCATCAGCCTCAGCCCACTCGAAGCCACAAACGACCCTTTCTTGCTTTTCCCGCTGACATCCATTCCGCCATCCCTTCGCTTCGCTGACGCGTGGCAAGACATCCGGGTCAATCTACCTTCACCCATGCAAGAAATCCTCAACCATTATGAGTTCACAACCTCCCTGACACTTGCGTCAAACGATCCTGCAAAAGCCGCGTGGCAAACACATGTTCCGGAGATGGCATCGAATCACGACTTCCTCGTCAACTGCGTCCTATCGGTAGCGGCGCTACATCTTGGGCGCCTTCGCGAAAGCAAGGACGAGAAGAGCAGAATGAATACCATCGCAGCGGGGCGCATGAACAAGGCCCTGACGAGGTACAGATCTGAGTTGAGTCGTATCACCCAAGAGAATGCACCAGCACTTTTTGCAAGCGCGACACTTACAGCGGTCTATCTTTTCCGCACTGCCGCCCTCGACATTGAAGTGCTTCGATCCTCGATCCCACCCGGAACACGCAACCCATCGCAAGACGTCATCGACAAAATGCTTTGTTGCGCGCTGCGCCCAATCTGGGGCCTTCGAGGGCCCCTTACAGTCTTGATGAGTGGCTGGAGTTGGGTCGTAGAAGGGAAACTCAACCCCGTAACTGCGCGGAAATGGTGGCCGCGCAACCGCGTCCCAGCAACATCGCGCGCAGTCGAAGAAGACGAGCGCCTGCGGCAACTGGAAGACTTGTGGATGGAGACGGACCGGCGATGGGGCCTCGAGCACGAGCATCTGAGTCAAGCGCTGGCCTACTTGCGAGACGCATTCGCGCTCGTCAGTCAACTGACGCTGCCGGAGACATACCCTCCCATGACCTCAGTACCATACTCTGTGGACGATAAAACGATTGGAACATTGACGGATCGCGGGGCAATTTTTGTGTGGATGACGCGCATCTCGCGCGAGTTCATACAGCTCATCGAAGCCAAGGATCGAGACGCGCTGGTTATACTGGCCTACTATGCAGTGTTGCCCGGTCGAGTGAGGAACGTGTGGTGGTTGGAAGGACTTGGAGCGGATATGGTGACTGCCATTGCGCTGGCGCTGGGACGAGAAAGATGGGGTATGATTGCCTGGCCTGCGAGTGTGGTTGGTGTGGACCTGGAGAATTTGTTTGGTGTGAGGCAGGACAGATTGGAAGGTTTGCCAGAGGAAATGGGTATGGAAGTCATATGAATCTTTCTTCAATGAGGCATCTTGCCGACCCCATGACGTCTTGCGACCTTCTTGCAACTACCAAGCGCCCACGTTCGCGCTGTCGTCAATATAAGCGATTCCAAACGTCCAATGGTGAATGTCTACTTGTCTGCTCAGGTCGCCCCAGTGCTTCGATGCATAAACCGAGTGATGCAGTTGAACCAAGGTCATTTAGCTTAAAGCAGGCACACAATCCGTAAAGTTGCTTTACGAGTGTACGGTCACTGCTTATCGTGACGTCGTTACCAGTCCTACAAGATTCCTCTTCACACGCTTCCATCTACACTTCATGAGCGTCATATCATTCGAGTTTATTTTGCACAACACTCCCAGTTTCAAGCCCCACCAGTCCACCATAGCAATAGCTTTTTCGTCTGCATCCTTCAGCACCGCAAAGTCGAATCGCTACTTCGTACATCTATGACTCCTACACGAGAAGGATTGCTTCCCCGCATGCTACCTCCGCTCCGCCACGGACTCCTTCAACACGCTTGGAATCCTGTCGTTATGGCGCATGGTCGCTACAAATAGAACGGTATCAATACAGTTTGAGTCAACGATGGCTAGACGTGATGGAAAGTGCATTGCATGATTCGCATATATGAGGATCCTGCTGGATCACTTATGCCAAAGCCACCCCAAGCCTTCACACTCGCGAAACCCACTCGCGAAACGCACGTGTGCGGCGTCAAGAAAAAACACGTCCGCCAAAAATCCAGCCAGCATGCCAATTTCCCCTTCCTTCGCACTGCAGATCTCCCATCCTGTCGAGCAAGCGAGCGATCGAACAGCCGAACGTTTCAATACACACCGCAATACCCTGTAGACTAACCTGCATGATCGTACGTCGCCGACCGCAACATCTCGAGATGGCCGCTGTTACACCAACAACTCGGTAACTGAGGATCAAAGCGGGTAACAGCGCGCCCGCGATCATGGGACTGAAGATTGAGCTGAGATCTTGCGCCATTGTCCGAAGTCCCCCACGCAGTCAATGCACGACGAGATGGTGATTTGGAGGATAACGGCTTCAGCCACATGCACGCCGTCTGGTTGGTGTGCTCGTACGTTGTAAGGCTACTGTAGTACGTACGTACAGTATGGCGTGCGTCTGCAACACCACTATTCGCTCCTAGGGCAAGTCGCCGTTCTCGTATAGTTGCCTGTATGTGTACATTATTGCGCACAGTCCTGAAACGTCAACAAAGGGCTGAGGATTCTAGAAGCCGAGGACGTTGAGCGGTGGTGTGCGGCACGGTTAATACTAGCATCTTTCGCTCACCCCTGCTACGGGCCGGGGCTCAAGAAGTTCACCGGTAATTTGGGGCGTGATGCTCATTGGAGGAAGGTGCTCAACGGGTGCATTCATTGGCTGCGTTATGCAGGCTCGCTAAATGCACGTGTCTCTGAACGTATTTGGGTAGGCAGACTCGCGTGGGCCAACTGAGTAGCATATTAGCCGTCGGAGAGGGCAATAGCGGTAGTTGGATATAATGCGACCACGCTGCAATGATTGGATTGGCGTTCACCAACCTTCCAGAAGTCTTTCCATCTGTACTGATAGCATAAGGTCTCGTGTGACGAAGCGCAACAAGACTGCGTTATGCTCCAAAACCAAGACCTTTGACCGACTCATCATCACCAAGTGCAAGCCGCACTTCGTCTTCTCCAACACCTAGACGTACACGACCAACACGCTCTCCGTGACGGGCCTCTACGCCTATAATTCCTGCTTCTGCTAGTTCTGTGGCTGCGAACGCAAGACTAAGTGCTCGTGCTGCCTTGAGTTCGGCTACCTTTGAGCCAATGCTGGTAGACTCTCGAGACTTTGACGAAGCAACCAACTGCGCATGCGTGCTGTTACTTCTATCCGAATCAGACAATAGCAGATAGTCGTAGACGGGCTGTAATTGGCTCATGAGCCCCAGCTTCTTCACCTCGTCAACGACGTCGCCAAGTACAGCTTCTCCGATGCCCGTGCGCCGGATGCGTGCCAAGAGCGCCGACAGAAAGACTTTCGATGCCAACGGCAGAGCCCGTAGCGCCTGCTGCAGGGGACTACTCGTAGCCTCATTGATAGCCTGTTTGATGGTTGCGAAAGTGACAATGCCTCCACCAGTCACTGCACTTTTTATTGACTGGCCGCCCGCCTCCGCGGTACCGTTGAGTGGTCGGGACTTGGAGAGGGGTTTACGTTTGTCACCCCGGCCACTCTTACTCGGGGTATTGGGCTGCGCCTCGTCCTCTTGCTCCTGCGATGTAGTTTCCGTTTCTGCGATCTCCACAGCTCGTCTACAGATATCCAACGCACGTCGAGCATCCCCGCTAACCGCCGCAACCTTGCGCGCTGCGAATTGAACGGCGTCCGGGTGCACAATGTTGCCCGGCACACCTTCAAGCCGGGACTGAATTATCTGCATCAATTGGTCATGTGTGTAACCTGGAAAGGTAATGCGGGTCAAGCCTAGGGCATGGTTTGTTAGCATTGCCCAACAAATCCTGAATCATACTAAATGTTACGATGCAAAATGCAGCGCAATTTGAGCGGACAAGTGGTAGAGGAGTATGTTCGTACACATTGGGTTAGAGTGTATTAGATTGGAGACAATTGATATGCTGAGCACATTTCAATCGTAACCAGGCGTCGTTCAAGGATTGGGATGCCAGTACATACCTAGGCGACTACTGATCTTATTGCTCAACGTCCGTTCGGGCAGATCCATGGTATTTGCAACGGCGAGCACAATTAACCTGCTGTGCCGCAGACCAGGCCAATTGAAGAAATTGTACATGACAGATTGGTTCTTCGTGACCAACTGATCCAGCTCGTCCATGAGGACAACGCACGGCACTCGGCGTGGACTGGGAGTAGAAAACTCTCGCTCAAGGAGCTCCAGTGCGTGCGCAGGGCTGACTCTGTCTCCACGCAAGGCTTGCCATAGCAGCGAATATGACTGATGAGGGTCTGTGACTTTCATGCCGTTGATTTCGACGAAGATGAAGTCGTCTAGCTCTTCAGCCTGGACCGAGGCGTGCAGCTGTGCCACAACCTCGCGTACAGTGGCTGTCTTGCCTGTCCCTGGAGTGCCAGAAATGTAGATGCAGGATCCTGATCCATCAGAGATCGCGGCTTCCAGATGGCTGTACACTGTCGAGAACTCCTCTTCGCGACAGGGCAGTGCTGCAGGCACAGATGAGACATGCAGTTGGTTTCGGGCGATTTGGAACGGAGAGTTGAGGGCGGAAGGAGACAGGACGCGCGTGCCCAGGGGCGTGAACTCTAGTTGTTTCTTGATCACAATCCTCTTGTGGGTCGGCGTGAGAAACTTTCGAGAAGCCGGGCTCTTCCTGGTAGACGTGGGAGTGGCCGCGTCGTTCAGCTTCCGCCGCTTCCGGGGCGTCTTGGGTACACCCTCGTCGTCGGAGTCGGGCACAACGTATTCCTCGATGTCCTCCAGGGGCTTCTTCGGCCGACCGCCGCCTCTCCTAGTGGCCTTGGTCTGCGTTTCGACAAGACGGACCAGCGCATCGATGTCGCCGGCGCCCATATAGACGTCACTCCAGGTGAACTCTGGCGTGTATGTGGTTGTCCGGGTATTGCATCCGCGTCTGCATACGAAGACTTTGCCATAGTCTTTGGAGGACTTCTTGACCTGCCCGCCTGGGTAGAGTCGCTCGAAGTCGTCCAGTGAAAGGACCTGGGCGGTGCCGTTGATGGATGCGAGGGGGTTGTCGTCGAAGTTGGCGGATATGTACAGCTCGTTCTGGCATTTGTTAGTGAAGAAGTAGCAGAGGCATAGTAGAAGGAGACGTACAGGGAGGAAGTCGGTGCGCTTCTTGTTCTTGTTGCGGATCTCCTTTTCCGACGAGAACCACAGGAACTTGGCCATCTTCTCGTCGTCGTCTTCGTCCTCGTGGAAGTCGCAGATGATGCCCACCCACGCCTGGTTGCCCTCGGCCTTGAGCAGCACTGCGTCGCCCACCTTGCATCTGAACCTGCCCATGCGCGCGCCGACGATGCGCTGCGCGAGTGACGTCGGCGCGGCCTTCCTCTTCCGCGGTGTTGTATTCTCTTCCGGCGCATCGTCAGGGCCTGCGTCGTCGTATATCCATTCCCAGGGGTGGTCTTCGTACCCAAGCTCGTCGTCCGAGTCCTCACGCAAGACGGCGCCGCCCGTGAGGAACTGTCGCGCTTTCTCCGCACGTGTGCGTTTGATGGGCGCCATGGAGAGGCAGTCGAGGTCGGAAATGGCCTTTTGACATGCTGACGCTGACGCTGATGCGTGCGGGAATGGCGGTGCGACGCGACGCGCTGGCCTTGGCGTGGCAAGCGCGAGCAGACGATCTGACCGCTCGTACCTTTCTCAAGCACTCTCAGCCATCACCACCACTCACAACAGTCACTCGCAGCAGCATCACAGTCACTCGGGGCAGGGGCAGACATTTGATATGGTGAGTGTGATCATTGCTATCGTGGCTGCATAGCTCCACAGCTCAGGCTCGCACTGAGGTCACTGAGCAATGCTTTATGTCGGGCGTCTAGCCCAACATACCGAGAAAAACGCCATGTGCCCGTCTATCTGGGCAAGCGAGGGACCAAGACCAAGCCAATCGCTGAAATGCTGTACAAAAATAGTCGAACAAGAAGGTGAGACCAAAGTCCCACAAGAAGCGAATGTCGTCGTTCTGCACGCAGGACCTCTCTGATTATGCACGCTCATATCGAGTGGACTGGATGAAGAGGAGGAGTCCGTGGCATCGAGTTGGGCGTTGTCGGGTAGCCGAGCTCAGAGTGCTCGAGTGGTGGCGTCTGCCCACTGTCAGATACGGCTCGTCGAGAGAGTACAGCAACGAGGAGGAGTTGAATCTATGCAAAGTATGGCTGGCGGGTGGGAAGCCTTACATGAACTGCTGAGTCTGCGTACTGGTGCGGGTGAGGAATCTCGATCCCACCAATCGCCGCATAGCCAACACCGAACGGGCTGAGCTCCTCCTCCGCGTAGTACTCGCTCTTCATGCTGGGCACAAGGCTCGGCAGCGTGGTGGGGTAGGGCGACGAGAGTGGTGGTGGCAGATAGTGGTAGCTCGGCATCTCTGCAGTCATGGTGGTTGGTATCGAGTGGTAGGGTGACGAATTTGTGGTGTATGGCATGGTGTAAGTTACCGTGTCGGGTGCTGGGTACGTCGAATACGACGCTACGGAAAAGGGCGGCGGACTTGTCGAGAGCTGGCGCGTGTACTGATGCGAGAACATACGATCCTCAGCAGGTGGGGTGGTGTACGAGGATTCCGAGCTAGACGGGGAGGGGAACTCCTGGCGGGGCGATCGTTGGAGTAGCTGCAGCTCGGCAGGCTTCTGTTCAGGCGAAGCTGAGCTTGAGGCAGCACGACGCTCCTGGGGCCCGATTAGCAAGTGGTTCCGAGCAATACGAGGTACGGTTGCACGGCGACTCACCAAGTCTTCGAGCCTCTTCTTGAGCTTCTTGCGGTAGTTACGTTGGGCAATGCGGTTCTGTATCCTCCTGCGCTCTGCAAGATCCGAGATCTTGGTCCAGTCTTCGTTGGGATTTGCGGAGGCAGAGAAGGCTGAAGATGTGCCCGAGTATCTTGTGGTAGTGGGTGCCGCAGTGGCATACTGATAGCCCGCGTGTCTCTGCATGGTGGGTGGGAAGGATGTGAAGCTTGGTCGGCGACTATGTTATGGTCACGGAGACGGAAGCAGGTAGCAGGATGGAGAGAGTGGGATGTGTTGGCTATCTGTGGGATGGATGGGAGGCTCAAGTTGCTCGGGGATCAAGATGTATTTATCTCGCGGTTCAGAATGGATGCGCAGTCGTTCAGTGGAGCACAGACGGCCTACCTAGTGGTGGTCCCCAGCTTCAGGCCCTCGCATGCACCCTGACCTACGCCAGCAGGGCCGCTCGAGCATACTTCTCAATTTGGTACGATGGAACCCTGCCCTTTCACCGACTGCGGCCTTGTAAATTTAGGATGGGCGCTAGCACAAGGCTCGCAGCGGGCCACTGAGCGTTGGGCGCGTCAAGGCTCAGCGCGTTGCTCAGTGCACGGGAGAGTCGGACGCCGAATGCATGGGTGCATAGATTACGGCGGGCTGTGAAAGCGCTGTATTGGCGAGCGGTGTCTTTTCCACACCCCTGCGCACACAACCAGCCCTATGACTCTTGGCTGCGCGGCCTCGCGGCGGTCGTCGTTATCTCCGCGTACTGCGACAGGCTGCTGCTCCATCATCACGCGTCTGCGGAGTGCTCGATGCAGGTCTGTGGGCATGGCATGGCAGATGCCAGACCGGACGACGTCCACGAGGGAGTTGCGTCGCCCACTCTGCCACGAAGCCGCCCGCGCCGCATGCTATTGCCAGATGCGTATGGGGCCGAAAGCATCGAGCGTGTCTGGTGTTGGCATGGCATTGCACTCGCGTCCGCTGTTGCGTCTGCCCTCGTACATCTATTCGCTACGCACCGTCGACTGGGTACGCTGCCTGCCTCCTGGCTGCTGCTACTATTGCTGCCACCCCATACTCGCCCTGCCGGGTGGTGTTGGTGGGCGAAACCTCGCAACATGGGCCGTACGCAGTACTCCGTAGCGGCGCGCCAGACGCCAGATCGACGTCGTTCCATCCCGGCCGCCATTGGCTGCTCCCTGTTGCGTCGCTCTTCAGGCGCAACCTCAGACTGCTGCACACCGCGACTCCTCCGAGTGAACGATACTGTGGATTACTAATCCCTAACTGCTTGGCCAGCTCGAGTCGGACACGGCATCGCCTTGTCGAAACCCTCCGCAGCATCGGAATGAGGAATCCTGCCACTTTCGCACACCATGATCTGCTTGCAGCCTAGGCATGCTTTGTCAGGCGGTACCTAAGTAAAGTGAACTCCTATTTGCCAACCTCCAACAAACGGCGCCATTGTTTCCCGTCCTCCACCGCCTGTGTGCCAGCCATTCGTTGAGTCCCCAGGGGTCTCACAAAACAAGCGTCTTACCTCCAGCAGCCCTACGCACTGTTCCCATGCTCTTCTGCCGCCGCATCAGCACCTTACTGCAGAGTCGGTGAGGTCAATTCCCAATATGGGTAGGGTCAGGCAGCCCAAAGCTTGTTTTCCACATGCTCGGGATTTGGTTGCAGCAGAACACGTTCAGCAACATGTGCGATTGGCCCTTTGCGACATCCAGAGATTTGGAAGATGCGCCTCAACCTCTAAGGCGTTCATTAATCTGATCCAGAGTTTCACCCCGGTATCAGCGTTGCATTTTAGCCAACGGCACGCCCTACGCCTGGCGGTGGAGGATCTGGCCGGCACAACGGCTCCCGTAGCTGCGCCATCACTGAGCCACTCTTTGAGTTCACGATGCCTCACGAAGCAAGCAACATGGAACTGCTGTTCCAGAGAGGCAACCTTCTAGATCACCATCGTTTTACTCGCCATGGTTGAGCAAGTGTGGATTGCTGAAGACAAATGCTCGCGACTCAACGGAGCCATATTCTACATCAGACGTGCCGTGTCCCCATGCCGATGACTTTGTCCTTGTTCTGTCGACATGATTACCAAGCCAGAACAAGATCGCCCTTGGCTTGTAATGGCTGAACCACTGTTGTCCCTTCTTGGTTACAGTACAGCAACCTCAGCCCACGACCCTGGCTTACGCAGTGGCCTAGTCAGTGTCTATATACCTCATTTCCCTTGTACCAGGAATAGCTTGCTGAACTGCGGTCCTCAGGCCCGTAGCTCCAGTAGTTGCCGAGCGAAGAGCAACGACATAGTTGCAATGCCCCTCGAGGTGTCGCTGCTACTGTAAAGCGCATGAATATCGAGGAAGCCACATCCAAGTGACTAGCGGAAGCTCGAGCAGTCGGATCTCCACAAGCGCAAGCGTTGGAAAATGCCAGCGTGGAAATCGTACCGGTAATTCAGCTAGACGCTGCTGACTGCCCCTTTCAAGTCTAGATGAGCAGCATTCTGACCGTCACGAGCTGAGTGTCTCAAGGAGATGATTTCAGCTTCTGAGCACAAGTACCATTAACAACTTCACATAGTGCTGATATCCTCATCACTGGGTTAATCATAAGTGGAGCACGAAGGCAGAGAAATCGAGGTGGGGAAAGCCGCCTCAAACATCTGCAATCAGCATCTCCACGACCAAGTAGTACATCCACTTCCTTTGTCGAAGGTAGTCGTCCTGCGTAGCACGGTTTTCAGCTAGCTACAGGTCGGGTTGTCCCCACACACAACACAGCACGGAGACATGGCAAAAGCTCGCTAAACTTCTTCATTGGAACTGTCTCAAGGACCATCAATACGCGGACGGCGACCGTGGGGTAATCAAGGGGCTACAGACAGCCGATACCTTCTACCGTGTTTCTGCGCCAGCGAATCGAATCGGACCCGAGAGACAGGCTTCATTGCCGCACTGCTGCCCACATTGGTACCAACATAGCCCCAACAAGCGTCTCCCGGGACAGCAAGCTTCCAGAGCGACGGTACCCCTTCTCGAGGTCTCATTCTTATCTAGAAGAGCGTCAGCACATCCATAGTAAAGTGTTCACTGACTCAACATGGACTTCAATCGCTGCAACAATGTTCTCCAACTTAACAAAGATAGGAAGCGAGGCACAATATCAAGACCGCTGCGCTTGGCGCACATCTTGAGCGACGATGGCGGAAATAAAGCGGTAGCCAACAGGCTATGTTACGCCCTGCAGCTGATGGCAGGGCGTACTTAAAGCTTGCGTGGTTCTTGCTCGGCATGCTGTGTACGTGGATAAATCTCGCCGACCTGAGGTTTCGAAATGTCTCGCAGCACGGCGACCACAGGGCATGCAGTGTAATTGGTGTGATGAGAGCGATACTCGCACTGTGATATCACGGTTGGCAACTGCTAGGAAGCAGCGTTCAAGGTCCTAGAGTTGCGTTAGTCGCAATTTCTAGTCCTTCGATCTACATTTACATTCCAGAACCAGTGTTGACATTCTGCCAGCTAAGTCACTGTGCTTCGAGGACGACCTTGCTACAAAGAGTGATTGGTCAGATCGTAAGAATTAGCACTTTCACCATTTCGGCGTGAATGCACGAGGCGCTGCCGACTCGTCAAGACACAGGTCTATGCATTGTCTAACTTTTGGCAGCATCTATCGGTGGTATGCGAGCGAGAGGACCAAGTGTTGTCGACGCGGTGAAGCAGTCAAGTGGTAAAGCCCATGTACAACCTCAAAGCACCTAGTGCATGCACTTATCCCTACCGCTGGGTTTTGTAATCGCTTCTGAGTGGTCGGAAGATCTCAAAGTGGATAGCATTCCGGATCAGTCGTGCTGAACGACCGCTCGGACGGGGATTCCGTTAAGTTTTCACCGCTGCACGCAAGCCTCCCCGCAACGGTGAGGGGACTGCAAATGGTCATGTGACGGAGCACATTATTCCCACCGGCGGATTTCCAAACACAATACTGCGCCGTCCGAGCCTATCTTGGCCATATACCAAGTACTTACTTTAGAAGCATCTGATCTCAGTACAGCTCAACACGAGTCTAAAGTTATCCTGATCGGTCGCCCCGTCGAGACCGATTTCTTGGTTGACATATTAGCGTACGAAGGAAAATGCTGGCTAGCCGCCCAGTGCAGTTCATCGTCCATTTTTACACAATCATTTGCAAGCCGGTTGAAGACTTGAAGCCATTCCACGCACGAGGAACGCGGCCTATTTTTAGCGACCGCTGCGCCAAGCGAGCCGCGAGCCTAACCTTCTTCGCAGCTCACCTTTTCTCTTCCCCACCCTCCACTTCAGCCCTATAGCCCCACGTGCAGGGCCAGCGAATGAGGTGCACCACCACCAAACCTGCGCAACCCTCCCGCAACCAAGGGACCTGCAACCCCTCCCTGTGTTCCCCGAGCCATCTTGCTGGCTTGCTCTCGTAGCATCCGGTGACTTGCTACGAGAACTGCCGTCCACGACGGTTCAGGGATCTCCGTGGGCTGTATTGAATATACAACCTATAAAACGACCTGTACATAGCTCACTGACCGACCTACCGGGCGTAATCGGCTCGCAGGGGGACTACCAAACTGCTGGAGCTGTTTCCCACCCTTCCTCGTTAACAACACCCTCAATTTCAAATGTTAAAGCGGGCATCAAGCCTGATTCGACGTAGTCCCGCAACTCGCTGCGACGTGCAGTATCGCTTCGTAGGTTGTCTACTGCACCACGTCGAGGTGCGGTGGTTATTATCCGGCGAAACAATTACCAACGGGCAAGCTCGCAATGGCCGCTTCGCGCTCACAGACGAATGTTACAGCACGCCACGCTTGTATGCAGGGTGTCAGACCTCGTGGCATGACTTGCTGTTCGAGACCTCGAGCTGTTTCCAATGTAAATCAAGCGAATCACGACAAGTGTTTGTTTCCGTCATCATGCAGCTTCTAAGGCAGACTGGGGCTATCGAGCTTTTGAGCAGCCGTGATGTGGCGTTTCAGAACGGCACTGTGATATGAGAACCTGAGCGATCATACGCTCAAGCTGCGATAAGTCCTATCTGGCACGCGGAACATCAACGTGTCGCAGAGAGATTTGTGCAGCTGAAAACACGGACAAGATTTACCATCGATGGCTGGCTTACTGATGGAAGTTGCGTGATAATCTCCCAATCAGGCAAGGTACCCTCGCAAGCGACGCCCTACGGCCGTTGGCACTTGATGGCGCTCTTCGCCTATAGACGTGACCGTTTGAGAGCAACTTGCGGGAACGGTTAGAACCTTGAAATCCTTCGAAGTCAGGCCCCTCATTCCCCCAGCCGATGTCGAAGCGCCGGGCGTTCAAGCACGGAGTCACTGTACGATATCAACGGCCACGTCAATGAAAGTTTTTTGATGCGTTCCTCAGGCGTTGCGACATTAAAGGCTTCGGCAATTTGGAAGTGCACGACCAACTAACGCACGGTCATACCACATAGGTAGGAGCAGAAGTCCAGGCCGCTTCGAATTGGTGTTGTTCATAATCTGAATGCGTCATGCCGATTACTCGCTGTCTGCGTATGCCGAGTGGCTTGCTTCGGCAGAAATCTTCGCTCTCGATGTCGCGACCAGGACAACCTGAGCGAGCCAGAACAATTGATGCAGTCTCACTCTACACTGTTAATTTTGACCACCAAATCTCGACCCTTGCTGGAAAACGTGGCTCTACGGAATGGGCGCGCCCCGTCTTGTTTGCCGAAAAGCCACTTCAGTGTTGCTGATGCGCCGTCACATTCGAGGTGCTGACTGAAGGTGTCTCGCTTGAAGTGGGCCACGCTACGATCTTCAACATCCTTCCCGTAGAACGATTAGGATGATTTCTCTGGGCTGGATCAAGCACCGTGGCCACCAAAATGTGGTCCGACCATTTGTTCAGCCCGACATGCTTCGAACAGATTTCATTTCA
>Ga0265780_10005389_pt1 | contig 16246 bp, 13 predicted proteins | sample P1T30metagenome_FD_192432 | JGI IMG/M metagenome (GOLD analysis project Ga0265780, IMG submission 192432) | Plant litter microbial communities from East Loma Ridge, Irvine, California - P1 T30 | ecosystem: Environmental > Terrestrial > Plant litter > Unclassified | place: USA: California... | reverse complement strand
AAGATGGCGGAAGGGAAGAACTCGTCAAGAGTCGGGGCGTGGAATCCCCCGTCTCCGTGGCCGGCATCGGCAGCGGAGAGCAGGTTCACAGCGTTCGCTATCAGCGCTATCTCCTGTGTCGGGGCGAACACCCTGAAGTGTCGCGACGATTGGTGGGGTTGTCATCCGTGAACGCAGAGAATCGCGGCCGGGGAACGGGGATGACTCTATCAAGTGAATGAGCGTCACGACGAATCGGCAGGACACATTTCACGGCCTGCACGCAATGCCGGCGGCCTCGGGGACCGGACGGGGAGGGGCGAGTCGCCCCGCGCCTCCGGACGGGGGCGTCAGTCGACCGGCGCGGGGGGCAGCACGGCGTCGCTGACGTGCGCGAGGCGGCCCCGCACGACGACCAGCGCGTCGATCGCCAACGTGCCGACGATCGACACGACCAGGGCGAGGAAGAGCACGACGTCGTCGACGAACGGCTGGTCGCGCACGAGGACGAGCAGCACGATGAAGACGACGAGCTTGAGCAGCCACGCCCCCATCACGATGCCGAAGAAGCCCGCCAGCCGGAAGCGGATGGCGACGAGCATGCTCGCGGCGGTGATGCCCGCGAAGAGGACGGCGAGGCCGACGCCGACGAGGGCGCTCCACAGGCCGTCGGTGCCGGCGGCGAGGTAGCCGAGGCCTCCCCCGACGACGGCGATGGCGAGGGCCAGGAGGCCGGTGTACGTCAGGATCTTGAGGAAGATCGAGCGGGCGTTCATCGGTGTCAGGCTTCTTTCGGTGGGGCGAGCTCGGGCACCACGGCCGTGCTGGCCGTGTCGGTGTCGCGGGGGTCGAGGGCGTCGGCGGCGTGGTCGAGGGGGTCGAAGCGGTCGCTGGCGGTCTCGGCCAGGTCGTCGGGGCGGGTGGCCTGGACGGTGATCTCCACCTTCTTGCGGCGGCTGAGCGGCGCGAGGGTGAGGGCGGCGCAGGCCACGAGGCCGACCCCGAGGAAGACGACCACGAGGTAGGAGGGCTTGACGAACAGGAACATGAGGCAGCCGACCGACACGACGAGGGTCCAGGCGTAGAAGATCAGCACGGCCTGGAAGTGCGAGTGCCCCATGTCGAGCAGGCGGTGGTGGAGGTGCTTGCGGTCGGCCGTGAAGGGCGACTTGCCGGCGCTCACCCGGCGCACGACCGCGAGCCCGAAGTCGACGAGGGGCACGATCAGCACCGCGAACGGCAGCAGGATCGGGATGAAGGCCGGCAGGAGCGCCGTGCGCGAGATCGTCGCCGGGTCGATCTGCCCGGTGACGGAGATCGCGCTGGTGGCCATGAGGAGGCCGGTCAGCAGGGCCCCGGCGTCGCCCATGAACAGGCGGGCCGGGTGCCAGTTCAGCGGCAGGAACCCGAGGCACGCCCCGATGAGCACCGCGGTGAGCAGGGCGGCCAGGTTGAAGTACTCGGTCTGTCCGATGGTCAGCGAGATGACGAAGCTGTAGACGAAGAAGACGCCGTTGGCGATGATCGTCACGCCGGCCACCAGGCCGTCGAGGCCGTCGATGAAGTTGACCGCGTTCATGACGAGCACGACCGCCAGGATCGTGAGGATGAGCGACATGAAGGGCGAGCCGATCGCCAGGCTGCTGCCGATCGGGAGCGACACCAGCTGGACGCCCTGCCACGCCAGCACGCCGGCCGCGATGATCTGACCCGCCAGCTTGGTCATCCAGTCGAGGTCGTACAGGTCGTCGACGACGCCGATGACGACGATGATCGTCGCCGCGCCCAGGATGGCCAGCGGGGGCCCGGCGTCGGCGAAGACGAGCCGGAAGTAGTCGACCCCCGAGATCAGCGGGAAGACGAACCACGCCGAGAGCAGGGCGACCACCACCCCCGCCCACATCGCCACTCCCCCGAGCCGCGGAGTCGGACGCACGTGGACGTCCCGTTCACGGATCGTCGGGTACAAGCGGAAGCGCAGTCCGACCCGCCACACGACGAGGGAGCACGCGAAGCTGACGACGGCCGAGATGGCCAGCGCCAGCAGGTAGTACCTCACGCGACGGCGTCGCCGCCGACGACGCGCACGATCTCGGAGTCGGCGAGGACGCCGTGCCGGACGATGCGGAGCACGCCCTCGCTCGCCCCCGTCGCGTCGACGATCGTCGACCCGGTGTTGGCCCCGGGGCGGCGCTCGTAGCCGCTGCCCACGTCGCCGGCGTCGAGGTAGACGGCGACGTCGTCGCCGAGCATGTCGCGGGCGTCGTCGGCCCTCTCGGCGGCGGGCCGCCCGGTGAGGTTGGCGCTGGACACCGCCAGCGGCCCCGTCTCCTCGAGGAGCTCGAGGGCCATCGGGTGGCTCGGCACGCGGAGGGCGACCGTGCCGCGGGTCTCGCCGAGGTCCCAGCTGAGGCCCGGCTGCGCCCGGAAGATCACGGTGAGCGGCCCGGGCCAGAACTCGTCGAGGAGCGGCCGGACGAGCTCGGGCACCGTCTCGGTCAGGGCCGCGAGCGTGTCGAGCCCCTTGATGAGCACCGGCGGCGGGGACTGGCGCCCGCGCCCCTTGGCGTCGAGCAGGCGCTGGACGGCCGTCGCGTCGAACGCGTCCGCGGCGACGCCGTACACGGTGTCGGTCGGCATGACGACCAGCTCGCCGCGGCCGATCGCCATGCGCGCGGTGCGCATGCCGGTGAGCAGCTCGGAGGCGACGGAGAGGTCGAAGAATGAGGCCATGACGAGACGATGATAGTGCGGTCGACCTGGTGGCCGGGTCAGCGCACCGCGGTCGTCGACCGGTCGCGACCCGTCAGGTCGGCCTGCGTCGCCGGCGTCCGCCAACCGTCTGCGCTGAGGAGGTCGCGGATCGCGGCCCCCTGGAGCTCGCCGTGCTCGATGACGAGCGCGCCCCCGGGACGCAGCAGGGCGAGGGCCGTGAGCGACAGCGCGCGCACGAGGTCGAGGCCGTCCTCTCCCCCGTAGAGAGCGGTCGCGGGATCGTGCAGGCGCACCTCCGGGTCGCGCGGGACCATGCCCACCGGGATGTAGGGCGGGTTGCTGACGACGACCGCCACGGCACCCGCGAGCTCCGGCAGCTCCTCCGCCACGGTGGCCATGTCGCCCTCGACGAGCCGCACGTTCGTCGCGGCGACCGCGTCGATGTTGCGCCGGGTCCAGGCGGCGGCGTCGGGCGAGACCTCGACCGCGACGACGCGCGAGCGCGGCACCTCGGTCGCCAGGGCCAGGGCGAGGGCGCCGCTGCCGGTGCCGAGGTCGACGGCGATCGGCTCGGCCTCGGTCGCGGCACGCAGGGCGTCGATGGCGAGCTGGGCCACGCCCTCGGTCTCCGGACGGGGGACGAACACCCCGGGGCCCACGTGCAGCTCGAGCGACCGGAACCCGGCCGTGCCCGTGATGTGCTGCAGGGGCTCGCGGGAGGCGCGGCGGACGATCGAGGCGACCAGCGCCTCCTTGTGGCCGGGCAGCAGGGCCGAGCCGGTGACGGCACGCGCCCGGACCACGCCGCGGCCGGTGCCGGTCACGTGGGCCAGGAGCAGCTCGGCGTCGACTCCCGGCGTCGGCACGCCGGCCGAGGCCAGCACCGCCGAGGCGACCCGCAGGGCGGCGTCGACCGTGCCGACCTCCGAGAAGGCCGCCTCGACGTCGTCGCTCACGACGCGGCGTCGCCGATCTCGGCGAGGCGCGCCTCTTCGTCGGCCTGGATGCACGACTCGATGACCGGCTCGAGGGCCCCGTCCATCACGGCGTCGAGGTTGTACGCCTTGTAGCCCGTGCGGTGGTCGGCGATGCGGTTCTCGGGGAAGTTGTACGTGCGGATGCGCTCCGACCGGTCCATGCCGCGGATCTGGCTCTTCCGGGCGTCGGAGGCGATCGCCGCCTGCTCCTCCTGCTGGCGCGCGAGGATGCGGGCGCGCAGGACGCGCATGCCGGCCTCGCGGTTCTGCAGCTGGCTCTTCTCGTTCTGCATCGCCACGACGATGCCGGTCGGGAGGTGCGTGATGCGCACCGCGGAGTCGGTCGTGTTCACCGACTGGCCGCCGGGCCCGCTCGACCGGTACACGTCGATCTTGAGGTCGTTCTGGTTGATGTCGACCTCCTCCGGCTCGTCGACCTCGGGGAAGACGAGCACCCCGGTGGTCGACGTGTGGATGCGGCCCTGCGACTCGGTGGCGGGCACGCGCTGGACGCGGTGCACCCCGCCCTCGTACTTGAGGTGGGCCCAGACGCCCTGCGCCGGGTCGGTCGCGTTCGACTTCAGGGCGACCTGGACGTTCTTGTAGCCGCCGAGGTCGGAGTCGTCGCTGGCGATCATCTCGCTCTTCCAGCCCTTGGACTCGGCGTAGTGCAGGTACATGCGCAGGAGGTCGGCCGCGAAGAGCGCGCTCTCGGCACCGCCCTCCCCGCCCTTGATCTCCATGATCACGTCGCGTCCGTCGTCGGGGTCGCGCGGGATCAGCAGGCGACGGAGCTTCTCCTGCGCCTCGTCGAGGCCCTGCTCGAGAGCGGGCACCTCCTCGGCGAACGCCGGGTCCTCGGCGGCGAGCTCACGCGCGGCCCCGAGGTCGTCGACCGTCTGCTGCCACGCCGAGTGGGCAGCCACGATGCGGCTGAGCTCGGCGTAGCGACGGTTGATCTTCTTGGCCCGGGCCGCGTCCGCGTGGACCGCGGGGTCGCTGAGCTGGGTCTGCAGCTCGTCGTGCTCGGCCAGCAGCACGGCCACCGACTCGAACACGGTCAGTGCTTCTCGTGGCCGGCGTCGTGGCCGTTCGACGGCATCGACTTCTGGATCTGCACGAGGAACTCGACGTTCGACTGCGTCTCCTTCAGGTTGCCGAGGACGATCTCGAGCGCCTTCTGCTGCTCGAGGCCGGCGAGGGCCCGGCGGAGGCGCCAGGTGATCTTGACCTCCTCCGGGCTGAGGAGCATCTCCTCCCGGCGGGTGCCGGAGGCGTTGACGTCGACGGCCGGGAAGATCCGCTTGTCGGCGAGGTGACGCGAGAGGCGCAGCTCCATGTTGCCGGTGCCCTTGAACTCCTCGAAGATCACCTCGTCCATCTTCGAGCCGGTCTCGACGAGCGCCGTCGCGAGGATGGTCAGCGAGCCGCCGTTCTCGATGTTGCGCGCCGCGCCGAAGAAGCGCTTCGGCGGGTAGAGGGCGGACGAGTCGACGCCGCCCGAGAGCACGCGGCCCGAGGCGGGCGCCGCGAGGTTGTAGGCCCGGCCGAGGCGCGTGATCGAGTCGAGCAGCACGACGACGTCGTGGCCCAGCTCGACGAGGCGCTTCGCGCGCTCGATCGCGAGCTCGGCGACCGTGGTGTGGTCTTCCGCGGGGCGGTCGAAGGTCGAGGCGATGACCTCGCCCTTGACCGTGCGCTGCATGTCGGTCACTTCTTCGGGGCGCTCGTCGACGAGCACGACCATGAGGTGGACCTCGGGGTTGTTCTTCGCGATCGAGTTCGCGATCGCCTGGAGGACGAGCGTCTTGCCGGCCTTCGGGGGCGAGACGATGAGGCCGCGCTGGCCCTTGCCGATCGGCGACACGAGGTCGATGATGCGCGTCGACAGCTTCTGCGGCTCGGTCTCGAGGCGCAGGCGCTCCTGCGGGTAGAGGGGCGTCAGCGCGGCGAACTCGACGCGCTTCGCGGCCTCCTCGACGGGCTGGCCGTTGATGGAGTCGATGCGGACGATCGCGTTGTACTTCTGGCGGCCCTGGCCCTGGTCGCCCTCGCGGGGCTGGCGGATGGCGCCGACGACGGCGTCGCCCTTGCGGAGGTGGTACTTCTTCACCTGGCCGAGCGAGACGTAGACGTCGCTCGCGCCGGGGAGGTAGCCCGTCGTGCGGACGAAGGCGTAGTTCTCGAGCACGTCGAGGATGCCCGCGACGGGGATGAGGACGTCGTCCTCGGTGATCTCGGGCTCGAGGTCGTCGCCCTGGGCGCTGCGGCCGCGCTTGCGGTCGCGCTGACGGCCGCGGCCCTGACGGCCGGCGTCGTCGCCCTGCTGCTGCGGGCCGGTGCCGGCGGACTGGTCGCGGGCGACCTCGTCACGCTGCTGGTCGGCCTGGCTCTGCTGGCCGTTCTGGCCCTGCTGCCCGTTCTGGCCCTGCTGGCCGTTCTGGCCCTGCTGGCCGTTCTGCGCCTGCTGGCCGTTCTGGCCCTGCTGGCCGTTCTGCGCCTGCTGGCCGTTCTGGCCGCCCTTGCGGTTGCGGCTCCGGCTGCGGCGTCCGCCGCCCTGGCCGTTCTGGTCGCCGTTCTGGTCGGCGCCCTGCTCGTCGTCGCCCTGCCCGGACGCGTCGCCCTGCCCGGAGGCCTCGACGACCGCGGGAGGCGCGGTCTCGGCGGGTGCGTCGTCCTGCGCTCGGTCGTCGGCGACCGTCGCGTCGGAGGCGCGGCGCGAGCCGCGGCGGCTGCGCGACTGGCGGCCCGTCGCGGCGGGGGCCTCGTCGGCGGCGGGCGCCTGCTCGGCTGCGGGCGCCTGCTCGACCGGAGCCTGCTCGGCGGCCGCGGGGACCTGCTCGGCGACGGCGGGCTCGGCGACGGCCGCGGGGGTGCCGTCGACGATCGGCGCGGTGCCGGTCTCGCCGGCGTTGACGTGGGCGTCGGCGCCGCGCTGGGCGGGTGCGCCGGCGGCCGACGAGGCACGACGCGAGCCGCGACGGGCGCGGGTCGCAGGAGCCTGCTCGGCCGGGGCCGCGGCGGGCGCCTCGGTCTCGGCGGGGGCCGTGGCCTCGACCGGCGCCGGGGCGCTGGCGGTGGCCTCCGGGGCCTCGACCGGCTCGACGTCGAGCGTCGGCTGGGCGGTGGCGGGCGCCTCCTCGACGACCGGCGCGACCTCGGCCGCAGGAGCGGCGGTGCCCCCGGCGGCCTGGGCCTGCACGGCGGCGATGGCGGCGACGAGGTCGCCCTTGCGGAGCTTGGAGAGTCCGCTGATGCCGAGCGACGAGGCGAGGGCCTGGAGCTGCGGGAGGCGCATGGCGCTGAGTTCGGCGGTGGTGTCCGCGGTGGCGCGGATGTCGACGTCTGACACTGTTGTGGGGTTCCTTCCGCTCCCCCGCGAGAGCCGCGGGGATGAGCTGGTCACACTTCGCTGCCTCTGGCCTGCCGTACGGCGTGGCCCTGCGCCGGGGCGCACTGCGCGGATGCGCAGGATGCTTCGCGGAGGTGTGGCACACGTTCGCCAGAGAGCGAGCGGGTGCTGCTAGATGTGCACTACGGGATGTGCGACTCGGGGTGATCCGGCGACGAAGAGCGTCGTGCGGGTCGTCCACGATGCGGAGGACCTGCTAGAAGCCCCGGTGGTCAGGGTCGTCTACCGAGTGCGGCCCCACTGTAGCACCCCGCAGGTCGACGGCCAGCATCAACGGGCGCCACGTCGAGACGGCGTTCTCGGCGACCAGGTCGGCGGCCAGGAGGCGCTGCGCGGGGTCGCTGCCGAGCACGAGCAGCGAGGGCCCGGCGCCGGAGACGACGGCCGCGAGGCCGGCCTCGCGGAGCACCCGGATGAGCATGTCGGTCTCGGGCATCGCACTCGCCCGGTAGCTCTGGTGCAGGCGGTCCTCCGTGGCCGCGAGCAGCAGCTCGGGGCTCTGGATGAGGGCGGCGACGAGCAGGGCCGACCGGGAGACGTTGAACGTGGCGTCCTCGTGGGGCACGGACGCCGGCTGGAGGCTGCGCGCCAGCTTGGTCGAGAGGGTCGACTCGGGCACGAACACCACGGGCGACACGCCGCGGTGGACCAAGAGGCGTTTGTGCGACGGGCCGGCGGAGGTCGACCACGCGATGGTCAGGCCTCCGAAGAGGGCGGGCGCGACGTTGTCGGGGTGACCCTCGAGGCGCGTGGCGAGGGCGAGCAGGTCGCTCGCGGAGAAGTCGACGACGCCCTCGAGGAGGCCCTTCGCCGCCATGATGCCCGACACGATGGCCGCCGCGGACGACCCGAGGCCTCGGCCGTGCGGGACGACGTTGCGGGCCCGGAGGCGGAGCCCCGGCACGGGCTGCCCGACCGACTCGTAGGCCGCCGTGATCGAGCGGACCACGAGGTTCGTCGCGTCGGTGGGGACCTCGCCGGCACCCACCCCGTCGACGTGCACCTCGACGCCCTGGCCCTGCGTCGCGGTGACGACGAGCTCGTCGTAGTGGGACAGGGCGAGGCCGAGGGTGTCGAACCCGGGGCCGAGGTTGGCCGAGGTGGCCGGCACCTTCACGAGGACCGACCGCACGGCCGGGCCGAGGCTCATGCAGGCGTCGGGACGAGCCCGAGCACCTCGGCGACGCGCGAGGTGTCGCTCGCGACCACGGTCGGCTCGACCTCGGAGCCGTCGGCCTTGCGGAGGGCCCACTGCGGGTCCTTCAGGCCGTGGCCCGTCACGGTCAGCACGACCGTGGCGCCCGCGGGGATCACGCCGGCGTCGGCGCGCTCGAGCAGGCCGGCGACGCTGATCGCCGAGGCCGGCTCGACGAAGACGCCGACCTCGGCCGAGAGGATCTTCTGCGCGGCGAGGATGGCCTCGTCGGTGATGGCGCCGAACCAGCCGTCGGTGAGCTCGCGGGCCTCGAGGGCGAGCTGCCACGAGGCGGGGTTGCCGATGCGGATGGCGCTGGCGATGGTCTCGGGGTGCTTGACGACCTCGCCGCCGACGATGGGCGCCGAGCCTGCGGCCTGGAAGCCGAACATGCGCGGCAGGCGCGTCGCGCGCCCGGCCTCGAGGTCTTCGCGGTAGCCACGGGTGTACGCCGTGTAGTTGCCCGCGTTGCCGACGGGCACGATGTGGAAGTCGGGGGCGTCGCCGAGGACGTCCACCACCTCGAAGGCCGCCGTCTTCTGGCCCTCGATGCGGTCGTTGTTGACCGAGTTCACGAGGTGCACGGGGTAGTGCGCCGCCAGGTCGCGGGCGATGTCGAGGCAGTCGTCGAAGTTGCCCTGGATCTGCAGCAGCTGGCCGTCGTGCGCGACGGCCTGGCTGAGCTTGCCCATCGCGATCTTGCCCTCGGGGACGAGCACCGCGGCGGTGATGCCGGCGTGGGCCGCGTAGGCGGCCGCCGAGGCCGACGTGTTGCCCGTGGAGGCGCAGATGACGGCCTTCGCACCGTGCTCGACCGCCTTGGAGATCGCCATCGTCATGCCGCGGTCCTTGAAGGAGCCGGTCGGGTTCATGCCCTCGTACTTGACGAAGACCTTCGCGCCCGTGCGCGCGGACAGCGCCGGCGCCGGGATGAGGGGCGTGCCGCCCTCGCCGAGGGTGACGACCGGGGTCGCCTCCGTGACGTCGAGACGGTCGGCGTACTCGCGCAGGACACCCTGCCACTGGTGGGCCATCAGGCTCCTTCGACTCTCAGGACGCTCGTGACGGAGTTCACGACCGGGGTGTTGCCGAGGGCGACGACCGTCGCGGCGAGAGCGGACTCGCGCGCGCGGTGGGTGCCGATGATCAGGGTAGCGGTCGGCACGGCCGCCTCCGTGCCGTGTGACGCGGCGGGGTCGACGTCGGCGTTCTGCTCGACGCTGTGGACGCTGACGCCGTGCTGGCTGAGCACGCCCGCCACCTCGGCGAGCACGCCGGGCTGGTCGGCGACGTCGAGGGTGACCTGGTAGCGCGTCGTGACGTCGCCGATGGGCAGCACACGCAGGTCGGCGTGCGTCGACTCGGCGACGCCGGGGCCGCCGATCACGTGCCGACGGGCCGCGGAGACGAGGTCGCCGAGGACCGCGGACGCGGTCTCCACTCCCCCGGCGCCGGCGCCGTAGAACATGAGGTCGCCGGCGGCCTCGGCCTCGACGAAGACGGCGTTCTTGGCGCCGTGCACCGCGGCGAGCGGGTGCGACAGGGGCACCAGCGCCGGGTACACGCGGGCCGAGACGCCCTCCACGCCGTCGGCGTCGAGGAGACGCTCGCAGATGGCGAGGATCTTGACGACGTAGCCGGCCTTCCGCGCCGCGACGACCTGCTCGTGCGTCACCTCGGTGATGCCCTCCCGGTGGACGGCGGCGAGGGGCACGGTCGTGTGGAAGGCGAGGCTCGCGAGGATGGCCGCCTTCTGCGCCGCGTCGTAGCCGCCGATGTCGGCGGTCGGGTCGGCCTCGGCGTAGCCGAGCTCGGTCGCCGTGGCGAGCGCGGCCTCGAGGGACTCGCCGTCGGTGTCCATCCGGTCGAGGATGAAGTTCGTCGTGCCGTTGACGATGCCCATGATGCGGACGATGCGGTCTCCGGCCAGGCTGTCGCGGAGGGGCCGGATGATCGGGATCGCCCCGGCCACGGCCGCCTCGTAGTAGAGCTGGGCGCCGACCTGCTCGGCCGCCTCGAAGAGCTCGGGCCCGTGGCTGGCGAGCAGCGCCTTGTTGCCCGTCACGACGTCGGCCCCCGACTGCAGCGCCTGCAGGACGTACCGGCGCGCGGGCTCGAGGCCGCCCATGAGCTCGACGACGATGTCGGCGCCGAGGATCAGCGACTCGAGGTCGGTCGTGAACAGCTCGCGGGGCAGGTCGACGTCACGCGGTGCGTCGACGTCGCGCACGCCGATGCCCACCAGCTCGAGCCCGGCGCCCGCGCGGCCGGCCAGCTCGTCGCCGTGCTCGAGCAGCAGCCGGGCGACCTGCGAGCCCACCGACCCGGCGCCGAGCAGGGCCACCCTCACGTTGCGGTATTCGATCATGGGTTTCCGTTCTGTGGAGGTGCGCCGTCGTCGGGCACCGAGGTCGTCGGAGAGCGTGGGAGGCGCGGGTCGGTCAGTCGAGGCCGGCGTCGCGCGACAGCAGGTCGGCCTCGGTCTCGCCGCGGACGATGACGCGGGAGGCGCCGTCGCGCACCGCCACGACCGGCGGGCGCCCGACGTGGTTGTAGTTGCTCGACAGGCTGTGGCAGTAGGCGCCGGTGGCGGGCACGGCGAGGAGGTCGCCGGGCACGACGTCGGACGGCAGGTAGTCGGCGAGGACCACGACGTCGCCGCTCTCGCAGTGCTTGCCCGCGACCCGCACGAGGGCGGGGCCCGCCGTGGAGGCGCGGTTCGCCAGGGCGACGGAGTAGTCGGCCGCGTAGAGGGCCGTGCGGGCGTTGTCGCTCATTCCGCCGTCGACGCTCACGTAGCGGCGGACCGCGACGGACGGGTCGTCGGCGCCGGCCGGGGCGTCGCCGTCGACCGCGACCTTCACGTCTTTGACGGTGCCGACCGTGTAGAGCGTCGTGCCGCCGGGCCCGACGACCGTGCGCCCGGGCTCGACGGCGACGATCGGGAGGGGCACCCCGAGCCGCTCGCACTCGGCGGCGACGATGTCGGCCATGGCGGCGGCCAGCTCGTCGAGGGGCCGGGCGTCGTCGGCGCTCGTGTAGGCGATGCCGAAGCCGCCCCCGAGGTTGAGCTCGGGCACGTCGCCGTCGCGGAGCAGCTCGGCGTGCACGGCGAGCAGCCGCCGCGCCGCCTCGGCGAACCCGTCGGAGCCGAAGATCTGCGAGCCGATGTGCGAGTGCAGCCCGAGGAAGCGGAGCGACGGGCGGGCCCGGATCGCGGCGACGACGTCGGCGGTGTCGGCCAGCGGCACGCCGAACTTCTGGTCTTCGCGCGCCGTGGCGAGGTACTCGTGGGTCGAGGCGTGGACCCCTGAGTTCACGCGGACCCGGACCGCCTGGACGCGGCCGTGGTGCTCGGCCGCGTCGGCGACGCGTCCCACCTCGGCCGCGTTGTCGAGGACGACCACCCCGATGCCCGCGGCGACCGTGCGGTCGATCTCGGCCAGCGACTTGTTGTTGCCGTGGAGGCCCATGTCGACCGGGTCGACGCCCGCGGCCCGGGCCACCGCGAACTCGCCGCCGGTGCAGACGTCGACGGCCATGCCGGCCTCGGTCACCCACCGCGCCACCTCGGCCGAGAGGAAGGCCTTGGCGGCGTAGTAGACCTTGGCCGTCGTGCCGACGCGGCCGAACTCGCGCGCGAAAGCGGCGACGGCCCCGGCCGCGCGGGCGCGGACGTCGGCCTCGTCGACGACGTAGAGCGGGCTGCCGTGCTCGGCCACGAGCTGCCCGGCCGTCACGCCGCCGACGACGAGCTGGCCGGACGGCGACCGGCGGGAGGTGCGCGACCAGACGGACGCGTCGAGCGCGTTCAGGTCGTCGGGCTCACGCAGCCAGTCGGGGGCGAGGGGGTTCGGCGACACGGGGACCTCAGAACGTGGGGGGCAGCGGGAACGACACAGAGCCTACCGACAGCCGCCGACGTCGTGACGCTCACGGACGGCGACCGGGCGTCCCCTCAGGAGCACGACCCCGTGGCGGCCAGCGCCGACGACGAGAGCGGGAGGCCCGCCGACTCGAGCCCGATGGTCGCCCCCTCCGGCGCGACCGACAGCGAGGTCATCGTCACGCCCTCGGGGATCGACCCCGCGACGCAGACCGAGGTCGCGAAGTCGCCGAGGAACGGGCGGAGGTCGAGGCTCAGGCTCGTGTCGGGGAGCGCGGCCGACGTCGGGGCGAAGGCGATCGCCTCCCCGCCGTCGGCGACCGACGGGGTCGCCGTGACGTCGACGGGCACGTCCCCGATCAGCGGGACGGCGAACGTGCGCGTGTAGGTCACCTCGTCGTCGCCGAAGGCCAGCGAACCGGCCTGGTCGGCGAGCGCGGGCAGGGCGTTGACGGTGGCGGCGTCCACGGTCAGCTCGCCGGTCACGGCGCCGGTGGAGCCCGCGAGGTCGGTCGGCACGTCCGAGACGTCGAAGCGGAAGCTGAGGGGGTCGCCGTCCGTGCCCGACGAGACGGTCGCGTCGTCGATCGAGCCGTGGACCAGCTGCCAGAGCACGGAGGTGCCGCGGACGTCGACGGCGACGTCGTCGGCCCCCGTCGCCGTCGCGATCTCGGCGGCGGCCCGCTGCTCGACGACCGAGCGCACCACGACGTCGGCGATCACGGCGAGGACGGCGAGGCCGAGCAGCACGCCGACGAGCACGAACAGGCCCGCGGCGGCGCTGCGGCCCCGGGAGCGCTCGACCGGGCGCTCGTCGAAGAAGTGCTCGTCGGGCTCGTCGGGCTCGTCGGAGGAGTGCTCGTCGGGCGAGGAGGGGCGGGTCATCGCGCCATCCTGTCAGGTCACATGCGGTCGGGGGCGCCGACGCCGAGCAGGCCGAGGCCGTTGCGGACGACCTGGCCCGCGGCGTCGTTCAGCCAGAGGCGCGTGCGGTGGAGGTCGGTGACCTCCTCGTCGCCGAGGGGCGTGACGCGGCAGCTGTCGTACCAGCGGTGGTAGGTGCCGGCGAGCTCCTCCACGTAGCGGGCGACCCGGTGCGGCTCGCGGAGCTCCGCGGCCTGGCGGACGACGCGCGGCAGCTCGGCGAGGGCGCCGAGCAGCGCGCTCTCCGTCGGGTGCGACAGCAGCGACGCGTCGAAGGCGTCGCGCGTCACGCCGGCGGCGTCGGCGTTGCGGGCGACCGAGCGGGTGCGGGCGTGCGCGTACTGGACGTAGAAGACGGGGTTGTCGTTCGTGCGTCGCGTCCACAGGTCGAGGTCGATGTCGATCGAGCTGTTGACGGGGCTCCGCACCAGCGCGTAGCGCCCGGCGTCGATGCCCACGGCGTCGACGAGGTCCTCCATGGTGACGACCGTGCCGTTGCGCTTGGACATGCGGACGGGCTCGCCGTCGCGCAGCAGGTTCACCATCTGGCCGATGAGGATCTCGAGGTTGACGCCCGGCTCGTCGCCGAAGGCGGCGCACATCGCCATCATGCGGCCGACGTAGCCGTGGTGGTCGGCGCCGAGCATGATCAGGTTGCGCTCGAAGCCCCGCTCGCGCTTGTCGAGGTAGTAGGCCAGGTCGCCGGCGATGTAGGCGGCCTCGCCGTCGCTCTTGACGACGACGCGGTCGCGGTCGTCGCCGAACTCCGTGGTGCGCAGCCAGGTCGCGCCCTCGGACTCGTAGACGTGGCCGAGCTCGCGGAGGCGCGCGACCGCCCGCTCGACGGCCTGCGACTCGTGCAGCGCGTTCTCGTGGAAGTAGACGTCGAAGTCGACGCCGAACTCGTGCAGCGACGTCTTGATGTCGTCGAACATGAAGTCGACGCCGGCGGCGCGGAAGGCCTCCTGCGCCTCGTCGCGCGGCAGGGCGAGCAGGTCGACGTCGGAGGCGGCGATCACCCGGTCGGCGATGTCGGTGATGTACTGCCCGCCGTAGCCGTCCTCGGGCGTGGCCTCGCCCAGGGCGCGGGCGAGCAGGCTGCGCGAGAAGCGGTCGATCTGCCCGCCGTGGTCGTTGAAGTAGTACTCGCGGGTGACCAGGGCGCCCTGCGCCTGGAAGACGCGGGCGAGGCTGTCGCCGACCGCGGCCCAGCGGACGCCGCCCATGTGGATCGGGCCGGTGGGGTTCGCCGAGACGAACTCGAGGTCGATGGTCACGCCCTCGTACCAGTCGCCGCGGCCGAACGCCTCGCCCTGCTCGACGATCGTGCGGGCCAGGAGGCCCGCCGCGGCGGCGTCGAGGCGCACGTTGATGAACCCGGGCCCGGCGACGTCGACGTCGGCGACGCCGTCGACCTCGGCCAGCTCGCCGGCGATCTCGGTCGCGAGCTCGCGTGGGGCGACGCCCGCGCGCTTGGCGAGCTTCATGGCGACGTTCGAGGCCCAGTCGCCGTGGTCGCGGTTCTTGGGGCGGTCGAGCACGACGTCGGCGGCCGACACGGCCACGTCGGCGGCGCCGCGTCGCTCGAGGACGCCCTCGACGACGGCGAGCAGGGAGGCGGAGAGTTCGGCGGGAGTCACGAGCACCGATCGTACCGGCCCTCGCGACACGCCGACGCGCTCCGCCCCGGTCGACCTCCCGCCCCGCTCCGGGGAGGATGGGGGCATGTCGTCCGATCCCCGTCGCGTGCCCGTCGTCCGCCGAGCCGCCGCGGCCGCCGCGGCCGCCGGGCTGGCGCTCGGCCTCCTGGCGGGCTGCACGACGGAGGACGCTCCCCCGGCGAGCGACGCCGCCTCGGGCACGCCGAGCGCGGCCGCGGGCGGGACGCCGGCCCCGGAGGCCGGGTACACCGCGCCTCCCCTGGTCAGCACACCGGTCGACCTCGACTGCGGCGACCTCGTCGACGCCGACGCGCTCTCGTCGATCTGGCCGGGCCTCGTCGCCGCGACCCCGCCGGCGACGTCCGGGCTCGACGACGCCCTGGCCCCGGTGGCCGAGGCGGACGGCACCCTCTGCTCGTGGACCGACGACGCCGGCGAGACCATGACGGTCGGCGTCGCGCGGTACGACGACGCCAGCCTCACCTCGATCGCGAACGGCCTCGTGGCGTCGAGCAACTCGGTCCCCACCTACGTCGTCGAGGGCTACTTCGAGCTGCACGACGACGTCGGGGTCGCCCGGGCGCTGCCCTCCCCCTACCTGGTCGTCGCCGAGTCGGAGGCGTTCCCCGAGCCCGGCGCGGCCGAGCCCCTCGTGGCCGCCGTCGTCGACGGCCTCACGCCCGAGGGCTGACCCCGGCCCGGCACCGCCGGCCGGGCGTCAGGCGGCGACGACGAGCGAGCGGGCCGACACGGCGAGGTCGCCGACCAGGAGCGGCAGCTGCCCGCGCTCGGCGCCCCGGTCCTCCGGGTGCCACTGCACGCCGACCACCGGCGCCGTCGCGTGCTCCAGGGCCTCGACCGACCCGTCGGAGGCGCGGGCCGACACCCGCAGGCCGTCACCGACCCGGCCCACCGCCTGGTGGTGCGCGCTCCGCACCGTCGTCCGGCCCGGGCCGAGCAGCGCCGCCAGGCGCGTGCCGCGCACGAGCTCGACGTCGTGGTCGACCATGAGGCGGTCAGCCGGTCCGGCGCCGCGGTGGAGCCCGCCGTCGTCGTGGAGGTGCTGCACGAGGCCGCCGCCGAGCGCGACGTTGACCACCTGCAGGCCGCGGCAGATGCCGAGCAGCGGGGTCCGTCGGACGACGGCGCGCCGCACGAGGGCGATCTGCGCGGCGTCGGCGACGTCGTCGTGACGTCCCTCGCCGGGGTACCCCGCGCCTCCCCCGTAGCGGTGCGGGGCGATGTCCTCGCCGCCGACGACGACGACCGCGTCGGCGAGGTCGGTCGCGCGCAGCAGCGCGTCGGTGCCGAGGTCGCCGGCCGCGTGCCGGTCGGCCTGCCAGCCGGCCTCGGCCGCGACCTCGAGCACGCGGCCGACGAGGCTCTGGGCGTACGCGTCGTAGTCCGGGGCCCAGGGGCGGTGCCGGACGACCTCGACGACGGCGAGCCGCAGGCCGTCGGCGCGGGCGACGCCGGGCAGGGCGGGACTGGCTGCGG
>Ga0265780_10005388_pt1 | contig 16248 bp, 15 predicted proteins | sample P1T30metagenome_FD_192432 | JGI IMG/M metagenome (GOLD analysis project Ga0265780, IMG submission 192432) | Plant litter microbial communities from East Loma Ridge, Irvine, California - P1 T30 | ecosystem: Environmental > Terrestrial > Plant litter > Unclassified | place: USA: California... | reverse complement strand
AACCCTCCGCCGATACGCTAACTCTCCTGCTCGATGGCGAGCTAGACGCTAGCTCCGCTATTGTCCTTGATACTGAATTGGCCAAACCTGACATTCTGAATTTTCGCAAAGTCCTGATTGACTGCGCTAAGCTGAGCTACATTTCGTCGGCTGGTTTGGGTGTATTCATTTCACACCTGCAGCGCTTTCAGGATGCCAACGTGAAGCTGGTATTCTTCAACATGCAGGAAAAAGTTTTCAACGTGTTCGAAATTCTGGGTCTTGATGCCTTGATGACCATTGTACCCAGCGCCACCGAAGCCGAAGCAGTCTAATGTCAATTATGAATGACGAATTATGAATGATGAGCTGAAAGAGTTTCTCCAAGTCTTTCCAGTCTTGTTCAATTCATAACTCATCATTCATAATTCATAACTACCCGATGAAATCCGTCCTCCGTGTTGCCTGCTCGCGCGCCCACCTGCAAGAGGTGCGCGATTTTGTGCGCAACTACCTCAACAGCCGCCAGCTGTCGGAGGTGACCGTGAATCAGGTGGTGCTGGCAGTGGATGAAGTGGTGGCGAACTTCATTATTCACGCCAACGGCGAGGACGAAAAGCAGTTTCTGGACCTTACTCTTGCCATCGACGAGCACGACCTGAACGTGGAAATTGCCGACAACGGCGACACTATTTTTCTACCCGGCCCACATCAGAGCCCGGATTTGCGTGCCTACATTCAGCAGGGCCGCAAGGGCGGCATGGGCATGGCGCTCGTGAACCGCCTCATGGACCGCGTTGAGTTCTTCACCCGTGGCAACCACACGGTGTGCCATTTGAGCAAGCATTTGGCCTAGCTTGTAACGACTACAAACACAGAACGTCATGCTGGGGCAAGCCCGGCATGACGTTCTTTTTTATCTGGACACTATTCCGACCGGAAATTACTTAATTTCGCATCGGTAATTTTATGCCCGCTCTACTGGCTTCATGTAGTCCGGTGCTTTCGTCTTCCTTCTTTTTATATGCACAAACGCATTCTGTATGCCAGCGCGGCTGTTGCTACGCTGCTGGCTGGTTGCCAGACCTCTAAACCGGCGGCTTCGACCGCTACGACGGCGGCCGCTACCGGCCCGGCTGTCGAAACACTGGGCACGTACCCGGTTCCGGCCAACGAGTTTGCCTACGTATATCGCAAGAACAACAGCTCGGCCCCCGATTACGGTACCCGCCAAAGCGTGACGGAGTACTTGGACCTGTACACTAACTTCCGTCTCAAGGTATTAGAAGCCGAGCAGCGCGGCCTCGACACCACGCAGGCATTCAAGCGGGAGCTGGAAGGGTACCGCCAGCAGCTGGCCCAGCCCTACCTGACGGAGAAAAGCGTGACCGACCAACTGGTGCGCGAGGCCTATGACCGCATGGGCCAGGAGGTCAACGCCTCGCACATCCTCATTCGGGTGGCGCCTGATGCGACCCCGCAGGACACGCTGGCAGCTTACCAGAAGATTGAAAAAATCCGCCAGCAGGCGCTTTCGGGCACTGATTTTGGCCAGTTGGCCCGCACCGAAAGCGAAGACCCTTCGGCCAAAGAGAACGGCGGCAAGCTGGGCTACTTCACGGCCATGCAGATGGTGTACCCGTTCGAAAGCGCGGCCTACAAAACGCCCGTGGGGCAGGTATCGCAGCCCATTCGGACGCGTTTCGGCTACCATATTATCAAGGTAAATGATAAGCGGACGGCGCAGGGCGAAATCAAGGTGGCACACCTTATGATTCGCTCCAATGCCAATGCCCCCAAGGCTGATTCTCTCACTGCGAAGAAGAAGATTGACGAGCTGTACAGCCGCCTGAAAAAGGGCGAGAACTGGGACAAGCTCGTGGCGCAGTTCTCGGAAGATGCCGGTTCGGCCGCCAATGGAGGTGAGTTGCCGCCCTTCGGCACGGGCCGCATGATTCCATCGTTTGAGGAAGTAGCTTTCAAGCTGCAGAAGCCCGGCGATATCTCGGCTCCGGTCCAAACGCCTTATGGCTGGCACGTTATCAAGCTGATTGAGAAGCAGCCACTGGCCAAGTTCGCCGATATGGAGGCAGGGCTGAAAAGCAAAGTAGCTAAGGACTCGCGTTCGGAACTGAACAAGGCGGCCTTCTTGAAACGCATTCGTCAGGAAGACCAGTTTACGGAAGTAGCAGCGGCAAAGACCTACGCATTCAGCAAAGCCGATACTGCTTTGGTGGCTGGCCGCTACAAGTACGTGGCGCCCGCTGCTACGATGAAGGCGCCTAAAGGCAGCGCCAATGACAACTCCATCCTGTTCACCATCAAAGGCAAGCCTTATTTGGTGAAGGATTTTCTGGCATACGCGCAGCAAAACCAGCGGCCCCGCACGGGCGCTCAGCCAGCTTTTGCCATACAGCAGCTCTACGACCAGTATGTGGAACAGAGCCTGACCGAGTTCGAGAAAAACAGCCTCGACACCAAGTATGAAGACTACCGCATGCTGGTGAAAGAGTACCGTGACGGCATTCTGCTCTTTCAATTGATGGACGAGAAGGTGTGGAGCAAGGCAATTGAAGATACCGTGGGCCTGAAGAAGTACTTCGCAGAGAACCAAGCCAAGTACCAATGGGACCAGCGCGTGCAGGGCACGGTCATTAGCGCGGCCACGCCTGCGTTGCTGGCCCGGGTGCAGAAAGAAGTAAAAGGTGGCCATTTCGCGCTCACCAAAAACGTACCCCAAAAGGTATCATTTATTGGCGGCGCTTCGCTGGCGAAGTTTGGTTCTCTGGCGCTCGACGATGTGGCCAAGCGTATGGCGCAGGACCCGACCATGCAGGTGACCCTGACGGGCCGCGTGAAAAAGGGTGAGAAGGCCAGCCTGGCCAGCGCCCGCGTCGACACAGCCGTTATCAACCTGCGCCGCCGGGGCATTGCTACCAGCCGCATTCGCAAAGTGGTACAGAAGACGCCCGCAACCGAAGGCACGGTGTTGGTAGCTTTGGTTAGTGGCAGCCCCGCCGCCATTGAAGCCGACCTGAACGACCAGAACCCGCTATCAGTCCAAATTACACAGCGTGTATTCCAAAAGGGCGACAACAAGGTGATGGACGACCTGATGGGCAAGGGCCCCGGCACCTACAACGTGCAGAAAGATGGCCGCTACTACGCCGTCACCATCGACAAAATTCTGCCCGCTGGTCCTAAGACCCTGGCCGAAGCACGCGGCCAGGCAACATCTGACTACCAGGCCTATCTTGAAAAAGAATGGATTGCTCAGATGCGCGCCGCCCGACCGGTGAAGGTGAACGAAGCCGAGGTGAGCAAGCTGGTCACGAAGTAATCCCTAGCTGAATGAGCGAAGGGCTGAATGGGTGAATGAACCATAAACATTCACCCATTCAGCCCTTCGCTCATTCAGCCATTGGCAACGCCTGCAACCTTATAGCCCGGACCAAGCTCCTTGTTTTTGTCTGCCGACGTATTTATCATGAAATTTGTGCGCCCGTTTGCGTGTTAGCAGCACACGGCTCCGGCCCTGGCACCTTGCCGGCGGGCGTTAATTACTCCTCTATGCTTGTTAAAGTGAATCGCGCAGTGGCATCGGCCCTGCTTACGTTGGCATTATTGCTGGGCTTTGCGCCCGTCTCCCAGGCCCAACTAGGTATTAGCCGCCCTAAGGGCCAGCAGTTGTTGGACGGTATCGTTGTGAAGGTCGACAATCAGATTGTGCTTCGCTCCGATGTAGAGCTCATCTACGCCCAAGAAGTGGCCCGGGCCGAAGGCAAAGCCATTCCTCCGGATTTGAGGTGCAAGATTCTGCAAAGCCTGGTGCTCAACAAACTGATGCTGGCCCGCGCCGAAGTGGACTCAGTGACAGTGACTGACCAGCAGGTGAACAGCGAAGTAGACCGCCGCATGGCCTACTTCGTGCAGCAGATTGGTTCTGAAAAGCGTTTGGAGGAGCAGTACAACAAGCCCATCAAGGCGCTGAAAGACGACCTACGTCCCCAGATAAAAGACCAGCTTACGCAGCAAAAAATGCAGGAGACCATCACGGGCAAAATAGCCGTGACACCGCGTGAGGTTTCTCAGTACTTCAGCAAAGTGCCCAAGGACAGCTTGCCTTACTTCAGCACCGAGGTGGAAGTGGGTCAGATTGTGATTACGGCGCAGGTGAATGAAAAAGCCAAACAAGCCGCTATTGCTAAGCTAAACGATATCAGGGCCCAGGTGCTGGCAGGGGCTGACTTTGCCACGCTGGCCAAACAGTATTCCGAAGACCCCGGCTCGGCCAAGGAGGGCGGCTACCTGGGCTTTTTCAAGCGCGGCGAGCTGGTGCCGGAATACGAGGCGGCGTCGATGAAGCTGGAGCCGGGGCAGATGTCGCCGGTGGTGGAGTCGCAATTCGGCTTCCATCTTATTCAGTTTATTGAGCGCAAGGGTAACACGTATTCTACGCGCCACATCCTGCTCAAACCCGAAACGGGGACAGCCGATGCAGGTGCTTCGGCGGCCACGCTTGCGAAGCTGCGGCGCCAGATTCTGAGCGACAGTATCAGCTTTGCCAAAGCGGCAAAGGAATTCTCTACGGACAAGAGCAGCAGCGGCAACGGCGGCTTACTGCAGAACCGTCAGGACGGCAGCACGCGCCTGCCGCTGGATAAGCTGGACCCCGCCATCTTCTTCACCATCGATACCATGAAGGTGGGTCACATCACCCCGCCCCTGCCCTATCGCACCGATGACGGCAAGGATGCCATGCGCATTCTGTGGCTGAAATCGAACACCCCGCCCCACCAAGCCAACCTGCAGGACGACTACCAGAAAATTGCGGCGGCGGCCCTCAACGAGAAGAAAAACAAAGCCCTCGACGAGTGGTTCCTCAAAAATCGTGGCACCGTATACCTGGAAATTGCCCCAGAATACGCTCAGTGCAAAGTGCTGGATGTGGCGGAAAGGTGAGGTAATTTTCGGCTGGCATTTTTTCTTCTCATGGACGACTTAGCTCAACTTGGCGCCAAGCTAGCGCTAACAGAACTGGCCAACCGGCTTTATATGTACACCGATGCTCGCAACTGGGCTGGTTTACAGAATGAGGTATTTGCCCCGGAACTGTGGCTGGACATTGCATCGCTGGGAGGGGGCGCCCCCCGCACCATCGCGGCTAAAGAACTCTGCGAGATGTGGACGCAAGGCTTTGCAGAGCTGGATGCCGTGCATCACCAGGCCGGGCAGTATCTGATTGAGGTGCAGGAATCGCAGGCCACTATCTTCGCCTATGCGGTGGCGTGGCACTACAAGGCTGCCGCTACCCAGGGTCATACACGCACGTTTGTGGGTGACTATGACCTGAAAGCCACACTTACCCCCACGGGCTGGCGACTGACGCAGTTCAAATACAATCTCAAATTTGCTGACGGCAACGCGACACTCGCGTAAGCGCGGCAACTAGTGCCGGGCGCAACAACTAGCCCAGCTTTTTCTGACTTTCTCTACATGGCCCAATTCCCCTCCGACAAAGAAGCCGCCGACGCCCTGGCCTCCTCCTTTCAGAAGCTGCGCCAGGAAATTGGCAAGGTCATCGTGGGGCAGGATGAGGTAGTGCGGCTGGTGCTCACGGCTGTGTTTTCGCAGGGCCACAGCCTGCTGGTGGGTGTGCCCGGCTTGGCCAAAACCCTGCTGATTCAGACCATTGCCGACTCGCTGGATTTGTCATTCAACCGCATCCAGTTCACGCCCGATTTGATGCCTTCCGACATCGTAGGCTCCGAGACGATGAACCAGCAGCGGGATTTTCACTTCGTGAAAGGCCCCATCTTTGCCAACATTATCCTAGCTGACGAAATCAACCGGACGCCGCCTAAGACCCAGGCGGCCCTGCTCGAAAGTATGCAGGAATATGCCGTGACGGTGGCCGGTCAGCGCTACCCGCTGGGCCGTCCGTTCTTCGTGCTGGCCACGCAGAACCCCATCGAGCAGGAAGGCACCTACCCGCTGCCCGAGGCGCAGCTCGACCGCTTCATGTTCAACATCGAGCTAGGCTACCCAACCTATGCCGAAGAATTGAACATCGTGAAAAACACGACGTCCAACACCAAGCAGACCGTGAACAAAGTCCTCCACGCGGCCGACATCCAAGCCTTCCAGGAGCTGGTGCGCCGCGTGCCGGTGGCCGACAACGTGGTGGAATACGCCGTGGGCCTCGTGCACAAAACCCGCCCCAACACCGAGCGCGCCGCCCCCCGCACCAACCAGCTGTTGGAATGGGGGGCGGGCCCCCGCGCCTCGCAGCACCTCATTGTAGGGGCCAAGTGCAATGCCCTGCTCAATGGCAAGTATTCGCCCGACATCGAGGACGTGCGCGCCGTGGCTGTGCCGATATTGCGCCACCGCCTAGTCCGCAACTTCAAAGCCGAAGCCGAAGGCATCGGCGTGGAGCAGATTGTGAGAGAGTTGCTATAAGCACAAACGAAGAGAACGTCATGCTCATCTGGCGTCCGCGAAGTCGAAGCATCTTTACCACAGCAGTAAATCGAATTACTCGTGCGGTAGAGATGCTTCGACTTCGCTCAGCATGACGTTCTTTGTAGCTTAATTGACTGCCTGCCCTCTAATACCCAATGGAAGCCCAAGCCTACTATCAGCAATTTGAGCGCAACGTGCGCATCATCCTCGACGCCCTAGCCGCTGGCCTCGACCTGCGCACCACGGCCCTCGAAACCAGCCTGCCCATTGAAGTGTACGTGCTATGCGAGGTGCTGAACCAAGGTGCCGGGGAAGACTTCACCCTCTCAGCCAGTGGCGTGGCCCGGCTGGCCGAGTTCCAGCAGCAGTTTATGAAGCATGAAGGCCAGACGCTGGCCGCCATGCAGCGCGTGCTGGCCGACAAGCGCAGCACCATGCGCACCCCCGAAGGCCGGGTGCTGACAAAAGAAATGCTCATCCGCCGCCTCGAGTTCTTCAACGAAGCCGCCCGGCAGGTGAACGTGATGCGCACCCAGCAAGCCCTAGGCAGTCCCAGCCAGTACGTGGGCGTTAACAAGTAGCCACCTGAACCACGGATTCGACGGATTTCGCGGATTTTGTGAACGGCTTGGTTGGCTCCAACTTCACAACTTCAGTACATGACATGAATCAGCAAAAAGGCCACTCAAGCGAGTGGCCTTTTGCATGGTCGGGGTTAAAATCGAAGCAGACAATGTACCGTTCACCAAATCCGGGGAATCCGTCGAATCCGTGGTTTAGGTAGTATGGCCCATCATGTGGCCGGCATCCTGGGTGCGCACTTCGGTGTGGCCTTCTTTGCTGTGGTCGAGGTTCAGTTCGCCGGCGGGCTCTTTTTTCAAGTTACTGGGCACGTCGGCGCCGGAGCTGCTTTTCGAAATCGTGACGCCGCCATCCACGAAGTAGATGGCGCCCGTGACGTAGCTGGCCTCGTCGGATGCCAGAAACAGGTACACGTTGGCTACTTCTTCGGGGGTGCCGCGGCGGCCCATCGGCACGCCTTCCACGGTTTGCTTCTCCATTTTGGAGTTCATGGGGCCGGTTTCCTTGTGGGTCCAGGCCGTATCGATGGGGCCGGGGCCGACGCAGTTGGCCCGCACTCCGTACTTGGCCTGCTCGCCCGCAATGCCCTTGATAAAGGCGTGCACAAAGCCCTTGGTACCGCCGTAGGGCGTGTTCATGGGCTCGCCCATCTGGCCGGCCTCCGAGCCGGCGGCCACGATGTTGCCCCGGGTTTTCTGGAGTTCGGGCAGGGCGGCCCGGCTCATGTGGAAGGTGGTGTAGATGTTGTTCTTCACCATGTATTCGAAGGCCTCCACCGGGTATTTGTCCAGCTCTTCGGCGGCGGGGAAGGTGCCGGCGTTGTTCACCAGCACATCGAGCTGGCCAAATTGTCCCACGGCCGTCTGCACACAGGCCTGCGCCGTGGCTTCGTGCGAGAGGTCGCCTTGGAAAGCTACGGCCCGGCCACCACTGGCCAGAATTTCGTCGACGACCTGCTGCACGGGGTCTTCGGCAAAGCCCGCCACTACGACGGCCGCGCCTTCGTTCGCAAATTTTTTGGCGATGGCCTCGCCGATGCCCGCGCCCGCGCCGGTCACAATGGCCACTTTGCCGCTCAGTCTGTTTGCCATGAAAATAGAGAGCCCAGTCTCCAGCTTGGGCCAGGGTTAGGTGGAAAGGAAGGATGAGCCAGCCTGGAGCCAGGCCCGGCATTTTCTTACTTTCTAACCCAATTTTGGGTTACTACGGCGGCGCTTTTGTCGTATTTGCACCCATGTTGCCCCGTGCTCTGCTCCTCACCGCCCGCCTCTGCCTGCGCCCTTACGAGCCGGCCGATGCCGAAGCTTTCTTCGCCCTGCTCCACGCCGACCGGCCGCGCTTCCAGCCCTCCTTTCCCGACCGCTTGCAGGCCGTGCGCTCCGTGGCCGATGCCAGCGCGGCCCTAAATGCCTTTACTGACGACTGGCGCACGGGCCGCTTCTACGTGTTCGGCATCTGGAACCGCGCTACCGAAGCCTATTTGGGCGACATCTGCATCATGCCTCAGCAAAAAGGCCAAGCCGAAATCGGCTACTACCTGGCCGCCGCCGCCGAGGGCCACGGCTACGCCCGCGAGGCCCTGGCCGCAATTGTCAACTTTGGCTTCGGGCCACTCGGCAGCCAGCGCCTACTCGTGCGCTGCTTCGTGAGCAACGAACGGGGCCAGGCCGTGGCCCGCGCCGTGGGCTTCCAAGCCGAGCCACCCCCCAAACGCCCCCTCTGGTTCCGCAACTCCGATGCTATGAGCCGGATTTGCCGGCTCTGGCTAGCCCGCCCCTCAGCCGAGTAATGGTCTGGGGCGAGCTACTGCCCCACCCGCACGCGCTTGCCCACGTTGCCCAGCAGCCACTCCTGCCGGAAATTGAGGTACACGCCAAATGAAAAATCCAGCAGCTTGGCATTGAAATCATAAAGTGGCTCGACACGCACAGTAAGCGCCGCTGCGTCCGAGATGCGGAAGTCGCGAAGCAGGCGCACCAGCAGCAGCTTCCGCTGGCGGTCCAGGTAATCGGGGTTCGACACGGTGCGCGAGGCGCTCTGGTACAAGTCGCCCCCCAGCGGCGCCATGAAGCGCGAGCCCTGCCAGTAGCTCAGCATCACATCGGCGTAGCGCGTTTCGAGCGTGGTGTTCAGGTAGAGGCCATTGCCGTATTTGAAGGGGTTCTGGCCTTGGGTGGGCGAGTTGTCCTGGAAGCCGAGCACGTAACCGTTGAAGCGGGCCGCTTGGATAATTCGGCCATTCAGTGAGCGCTTCACCCCTATGCCTACGGCTTCATTGAATAAGGTTTGCAGTGGCTTGTTAAGCGTATCAATCTGTCCGCCGTGATGGATGGCTGTAAATTGAAACGGCACCGACACCTGCCACTTACTATCGTCCCTACTGAGGCGATAACTACTGCTGAGGCCCCCGGCAATTTCCTCCTGGTAGTCGCTGTAGCGATACTGCTGGCGCTGCCAGTCCACCCACACGTCCATAAATAGCCGGTTCCCTAGGTAGCGATATTGTAGGCCTTCTTCTAGTGGGTTTAGTATTATCCGCTCAAAGTTGAAGAGCGGTTCGATGTAGCCGTGGTTCAGGTTGGCGCGAATATTCCCCAGGATGAACTGGTGCTTATTCTTGGTCCAAGTGGCCCTGTAGGTGGGCCGCACTTGCTTCATCACGGGGTTTCCAAAGTCCTTCCACAGGAATACACCTGCTTCAAGGCGCAACTCTTTAGTAGGATAATAGACTAGCTGTGGGTTTAATTGGGTACCAAATAGCGTATAGCCATCGACTATCTTGTTGAAATATTCGTTGTCCTTGAAGAAGGTGAAAGAGTTCAAAGCAACCCTAAAGTCTCCTGCTGCCGGTATAGCATGAGCCTCTGTACCTGCTGTACTATCCGTAGTAGGCAGAATTTCCCATCCCTTACGCCCAGGTTCCGCATTGGTAAACGCCCGATTATCCAGTTGCGCCTGCGCATCTTCCACTCTAATTAGCACAGCCACAAGGCCAACTAATATTTTTAGAAATTTCCTCATATATTTCCGCTTTCTACGGCACGATTCCAGTAGGCAGTGTGTTAGAAAAAGCCGCCGCAAAAGGGCCTATCCGAAGTTTTAACCAAGGAATAGAATTATCTGATTGCCGCGTCGCCAAAACCCTTAACTTTACCAAACCTAATTCCTTTTTCCCAACCCCATGGCAGTAGCTACCGAAAAGGCCTCGAAAGCCGACAAGGCGGAGACCAACGTCGCAGCCGAAAAAATGAAAGCCCTCCAGCTCACGCTTGACAAGCTGGACAAAGCCTACGGCAAAGGCACCGTGATGAAGCTCAGCGACAACAAAGTTGGCGACATCCCGAGCATCAGCACTGGTTCGCTCTCGCTCGACATTGCCCTGGGCATTGGCGGCGTGCCCCGCGGCCGCGTGATTGAAATTTACGGGCCGGAATCGTCGGGTAAGACGACCCTGACCCTGCACATGATTGCCGAAGCGCAGCGGAAAGGCGGCATGGCCGCGTTCATCGATGCCGAGCACGCCTTTGACAAATCGTACGCTGAGAAGCTGGGCATCGACACCAGCAACCTGCTCATCGCCCAGCCCGACAACGGTGAGCAAGCCCTCGAAATCGCCGACCAGCTGATTTCCAGCGGTGCCATCGACATCTGCGTGATTGACTCCGTGGCTGCCCTCGTGCCGAAAGGCGAACTCGAAGGCGACATGGGCGACTCGAAAGTGGGCCTGCACGCCCGCCTCATGAGCCAGGCCCTGCGCAAGCTCACCGGCACCATCAACAAAACCGGCTGCTGCTGCGTGTTCATCAACCAGCTGCGTGAGAAAATCGGCGTGATGTTCGGCTCGCCCGAAACCACTACCGGTGGTAATGCCCTCAAATTCTACGCCTCCGTTCGCCTAGATATCCGCCGCATCGGCCAAATCAAGGAAGACAAAGACAACGTGACCGGCAACCGCACCAAGGTGAAAGTGGTGAAGAACAAAGTAGCGCCGCCCTTCAAAGTGGTTGAGTTCGACATCATCTACGGCCAAGGCATCTCGAAAGTCGGCGAAATTGTGGACCTCGGCGTCGACATGGGCATTATTGCCAAGTCGGGCTCGTGGTTTAGCTACGGCGACCAGAAAATCGGTCAGGGCCGCGAAGCCGTGAAAACCCTCCTGCTCGACAACCCTGAGCTGGCTGAGGAAATCGAAGCCAAAATCCGCACCATGGCCAAGGGCGACGAGGATGTCATCCCCGTGGACCTGACCATTGTTGAGGACGGCGAAGACACGCTGTAGTTTCAGTTAAGCGTTAGAAGTTAAGAGCTAATACAGCGCTCCAGCTCTTAAAGCTCTTCTCTTTAAACTCCTAACTAAAAAGCCCGTTGCCAATAGCAACGGGCTTTTTTTACGTCCGTATCTTTGGTTGACTTATTGGACTGGCATTGCGTTTGTCAAGAGTTGGTTCACGCTACTTCCTATTATCATTATGCATCGCCGCTGGTTCATCTTTACTCCTGCTATCTTGTTTCTATTGGCATCGGCTCAGCTTGCGCTAGGCCCCGGGGATGCCGTACGCAGTATTCCGCAGTCCAGCTTCGGGCGCGGCGAAACCATTAAATACACCGTGCACTACGGCCTCATCAACGGCGGCGAAGCTACCGTGGAAACGGCCGGTAGCCTGGAGCGCGTGAATGACCGGCCCTGCTACAAAGCCACCGTGAGCGGCAAAACCACCGGCTCGTTCGATTTCTTTCTGCGCATCCGCGACCAGTGGCGGGCCTACATCGACACTACCAGCATCCTGCCCCTGCGCGCCCAGCGCGAGATTGCAGAAAAGAACTACCGCAAAAAGGAAACCGTGGAGTTCGACCATTTGCACGACATGGCGGAGGTGACCGACCACACCCACAACAATGCGCGCTCCACGGTGAAGGTGGCCAACAACTCGCTGGAGCTGGTGAGTGGCTTCTACTACCTGCGCACGCTCAACTTTGAGCGCATGAAGGTGGGCGACGTTGTGCGCGTGCCCGGTTATTTCGACGGCGACAACTTCATGCTCGAAGTCGTTTTCAAAGGGCGCGAAGTAGTGGAAACCAAGGCTGGCGACGTGCGCGCCTTCAAACTGGTGCCGCGGATGCCGAACAACAAGCTGTTTCGGGGCGAAAATGCCATATCGGTGTACTTCTCCGACGACCGGAATAAGATTCCGGTGCTCTTCCAGGCCGAGATGTTTGTGGGCACCGTAAAGGTGGACATGACCGGCTATAAGGGGCTGAAATGGAAGCTGAATATGGCTAATTAACCAGCAGCTAAGCTTCACTCCATCTTCCCCAATTGCACAGCCGCTACCCGACGACGGCACCACGGCTCGCTTGCATGGAAGCCATTCAGCATTTCATCCTGGAATTCGCCATTGTACCCGTCATCGGGGCAGCTCTCACCGGGCTGTTGCGCTACCGGAAGCTGGTGCTTATGCAGCGATACCTGCTGCTGCTCACGTTGCTGGCGCTGCTAGTAGAAGTCGTTTCCCGCACGTTGATGTATTACAAACGGCCCAACCTTTTCCTGGCGCCCATTGACACCGTACTGGAATTTGTGCTGCTGGCGTTCATATACCGGCACGAATTACGACCGGGCGTCATCAGTCGGATTGTTCCGGTTCTCCTACTGGGGTTTGTGCTGGGCTCGGCCCTGACCTACTCCCCCCGGCTAGACACCAGGCAGTTCAGCCCTGTGCAGCATTTTACCGAAAGCGTGCTCGTACTGGGTTTCGTAGTTGCTTATTTTCAGCGGGAGATAACCCGGCAATCCTTCAGCCGCCGCCTGGAGCGCGAGCCAATGTTCTGGGTTTCGACGGGCCTGCTGCTGTACTTTTTAAGCAGCATGTTTATTTTTCTTTCCAGCAACTACATCCTCAGCCTATCCACTGATTTGAGCCGAAACGTCTGGGCCGTTCATGCGCTGCTGTACATTTTTCTAAATACCTTGTATGCGGTAGCCTTATGGCTGCCGGGGCAGCGTCACACAATCGTAACATAGCCCCGGCCTCACAAGGAGGTACTTTTGTGGAAACATTGTCTCGCTTCACACTAAGCCCAACGCCCGTGACTGCTGCTAAATCGCCCGTGTACAAGATTCTCGTGGTTGACGACGACCCGGATATTGTGGAGTTGCTGGAGTTCAACCTGAAAAAGGAAGGCTACCAGACAGCTTCCGCCTCCGATGGCCGCAAAGCCCTGGAGATTGCCGCCGATTTTAACCCCGACATCATCCTGCTCGATGTGATGATGCCTAACCTCGATGGCATTGCTACCTGCCGCCTGCTGCGCGAGCAGCCCAAATTCAAAGACACCTACATTCTGTTTCTAACGGCCCGCGCCGAGGAATTTTCCGAAGTAGCAGCCTTCGAAGCCGGGGCCGACGACTTCATTGCCAAGCCCATCAAGCCGCGCGCCCTGCTCGGCCGCTTGGCCGCCGTAAAGCGTCGCGACCAAGACCCACACACCGCCGTCGATGCCATCGACATCAACGGCCTGCGCATCGACCGCACGGCTTTTGCCGTGTACCAGGATGGCAAAAAAATCACCTTGCCCAAAAAGGAATTCGAGTTGTTGGCTTTCCTCGCCTCTACGCCCCACAAGGTGTTTAACCGGGAGGAGCTGCTGCAGAACATCTGGGGCAATGACGTCTTCGTGCTAGCGCGCACCGTGGATGTGCACGTGCGCAAAGTGCGCGAAAAAGTGGGCGACCACCACATCCAAACCATTAAAGGCGTAGGCTATAAGTTCAACGCCGACTAATTAACTGCCTGACCTGTCATCCTGAGTGTAGCGAAGGACCTTACCACGCCAGAACAACGGTTGTTCTGGCGTGGTAAGGTCCTTCTCTACACTCAGGATGACCTATTTTTGCCCGATAAGCTTCGCCCTATGAATCTATCTTCCCGCACCATTGCCATTCTCATTGCGCTGCTGGTGGCGGGCGTGCTTACCACCTACGCCCGCATTGGTCCCACGCTGCCGTTTCGCGAGGCCTTTCTGGCGGCGGGCGTCACGGTAGCGGCCTGTTTTTTACTAGTTTATCTGTCGTTTGAGGCCCTGATTTTCCGGGAAATCAACGGCATCTATGCCGGGCTGGAACACATCAAACGCAAGGAGTTTAAGAAGCTGAGCAGCAAATTCCTGTTTCGTCCCGAGCCGGTAAAACGCGTCCGTGATGAAATCCTGCTCATGGCCGAGCGCCGCCAGCAGGAACTTGACGAGTTGGTGCGCCTGCAGGCACTGCGCCGCGAGTTCTTGGCCGATGTTTCGCACGAGTTGAAAACGCCGCTGTTTGCCGCGCAGGGCTTTGTGCATACCATTTTGGATGATGAGGAGGACGACATCGACCTCGCCACCCGCCGTAAATTTCTGAGCAAAGCCGCCGCCAGCCTCGACACGCTGGATGCCTTGGTGCAAGACTTGGTGACCATTGCACAGCTCGAAAAAGGCGTGGTGCGCATGCGCCGCCAGCGCTTTGACCTGATTGCGCTGGTGCGCGAAATCTTTGAGTTGCTGGAGCAGCAGGCCGCCCGGCGCGGCACTGCGTTGGAGCTATTTCCGCCCACCTTGCCCGAGGCGGGCCTGGTGATAGTAGCCGACCGAAACCGGATTCGGCAAGTCCTCATCAATTTGATTGATAATGCTATCAAGTATGGCCGCGACCAAGGTCGAGTGGTGGTTTCGCTGATTGAAGGCAGCCGCTCGGTTCGCATTGCCGTGCGCGATGACGGCGCGGGCATTGCGCCCGAGCACCAGGGCCGCATCTTCGAGCGCTTCTATCGCATCGATAAGAGTCGCTCCCGCGAGTCGGGTGGTTCGGGCCTGGGCCTGGCCATCAGCAAGCACATTGTGGAAGCACACAAGTCGACCATCAAAGTGAAAAGCACACTGGGCGAAGGCACTACGCTGGAGTTCAAGCTCAATAAGCCGAAAGGCGGCATGGTGGGCAACGCCGCATAAGGTCTTTGTACCTTTGCGGCCTCTTATGAAGCTCCCTGATTTCTCCGACCTCGTTATTTTCGAAAACGACGACTACCTCGTCGTCAACAAGCCACCGTTTCTGGCTACGCTCGATGAGCGGGTGGGTGGTGCGCCCAACATGTTGCGCCTGGCGCGTCAGCACCACGACGATATTCAGGCGGCCCACCGTCTCGACCGCGAAACCAGCGGCGCGCTGGCCTTTGCCAAGAACCCGGCAGCCTACCGCCACCTCGCCATGCAGTTCGAAAACCGTGAGGTGAAAAAGCAGTACCACGCCGTGGTATGGGGCACCCCGCAACTCGACCACCAGCTGGTAGAGCGCAGCATCGAAACTACCAGCCGGGGCAAAGCGCGCCTGGCCTACAAAGGCAAGCCCGCCGAAACCTACTTCACCACCCTCGATACTTTCACCCGCCACGCCCTGATTCTGTGCGAGCCCATCACCGGGCGAATGCACCAGATTCGGCTGCATCTCATGTACTTGCAGGCGCCCATCGTGGGCGATAAGGATTACGGTGGAGAAGACTTTTACCTGTCTTCACTGAAGAAGAAATTCAACATGAAGGAGGGTCAGGAGGAGCAGCCCTTCATCAAGCGCTTTGCACTGCATGCCCTACGACTACAGTTCACAGGTATGAACGGCGAGGAAATCTCCGTGGAAGCATCTTATCCGAAAGACTTCCGGGTGCTGGTGGAAGTGCTGGGCCAGAACCGCTAGGCAAAGCCTAACATCCTCAACGCTGCCGGACGAAAACGGCAACGTGGGTCGAGTCGTTGGCCTGGGGCTTGGTAAGGTTGCGGGGAATACCTTGCTGCCATTGTAAGGCGTAGCGGGTGTCGTGGCGCAAGTCGGCCAGGGTAACGCTATAATCCGTCACGGCAATGCGGTCATCCCAGGCCACAACGGTACCGATAGGTAGCGCCTCGTTGTTGGACCAAGCATCCGGGCGCCGTATGTTGGGGGCAAATGGGTCGGAGCCAAGCTGATAGTTTAGGGCGGGCATAGCCGTTACCAGTGCCGGCGGACCATTTGGATAGGTAGTGCGAATCCAATCGGCTAAGCGCTTGGTTAATATCAGTTCACCCTGTGGCCCAAAGTCGCGCTGCCAGCGCAGCCCTAAATTCAGCCCGGTGAGCGGATATATCAGCGCCATTGCAGCCATTCCCAGCCGCACGCGTTGCCGGTTTCGTGCCTCAGTTCCGCCCAGCCGGCTAAAC
>Ga0265780_10005387_pt1 | contig 16249 bp, 13 predicted proteins | sample P1T30metagenome_FD_192432 | JGI IMG/M metagenome (GOLD analysis project Ga0265780, IMG submission 192432) | Plant litter microbial communities from East Loma Ridge, Irvine, California - P1 T30 | ecosystem: Environmental > Terrestrial > Plant litter > Unclassified | place: USA: California... | reverse complement strand
ATAAGCAAGACACTGTAACAACGTTAACAACTAAAGTAGAGCTACTATCTCTAGCACAAGCGGCGAAGGAGGTACAGTTCCTTGTACGACTGCAGACTAAGCTAGGTATTAAGCTTTAGGACTTTACAATTATAATCTAGCTAGTTAATAATAATACCTCCTAGCTAACAACTAAACTCTAATACGTTAATATCCACAACTACTAGCTTCGCTAAGAAGTACAACAAAAGAAGATTAGGGTAATCTGTACGCCTACTAACAAGATAATTGCTAATAGCTTCACGAAGTTACTACTAGCTAATAAGATGCGCTAGTTCCTTAAACACGTTAGTCTAGTAGACATTGGGGATAAGATTATTGTTAAGGAAGGACAGATTGAACATCTGCTTAGCTAGACAGAGAGTATAGAGATTGCAGGCACTGTACTAATAAGCCACAATTATAAGAACGACCCACGCAGCAGCACAGAAGGGTCTAAAGTCGTATAAGCGGGGTTTCTAGCTTAGAGTAAGGCTTAAGCTAAAGGGGTGTGTCAGATAGAAGGTAGTATTTGCCGGAAGGGAATAGAGTTAAAGATAGCACGTTCTATAGACCCCCTAGTCCTAAAAGGGACTAGGACAGGGAGACCTTCCGTCTTATCCCTTACGAGACTACACAACACACACAACAATACACAAGTTGCACCCTAAACAATTATTACCTTATCAGAACACCTGTTATCTGACCCTAATCAAGAAGTACTAGATACTAAAATCTAAACGCTACTCCTAATATATATTTAGAGACGTATATAAAGTATTATTCTATCTATAGCTTGCTAGCCTTACTATAATTCCATACGTAGCGAAGTAGCAAGCATAACTAGCGCACCTAAGTCATCCATGCCCGAGCACCACTGCGTCCAATTAACCTCACTTTCTTCCTCCGTTGGGTCGTGGGGCTGCGCAAGTATGTGCGGCTGCGCAAGTACAATCCCTGTATGCATATCTTCAACGGATGAGAAGTCACTGAACTTCGCCATCCGTCCACTCGTTTGGATACCAAAGACGTTGCCGTCTTCGCTTTGTCTCTGCTTCTCTAGTTGCCAGTGATGCGCATCCCGTGTCGCCCATAACTGCTTCTTAGAAGGTAACGGCGCAAGCAGGAAGCCGCCATATAGGAGACAGGCTTCTACGCCATCGGTATTGAAGAGCATGCTCAGGCACCTAAAGACCACATTGAATCTGCAAAGCAGGTTAACATGTGCATATACAATGTCACGGCAACAGAAGCTCGCACCTCCTTCTTGATTCTTCGAATATCCACTCCTCATACGATGTACCGTAGCTGAGGCCAAAAGGCGATGCGCAATTAAAATTGCCAATCTTGAAATTTAGTGCGCACGCTACCACCTAGAGCTTTTAGAACCGTGGGCGAAATGTTGGACCTGAGGTGCTTTCTTACCCACATCGCGGACAGGAGTGCCACGTCAAAGTTATTGTCGGGCCGTTCGCCTTCTCCTAATCGGAGAAGCATGTAAATCAACAGTGCTTGCATGGACGATAACAACTCCCACGTGTCCATATTGCTACACTGTAGGAGCGAGTCAGCTGCAAGACGTCCCAAAAGAGCGTTGTCAATACCTCGAGGTGAACTCTATCGCACTCGAGGTGTATGTTCTTCCAGACAAGCCTTCTGCTAGCCTCCGCACCAGTGCTACTGCCAAGCAGTTGCATGAGGCTTTCGCAGGTGGTAAGCGATTCTGGAGGCTGGCGATTGGCGTTCGACACGCCTGAGAAGTATGACGCGTGTATGAAAGGCGGAAGGAATTCCCGAGTGCGCATCATTGTGGGATAAGCGATCAGCACGCGCTTCATCATTGTGGCGGTTGACTTTGCGGGGCCTTGAAGTGCTGGCTTCCTGGCGAAGCATCGCATGGCGTTTGACGGCATTGCGGGTATAGAGGTGATGTTCATGTGAGCTTGCAGCCAAACGTCGTCTGGCAAACCGTCATCCAACATGCTTGGATCAGAAGGCCCGTGTAGCACGGAGTCTAGCGACATGTTCTGTAAAGCCTGTTGATTCGGAAAATCTGGACCAGCGACGTTGCAATCGAAGCGCTCGTCGACATTGCTTGCGATGCTGAAGTCCATGGACGTGCCATCTACTTCAAGATGGCTTGTGTCTGCATGGTCTAGTGAAAGGATGTCGACAGTTCCGCACGAATTCGCACTGAATACGATGTCCGGGGCTTCAGCGATACAAGCCCTGCGATTACGATACTCGCACTGCAAGTTCTTCGACGCGCACCTTGTGCAGGCTCCGGAAAAGTTGTCACACCGTGCTTTCGCTTTTGCGCAGGCGATGCACGCACGTGATCGCTTGATCATGGTTGAGCTCTTTCGTGACTTGCAATAATAGCCATGTCTTTTTAACGTGGACTCTGTGTTGCGGGTATTAGCTTCTAGCCGCCAATCTGGCTAATTAAGTTCCCTAGTGTTGGTGCGTAGACTCCAGGGCAGTGGCTTGCCTTTGTTGAACGGCTTGCTGCACAGCAAGCATCGCATGACGGGAGAGTTTTCTTCGCCGGCCATTTTGCACTTTGGTGATGCGAATGGAAGGTCTACGGTGCAATTTGTTTCAGATGTCAGGTGGAAGCTCATTTGTAAGCGCAGATCTCTGCTGGATTGGTGCTAGGCCATGTACGGGCGGGACAAATTGTCACGTAGTTGGCAGGCGCCACCTCAACTCCTTCAAAGATCCCCTCAATTTATTGCAAATTGTACCGCCCGGAGCACTTGAGTGTTGGAACCTGTCTTGTAACACTGTGTACCCCGTCGCGCGATGGAGCCGGGGCGAATCACAGACCCGGAACAGCCGCGTCTTGGCCATAGCTCGTAAGGATGCGAAGTAGGCATTACCAGATAAGGCAGTTTTGCTCCTCGCTCATACATGGCGAATGGAAGACCAAACACGCACACGTTCACGTAAGCTCTTCAGTGTGGTGAATATATAACGAGCGTGGTCGAAGTAACATGGTTCAACCACATCAAGTCGACTCTCTACAATTCCAACATCACGATTCCCACCATCACGATGTCACCCAAGACAGCACCAACGAAGACCTTCCACAAGACCGTCTATCCTTCCTTAGATCCTACTCGCCCAGACCTCTCAGCGGATGGCAAGACCATTGTCATCACCGGCGGAGGAACTGGAATCGGCGCGGAGACTGCGAAGTACTTCGCCATGGCAGGCGCAGCCCGTATCGCCATCCTCGGTCGCAGAGAAGAGCCTCTTCTCGATACTAAAGCCGCAATCGAAGCCAGCTCTCCCAATGTCGAAGTTCTTGCCATTGCGGCAGACATGACTAAGAACAGCGAAGTCAGGGCTGCTTTCGACCAAGTAGCCACAAAGTCAAAGATCGACGTGCTGTGCAGCAACGCAGCAAAGCTAGGTGGCATGGGACTCATTGCGTCTCTTTCTGCCGACGATTTCCTGGAGAGCATATTCGCCAACCTCCAAGGCAACTTCAACCTCACGAAAGCATTCCTCGAGCACGCGGCAAAAGATGCTGTCATAATCGAGACCAATTCATCCGCGGCGCATCTCGATATTGCTCCTGGTTTCAGCGCCTACAACGTAGCCAAGATGGCCACCGCTCGCTTTTATCAGTGTGTGCAATTCGAGCACCCGGAGATCTCAGTCTTTAGCTTTCAGCCTGGTGCGGTGGAGACTGACATGAATCGACAAGCGGGGTTCAAGCCAAAAATGACCGGCGCAAACTTCGACTGGACAGTCTCGGAAGAGATCAGGAGCCTTCTTGGTGGCTTCGATGATGCGAGCTTGCCGGCCGGCTTCATAGTTTGGCTCGCCAGTCCAGAAGCACGTTTCCTCAAGGGCAAGTATTTGTGGGCTAATTGGGACGTGGACGAACTCAAGGCGCAGGCGCATATGATCGAGAGCACGAATTACCTCAGGATCGGTCTGGAGGGCTGGCCGTTCAAGTCTCTTTGAGTAGGCGAGTTGCGACGGACACCAGCCAAGTCCACCTGAAAAAGCTTTCAGGTCATGTCGGATCGTAGTATCAAAGGCCCGTATCAGATTTGAATCTATGTCCAGTCGAAGTCACTCATTCCACGTGGATATTGACAACCAACTGATGATGAGCGTGATCACTGTGCAGAGACAGAATGCCAACGAAATCACCGCCAAGACATTCTGATCCACGAGTTTCACTTGACGTCTCTCTCGTGCACTGTGCAGCGACATGATTCTATGGCCATCCACTGTTAGTCCGTTTCCATATATATATATATCTCATTTTCTCCCATTCCTCTTTCGATCACACACAGCGAGACACACAACACAGCTCCACCATGAATGGCCTAAAACGCAAAGCCACTGGCGAACAGAGCAGCGGTCAGTCTCGACTGATGAAAAAGGTGAAAGACCACGCAGAAGCTGCGCTTGTAGCGCAAGCCATGGGCGTTTTCGATGACGTTGATGACCATTCCGACGAGTACGAACCAGATCACGCTGAGGAAGATGGGAAAGGTGGGGAAGATGGGGAGGAGCTTGCATCCACGCCGCACCCACGTCGCATAGCAACGCCTGGTTCTTCGCTGGTCAGCAAGCAAAAGCTCTTGGACGATCAGGTGATGTTCATTATCCAAAGCCGAGACAACAACTTACCAGATCCGTATGGCGAGCGGTCCACAGCGACTGGTCCCATGACATGGCCCGATGTCGCTAAGGCCTACAATGAGAAATTTGGGTATGCCATCGGGGGGCCGGCAATGGAGAAACGCGCTCGACTTCATCGTGCAAGGTTTATGGCAGCGCACCCCGATTATCCACGCCAGATCTTATATGCAGAAAAGACTCGGCCAGCAGTGCCTCGTGGCGCGCGTGAGCGAAAAACAAAACAACTGGCGCAGTTTGTAGGTGTCGATCGGCCTCAAATGACGGCTGCACAGAAAAACGAAGATGTCATTGACTTTGGCAACGAAGCTCATCCAACAAACACATCCTTTCGCGTAGGTGGATGGGTCCCTCCCGATGATGTCCGCAACGCAGCTGGTCTCAACACCTATATACACTACCGCACGCCGGTACCGCCTCACGAGCAGTGGGAGTGGATGGAAATTGAAGTCGAAGGTACTGACGGGCAGCCTCTTGGGGACGTACACGTTCGCGTTCAAGACATCCGCCGAAGCTCACGGTGGGCCGCATCTGAGCTTGAGTACAGCAACGAGCTCAAGTTGAAGCTCACATGTCCTTCAAGGATCGCAGCTACGCGATATGTCCAACTGATCTCCATGCAACAGCTAAGCAAGCTGCCAGATTGGGATATCGCATCGCTCATCGAGATCTACGGTATTGCAGCTCAAATGGAGGATCAGTGTGTCAAAGACCTTATTCTGCAGCGTTGGCAAGAATCTGCTCAACAAGACATTGAAGTCAAGCTAGATCTCGATGACCTCAACAACATCTTCTTCAGCACAGAGCCCCAGGATCCAGCGCGTGATCTCTGGGTTAAGATCGTGTTCGCTGCTGGCGTGGGTATAGACGTCGCCGAGTGGAACGATTGTCACACGACTCTCAAAACTCAATTGCAGGAGATGTTGGCCGGTAAGAAATGTCATTCCCCGCTACATAGTTGAGCTGCGTTTCAGTGCGACGTCTCTCTTTGGTGTGGTGCGAGTAGAAGCAATTTGAGTAGAAGTCGTAGCCAGTACCCCGGAAGTTGTCTCCGACGCCACCAGGTGCCGCAAGAATTCGTCATCAACGAGACCAGCAGAATCTACCAACAAACAGCAAAGTCTGTAACCTAAACTAGTAACCTGTCTATCTTTAATAGTAGTTCAGTAGAGGAAGAAAGCTACACGTAATATAACGAAGGATTGTCAGGCTCTACTTTCCACGTTTGGTGGTGGTAGAGCTTCGCTGAGGTAATCGATCACGAATTCTTGCGGCACCTGGTGATGCATCGGGTTGTGTGGGCATTGCGATTTTTTTACTCTATGCACGATGCAAGAAGTACGACAAAACGATTGTTCTCCAATTCCACGTGCCTTTGCTGAAAGTGATGGATCCAGAAGTGCGCTCACAACGGTTTCGGAACACGATGCCGATGGAAGATGTCCTCGAATACGAGGGTTAGGGGAAACAGATGCATTTTGCGCGGATGGCTGAAGAAGACAGCGGCTCGGCTTCTAGAGAAATTGAAAACAAGAGCACCATCAAGGCAGATTCGAGGCTTACCAACACGCCATGTACGCAGGTCCCTTTCTGTGGTCGGCAGGTCTTCACGTCTTCTGGTCCGCCCTAGCATGGACCCCGCGGCGGGAAGCCACTCACTCTGTTTAGCGGTCCTCGCTAGGCGCTTGGTACATTGAGGCGAACCAATCTCTTCAACACGACACCTCTCCTCCAACACTGGGGAGGACCATCTACGTGCATCGTATGATCTACCCTATAATCAACGCCGTAGTTCTGCACTACCTCGCATCAATTAACACGCGACAACATGTAAGTTATGGGCGGCCAGCAATCGCCCACGTCTGCCGCATGGATGCACCACTGCCATTGGCGGGTAAATTCAGTCGTACACGACCAGCATCAATGATGCTTCTGATTGTGCATATCTTGCACTAGGTCACTCCAATATCTTACCAGCGACAATAAAAAATGTCAGGTGGTGATGACCGAACGTAGAAGTTGTCACACGATACCTAGGTAACATCTCGAATACATGCAAGCTCCTTCTTCGCAGTCGTTGTTCTACTCTACCGATGCTACGACTTTACAATTTTGCTTATGGCTGGTAATGAACAGTACATGTAGCAAGAATACAATCCAACTAAAACTTATGATCACGAAGGAGGGACTTACTATCAGACTACTTAGGTACGCGACGTACCCAGCAAAAGTTGAGACGAGCTGCTTAGCCATCCGTACCGTTCTTGCGCCTGCTTTCGAATATGACACAGCCCGTAGCCCAAATCTACAGGCTCCCAGGGCCTGGACCAAGACACCGAGGGCTTTGCTTTAGCTTCATTAGAGCTCGCCCCTGTGCAGAGTCTCGGAAAACTCGCGCCGTCGGGAGCTGAAGGCACACGCTTTTATTCTGGCTTTGGTATGAGTCGTATCGCGGCAGGGCTTGCGGACAGAGCTCATTCTCTCTGCCTTGTAGTCTGCCTACCGACGGCGTGCATTGATACTACTTTCGTCCACAGCACGACCGATGCCGTGCCCGACGCAGCCAAAAACATGCTTCAAGAACTACATACAGCTCCAATGTACTGCTAGGCTGTATTAGATACCCGGCTATTGCGGTCGCATGTCCGATCACGCGCTTTTGAGACCTGTCAAAGCGTAATCCTCGAAGTTGATTTATATGTTGTCCATGTATCCATTATTCTTCCACCAGCAGCTCAAATCTGGAGCACCAGCATCGCGACCATGTCCAAAGCCAAAGAAACAGTCACTTCGACCGTCAATAGCACCGGATTGGATCATGGCGTGCGTCTACCATGGCACTATAAACTAGATATACTGACAATACACAGGATCCCAAGACGATCGCCGAGATCAGAGTCATCTCCGGCTCTGAAGCCATCGCCGAAGCCATGCTCAAGGAGCCACCGAAGAAGTGGAGCGTGTACGCCCTCGTGCTATACGTGATTGCTTTCATCGGCTTCTTCTGCTCTACTTGCAATGGCTTCGACGGCTCCATGTTCAACGCCCTTCTCACAAATGATGAGTTCAAGAAGTACTACAACGTACAATCCACTGGAGCTTGGGCTGGTATCGTCACATCGATGTATCAGATCGGCGGTGTTGTCGTTCTCCCCTTCGTTGGACCTGCTTGTGATACCTTCGGCCGACGCTACGGTATGATGATCGGAGCCGCTATCGGTTGCGCCGGAGTCATCATCCAAGCGACCACTCGTCCAGGCCATAATCCCGTTGGTCAGTTTATGGGAGGCCGCTTCCTTCTAGGATTCGCAGTACCGATCATGACGACAGCTGGCCCTCTGCACGTTATCGAGACCTCTCATCCAGCTCATCGTGGTGTCGTCACTGGCCTCTACAACACCTTCTGGTTCGTTGGCAGTCTCCTAGCCGCCGGTGTTGCTCGTGGCTCCGCCAACATTGGCGGGAAGACGTCGTGGATCATTCCCGTCTGGATGCAGATACTCTTTCCTGGCCTTATCCTCCTCCTCGCTTGGTTCCTTCCCGAGTCGCCTCGATGGCTCTACACGCGCGGTAGACACTCAGAGGCAAAGTCGATCTTGACCAGATACCATGGTGGAGGGAATGAAGAGAGCATTTGGGTTACCATGCAGCTCCGCGAGTACGAAGATTACCTCAACATGGATGGTGGTGACAAACGTTGGTGGGACTATGGATCGCTCTTCAAGACCAGGGCAGCCCGCTATCGCCTCATGTGTAACTGCGTGTTTGCCATCTTTGCGCAGTGGTCTGGTAATCAGGCTGTGGACTATTTTATCGCTGGGGTGCTAGAAACAGTTGGTGTTACAGACCAGACGAAGAAGATGAACATCAACCTAGGCAAATCCTGCATGCAGTTTGCATTTGTAAGTCGCCATATGGGAATTAGGTTCAAATTTGGGCTAACAAGAATTAGGCTGTCCTCGGTGCCACATTCGTGGATAAACTCGGTCGACGCCCCATGATGATCGGTACCTTTTCCGCTGTCGCATTCGTCTGGGTTGCCGCTATCGCCGCTGTTGCCGTCAATACCAAGTCACCCTCGAATGGCGCAGCTAATGGTTTCGTCGCAATGATCTTCCTCTTCAACGCCGTTTACGCGTTTGGCAGTCAGTGTCATATAAGCGACTGAACTTGAGACATGCACTGACCACGTACCAGTCACTCCTCTTCAAGCTCTATTTCCAGTCGAAGTCCTGTCATTCGAGATGCGCGGCAAGGGCATGGCTTTCTCCAACTTGTGCCTCCAGACCGCCATGCTGATCAATCAATTTGCGTACCCCATTGCGCTCGAGAACATCAAATGGAGGCTGTATATTGTCTTCGCGGTTTGGTGCCCCATCCAGGCTGCTGTCTGCTGGTGGATCATGTATGTTAAAACCCCTGACTACCGAGCGGATGCTAACATGATGCGTCAGTCCTGAGACCAAGCGGCGTACGCTCGAGGAGCTTGACGACATTTTCAACAGCCCCAACCCTCGCAATGCCTCGCTCGTCAAAAGGAAGGTTTCCGCAGATTCTCATGGCAACATCATCGGAGTTGAGAAGATCTAATCTTGCAGTTCATCGTCACCCGCTTGATGCGACGCTCATCAAGCATCAACGCTGCTGCTTATGTGTCATTGATATTTCACAAGTCAGTGGCCAATATTGTCGCTTTCTATGTACACTCTCTCGAAACCTGCTAATGCTCCCGCAAATTATTTCGTATTTGCGCAAGTCGCCGTAATTTACTCCACTATCCTCAAGTGCTTCCCGTAGATTCTGGTATACCCTCACTTTAATTGAAACCATTGTATACGCCTTACACTGCTTTCGCTACTCCCGACCAGAATCTTAATGCCCGCGACATTTCTCAACTTCTAAGCTCGCCAACACGACCGCCGCTGCGCCCAACACGCTTTCTGGAACTAAGGGCTGCGTAACATAATACTACACAGCAGTTAGCACAATTTCGCTTCACTCCAATCAGACCATAACTTACCTGGTACGTCGCACTTGAATTCAAGCTACACACCCCAACTGTGCCGTCCCAACGTAAGGTCCCGTTTCCATCCTGCACGACGAAGGTGTCTTTGATATATCCATACGCCCGTTTAGCTACACCGACATACATTTCCTCATCCAAAAACCCCATTCTCACACCTTTCATCAAAGCGTAAACAAACATGCTACTCGCACTGCTCTCCACATAATTGCCTTCGCGCCCGGGCTGATCAACAACTTGGTACCAGACGCCTGTTTTCGCATCTACTGCTTGTACCACCGCATGCATCACGGCTGAGAAGTATCTCTTCAGTTGCACCCTCGCTTTGATAGCACTCTGTGGTAAAAGCTCTAGTGTATCGATCAACGCCATGCAGTACCATCCCAGACTGCGTCCCCACACGATCGAACTAGCGCCCGTGGTCTGAACAGCCCACGGTGCGCGTAACGATGCGTCGTAGCCGTGCACGAGTAGGTTGGAGGGCTGTAAAGTGTGCCGGTATGTGAGGGTGAGTTGGCGGATCACAAAATCGATTGCTGGCGTGTTCGTAATGTTGGAGGAAGTGGCGTAAAGTGTTATGAACGGTGTGAGGCTGTACATGCCGTCCAAGTAGGTGTAGTTTGGGTATACGTAGTACCATAGACTTCCATCGTTGTTTCGAGGTTGTAGGTGTACTGACGTAAGTAGTGCTTCGTACGCGGCTTTGTATGTTGCGTTTCTGGTCTCTTGGAACGCGTGAAATAAGCCGTTGCCACTTGATAGCCTGTCTAATGGGAATGTCGTGTCTAGAGTCGCGTTGCTGATTGTTGTTATGACCGAATCCACACTTGCGCGAGTGTATAGATTAATCTCAGGCTGGTCGGGATACTGTTCGGCTAATTGACGAAATGTCTTCTGCACAAACCCAGCCTGAAGGAGGCTGGAGCGGTCGGACATCGAAGCGAGAATGCCTTGATGACGGGACATTATGGAGTTGGCCATCTGAAGCGATAATGGGAGCGTAGAGCCGTGGTTGGAGCTAGCACCGTGGGGGTAGGCATGAGCGCCCGCGAGCAGCGCAAGCGCGGTTGTGAAGCGTATAAGCATTCTATGAGAACGTTCTGGGTTCGTTATAGCAGTACCAAGAACACCTGGTAAAAGATCGCACATTGCCAAAATCGAGCTTGTCGATCAGCTAAATAAGCTTTGTCGCGGAGGTCTTCCGGAATACTGGGGTAAGCACAGATGCAGTTCAAGCATGTCGCGTTGAATACTGCAGTTCTGTTCGAATCACCAGATGTTCAGGCCTCGAAACTGCCATACGATTTTTTTGCTGCTTGCGGAAACATGTGTCGTGCTTTTGCGTACATACAGGGTGCGTAAAGGGCTTGCTGACACACGAGTGCGGGGGTGCTGGTATCCACTTAGGTACCCAGGCGTGTTCTATCAGCCGCATACGTATGCTATCTACCTAGGTAGACAGTAAGCCACGTGGCGTTTGCTGTAATGTAGATGTAGTTGGCAAAGATCTTCTGTAGAAAGTTGAACGATAGTGTAGCCCTCACTGATACATCGTAGAAGAAATGATTGGGCCTCAGAAATGCAACGCTCATGCGATTTGCGTTGTGACTGAAACTAGCCGTTGATGCGGATCGTACTTTGAATGCCATCACGCCATGTTGACCGGTCTCCCTGAATCGAATACTTCGATGCTGCACTGCCAGCATCATATCTCAGTCTATTCAACACCTTCGCAACTCCTCCTCCACATCCCCCACAGCTCCCTCCCTCCACTCCCTCAGCCTCATCTTCGCATCGATCTTCTGTCGCTAGCCTTTCCCCCCTTTTCTCTGCTCTCTTTCTTCTCCAGCTCTTCCTCCGTCCTCCCATCTAAGCGAACCAGAACTTCTTTCGTCTTCTTCTTTTCCTCCTCATCGTGCGTACAGTCCTGATGATTTCCATTGAAGTGTTTCCAGTGTTTAGCGTACGTTGCCTGGTTTTGCTTCACAGCATTGACATATGCATTGCGCTCTGCAATGTACTTCTGCGGAATGGTCTCGCCACGCTTTGCTTTCTTTTTGGCGTAGCGCTTCAGGCGCTCGAGTTCGAGAAGGCTGAGGGCAGTAGCATCTTCGGTGGAATGTGACCACTGGAGGGGATGATGGCGACGCAGTGCATGGCCAGCGGTTACGAAGTTGTCGGTTGGAATGGAGTCTGCTACTTTTTGGTAAGCGGCTGGTGCTTCGGCGCGCAAGTGCGTGTAGAACTGGGCGATGAGCTGCGCCGTTGGGATTTTGAGGGCCTGAGTCCTGTAGCATGCCTTGTCGGGACCGTGGAGATGGTACGCGGTGCAGTAATCGGCTTGGTCGTTGGGGTATAGGGAGGACTTGTACGTGTCGTTGTCCTTGCGCTGTGCGATTAGGGCTGTGACGCGCGAGTTGAGACCGTCCGGAGTAGTGTCCTGATCGATCATAACGTCAACCAGCAAGCGCAGAAACGGCTGATCATCCTCATGTTCCAACTGATTGACATGCTTAACGATCTCTTCAGGAAATTCAAGCACGGTTTCCGTGTTGACGTGTGCTTCGTATATCTCGCAAACTTTATCGACGACCATGTCCATGACCATGTCGCAGCGCATTGTAATTGCGAATTCGTAAAGTTTCCGGCAGGAGTGCAAATCCCAGTTGAAGTCGCGCACATTGACCACATCTTCGGACATAACGCCGAGCATGTCTTTGCTGTTCGCACCATACTCTGGCACTGGGAAGATGTAATCGTGAGTCGGCAGGCCGTTTCCAGGACATGGTGCGATAGAGCTGATAAACGCGCGCACAATGTTGGGGTTGATGGTTGCCATGTCGATTTCGGCGCCTGGATGTTCTTTGAAGATCTTGCAGTGCTTGAGTAGTGCGGCTTGGCTGACCGTGAATGTCACCTCGCCTTCGCTGAAGCTGGCTAGCTCTGGACCGAAGGTATTGAGTGCGGCCCGCACGCGGTCGCGCATGCAATCGGCGTATGTGTAGTAGTGTGCCTCGTCTTCGTCGCGCTGTAGCTGCTCGGCGTGGCGTAGGAAGACCTCATCTTCGGTCTTTTCAGGCTCAGAGTTTGAGTCGTCCATCTGCTGAATGTCGTCTTCTCCCTCAGATTCATCCTCTTCAATCTCGTGCGTTGGAGCAGCACGTTCAAAAGGATCATGCATCGGCAAACTCGAGGAAACAAGCTCGCTATTCGCCTTCACCTTTCTTCCCTTCGGCGTCGCCGTAACTCCAGATATCGTAAAGCCATCGCCCTCGCAGTGGTGCAAGAATGGGAAGTTTTCAGGTCCCAGACCAGATTGCGCCAGCTGAATGCGACTGTTTTTCCCCCTCGTAGCCCACGGTAAAACGACATTCTCCTCTTCAAACCATTCTGGCGCGTGGTTGAGGAAGAGTTTGCTCATGTTCGCCTCACCGCTACCGATGCAGCCTTCATGCTGGACGTATGTGACGCCGCATTGCGCATTTGTCCAGCCCAAGAAGAGACGCTCATGAATGATTTGGTGGTGTGTTAATTTAACGGATGAGCTATTCGTCTGAAGCGGCGTTCGGGTGAGGAAGAGGTTGTCCGTCCCGACTTCTTGGCGATAGGCTGCTAGGGCCTGCGCGTCCGATGCGGGCGGCGCATATGAATTATTGGCAAGGTCAGTGGCGCGAGTATTCGCCAGCTTGATCTTCTTCGCTGCTGGTTGAGGCGGCCACTGGTTTCTTGACGCGTCGCCCGCAAGGTACTCGTCTTGTCCGCGCTTTGCGCTCGCTGCTTGTGAGTCCATCATGGCGGCTACGTGCGTCAGAGACGTGTCGCTTTTGAAGCGTAGAAATGTACTGAAGTACACCAGCTGTATGCGTGAGTTGCGGGAAGTGTGCGCAAAATGTATGCGAATGAAATCAAGTGCGTGCGAAAAGCTGTAGATATAACGAAAAAGGTGACGGCACAAGAGATAAAAGGGCGCAACAGCGATTGATAAGCTGGACGTGAAGAACACGTTTGCTCCCTAGCCTCCTCACGTGCACGCTTTTCACTCACACACTAGGCACCCTTGAAAATGCGACACAATGGCATTACGTTACTCCTCTCTTTCACCTACAATTTTGCGCTCACTTTCCCAGATATTTTGTTCAACGCATCGTCAATGACCCGCATAGCCAAGCACAGTTTCTCTTCCTCGAGCTTAGGCGCAACGACCTGGACGCAAAGAGGCGTGTTGAGATAGACTGAGCGATCAATGTTCGTCCCTATAGCTATTAGCCCAGATGCCTGGTAGTTAGTAGAATGGCATGACTTACACAGCTCCCTATTTGCCTTATCCCAGCTGCCTAGCACCTCACCCTCCATCTCCCCTTTCAAGTCCGACTCCGAGAAGGTTCGTACAGGCACGATACCAGCCGGATAATCTAATAAGACGAAGGTGCTTGTGTAGCTTACGCCGTTGTACCGATCGACCGGCGGTACAGGATGCGGCGCAACAGGACATATGAACGCATCAATCTCGCCCTTGGCATCTTTCCAAATTTCCAGAAACTTGGTCCGCAGTGCTTCGCGCTTTCCATGCAAGTCCCGGACTTTCAGGAGGTCCATGGCTGGCTTACGCTTCAAGCGCGTCTGAAGCCATGGCGACAACGGCTCATCGAAAGATTCGAGCAGATCGAAGATGTTGTTTCCGCCTTCTACGCCGAAGAGTGCGTTGGCGAGGGATTGGCATTGCGAGAAGAGGGGTGAGATGTCCATCTCCACGACTTCGACGCCGCTGTTTTGCAGTGAAAGTTTCACATCGTCGAGAACATTAGCGACTGGTGGGTGCGGTTCAATGACGCCGTCTCGCCTCACGATTCCAATTCTCATCTTTTTTTTGCGAGATGGATTCCATGGTAACGGAATGACATCTGGATCTACCCTCCACGGCTGCTGTTCAGCCACTGCTTGGAAGAACAGCTCCATGTCGCGCACTGAATGCGCCAAAGGGCCTGCACTAGCTGGAATACCCACCTTTGTCGTACCAGGCAGCATACCTCCTTCCTGTCCGGCATACGGTACGCGTTCCCAGCTCGGCTTGATACCATACGTTCCATTGCACATAGCTGGGATCCTAATACTGCCGCCTACATCCGTGCCAACGCCCAGGATACTACCGCGCATACCCAGCAACGCGCCCTCGCCGCCCGAAGATCCACCGGGCGTGACACGTGTGTTGAGAGGATTGATGGTGCGGCCGAAGATGTTGTTGTGCGAGTCTAGCGCCATGAGGGTTTGCGGGACGTTGGTTTTGCAGTAGAGGACTGCGCCGGAGGACAGGAGTGTGTCGACGAGGGTGGAGTTGGAGGTGGCGGGCTTGAAACATAGAGCGGCGAGGCCGATGGAGGCGTCGTAGCCGTTTACCTTGAAGGTGTCTTTGAGGGAGATGGGAACGCCGTGGAGGGGTCCTAGAGGTGGTTTTTCAGCATCTAGGTGGCCGTCGAGATGCTCTGCACGCGCTAATGCGTCCGAGAAGAAGATCTCGGTTAAGCAGTTGGTCAGTTGGTGGGCTATGGCTGCTCGCTGGCGTGATATCAGTAGATGGTGTTGATGGCTGATGGCATTCTACCCACTTTGCAGAATGCTCGCGTGACATCAATGCATCTTAGTTTCCTGGATCGAATTGCTTCCGCGAGTGCAGTCGCATCATAGTCTTGTGTAATGCTGAGCTCTTCCTGGCTTAATATGCCGCATTCTCGGGGGATTTGCATGTAGTTGGTGACGTCTGGTGAGGGCTTGCTGGGCAGGCGCCAGTCATTTGGTATCCTCGCATACTGCTCGTCTTTCTTCTGCCATGAGATTTGCTGCCACCTTGGTGGAGCTTGTGGCGGGCTTGGTTTGCTTGACTCAGCTTTCGCCATGTTGTTGTTGGTTCGTGATAGAGGCGTCGTGAAGTTGTTGGTTTGACATGGGCTGAAGTGTGCCGAGGTACGCCAACAGTGAGGCGCTTTGAGGGGTAGAACTGCCGGTTGGAGTCCATGTAGCCTCACCACAAAGCTCGACAGTGGGCCTTTTTGCACCAGCTTGATCATTTTGTTGTTGAGGCTCGCGTTAGTCTACCTTTAGCTGCTCTCCGATTGCCTTGGAACGTGTTGCCGATGAAGCAATTTGCCAAGATGAGGCGCAACGCTTGTGTGCCGCTCCTCAGGTCCATCGTACATTTCGTCCCTGATGAGACGACACTTTCAGTTCTTATGTAAGAGATGGCACGCTTGAGAGAGACGTCAGCGTAGGACTGGACGCCGTAAGCATGCGTCACATGCTCTCGCGTGTGTCTGAAAACCGTCGGGATAATCGCGTGGTGTTTAACGCCGCGGATCCCGCGAAGGTGGCCCTGTGGACCCTGGCGCCGCCTAGCCTCACTCAATCCAGGAAGGCGCATCCCGTCCCTGTATTTTCCCCAGAGGAAACCCACCGCAGCCTCCTGTGCCTGCTGCGCCTGCCATTGAGTCTTCCACCTCCCATTCTACCTCTTCCTACCACTCCCACCTCTTCCCACCCCCCACCCCCATT
>Ga0265780_10005386_pt1 | contig 16251 bp, 16 predicted proteins | sample P1T30metagenome_FD_192432 | JGI IMG/M metagenome (GOLD analysis project Ga0265780, IMG submission 192432) | Plant litter microbial communities from East Loma Ridge, Irvine, California - P1 T30 | ecosystem: Environmental > Terrestrial > Plant litter > Unclassified | place: USA: California... | reverse complement strand
GGATGAACCCGCCCCTTCTGTGCTTCCGCCGGTCTTCATTCCCCCGAGGGCCGGCGGAAGCATTGTTCCGACTGCTCCCACATCGCCAGCAATGACCAGGTTTTTTGCATGGTGTATGGTGCATGGCTGAGGTGATCACTGCGAAGCAGATGGCAGGTGCCGATCACTAACGAAACCGGCCTTGCCGATTGAGTACGCTTCGGTCATTCTTGCTGTCGTTGTCGGGATAATGACCGCGGTCCGTCGGCTCGCGACGTCGAATGGGGTGGCAAGACTAGGGATGGGTATAACGGTCTTTACCCCTGCGCCCATGCCGCCTGGCGAGGACCGTCGAAGCGAAGCAGCCAGCCAGTCCGGACTACTCGATCGTGTCGCTGATCCAGCCCTGACCCGGATCGCGAAAGATGCTCGACGGGTCCTGTGCTCGGCCTGGTGCGGGGTAACCGTCATGGTTGGCGAGATGCAGCACGTCATTGCCTCATCTGGCGGTATGATCGGCATGTATCGCCGTTCGACGTCGTTGAGCAGCTATGTGATCAACGCGCCGAATGAGCCCTTCGTCATCCTGGATGCGTCAATCGATGAACGCTTCGCTGGCAACCCCTTCATATCTGACGGCCTCATTCGGTTTTATGCCGGTACGGCTATCCGAGACGGCGCTGGCGTTGCGATTGGCGTGCTATGCGTCACTGATAAGATCGCACATGCTGAATTCACCCATGACGACGCCTCGCTGCTTCGCGAGTTTGCCGATGGCGTATCTGCGACGCTTTGAAGGCCGATCATCGACTTGCTCCTGATACCTCAACTGCGAGAGGCGTCAAAATCCCGGCCTGGGCTGAAAACTGATTCAGATCAGCCTCTTCCTATGCCTTATGCCGGAGCCAACGGCAGCATGGCTCGTTCGCGTCTGCGCGGCTTTGGCCGGCTATCCTTTGATTTCGGAGAATGCAGCATGGCCGTGTTCAACAAGGACATGATCGACCTCGCAACCAAGAACAAGAACTTCCAGAAGGAGGTCTATTACGATGAAAATTGCCAGGTCGTCCTGATGAGCATCGAACCGGGTGACGATATCGGCGAGGAAACCCATGATGCGGATCAGACGACGTTCATTGTTGCCGGTGAGGGGCAGGCCGTCGTCGATGGCAGCCGGACCAAGATCGTCGCCAACCGCATGGTCATCATCCCAAAGGGCGCCAAGCACAACATCATCAACAAGGGTGATGAGCCGCTAAAGCTTTTCACCGTCTATTCCCCACCTGCGGAAGAGCAGGGGGTCAGTCACAAGACCAAGGCCGAGGCGGAAGCGGCCGAAGAACAATAAGACGCAGGCACACCGTCACTCCGTCATCAAACTCACCAAGAGGACAATCATCATGGCCAAGACACTTTCGCGCTTCACGATCGAGCCCAAGGGCGAGGATTATCTGCTGCTGATCGAGGACGAGGACGGCGAAACGATGGAGATATCCGCCACGCTGGAGCAGCTCGATCTGCTCGGCGAAGCCATCGACGAACTGCTCGAGAAGGATGATGCCGACGAGGAGTGACGTCGAGCGCGATGATCTTTAATCATCGAACCCAAGCGTATTACCGGGATGGCGTCTGCGGCGCGCCATCCCGGCAATACGTTGAAAGCATAAATTCTAAAGAGTAATCGGGTGGGTTTTACCGTACCGGGTCTTGATTTCAGGCCGCACGCCAGATGCCTGCATCCGGAGTGGTGGCCACCGGGCCACCTACTGCCGCCGAAGTAGCGGCTGGCAAGCGATGCCAGCGGGAATGGTCGGCGCCGCTGACTGGCCTACCAAACAAGTATCCTTGGCCAGCTCTGCAACCTAGAGCCATCAGCCGCAGACGTTGATCATCATCCTCAATTCCCTCGGCGACCACTTCTAGATCAAGACTGCGGGCAAGGGATACGACGGCAGAAACAATTGCAGCGCCGTGCGGTGCGCGGCCAAGGTCCTGCACGAATGATCTATCGATTTTGAGCCGTGTGACGGGTACTTGGCCAAGGGTCGAAAGCGAGGCAAAACCCGTACCGAAATCGTCGAACGCAATGTGAACGCCACTGTCGCGCAAGGCGTTCAATGACAACAACACCTGATCATCGGATCGCAACGCGATGGTCTCGGTGATTTCGATCTCGAGATCGCCGGGCATCAAGCCATGAGTTCTCAGTGAGGTACTGATCGTCTTTTCTAATATGCCTGAGACGAACTGCGCGGCGAACAGGTTCAAACCCATTCGCGGCACGATCAGTCCCTCATGACGCCAGGCGGCCAATTGGCGGCATGCCTCGTCGATGATCCATGTACCAACTTCGTGAGCAACCAGATGGGTTTCAAGCGTCGTCAGGAATGTCGCAGGCGTGAGCAGACCGTGTTCTGGATGGTCCCAGCGGAGGAGGGCCTCGACGCCAATGAGCATCCCATCAGCCAGTCGTACTTGGGGCTGATAGAAGAGCTGCCATTCGCCCCGTTCGGTCGCTTCACGCAGCTCATCCTCAAAAGCCAAGCGAGCAGCAAGTTGGCCAGCGATCGGCGCATCGAACAGCCGGACGCGCCGTCCGCCGTCCTTTTTAGCGGCGAGCAGCGCCAGATCGGCCCGGAGCAATAATTCGTCAGGGTCCTTAGCATGAAGGGGGGCTAAACCAATGCCGATGCTGATCCCGATCTGAAGATTGTGGCCAGCCAATTGAAACGGCTCAGCAAAGGCTTCCATCAGAGTAGATGCGGTCTGCCGAGCAGCGACCAGATCCTCACGGCAGGTAAGGAGAAGTGCAAATTCGTCTCCGCCAACGCGCGCAACCGTACCACTCTGCTCCAACAAAGCAGTGAAGCGAATAGCGATCGCCTGAAGCAAGCTGTCACCAACGGCATGGCCGAAGGTGTCGTTGACCGCCTTGAAGCCATCGAGGTCAATTGCCAGAACTGTCGCTGCGCCATGTACGTCAAGGCAGTCTTCCAGCTTTTCGCGAAAGCCAGTGCGGTTCAACAGGCCGGTGAGCGCATCGTGATGAGCGAGGTGCTCCAGACGCCGTTCCCGCTGTCGGCGATCGGTGATGTCATGTATCTGCGCGCCAAATTCAATCCCAGCCGGGCTAACCCAGCTGGCCGTTCTCATCTCAATCGGAAACTCGGTACCATCTTTTCGGACAGCAATTATCTCTACCGACTTGCCCGACAGTTTGGAGGCGCCGCCCGCCGCAACTCTCCTGAACCCGGCAGCATGTTGAGCACGAAACCGTTCTGGAATGATAAGGTTGACCGGTTGGCCTATAACCTCTGACGGCGCATGCCCGAACAGCACCTCGGCGGCGGGATTCCAGAAGGTGATGCAACCATCTGCATCGGCCGTAATCAGGGCTAGCCCAATGACGTTTGCAAAGCCGCCAATCGCGCGATTAAGCAGACCGGCTCGCCCATTTTCCATTATGGCAATGACTAGAGATGCGAGCTCGCTGAGCAACTCACGTTCGGCATGATTAAAATCGAGGCGTGGCTCTGTATCGATGATGCAAAGCGCACCGAGGTGGTGTCCCTCGGAATTGATCAATGGCGCGCCAGCGTAGAAGCGTACGCCCGGCTCTCCGGTTACCATCGGATGGCACCGAAAGCGCAGATCGATGGAAGCATCGAGCACGACCAGTGGTTCGCTCATGGTCAATGTGTGCGCGCAAAATGAGAGAGACCTTGCGGTGGAGCAGAGGTCGGTCCCGTGATGCGATTTCAGCCATTGCTCATTCTCGCCGACGAGAGAAACTAGACAGATTGGCACGTTGAAGAGCTTGGAGCCGAGCACAGTGATGCGATCATAGGCCGGTTCGGGCCGTGTACTGAATAGGCCGTAAGATTGCAGAGCCGCCAAGCGGTTTACCTCTGCCGAAGCGTGTTTCACAGCCATTCCAATTTTTGAGAGGTATTAGTACTCGTGTAAACGTGTAGGAATGAATAAATAATAGCGCTTTGTCGGCCTGATACTTGCTCGGCACCAATCAATTTGCCGTGACGTGGAATGGCAACGAGCCGTGTGACGTCGAAGGCCCGACGTTTGGTTGATTACAGAGATCGTTAGCATCCGGTCCGCAGCCGTCTGGTCGAGGGATTTAGAAACTTGTCCAATCAGCTATAGGCGCGTTTGGTGAGATCGACGCTGGTAGCGGCTTCACCAGTGATGTGTATCCTGGCACAGAAGTCGTCTTCGGTGCCGGCGCGGAAGGGCGGAACGACCTAGGCCCTGAGCCGACGTTGAACATGGCGGCCTGCTCGGCGAGTGCCGTCACTTCGCTTGATAGGTTACGTGCTGCGGCCGAGGTCTCCTCGACCATTGCTGCGTTCTGTTGGGTGGATTGGTCCATCATGCCCACCGCCGCGCTGATCTGCGTGATGGCGGTTGACTGAGCTTGGTTATCGTTGGCCATCTGACCCAGCAGGCCATGCACTTCGGCAACATCACCCGAAATGTCTGTCAGTGCGCTGTCCACCTTCTGCACCATCTCCACTGCGGAGGCGATGTCGACTTGGGTGGTAGTGAGCTGATCCCGGGCGCGGGCAGCCTCTTCCTCAGAGCGCATCGCCAGCGCGGATACAAGATCGGCGACCACTGCAAAACCACGGCCCGCATCTCCAGCGCGGCCTGCTTCGACGGCTGCATTCATAGCAAGAACGCGCGTCTGGAACGCGATCTTGTCGAGCCCCTCGATGACGCTGTCGATGCCCTTTGCACCGTCGGCGACCCGCGCCATGGCATGCACCGCTTCGTCAGCGATAGCACGGCCGCCTCGTACCGTGGCAATCGCATCATCCGCGCGGATTACTGTACGACCGGCCGCTTCCGCAGTTGCCTTCAGACGTCCGTCCATCTGCGTCACCGCAGCCGAGGTTTCCTCCAGGCTGGATGCATTGGCCTCTGTGCGTCGCGCCAGATCCTCGGATGCCTGTGCAATTTCATTCGAACCTGTCCGAATTGCCGCTGCGCTTCCTGCCACCGATCCAATAAGGCCACGAAGGCTCACAAGCGCCTCGTTAAAGTTTGTTTTCAGTTCGGCATAACCTTCGGGGTATTCAGCACTGATTTGGGCGGTTAGATCACCCTTGCTGAGCGACGAGAGGCCATCACGCAGCGTCGAAGTGACAGTCTGCTGCGCCTCAACCATCTTCCGATCCGCCTCTGCTCGGTCTACCGTGGCCTGTCGGAACTGCTCAACCGCAGTCGCGACCTCGCCAAGTTCGTCTGCTCGGTTGCGGTGAGGAACATCCGCGTTGCCCCCGTTTGCCAGGAAGGATGTGGCTTTTGATAGCTCCGCCATAGGTATGGCCACTGTCTTTGCGATGAGCCTCCAGATGGTTGCAAGCGCGATCAGGCCCAGCAAGGATACAATCAGGGTCGCCCAAAATGCCTTTGCGGCAAAAGCATCCCCTGCATCGTTGTTAGTTTTTGCACGCTTCTGGTGCAACTGGATCAGGGCCTCGGCGTCCTTCAAAGCCGCACCAGACGCTTCCTTGCCTTCCCGTTTGGAATAAGGGAGCGCGACGGGCATGCCCTGGCTGAGGGTAAGCTCGAAGACCCGCTGGTTGACGCTTTCCAGTTTCGCAACGTCGGCTTCGACCTTTTTCAGCTCAGTCGTGAATTCACCTGCCAACGGAGTATAATCCGCGATAGCTTTCTTTATCGCGTCCTTGTTGGCGGCATAGCGATCGACATATTTCAAGCGATCGGCCTCGGACGCAGGGGTCAATTGCGAGATGACGATGATGCGATGTTCACGCAGGTTGGACATCAACCGGCCCAGCGTCTCCGTACCGGCAATCCCACGCTCAACATGGCGGGTGGCAATGGCGCGCAGTTCCGACATGACATAGATGCCGGTTCCGGCGATGCCCGTCAGCAGCAGGCCGATGGCGACAAACGCGACCATCATCTTCTTGGATAAGCGCCAATTATTGAGCGTATCTAGCATTTTATTCCGCGCCTCTGACTGACCTAAAACGACAGCTTTGCAGACTCATTATAGAACGAGGCGGGCCTTGATGGGCGCAGCCATCAATCTACGGTGCTGGCCGCGAAAGAGATGTGGTCGTTGGCTTGCGTCGCGGGCGTCCTGTTTCTGGATAGGAGATTACCCGCATTGACAGTGATCGAGGCCTTCACCCCGCAAAGCTCGGGCGATCGGCGTTGACCAGGGCATGCAGGTAGGGGTCGGCGGTCTTGTCATAGCGGGTGGCGAAGCCTTGCCAGCTTTTGAACTTACTGGAACAGGCGCTTGATGTTATTACGCGGGTGATACTCCACCCGGTCGTGAAGTGCGTGGTTAAGGCGGTTGCTCATGGCAAGGATGCCCTCCTTGATCCCGACGTCGGCCCTGCCAGGCGGATGGCATCGGCATCGTAGCCTCTTGCAAAAGGCTCAGAACGAGTTTGTCGACCACCAAGGCATCTCCGGTCCGCGATCATGCGGATCGGGGGCCAAAGCCTTGGACATCGTACGCCTGATCGAGCGTCAGAGTGAAGGCAAGTGAGCGACCCTGGGCACCTCAACAGGCGTAGTGGCCTTTTGCAAGCTCGGAAGGGCCTTGGTGGTGAACCCGCCACGCGACCAGCCGAGCGCCTCTGCCTGATGATCCCCGTTATTTGACTGAGAATGATGTGCCCGTACGATCGTGTTGTCAAGCAATCGGGGCTGGCATGCCGCTCCACCACGCCGGCCAGCGCTTCCAGCATGGCGTCGGACAAAGACAGGTGGCGGACGCTGCGAGACGCTGCCGCCTTTCTGAAAAGACGGTAGTCAGGAATGGGCAAATGCCGAGCACCATATCGTTAACCATTGCCCCCTAGGCTCAAGTAATGGTTAAGACCCGCCTTGCGCAGATCATGCGATCGATATCTGCGCCGATGGCGACCGGATCTGCCTATTATGTGACAGCGATGATTTCGTTATACCTCACTCAGGGGGTAGACGGCATTGCCACGCTCTGGCCTGCCAGCGGCATCCTGTTCGCGGCCCTGTTAAGTACATCACCGAAGCGTGCACGGTGGCACGTGGCAGCTGCCGCTGTCGGCAGCTTCCTCGCTAACGTCGGCTCAGGTAACCCAGGCTGGATCGCGATCGGTTTCACGGCAGCAAACATGGCGGAGTCCGTGCTGGCGGCATGGCTGTTGCACAAACGTGCGCCCTGCCGGGTCTCATTTACCGACGCCGACGGTCTTCGCTGCTTCTGTATGGCTGCTACCTTGGGCACGTTGAGCAGTGCCACACTTGCAACGGTCGTGACGCCCGCTCCCTCAACCGTCTTTTGGTTCTCATGGTTTGCGACCGATTTGCTTGGTATCCTGATTGTGACGCCATTGCTTCTAATCGTTGGTGGGGCCGTTCGGCGTAGGCGGACCCAGCTTGCGCTCGATGCGATGCCAGAGGTAGCAATCGTCTTCGCCACGGTCACGCTCACTGCGGGACTGACCTTCTGGCAGTCCAGTTATCCACTACTCTTCCTGCCGATGCTCGCCGTTCTCATTGCAGCCTTTCGCCTCGGCCCTTTAGGCGCAGCCGGCGGTGTTCTGATCATCGCTGCAGTTAGTTCGGTTGCCATCAGCATTGGCTCGGGACCGTCAGCGCTGGTCGATGCCGGAACAATCGTACGAAGCCTGTTTCTACAATTTTATCTGCTCGCGCTGTTCGCGGCGGCACTGCCAGTCGCCGCTTTACTTGCTGCCCGCAAACGCCTTGCCGACCAGCTTGCCGGGAAGATGCGTCTGATGGAATTGGCCGAGAGTGCTGCCCATGTCGGTCACTGGCGGCTCGACACGTCAACAGGCACCATTACCTGGTCGCGTGAAGTGTTTCGCATTCATGGTATCGCTGGCGACGTACCACCCCCGCTTGACGCTGCGATCAAGGCCTATCACGTCGATGATCGAGCACGAGTCTCGGAGCAAATTGAGAAAGCGATCCGAGATAATCATGGCTTCGCCTTCTCCGCCCGCATCGTACGACCCGATGGGGACGTCCGCCACGTCTTTTCACGGGGGGAAGTCGACGGGTGCGCGGACGACAGTAATTATGGTCTGTTCGGCATCATTCAGGACATCACGGCCCAAGTTGCGCATGAGGCGGCCTTGGACGCAGCGCGTGTGCGCGCCGAAAATGAGGCGACGCAGGCCAGGGTCATGGCCGAAACCGATCAATTGACCGGGATCGCTAATCGTCGTCGAACGTCGTTCGCACTTGAACGTGCCGTCGATGCATCGCGAGCGAGCGGCAAGCCAGCTTCCATCGCTATGTTTGATATTGACCATTTCAAGCGCATCAATGACACCTTCGGACATCAGATGGGCGATAAGGTACTGAAGCGCGTCGCAGGCGATGCGGGCAGCGAGCTACGTAGCGCCGACACACTTGGACGATTTGGCGGTGAGGAATTTGTAATCGTCCTGCCGGATGCAACGGCGGATGTCGCGATGATGGTGGCGGAGCGGGTGCGCGTGGCAATTGAAGCCGGCGGTGACAATCCACGGGTGACGATTAGCATTGGCGTAGCAGAGTTAGAGATCGACGATACATATGAAATGTTATTAATGCGTGCTGATCAAGCGCTCTACGTCGCAAAACGCGGGGGCCGTAACACCATTCGATTGGCTGCATGAGACTTTTTTAATACTGTCGGAATGGCGTTTGCGGGGCGCCATCCTAGCAAAATGCTTGAAGTAAAACTCCCAAGAAGCAATAGTGTGACTTTTTTACCCTACCCGTTCGTGATCTCAGGCCGCTTGTCGGGCGGCCGGGTCCGGAGTGGCGGCCACCAAGCTACCTACTCTCGCCGAGGCAGTGGCAGCTATCGCCAGCAGATCGGCATTCGACAGTTCCCGGTGATCGATCCACCATTTGGCGTCGGTCGCAGCGAGGCAGGCTTGCCAGCCAGCAGCCGCCTCATGATCGGCAGTCATGGTCGCCAGCCGGCTGGCACGGATCGTTGTGGCCCAGGCCACCTGCCGGTCGCTGCCGGCGAGCACGGGTAGATCAAGATGGGCGACCGCCGCCCCGTCACGCGTCGCCGCCTCGGCTTGCGCTGCCTTTTTGCTGGCAATGAAACAGGCCCGGCAGCTGGTGGTCTGTAGCCAACGTGCCTTGCGTTCCTGCTGGCTGGCATAGCCGGCCAGATAATGGGCCTGCTCGTGACCGCAGGCATGCATGATCAGCTGTTCCATGCCCTGACGATGCCGCACACCCGCTCAGGCGCAAACGCTATGAGTCAGGGTGAATCATTCCTGCGGTGAATGGCGCTCGTTGAAGAGGTGCCGGGAGCTGACCGTCCAAGCGGGTGTGATACCATCGGCAGCGACCAAGCCGATGGCGATCAGCATGCCGACCAACGCCGTGCCATTCCAAAGGTGGGTGCTTGTTGGGGGATCAACCATGCTAATGGGGTGCCGTGGGGGAGTAGCCAATGCCACAGGGGTTACAGCCGACGGGCGACACAGATGATGCGGTCATATCGATCGCCGGTGTGGTCAAATGGTTCGACGTTCCCCGGGGCTTTGGCTTTGTCGTGGCAGACGATCCGGCGCTAGATGATGTCCTTATCCATTTCAGCGTGCTGAAAGCCCATGGCCGGCGTAGTTTGCCCACCGGCGCCCGGATAGAGGCTTTGGCTGTTCAAGGCGGCCGCGGCCTGCAGGTCCGCCGGATCATGACGATCGACCTGCCCCAGACGGTGGTTGAGGCGTTACCCCCTCCACGGGAAGACCGGGCCGATCCGCTAAGGATGATCGACAGTGCCGGGCCATTCGAGCCAGCCAGCGTGAAATGGTTTAACCGGGTGAGCGGATATGGCTTTCTGGTCCGCGACCGCGATGGCGCCAACGTGTTCGTCCATATGGAAACCCTACGGCGCGGTGGGCTTGTGGCGGTCGAGCCCGGACAACCGGTTCTGGCCCGCATCGTCGATGGCGAGAAGGGCGCGCTTGCCGTCGCCGTTGAGCCGGTGGTGTGAAGACACTTCATGATGCTCAGTATCAATCAACGTAAACCAACTGCAGAACCTTCCCATTTTTGGACAGTTTCGGCTTTCACTCGTCGCTTCACAGGAGGGTCGAGGCGGATAATCAACGTAATTGCTTGTAAAACTGCATAAATCACTGGCGGTATGATGCATTCGCAAATGCGATAGGTGTTGAATATATCGTGGTCCCTTTTCGAGATGGTTAATAGGGTTGACCGTTATTGCTGTGAATAATAGACGGCCTTCACAATATCCACGGCCTTCGATGCAGTATCTAAGGCTTAACCTATTGCAAGCCTTCGGCATTGATTGCTGGCGTGTCGGCCAATGTTAAATCTGTTGGCGTATTAAAAGGGAAGAAGATGATCAATAAGATTGCTGGCCTGGTTGCGCCTGTTGCTGCCATAGTGGCAATGCCTGCCTCGGCGGCTAGCTTGAACCTGATCGCCAATGGCGGGTTCGAAACGACAACGCTCGCCTCTTCCCGGCAATTCCAAGGTAACGAGGTCAGCGGCTGGTCCAACGAAGCGAAGCCCGGCCAATATACCGGCATGGGCTATAATTTCCTCATCAGGCCCGGCACTGCGGATACCACGGGCTTCACCTCACTTGGAGGAAATCTCGACTATCTATATGGACCGGGTGGCAAGCAGCAGAACGGTGGCAATGCACAATGGAACGGCAACAACTTTTCCGCTAATGGCCTCACCGTCACCAGTCCGTCGGGCGGCAACTACCTGCTGGCAGACGGCGACACCGGCTTCCACGGCACGATTTCGCAAACGGTCAATGGCCTGACGATTGGTCAACTCTATGCCCTGACGTTCGAATGGGCCGGTGCAAGCTGGGGAACGACACCAGGTAACACCACGGAGCGTTTCGATGTTACCTTCGGTGGTCTGACCAAGTCGACCGAAACCGTCACGCTTACTCCCAAGGGCTTTTCCGGGTGGCGGACGGCATCAATGAATTTTATTGCTGGTAGCACGTCGCAAACGCTTGGCTTCCTAGCTCAGGGCACGCCGAACGGCCTGCCGCCCAGCCTGCTACTCGACAACGTCTCACTGACTGCGGTGGTGCCCGAGCCCGCCACCTGGGCGATGATGCTGGTTGGCTTTGCGATGGTCGGGGCCAGCGCTCGTTATCGTCGCCGTAACATCAAAGTCGTTATCGCCTGAACAACGAAAAGGTGGCTTGGGCGCCAGCTTGGTAATCGCCACCCCCTTTCGTTGCAGAAAGGGGGCGGCAATTGCGCTTGGGATACACCGCGATGACGCTTTCGACATTCCTGATCGATACGGTACGGTTGACGATCTGGTTGATGATCCTCGCACTGGCATTTGCACCGATTGAACGACTATTCGCGCCCAAAAACCAGACCAAGCGCAAAGGACTGCTGGCTGATATTGGCTACTTCTATCTCAACGGGCTCACCCCGGCGCTGATCATGGCGACGCCGCTGGCCTTGTTGTCGGCAATGATGCGGGCAATAACTCCGGACGCCTATACCAACGCGATTGCGGCTGCCCCGCTCTGGCTGACGATCCCAACTGGTTTGCTCGTCGCCGAGCTAGGGTCATATTTCATACATCGCTGGTGCCATCACTCGCGTTATCTCTGGCAGTTCCACGCCGTCCACCATACGCCCGATCATATCGACTGGCTGGTCAACACCCGTGCTCATCCGATCGACATCGTTATCACCCGCTTAGGCGGGCTCGCCCCGCTTTACGTCCTGGGTCTCGATAAGACCGGTGGACAAGCAGGGATGGTGCCCGTCATCATTACGCTGATCGGTACTTTCTGGTCTTTCTTGGTCCATGCAAACGTCCAATGGCGGTTCGGGTGGCTTGAACAGGTGATTGCAAGTCCGGCTTTTCACCACTGGCATCATACCAACGACGAACATCGTGATCGCAACTTCGCCGCGACCTTTCCGCTGATCGATCGTTTGTTCGGCACCCTTCACTTGCCCGACCATTATCCTCCCGTCTACGGTATTGACGAGCCGGTGAAGCCAACCATCCACGATCAACTCGTCCGTCCATTCATGCCTGCCGGTCGCCTTGGAGCCAGGCACGACGAAATCGATCAATCTAGTTGAGATTCATGTTGATCGGCGATGAAGCAGGCGCTGGCTATACCGGAATTGGCTCGTAAATTAACAGCAATGTGGCCATTATCTCAAGCGGTAGCATAAACCTTCAGGACAATGACCATATCGGTCGAGCCCCATGCTATCTCTGACGTTCGTAGATCAAATATTTGCCACTTAACGGATCAGCGATGGGGTCTGCGTCGCTTGCCGAAACAGCGTCTGCATAGCGGCATGGATCGTCGTTGCATCCGCTGCTTCAAAGAACCAGCCAGGCGTCGCGCATTTCTCAAGGCTGGGTCGGATTTGTGTGGCGATCGGCTGAACGAGCTTGATGTATTCGTCACGCAGCGCCGTGCTGGACGGATTGGTCGGATCTGCCTTCGTCGGCAGATAGGTGGTGTAGACAATCCCCACCGTCACGCCTTTGGTTTTATAGGCATCACAGGTTTTCGGATCGATCGGTGCCGTGCAGTGACCGTAGGTACACCATGATCCTTCGGTATCGGTCACCCCGTCGGTCACCATGAAGAAGAACTTACGCGCTTTGGCCTGCGTCGTCCCGTCGTCATAGGTCGCGCTGGTGGCGTTGAGGTACGGCAGGACGAATGAGGTAGCGGTCGGAAGATCTGTATCCCCGAAGCCTATGGCGCCATCGTTAGCACCCAGCGTCAACCCGGTGACCTTGGCGCGGACATCACTCAGCCTCGTTGTCAGCTTCATGTATTCGTCGACGCCGGTAGCCCGGCGGCCGCCGTTCTTGCCGATTCTATATAAGGCGAATTGATAGTTCTGATTGCTTCCCTGATTGCTCGATGCGGTATCGATCATGTCGATCGTGGCGTCCCGTAACACGTCTACCCGCATCCGCGCATTGACGTCCGGACGGCGCGCGATCTCCTCCATCGAATAGGGCTCGTTAGGGTCCCGTGAATGGCAACCGAACTGGCAACCTCGTCTGTTATACTTGAGCGTTGCATTCCACAGCTTTAAAGCGTCGGCATCGGTGGCGGCAAGACCCATTGACTGCGACGTATCGAGCGCAAGGTGGATGTCGATAAAGGGTGCAAGCGTGGTCTTGGCCGATGCCATTCCGCTGATACCGAGGAATGCCTTGCCCAAGATGCCGGCGAAGTTGTTGGCTGACCGGGCGGTATAGGTGACTGTCGCCGTGCGGCTGAGCGGCAGGAATGATGGTAGGCCAACTGGCAGGCCTATTGCCGGACAGACGATCTTGACTGGCAATCCAAACGGTAACGTATCCGTGATGGTGATCGTCAGCCCCGATGGCTGTTTGGTATCGATCGTCAGTCCCCGGACGTCTGCCACCTGACTTTCGAAAGTCGCCCTCGCGACCTGACAGGCATCGTCCATTCCTTCCTTCATCATCGGGCTGGTGACGGCAGAGAGTGCGGCCGCATCCGTGACAGTGTTCACGCGCGTCTGCAGTCGCATCGCACCGGCGTAATCGATGCCCATACCAGTAGCAAAAATGAAGGGAATGATCGAAAATGCGAATATCATCAGCATGTTGCCCCGCCGGTCGTGCGCGATGGCGCGCAATGTCCGGGTCACCTGCGAGATCAGCACGTCGAGCACTCCACGGCCGCGGATTTGCGGGGGACCATGTATAATGACTGAGTGAAAGTGAGGGGCCAGGCGAACTGACCGCCGGTTGGGCTGTACCTGTATGTCACCTCGCTGAAGACATAATAACTGTTGGCGACCTTCATGGCGTTCGGCAGCGCGTCAAAGTTTCCTTTGGCCCGCTCAGCCATATTTTCGCCTTCGCTCCAGACGACACCAACATTTCTTGCCGGGTCGACTTTGATCAGGCTGACACGTAATTGTGCCTTCTCCACGTCGTATGGCTTTAGAATTTGAGTCGATGCATCGAGTATGATCCCAACCTGGGTAGCGTCGATCGTTTCATATTGGGAGACAAGATCGGCAATCGCGCGGGTCACGATGGTCACCCGGCGCTGGCAGGCAGATGCCTGTGTCAGTTGATATCCACCAAGAAACAGGGTCAGCATGACCGGTAACAGTATCGCGAACTCAACCAATGCCGTGCCGCGGCGATTGCATCGCAAGAGGCCGCGCGGTGCCATCATTTCCCGTAAGCCTCAGACTTGAAGACCATGGTGCCGGTAAGCAGCCGTCGACCCGAACCGGCATTGGAGAAATCCAAGTTGAGTGGTCCAACCTGGACATTCCAGAGGTACATGACCCGCACGATCATGACAGCTCCCGAAGTCCCAGCTTCAAATTGCCAGTTATTGTTTACGTCACCTGATGTATTATAGGTGATGATCGGGTCTCCTGCATCGATTTCGCCAAAATCGCTTGCGCTTCGCACATCGATGAACAATTTGCTGCAGTCCAAGACAGGAGGAATTTGGCTGCAGGCATAACTACGGAATTGGCTGGATGTCATTCCTGCCTGGTTCGCTTGGCCCGTGACAATATAACGAGCGCCCCCCTCTGCCGCTGTTTGAAGTACCTGCTGGATGAAGAAGATCATCACTGTCTGGGCGCACGCGAGCATCAAGGCGAAGAACGCCGCGGAGCAGATCGCAAACTCGATCATGACCGCGCCACGGGTGTCATGCAGCAAACGATGCCCGTGCGATTCGAAAGAGGGCGATCGAGAGAGCATGGCTACAGTTTAAGGATCAACCGTAAATATGGCGTTTATGGTAGTGATCCTGCCTATACGCGCGTGGAAGCACGGGTACTGGATTTGCCCAGCCAAGGCAATGTTAGGTGTTTAGTCTCGGCATCTGGTGGATCGAATTGACAATTAACCGGTTTGGCTCTGCCGTCCAGATTTTGGCGATGTGTTCGTAGGGTGCGAGGCCGCTGAACGTCTTGGACCGGCGAGGGAAATTGTAGGCTGCCATGAAGTCCGCGAGGTGTGTCCGCAGTTGGTCGTGACTCTCGTAGTGTAAGCGTTTGACGGTCGCCTCCTTGATGGTCCTGGTCATCCGCTCGATCAGCCCGTTGGTTTACGGACGGTTCGGTTCTTCGACTTCGCTCAGCAACCGTATTGCGGGTCAAGCAGGATCGGCATGCCATGGCGCCAAGGAGTTGGCGACAATGTCGAGCTTTCGCATGTCAGCGACGATGGCGACCTTAGGTGATTTGCCTGAGCTGCCCCGATCTATGCATGGTACATGTGAAAAACCCGGTCGTTTTGTTCGGCTATGCGAAACTAAGGTCCACAGGTTTTCCGTGAGCGACCGAAAAAGATCGGGAAGGCATGCTATGCGTCGATCAGGTTATACCGTGATCGAACAGCGCCGTTGGAACGGTAGCAGCGTATAATCAAGGTGGTTTGCAGCGATATTGGACACATGCCGAAGGTGGTCCAGACGCTGATCGAACAGATGAGGTCCAAATGGCGCTATTTGGCTACGCCCGCGTATCGACCGTCGAACAGGACCTCGGTATTCAGGAGGTGGCATTGCGGGCGGCCGGCTGTCAGACGATCCGCTCGGAGAAGAAGTCGGATACTGAGCGCCACGCCCGTACCGAATTGCAGATCCTGCTCGATTTCCTGCGCGCCGGCGACACGCTTGTCGTCACTCGTATCGACCGGCTCGCCCGGTCGATGAAGGACTTGCAGGATATCGTCCACGAGCTGAAGGGCAGGGGGGTGGCGCTGAAAGCCACCGAGCAACCGATCGATACCAGTACCGCGGCAGGCAAGGCATTCCTTGATATGTTGGGGGTGTTTGCCGAGTTCGAGACGAACCTGCGTCGCGAGCGGCAGATGGAAGGCATTCAAGCCGCCAAGGCGCGGGGGGTCTACAAGGGCGGCAAGGTGCGGATCGATCCGGAGGTGGTGCGGAGGTTGGCAGCGGAAGGCGTAAAGCCCACGCACATCGCGCGGCAGCTCGGCATCTCGCGGGGCACCGTGTATCGGTGCTTGCCGATGCCCCAAGAAGGAGGGCGGGGCACGAACCTGGCAACAGCAACAGCTGACGGGTTGGTATGCCTTTGAGGGTACCTCGTGCGGCACGAGGCCATGTCCCTGCTGGTACAGCAATCGTTCGGGTCGAACGCATGTCGCGGGCGTTCACCAAATACCATCTCGATGATGGTCGGGTGCTGCACCGCTTCCGGCTCGAGGAACCCCATACGGATCCGC
>Ga0265780_10005385_pt1 | contig 16256 bp, 13 predicted proteins | sample P1T30metagenome_FD_192432 | JGI IMG/M metagenome (GOLD analysis project Ga0265780, IMG submission 192432) | Plant litter microbial communities from East Loma Ridge, Irvine, California - P1 T30 | ecosystem: Environmental > Terrestrial > Plant litter > Unclassified | place: USA: California... | reverse complement strand
GCGACGGCACCTCGTCGTCGTGGCCGCCGTCACCGACCCGACCGTCGACGAGGCCGCGCTCGGCCGCGGCGACAGCACGACGGTCTACCGCGCCGCCGCCGCCGAGCGGGCACGCCTCGACCGCGCCCGGGTGGCCGCCGCCGTCCGGCAGCTCGGGGCCGACGTCGTCACGGGGAGCCCCGCCGACCTGCCGCCCGCCCTCGCCGACCACTACCTCGCGCTCAAGGCCGCCGGGCGGCTCTGACCGGCTGGTCGTGCGCGGGGCGCGGGGGCCTGCTCAGCCCGCGACGAGCCTCCTGGCGCCCGCCTCGAACTCGTCGAGGTCGCCGCTGTGGCCGGCCCGGGCCGCCCGACCGCCGAGCACCCACTGGTAGGCGAGGAACGCCGCGAGGGCGACCGTGCCGATGCCGATCTTGACCGGCCACGGCCACGGCTGGCGCGTGACGAAGCCCTCGATGACGCCCGAGACCAGCAGCGCGAGCACGAGGCCCACGGCGACCGTGACGAGCGCGCGGCCGTCCTCCGCGAGGGCCTGGCCCCGCGTCCGCGCCCCCGGGGCGATCCACGACCACGAGATGAGCAGCCCCGCCGCGGCGGCGACGAACACGCTGTAGAGCTCCAGCTGCCCGTGCGGGGCGATGTACAGGAAGAACTGGTCGAGACGGCCCTCGGAGGCGAGCAGCCCGCCCGACATGCCCACCCCGACGGCGTTCTGCACCACGACGTAGGGCACCCAGACGCCCGTGATCCCGAACGCGACGCACTGGGCCGCGATGAACGCGTTGTTGGTCCAGACCTGGCCGGTGAAGGTCGTCGACGAGCTCTCGTCGTAGTACCGGACGAAGTCCTCGCTCGCGTACTGCCGCCGGGACTCCTCCGTGCCGAGCGCCGCCAGGACCTCGGGCGACTGCGCCACCCAGGCGCCGACGACCGTGCCGACGACGGCCGTGACGAGCGCCACCGCGAGGGTCGACCAGCGGAGGCGCCACAGTGCCGCCGGCAGGTGCACCACGAAGAAGACGGGCACCTGGGACGCGAGCGACCGCCCCGTGCCGGTGAAGCGCAGGCGCGCCCGGCTCAGGGTGAGCGAGAGCCGGTCGCCGATGGCCGAGGGGCCCGTCGTCGTGCGCAGCACCGAGAGGTCGGTCGCCCCCGCCTGGTAGCGCTCCACGAGCTCGTCGGCCTCGGGACCGGTCAGCCGTCGTCGGCGGCGCGCGAGCTCGTCGAGACGGGCCCAGTCGGCGGCGCGGGCGGCTTCGTACGCGTCGAGGTCCACGCGAGCGAGCCTAGCCGGGCGGGCCTCCTGCCGCTGCTGCGTCGCAGGACCGCGCAGGAGGCCCGTCCGGGGCCCGGCAGGAGGCCCGGCGTGCGAGGATCGGGGCATGCCGCGACGTACCGGGAGCCGCCCCGCGCCGACCCTGCGACCGGGCGAGGCGGACGACCTCCTGGGCCCCGACGACGAGCTCGTCACGGGCGAGGCCGTCGCGCTGGAGCTGCGCCCGACGAGCTTCGTGCTCCGCGTCGCCGGTGCCCTCCTCGACTACCTGGCCTACGCGCTGCTCTTCGTCGGACTCGTCCTGCTCGTCGTGCAGCTCGTCGAGGAGGGCGCCGTGGACGAGCCCCTCGCCGCCGGCGGCGTCATCGTCGCCCTCGTCACGAGCTTCGTCGTCGTGCCCGCCGTCGTCGAGACGGTGAGCGGTGGGCGCTCGCTCGGCCGCCTCGCGGTGGGCGCGCGCATCGTGCGGCGCGACGGCGGCGCCGCGGGCTTCCGGCAGGCGCTCGTGCGGTCCCTCGTCGGCCTCCTCGAGGTCGTCTTCACGACCGGCGGCCTCGCGGTCGTCGTCGCCCTGCTCGACACGTCGTCGCGCCGCCTCGGCGACCTGCTGGCCGGCACGTACAGCCGGAACGAGCGCGTGCCCGCGCGCCCCCGCCGCCTGGCCACCGTCCCGCCCGACCTCGAGGCCTGGGCCGCCCTCGCCGACGTCGGCCCGCTGCCCGACCGCCTGGCCCGACGCGTCGCCGCCTACGTGCAGCAGGCCCCGGCGCTCGACCCGGCCAGTCGGCACCGCCTCGCCGTCGCGCTGGCGACCGAGGTCGCCGTCGTGGTCTCCCCCGTGCCGGACGCCCCGGCCGAGGCGTTCCTCGAGGCCGTCGCGGCACTCCGGCGCGACCGCGAGGGCGTCGCGCTGGCGCGGGAGCAGGCCCTCGTCGACCGGCTCGCCCCGGCGCTCACGGCCGTGCCCCGGGGCTTCCCCCGACGGTGACCCGGCGCTCCGCGTGCCGTCGGGTCAGCCCTCGCCGCGGATCAGCGCGAGCACCTCGTCGCGCACCCGCTCCATCTCGACCGCCGTCTGCGCCTCGGCGTTGAGCCGCAGGAGGGGCTCGGTGTTCGACGGCCGGACGTTGAACCACCAGAACCCGCTGTCGGCGCTGCTGCCCGTGACCGTGAGCCCGTCGAGCTCGTCGAAGTCGCCCCGGGCCGCGAACGCCTCGACGATGCGCGCGTAGGCCGAGGGCACGTCGTCGACGACGGAGTTGATCTCGCCGCTGGCCGCGTAGGGCGTCGCGCGACCGGTCAGCACCGAGAGGGGCTCGGCCTGCGCGCCGAACTCGGCGAGCACGTGCATCGCCGCCAGCATGCCGTTGTCGGCGCCCCAGAAGTCCGCGAAGTAGTAGTGGGCGGAGTGCTCGCCACCGAAGACGGCACCCGTCGCGCGCATCTCGTCCTTGATGAGCGAGTGGCCGACGCGGGTGCGGACGGCGACTCCGCCGGCCGCGGTGATCGCCTCGGGGACGGCCCGCGACGTGATGAGGTTGTGCAGGACGGTGACCTCGGCGGCGGGGTCCGCGGCCCGTGCCCGGGCGATCTCGCGCACGGCGACGATCGCCGCCACGGCGGAGGGCGTGACGGCCTCGCCCCGCTCGTCGACGACGAAGCAGCGGTCGGCGTCGCCGTCGAAGGCGAGCCCGAGGTCGGCCCCGTGCTCGACGACCGCGCGCTGCAGGTCGACGAGGTTGGCCGGCTCGAGCGGGTTGGCCTCGTGGTTGGGGAACGTGCCGTCGAGCTCGAAGTAGAGGGGCACGATCTCGAGCGGCAGCGCGCCCAGGCCCGCGGCCTCGCCGAGCACGGCGGGCACCGTGAGGCCGCCCATGCCGTTGCCCGCGTCGACGACCACCTTCAGCGGGCGGATCCCGCTGAGGTCGACGAGCGACCGGAGGTGCGCGGCGTAGCCCGGCAGGGCGTCGTGCCGGCGCGCGCTCCCGGGCTCGGGCACCGGCGCGACGCGGCCCTCGGCCAGGTAGGCGGCCGCGCGGTCGCGGATGTCGGCGAGCCCCGTGCCGAGGCTGATGCCCTGGGCCCCCGCACGGCTGAGCTTGATGCCGTTGTAGGTGGCCGGGTTGTGGCTCGCCGTGAACATGGCCGCCGGCGCCTGCATCGAGCCGGAGGCGAAGTAGGTCTCGTCGGTCGAGCAGAGGCCGAGCGCGACCACGTCGGCCCCGCGGGCGACGGCACCGCGCGTGAAGGCCTCGGCGAACGCCGGGGACGAGTCGCGCATGTCGTGCCCGACGACGACCTCTCGGCCGGCCGCGCCGATCTCGTCGACGAACGCGGCACCGAAGGCCTCGACGACCTCGTCGGTGAGCTGACTGCCGACGAGGCCCCTGACGTCGTACGTCTTCACGAAGGCGGACAGGTCGACGGGACGCGAAGGGCTCATGGTCACCACGCTACCCGTCGGACGACCTCCCACCCGTGCGGCACCGAGAGGGACTCCGCGTGCCTCGCGCAGAGGTCGTAGCCGTGCGGTTCGACGACGGCGCTCAACGGACCCACGACCACCATCGAGTCGGCGTAGACGTAGGTCAACGTGGCCCGTGCCTCGGCGGGGCACGAGACCTTGCTGCACGGCCGCTCGATCATCGCGGGCAGTCTACCGAGCGCGGTTAGCATGGGGCCGTGCCCCCTCCTCGCAGCCCTCACGGCTCGGCCCGCGCCGGCCGCCGCGACCGGCACGGCAGGGGTCCGCGCTCGTCGGTGGCCGGCCCCCACCTCCCGTTCCTGCGGACGAGGTCCGGCGACTTCGACGACCTGGTCGCGGCGACCGTCGAGCACCTCCGCGAGACCTGGCCGGACGAGCTCACCGACGTCGTGGTCGAGGTGGCCCCCCTCCCCGACCTGCCCGAGGCCGACCACGTCCCGCGGTGGTCGACCGACCCCGTGGCACGGAAGGTCGTGCTCTACCGGCTGCCCATCGAGCGCCTGGGCGCCGCCCGCGAGCGGCGGGACGAGACCGACGACGAGTGGCGCCACCGCGCCTCGGTCGAGGGTCACGTCCTGCGGGCCTTCGCCGAGCTGCTCGGGCGCGACCCGTGGGACCTGTCCGACCGCTGGCGCGACGACTGACGCCGACGAGCGCGCCGACGCCGGCCCTCCGCCGCCCGCCCGTCAGGGGTGGACGACGACCGGGCTGGAGGCCGGCAGCGGCGCGACGACCGACCAGGCGGCGATGCGCCCGTCGCCCGACCAGCTGACCGCCGCCCGGAGCCCCTGGGGGTCGCGCAGCACGAAGGTGTCGGCCGCACCGATGCGCACGTCGACCGAGGCCCCGGGCGCGACCGCGACCTCGGTCTCGTCGTCGCCCCGCACGAGCGTCGTCGTGACGGCGTCCTCGCCCGGGTTGGCGAGCGTGAGCGCGACGCCCTCGCCCTCGCCGACGCTGACCTGCACGTCGCCGTCCAGGGCGGCGGCCGACGGCGCCCACGCCACGTCGACCTGCCCGTCGGGCGTCGCGGTCGACGTGCGGGCCCCGGCGACGATCGGGACGGACGAGCGCAGCGTCGCCGTGTAGCGCCCGTCGGGCAGGCCGTCGACGGGGAGGTCGGTGACGCGGCCGCCCTCGGCGCGCACGTCGAAGGTCGTGCCGTCGCCCGAGGGGTCGGCGAGCGTCACCGTGACGTCGGCGGCCTCGGCTCCCGGCACGAGGACGCGCAGCACGCTCGAGGCGTCGTCGGCCTCGTCGGCCTCCACGACGGACTCGAGCCGCTCCGCGTCACGGACGACGACGCCCGGCACGACGGTGGTGCGGGCCGGTCCCGCCGAGGCGCTCACCACGTCGGCACCCCCCGGCTGGAGGGTCCGCACGATGGACTCCTGCAGGTTCGCCACGATCGGGCCGCCGCGGCTCGTGACGTGCACGACCGGCGACGACAGACCCGTGGCGAAGCCGGCCAGGGGCACGACCTTCTGCGTGCGCGGGGCGACGACGATCCCGTCGATGCCGGGGCCCTGCACGTCGCCCTGCTCGGCGACGATGCCGAGGTCGACGGTGCTGTTGACGTCGGTGGGGTTCACGAGCGTCACGAGCGTCACGCGACCGGTGCGGGTCGAGCCGCCGACGAGCCAGGTCGAGCTGGTGGGCTCGGCGCACGGCGCGGCCGTGAACCCGTACAGGTCGGCCTCGTCGACGAGCTGCGACTGCGCCCCGGACAGCAGGGGCACCTGGTCGCCCTCCACGGGGGCGGTGAGGGCCGTCGGACGCGACGAGGCGCCGTCCGCTCCCGCGAGGACCTCCTCGTCGATCTCGCCGAGGCTCGACGACGACGTCACGCTCGCCTCGCCGAGGGCGCTGCTGGTCGTGGCCGCGCCACCGTCCTCGTCGGAGAGCCGGAGCACCGATCCCGGGCAGACGCGGACCTGGTCCACCGGCACGGGCTCGACGAGGCGCCCCGCGGGCGTGGCGTCCAGCGCCGGCAGGGGCAGCACGGTCGCGCCGGTGACGACGACCGCCGCCACGAGCACGCCCCCCACGGCGACCGCGGCTCGACGGGTGGCCCTCAACGTCCGGTCAGTCATCTCGCTCCTCGTCGAAGGTCGTGGCGGGCTGCTCCGCCTCGGGCACGCCAGCGCGCGACCGGCGACGGCGGGGCGTGGTGGGCAGGGCGAGCAGGAACGCCGAGCCGAGCACGAGCGCCCAGGTCACGGGCACGATGACGCCCAGCAGGCCGGCGGCGGGCCGCAGCTCCCGCTCGTCGACGGCGTCGACGTAGCGCCAGAGCAGCCCGTTGTCGGTCTCGCCCACGGGCTGGAAGAGCGCGTCGGCGTCGAGCGCCTCGCTGGCGCGCTGCTCGAGCACCTCGCCCTCGCCCTCGTCACGGACGTCGGTGAGCAGGACGAACCCGATGCCGAGACGGCGCAGGTCCGGTTCGGGGTCGAAGCCGCTGCGGCTCACGAGGTTGCCCGCCAGCTCGGTGAGGTCGCGGTTGGTGCTGCTGAGCCGCTGCGCCGTGGAGTCGAGCGTCGACTGGTCGTCCAGGGTCGTGCCCTGGCCGCGCTCGAGCGACACCGCGAGGGCACCGTCGGGCTGCGGCGTGACGACCAGCGTGCCCACGTCGGGCGAGGCCTCGGCCTCGGCCGTGACGTAGGCCGACAGGATGCGCCCGCTGCCCTCGCGGACGGCCGACGTGCCCCTCAGCGTCGCGGCGGCGACGGGTGCCACGACGGCGAGCGCGAGGACCGTCGCGAGCGTGGCGGCGGCGGGAGCCACCCGCGGGACGCGGTCGAGCGCCACCAGGGCCGCGCCGACGAGCCCGGCGAGGTAGAGGCTCAGGCCGCTGCCCGCCCAGATCGACGTCGACGTGCTGCCCGCGCCCGTCACCGACACGTGCGTCGCGGCGACGGCCGTGAGGTAGCCGAGCAGGGCGACGACGAGGGGCGGCACCGAGCGGCGGGCCGGGGCGGCCACGAGGGCCAGCAGGGCCAGCAGCCCGAGGGGGGCGAAGGCGACCCCGACCAGCACCGCGGCGAGGGACCCGTCGACGCCGAGGTCGGCGAGCAGGGCCGTCCAGCCGTGCAGGCCCGTCTCGGGGGTCGTGAGCAGCAGCTGCAGCGGGCTCGCCGGATCGTGCCGCACGGCCACGCCGGGGTCCGCCAGGACGGCCCACCAGGTCCCGCGCGAGATCTGCACGAGCAGGACGGGCAGGAACAGCACGAGCGTGGGCAGCGGCACGCCCAGCATGCGGTGGGTCCCGCGCGGTCGCGTCGCGATCGCGCCGAGCCAGCAGACCAGGAGGGCGGGGACCAGCGACGGCGCACCCGCCGCGGCCGCCGCGAAGAGCAGCGAGGCGGCGGCGCCCGCGGCCCACGACGTGGCGGAGCCGAGCAGGGCCAGGGCGAGGAACGGCAGCACCACGTGCGCGACGACGGCGCCGAGGTGGCCCTCCTGCAGGCCCGACAGGAGGGGCGACGAGAGCGCGTAGAGCAGGGCACCGACCGCGGGCAGCCAGGTCCGGCGCACGAGCCGTCGCAGCGCGAACCAGGCGCCGAGGGCGGAGAGGGGCAGGGCGACGAACCAGACGAGCACGATCGCGAAGGACGGCGACCAGGGCGTCAGCGTGCCCAGCAGGGCGACCACGAGCGCGAAGGGGTCCGACGGCCCCGCGAAGCCGGTCCCGATCTCGCGCCAGCCCCAGCCGACGGAGGACCACAGCTCGCCGAGGCTCGTGCTCAGGGGCAGGAGGCCGCCCCCGGTGAGCTGGGTCGCGCGGAGGAACGGGAAGAACGCCACGACGCCGACGACCGCGGCCACCAGCACGACCCAGAGGCCGCCCGAGCCGAGGAAGCTGGCGCGGGGGTCCGGGGCGTCCTCCACGTGGGCCACGAGGGCGTCCCGCTCGGTGACGCGGCGCTCCCGGATCTGCGAGAGGGAGGCCCGCAAGGGTTCGATCGCGCTCCAGCCCACCGTGCGCGTGCGCCGGAGGCTCCGGCGCGCCCGGAGGACGTGCGAGCGCCCGAAGGCGGCGCCGAAGGCCGTCGAGAACTCGCCGGGGACCGCCCCGGGGTTCTTGACCAGCAGGTGCCAGACGCTCCGGACGAGCGCCAGCGGCACGAGGCTCAGCCAGTGCAGCGGCAGCGCGGCGGCCGGCGCCCAGGCGAGGCGGCGGTGCAGCTGCGCCCGGCGGTGCACGGTCGTGCGACGGGCATGGCCCATCGGCTGCTCGGCACCGAAGTCCTCGACGGGCCCCGCGCTGAGGACGCGGGCGCCCGGCACGAGCACGACGCGGTGCCCGGCGAGCCGCGCGCGCACGCAGAGGTCGAGGGCGGCGTCGACGTGCGGCAGGCCGGGGTCGAAGCCGCCCAGGGCCGCCCAGGCGCTGCGGCGCACGAGCATGCCGCCGGCCGCGACCGCGAGGACGTCGTCACGGGCGTCGTGCTGGCCCTGGTCGAGCTCGCCGTCGACCAGGGGGAGGGACGCGCCGTAGCGCGTCACGGTCTCGCCGTAGCCCACGATCACGGCGGGGTCGTCGTGGTCGAGGAGCTTCGGGCCGGCCACGGCCACGCTCGGCGACACCTCGACGGTCGACATCATGGTGGCCAGGGCGTCGGGGCGGGGGGCGTTGTCGTCGCCGAGCAGCCAGAGCCACTCGTCGTCGGCCGCCTCGCTCGGCGGCAGCACGGCCACGGCGCGCGCGACGGCGGCACCGAAGGTGCGGGCCGAGGGCGCCGTCACCAGCTGGGCCGCACCGCTGAGCGTGAGGCGCCCGGCCGCCGAGCCCGGACCTCCCGTGTCGACGACGACGAGCGCCTCGGGCGGTCGCGTCTGGCGCGACAGCCCGTCCAGGGTGGTGTCGAGGTGGGTCGCCCCGCCGGGGGCGACGAGGATCGCGGTGACTCTCGGCTGCATGACCTGAGCAGCCTAGGTCGCGTCGCGGGGGTCGCTCGACCGCCGCGCCGAGGTGCTCAGGCTCGTTTGCGGAGCTTGCGGCGCTCCCGCTCGGAGAGCCCGCCCCAGATGCCGAAGCGCTCGTCGTTGCGCAGCGCGTACTCGAGGCACTGGGCGCGCACGTCGCAGGAGGCGCAGATCTTCTTCGCGTCGCGCGTGGACCCGCCCTTCTCGGGGAAGAAGGCCTCGGGGTCGGTCTGCGCGCACAGCGAGTCGACCTGCCAGGCCAAGGGGTCCTCGTCGTCGATCACGTCGACGGCACGGCGCACGCCCGGCACGCCGAGCGCGATCGGGTCGACGTGCCAGTCGTCGGGCACTCCGGATCGGTTCCCAGGAACAGCCACAGCACATCTCCCCTCGTCGCCAGGCGACCGCCCTGCACGGCCGCGACTGTGTAATTACATCGGTGTCACTCCGTGCGCGTCAAGTCGAGCGCGATAAACCCTGTTCCCCCTCAGGGTGCGGAGCCCGCCCCGGCGTGTCGGGGTACGATCCGGCCGACCCGCTCGGCGGACGGTCAGGAGCGCCCGGCGGCGGCCTGCCGCGCCGACCAGGCGCTCGTGACCATGTCGAGCAGGGAGTGGCGCATCGCCCAGTCGAGGTCGCGCGCGGCCAGCGCGCCGTCCGCGACGATCCGGTCGGGGTCGCCGGCCCGGCGGGGCGCCACCTCGGGCGTGAAGGCGATGCCCGTGCCCTCCGCGACCGCGTCCATGATCTGGCGGACGGAGGCACCGCCTCCTGACCCGAGGTTGTAGGCCGGCTCGACGGGCTCGCCCGCGTCGAGGCGCCGCGCCGCCGCGACGTGCGAGACCGCCAGGTCGGACACGTGCACGTAGTCGCGCACGCAGGTGCCGTCGGGGGTGTCGTAGTCGTCGCCGTTGATGCGCGGCGTGCGGCCCTCGAGCAGGGCGTCGAAGACCAACGGGAAGAGGTTGTGCGGGCTGGCGTCGTAGAGGTCGTCCGACCCCGAGCCGACCACGTTGAAGTACCGCAGGCTCGTGTGCCGGAGCCCGGACGCGACGCCCTGGTCGCGGAGCAGCCACTCGCCGATCAGCTTCGACTCGCCGTAGGGCGACTCCGGGGCCTTCGCGGTGCCCTCGGTCACGGTCGGGGTGCCGGGCGTGCCGTACACGGCCGCGCTCGACGAGAAGACCACGCGGTCGACGCCGCGGTCGGCCATGGCCTCGAGCAGGCGGGCGGTGCCCGTCACGTTCTGCTCGTACGTGTGCAGGGGACGCTGGACCGACACGCCCGCGTACTTGTAGCCGGCCACGTGCACGACGCCCGTGACGCCGTGCCGGTCGATCGCCTCGACGACCAGGTCGCGGTCGAGGATCGAGCCCCGCACGAACGGGACGCCCTCCGGGACGAACGACTCGACGCCGCTCGAGAGGTCGTCGAGCACGACGGCCTCGAGGCCGGCCCCCCGCAGCTCGCGGACGACATGGGACCCGATGTACCCGGCACCGCCGGTGACCAACCACGACATGGTCCGACCCTAGCGCCGCGGTGCGGGCCGGACCGACGGCGCGCTCCGGGAGCCGGTCAGGCGGGCGTGGCGACGAAGGCCGTGCCGCCGCCGCGCACCGTGAGCCGCACCTCGTCCGGAGTGACGTAGGCCGCCTCCCCGCGGCCGAGGCGCAGCGAGCCGTCCTGGCCCGTCACCTCGAGCTCGCCCTCGGTGACGAGCAGGATGCTCGGGCCGTCGATCTCGACGACCGCCCCGCGTCGCTGCGGCACGACCCGCAGCAGCGCGAAGCCCGTGCCCTCGGGAGCGAAGCGCTCGACGCCCCGCGCGACCGCCACCGGCTCGAGGCGCGGGACCGGCCCCGGCTCCGTGGTGAGCACGCGCAGCAGCTCGGGCACGTCCACGTGCTTCGAGGTGAGGCCGCCGCGGAGCACGTTGTCCGAGGGCGCCATCAGCTCGATGCCGACGCCGCCGAGGTAGGCGTGCGCGTTGCCCGCGGGCAGGAAGAGGGCCTCGCCGCGCGCCAGGGTGACGCGGTGCAGGAGGAGCGAGACGACGACGCCCGGGTCCCCCGGGTACCGCTCGGCGAGCTCGGTCACCGTGCGCACGCCGGGCGTGGGCTCGGTCACCGCGGCCGCGAGCTCGACGACCGACGCGACGACGGCGCGCGACTCGTCGCCGCCGTCGAAGAGCCAGGTGAGCGTCGCGGACAGGCTCTCCGCGACGCTGCCCCGGAGGGCGGCGAGCCGACCCGTGCCCGCGTCGACGAGGTCGAGGTCCGCGAGGATCTCGTCCACGGGCCGGACGCCGCTCAGCGCGTCGAACGAGTCGCTCAGCGCGACGATGATCTCGGGCTTCGCGGAGCGGTCCTTGTAGTTGCGGTGGGGGGCGTCGAGCGGGACCCCCGCGGCCTCCTCGCGGTCGAAGCCCTCGCGCGCCTGCTCGGGGGTGGGGTGCGCCTGGATCGACAGCGGGGCGTCGGCCGCGAGCACCTTGAGCAGGAACGGCAGCTCGTCGCGGCCCCGCCCGAGCGCGCGGGCCGGCTCGGCCGCGATCCAGTCGGCGAGGGTGTCCGCGCCGCCCACCTTCGCCGGCGCGACGACGACGCTCGGCGAGCCGGGGTGCGCTCCCAGCCACAGCTCGGCCTCCGGCCGGCCCGTCGGGGTCCGGCCCAGGAGGTCCGAGATCGCCGAACGGGAGCCCCAGGCGTAGTCGCGGGGCGTGTTGGTGATGGGCAGGAACATGGACGAGACCTCACGTGCGGGGCCGCTTGGGGCCGCTCTACAAAGGCGCCGGACGAGCACCGGGCGCCGTTGCACGAATCTACCAACGCCGTCGACGCGTCGCCGCGAGCTGCCTAGGCTCCCCAGCACCACCGACACGACCGCGACGGAGCAGGCATGTCCACCACGACGACCACGCAGGGCCCACCGACCCTGACCAGCGACTTCTACGGCTTCGAGGGACTCCTCGGCGAGCGCGAGCGGGCCCTGCTCGCGGACCTCCGCGAGTACCTGGACCGCGAGGTCCGGCCGATCGTGGGCGGCCACTGGCGCGACGCGACCTTCCCCCGCGAGATCGTCCGGGGGCTGGGCGACCTCGGCGTCTTCGGGATGCCCTGGGAGGAGACCCGCCCGTTCGAGAACTCGGCGGTCTTCCGCGGGTTCGTGGCGCTCGAGCTCGCGCGCGTGGACGCGAGCGTGGCCACCTTCGTGGGCGTGCAGAACGGCCTCGCCATGGGCTCGATCGGCGTCGGCGGCTCCCCCGAGCAGCGCGCCGAGTGGCTGCCCCGCCTGGCCAGCGGCGAGCTCGTGGGGGCGTTCGGGCTCACCGAGCCGCTCTCCGGGTCGGACTCGGCGCAGGGGCTGCGCACCACCGCGCGGCGGGACGGCGACGAGTGGGTCCTCGACGGCGCGAAGCGCTGGATCGGCAACGCCACCTTCAGCGACGTCACCGTCATCTGGGCCAAGAGCACCGAGGACGGCCAGGTGAAGGGGTTCCTCGTGCGCACGGACTCCCCCGGCTACGTGGCGACGAAGATCGAGGACAAGCAGAGCCTCCGCATCGTGCAGAACGCGGACATCACGCTCACGGGGGTGCGCGTGCACGAGCGCGACCGGCTGCAGCGCGCCGACTCGTTCCGCGACACCGCCGCGGTCCTCCGCCTCACCCGCGCCGAGGTCGCCTGGGCGGCCGTGGGCAACTCGATCGGCGCCTACGAGGCCGCGCTCGCCTACGCCCAGGAGCGCGTGCAGTTCGGCAAGCCGATCGCCGCCCACCAGCTCGTGCAGGACCTCCTGGTCAAGTGCCTCGGCAACATCACCGCCTCGATCGCGATGATCGTGCGGGTGTCGCAGCTGCTCGACGAGGGCACGCAGCGCGACGAGCACGCCTCGCTCGCCAAGGCCTTCACCACCGCCCGCATGCGCGAGACCGTGGCCTGGGCCCGCGAGGTCATGGGCGGCAACGGCATCGTGCTCGAGAACGACGTGATCCGGCACTTCGCCGACGCCGAGGCCCTCTACAGCTACGAGGGCACGCGCGAGATGAACACGCTCATCGTCGGCCGGAGCATCACCGGGCACGCCGCCTTCGTGTGACGCCGCCGGCAGGGTCCGCGGGCGGGGCCCGCGGGCACGGACGCTAACCTGTGGGCATGATCCCGGACGACCACCGCCGCGGCACCGCGTTCGCGACGCTCGCCTTCCTGGTGCTCTTCGGCGGGGACGTCCTCCGCAACGCCACCGGGTTCGTGGGCTGGGGCGTCGTCTGCGGCGTCCTCGCCGTGGTCTCCGCCGTCGTCGCGTGGCGCCACCGCGCGGCACTGAGGCCGGTCAGCAGGAGGGGCGTGGCCCTGCTCGTCGTGCTCGTCGCCTCGATCGCGTGGTCCGCCTACCCCGGTGCGACGGCGCTCGGCCTCGTCCTCACCCTCGCGACGCTCGCCGGTGCGCTCGCCGTCGCGAGCCTCCTGCCCTGGCCGCTGATCGTCGTCGCGCTCGGCCGCGCCCTGCGCGCCCTCGTCGTGGCCTCCCTGCTCTTCGAGCTCGTCGTCGCGGTCGCCGTGCGGCGCCCGTTCTGCCCCGTGTACTACTCGTGCGGACCCGACGTGCCCGACGCCTTCTACTGGTCGCGCGACCTCCTCTTCGAGGGCGGGCGGATCCAGGGCCTGCAGGGCAACGCGAACCTCCTGGCCGTGGTCGCGCTGCTCGCGCTGATCGTGACCGCCTGCGAGGCCGCCTCGCGCAGCATCTCGCGCCCGGTGGCCGTCGTCGGGCTCGGCACCGCCGTGCTCGCCCTCGCCCTCACGCGGTCGGCGACGGTGGGCGTCGTCGGCGTGGCCGTCGCCGTCGTGCTGCTCGTCGCCCTGCTCGTGCGCCGTGCACCCGACGGGCGCCGGGGGCGGATCGTGCTCGTCGCCCTCGTCGCCGGCGCCGCCGCGGCCGTCGCGGCGCGCGCCGCCCGCGGACCGCTGCTCGCCCTCGCCGGCCGCAGCGACGACCTCACCGGCCGGCTGGACATCTGGTCGGCCGTGCTCGACCTCGGCCGGGAGCGACCCGTGCTCGGCTGGGGCTGGGTCAGCTACTGGGTGCCCTGGGTGGCGCCCTTCGACGGGCTCGCCGACCGCAACGGCGTCTCGTACCTGCAGGCGCACGACGCCTACCTCGACGTGTGGTTCCAGCTCGGCTGGCTCGGCCTGGCCCTCTTCGCCCTGCTGCTCGTCGGCCTCGTGCTGCGCGCCTGGTGGTGGGCCACCGACCGTCGCATGCTCGACGCGGAGCACGCGGACCGCTGGACGGCCCTCGACCTCCTGCCCCTGCTGCTCACCACCGCGCTGCTCGTGCACGGCCTGGGCGAGTCGCGGCTGATCATGGAGTGGGGAGCGGCGCTGCTCACCGTGCTCGTCGTCGTGACCCGGCGCGACCACCTCGGTTGGACCGAGCACGACCGGCCCGTCGCCGTCGCCGTCACCGACGGCCGCGCGGGGGCGCCGGCGTGACCGACGGCACCCGCCGCGACCCCGCCCGCCGGTACCTCTCGGCCTGGATCGGCTTCTCGGCCGGGGGCCACTTCAGCCAGGCGCTCGCCGTCGCCATCGTGCTCTACGCCTTCTCGACCCACACCGTGCGCGCCCTCATGGGCTGGCCCGGGTCGCTGGCCGTGCTCGCGTCGCTCGTGGTCCTCGCCGGGCTGTCGCTCTTCGGCGCCCGGCACCGCATCGAGTGGCACGGGATCCTCCCGGTGTCGCTCCTGGCGCTGTTCGGCCTCATGGCGCTCAGCGTGCTCTGGAGCCGGTACACCTGGATCTCGATCGGCGGCACGGCCTACGCCGTCGGGTTCGGCCTGCTCGGCCTCTACCTCGCCCTCGGCCGGGACCTGGTCCAGGTCGTGCGCGCCGCGGGCGACGCCCTGCGGATCCTCCTCGTCGCCTCGCTCGCCCTCGAGGTGCTCAGCGGGATCCTCGTCGACACGCCCTTCCCGTTCCTCGGCATCCGCGGGGACCTCGCCCTCGGCGGACCGATCCAGGGCATCGCGGGCACCCGCAACGCCCTCGGGTTCCTGGCGGCCCTCGCCCTCGTCACCTTCGCCGTCGAGTGGCTCACGCGGTCGGTGCCGCGTCCGGTCGCCACGGGCAGCCTCGTCCTCGCCGTCGTGACCCTCGGCTTCTCCCGCAGCCCGGTGGCCCTCGCCGCCACCCTCGTGCTCGTCGTCGCCGCGGTCGCCCTGGCCGCCCTGCGCCGCACGCCCGAACCGCGCCGGGACGTCCTCCAGGTGGTGCTCGCGGGCCTCGTCGTGGTCGGGGCCCTCCTCGCCTGGGCCGGCCGCCACCGCCTGTTCGCCGCCCTCGGGGCCACGGGCGACGTGACCACCCGCACCGACCTCTGGGCCAGGATGCGCGGACTGGTCTCCGTCCACGAGATCCAGGGCTGGGGCTGGGTCGGGCAGTGGCCCGTCGACGTCTTCCCGTTCGTCGTGCTCACCGGCCCGGAGGGCCGACCGCACGAGACCGGCCTCAACGCGTTCTGGGACATCGCCCTGCAGCTCGGGCTCGCGGGCGTGCTCGTGCTCGTCGTCGCCGGGGCGCTCGCCTTCGTGCGCTCCTGGACCACGGCCTCCGGTCACCCGATCGTCGCCTATGCCTGGCCCGCCCTCGTGCTGCTGCTCGTGGGCGTCGCATCGCTCGCCGAGAGCTTCGTGCTCTTCGAGGGCACGCTGATGCTCTTCGTCGCCTGCGCCACCATCGCCGCCCGCAAGCGGTCGTGGCGGTCGCGGCTCACGGCCTCGCAGGGCGGCTGACGGCGGTCCCGCGGGGCTGCCTCCCCGCCTCGCGGGTCAGGCCGGGTCGACCCAGCGGGGCCCGGGGCGGCGCCCGAGCAGCGTCGCGACCCGACGCCGGACGCCCCAGCGGGTGACGCGGGCCATGGCCTCGACCACGATGGCCCGGCTCATCTTCGAGACGCCGTGCTCGCGCTCGCGGAACTCGATGGGGACCTCCACGACCTGCCCGCCGCCGTCGAGCACGCGGAGCGTCATGTCCACCTGGAAGCAGTACCCCTTGGAGTCGATCGACGAGAGGTCCATCGCCTCGAGCGCGTCGCGACGGTAGGCGCGGAAGCCCGCGGTGACGTCCTTCAGCTCGAGCCCGAGGGCCAGCCGGGCGTAGAGGTTGCCGCCGCGGCTCAGCACCTGGCGCGACAGCGGCCAGTCGACGACGCTGCCGCCCGGCACCCAGCGCGAACCGATCGCCAGGGCAGGAGCCCCGGGCGCGTCGGCCGTGACGCGAGCGATCATCTCGGGCAGGATCTCCGGCGGGTGCGAGCCGTCCGCGTCCATCTCGACGAGGACGGCGTAGCCGCGCTCCAGGCCCCAGCGGAAGCCGGTGACGTAGGCGGAGCCGAGGCCGAGCTTGCCGGTGCGGTGCAGGACGTGGATCCGCGCGTCGGCCTCGGCGAGCGAGTCGGCCAGTGCGCCCGTGCCGTCCGGGCTGTCGTCGTCGACCACGAGCACGTGCACGTCGGGGACGGCGGCGAGGAGCCGGGTCACGATCTTCGGGAGGTTCTGGACCTCGT
>Ga0265780_10005382_pt1 | contig 16261 bp, 8 predicted proteins | sample P1T30metagenome_FD_192432 | JGI IMG/M metagenome (GOLD analysis project Ga0265780, IMG submission 192432) | Plant litter microbial communities from East Loma Ridge, Irvine, California - P1 T30 | ecosystem: Environmental > Terrestrial > Plant litter > Unclassified | place: USA: California... | reverse complement strand
TGCGCTCGAAGTTGGCAGACTTATGCGCTCCAATCTGATCGGAAAGGTAGTCTTGTACGGCAATGCGGAGATTCTTCAGGCTGATTGCCGTTTCGTGCTTTTCTGACAGGAAGATTCCATCATCATCACATTCATCGCACTCGTACTGTCCATTTTCAATCAGCCCATACATGAAGGCATCGATCCCGCGCAGCGAATCCACAATTTGTTCGCGAAGTCCGGAGGTGGCCGGTGGCTGGCGCAGCAGATCCCAGCCATTCTCTGGCTCGTAATGCAGCAGATCGTACAGCATGGCCTCAAGGCCCCCGGCTTCCATCTGGTTGCTCATTGCCGTGAAATATTCGAAGTCGCCTCGATGTTGATCACCGCAATCGAAAACGGCGAAACGGCGTTCGTCATGCGTAGCGGGCACAACCCAGCGCTCATTGGAGATCATCGCCACTCGCATATGGTTCTTGGCCATATAGGGGTCGATGCCCTTACGCTCGACCACCAGTAGCGGGCTGGTGATCAAATCCTTGAGCACGGATTCCTTCCCCTGATTGCCAGCCCAGAACGCTTCCTCCATCACGAGCATGATGGTGCTTTCGTAATGAGCATTGAAGTTGCCAAGCGCTCGGTTCCCATCGGCAACCTTGTAAAAATAGCGCGGCATGAGGCGTTGAATGAAGTCAAACACGATCGACTTGCCGGTGCCTTTCATGCCGCGGATCACCACGGCTACTGGAATCTTCTCGCCGGGAGACTGGAACATCTGGGCAAGCCAAGCCATCATCCAACGGTCCTGGTCATCGTTACCTTGGCAGATAGCGAGGCGCAGATGGTCGCGAAGGAGCGACCAATCTCCCTTAACCGGCTTTACGGCCCAGCCTTCGAAAAGGTTGTAGATACGCGGATCATCAACGCCAGGCGCGAACTTCACGGAGTCGTATTCGCGGCGATCAGGGCTGGATAACCACTCGTCGAACATTTTCAGCTTCTTGGTGCCGCCACCTTCGCCTTTAATCATCACGATACGGTTGGCTTCGAGCGTACGCGCATCACGGAGGCTGATATACATATACGGCGAGTTGGGACCGGGTCGCGACATCACGCGCAGGTGGCTACCAACGAAAACGATCGCGCAGTTTTTGTTTAGGTCGAACAGTTGCTTACGTTCCGCGGCACTTTTGCCAGCGAACAACTTCGTATCCTGCCACGGGTCTGGTGTGGGAATGGGCAGTGATGCCTTAAGGTAGTGATGGCGTGGACGACTAGAGGGCGCACTGGGGCGCCGCGCGGCGTCGTGTAGACGTGCGTTATCGTGAGTAAGCATGCGCTTCTTTCGGCAGGTGTGGGGGATTTGAACGGACTTGGGGGCCGTTCGCCGACCGCCGTCGAGGTTCGCATGAACGTCAGCGGCTTCGGATTGGGTCTCTAACCGAAAAATTCGAAGTTGTCAAGCATTGCTTGCGGGTGTACTGTCAGCTTTCCTGGAACCTGGAGATGGCAGTGATGGTGCAGATGGCTGACAAGCACGCCGAACTGGAGCAGTATGCTGATCGCTCGACCGTTGGTGGACGGATCGAGTATCTCCGGCGATCGCTTCAAATGTCTCAGGAGGACCTTGCGAACGCGCTCCCCAAGGACCGAACGGCAGGCAAAAGTCGGGCGACCATCGCGTTGTATGAAAGTGGCAAACCCGTCTCACTCCAGACAATCAGCGATCTTGCACCCATTTTGGGCGTGGATCCGAGCTATCTGGCGTTCGGCGCCGTTCCCGAGGGGGGTGTTGCCGTATCGCAGGGTCAGCGGATCCCGGTCAATCGCGACGAATGGGATGCCGAGGAAGTGCAGAACGCATTTCTGCCGCGTTTCATGACCTCTGAATTCGATGCGGCGACTAAAAGCTTGGAATTTGCACGACTCGCTATCGACGCACCCGCATTCGGTGTTCGGGCATCGGACTATCTGCTTTTAGACACATCATGTTCGACGATTGAACCTGATGGCCGCCTTTATGCAGTACGCACCTCGGCTGGCATCGTCCTTGTGCGGAGCGAGCCCATATACGATACTGCCGGAAAGTCAATCCACTTCATAGGGGGGCAGGGCGTGGACTATAGTCTGCCCTTTGACTCAGTAGAAGTCGTAGGCCGGCTCGTGGCAACCCTGCAACGCCACCCTTGAGCGACGTTTTTTAATTTTATTCATTGCAACTGCCCCGTATTGCCGCCGCCTTCCCCCTCCCCCGCTCGCTGAGCGATCGAGGGAGCTAGCTGCTCTGGGGCATTGATTTCTGTGTTTTACAGATTTTCTAGAGAACTAATAGGAAAGAGGCTGTGCTGCTGGTGAGGACGCCGAACTGGGCGATAAAGCCGTAAAACTAGTAAACGTCCGATCGCGCAGATAGCCCGCCGGTAATGGCTCGGCCGCGTTCACGTGCGGTAGGGAGCGCGGCGAAACCAGACGTTCTGATCCATCACTGCTAGTTGCTCACTGGGGCACCTACCGCCATCACTGCACGGAGACAGGGTATACCCCTTTGGGTCCCCGCGACCCTTCAAAAAAATCCGGCCAAGGCGCAATGTGTATCGCAGCGGACCGAGGCGAGCGCATTTCACTTGCAAAATGCTAGATTTTCTGTATAAGGCAGCTAGTACATCTAGCATAGGAAGTTTACATGTCTCTCTCTATCAGCACCGCTGACGGGGCAGTTGCCCCTGCCCTCTTCCCCCGCGACAGACTGCTGCGCCTCCCCGACGTAATGGAAATCGTCGCTCTTGGTCGCACGCAGATCTACGAAATGATCAAAGCAGGTGCGTTCCCCTCTCCATGCAGGCCAACTGAGAAGGCATCTCGCTGGAGCGAGAATGAAGTTCAAGCCTGGGTTGCTAATTGCACCGCGCGACGGCTCCACTGAAGCCTGTGAAAGGTTTTGAATAGAAAAGCCCGCATCATTCGCGACGCGAAGAACAAGTTTTTTCCAGCGTCCGTATAAACGATGGTGTCGTTTAGTTGGTACCTCCGCTGATCATAACAGACGACGAGATGACAATGCAATTCATCGCCATCCGTATCTGACGTATCATCGTTACTTTGTCGGCGAAAAAGAGGCAATATGTCTGAAGCTGAGGTTATCGGGGCGGTCGAGCAATGTACCACCTGCTGTTCCGCGGTGAACGCAATCTTCGTTCAAGAACACAAACCAGTACTTTTGACGAAGCCTTGTAATAGCGAGCAAGCTGCTCGACCTTGGATCGGGTCGCAAGCCGGTAAGCTTGGTTTTGAGCATTCCGACGTCGAGTATCGTAACGATATCTAGACCTATACCAAAACATCTCCGGGTGGAGCGAAAAATTCCGTTGGAAAACCTCCAATTAGGTAACACTTCAGGTCATTGGTGAACACGAAGTACCGCATAAATCCGGTTGCGAACGGATTTGTCCCCGCCCCCCGTTCGGCCAGAAGTATATACGCCTCGACCATCACTCGCCGCTTGCCACGCTCCGTCAGGCGATGGCTTTGGCCATATCCGACCTGGGCGACAAATGGCGCAGCGCAGCGTCGAGCACTCCGCGCAAGGCCTCGACCAGTGGCCGGCTTTTCTCCTGACGGGTTCGGCATCGCACAGCGGACGGTTGGCCGCGCACCTCGGCCTCGACAGCGTAAAGGGTGCCGATCCGCTCGAGGATGTCGGTGGTCAGCGGCGTAGGCGACCGTTCGTGCAGGTCGAAGACCTTGCCCCGGAAATGCGCCCAACACGCAACTTCGGTCACGCCGCTGCGGTAGAGCCCGTTATAGCCAGCCTTGGCATCGGCCTGGAAGAAACCGCGGAAGCCGGCGAGATGCGCTAGCGGGTGCGCGGCAGTGCGGTCGGGCGTGAAGCGATACCAGGTCGCGCGCGGCGCCGTGCTGCCGGATGCCCGGTCGTCGGCCGCGTATACACACAGACGCCCGGTCGCGGTCTTGCCCCGGCCGGGGTCGAGCACCCGCACCGGTGTGTCGTCGACGTAGATCTTGTCGGCCTTGAGGACCTCATCACGGATGCGGCTGACGATGGGGTCGAGGAGCGTCGCGGCCTGTCCGGTCCAACCCGCCAGCGTCGAGCGGTCGATGTTGATACCTTGCGCGGCCATCATGTGGCCTTGGCGGTAGAGCGGCAGATGATGATCGAATTTGGATACCACCACGTGCGCCAGCATGGCGAAGGTACTCGCACAGTACCTGCTGCACCAGCACCGCCAGCTCATCGAACCCCTTGCGCATGTCGGTCACGCCGCATGCCAGGAACACCCGCGTCGGCAACGGCACCGGGTTCACCGCAGCACCGACAACACCCGTGGCATTCTGGTGAAATGTGAGCACGCGCAAATAATCGCCCCAGAGAAAGCCAATTAAGAGTTGGACGCTCACGGGATGATCGGTGCGTCCCAGAAGCGACTGTTTGTCAATTATGAGTTTAGCGATCAGACCTTCGCGTAGCCGGGGAAGCGGCGGTTGACATACTCTGCCACCTGGCTCGCGCTCTCCACAGGGATTGAGGCATTACCCGAACGGACGAAGAGCCGTTCGCTCTTTACTCCGTTCTTGTCCGCCACCTCGACGAACAGCGGCCGTGAGCCGGCATGCACATCGACCCGGCACAATTCGATGCCCGTCTGGCTCACAGGGAACGAGACTGCCACCGTACCGATCCCGGTCGCAACACCCCAGCGGTTCTGGATCAGCTTGCGCAGGTGCCTCTCGAACACGTCGCGGTCGCCGGCCAGAGAAACATAGTCTGGTTCCAGTCCCAGCACTTCGCCACCGTCGTGCACGCCGATCAGCAGCGTTCCGCCCGCCGAATTGCTAAGCGCAGCGACCGATTTCACCGCCACCTGCTCCAGTACCGGGTTAACCCGCTTTTCGACCAAGTCCCAACGCAGACTGCCTTTGAACTCAAGCCGTTCATTCTCTTCTTCGGCGATCAGCGCCTCGATCGGGCGCTCGCCGGACGCATCTTCGGCAAGGAAAGTGTTGAGGACGCGCGCAATCCCTTCGCGCCGTAGCCGCAGAAAGTCGCGATAGCGCTCGGGCACCCAGAGCTGAGGGTCGGTCGGGATCGCCTGCTGCTCCAATAGCGGTCGGGCGGCTTCGCCCAGCATCTCTGGCACATATTCGGCCGGCGACTTGTCGCTGATCCGCCGATTGGTTTTGCCGCCAATGAAGGCGAGGTTAGCAATGTCCTCCGCGTCGCGCGACGACAACCCTGCCTTAGCGAGCAACGCCTTGGGAAAGAAATGATGGGCCTCCAACCGGTGCTGACTGCCCGCATGGGTCAGCGAGATGGCAAGGTTCGATGTCCAATCCTTGGCGCCGCCGGCGCGAAAGGCGAGGAACATCGTCTTGAACAGCGAGCTACGCGAATCCTTTCCCTCCAGCTCAGCGACGGTGACGTCGAGACGTCCGAATTGCAGCCGTAGCCGCTCGATCAGCGCCCCCGCCCCTTCGCCGCGGCCGATTGCCGCTAGATCTTGGTCGAGGATTGTCTCCGTCGAGCCTCGTGAGAAGCGGCCCTTGGTATTGGCAAGTAGCACCCACCGCCGCAGCTGCGCCGCCTCCGCCGCACCCAGCGCATAGCCGCGCGCGTGGCCATAGAAGGCGAGAACAATCATCAGGAAAGGAGACGACAACAGTCCGTCGCCGTCGATGCCGACGTTGCTCTTAAGAAAGTTGATCGCGAACCGCATTCCCTCCGTCGCCTTGGCCCAGCCGCTCTGCAACTCCTCGAGCTTCAGTTTGCCGACCGTCAGGAAGCGGGACTGACCGGTGGCGAAGGCAATCATCGCCTTCAGGTGGATGCCGAGGTCGAGGTCAAATCCCCGCCTACCACACTCGGTCTGAAATGCCTGGAACACGACGAGCGAATGGCGCCAACGGGCGGTGATCTGCGCGAGCGCTAGGTCCGAGCTGCGTAGCTTAGCCCCCAGCGAATTAACCCGTACGAAAATATCAGTAACATCTTCGTAGGTCAGCGAACGCTCGAGCACGTCCATGCGGTACTCGTATTTCCGAATGCCGCGCAGCCGCGCCAGCCGCTGCGAGTATCTGGCATAGCGTGGGTCGTCAAAGCCGGTCAGCCCAGCTCGTTGTAGGAACGGCCCGTTGTCCTCGCTTGCGAACACCTCCGACACGCGCACCCATTGCGCCATCGCAGCGAGCTTCTTAGTGCCGATCACGAAGGTCAGCTCGTTAATACGGCGTGTCAGTTCATCAGCATCAATCGCCTCGTCGCCTAGATCGTCGTCTGCCCCCTCGTCGATATCGGCGGCGAGCACTGCCTCGGGGTGCTCGAGATTGAACAGTAGCTCGATCGGCAGTTTTCGTCCGGCGACGGTTACCGGCTCGCCGCGTAGCACCGCCGACAGCGAGGTAAGCCGCTGCTGTCCGTCGAGAAGCAACAGCGTTTTCTGGTAGGGATTTTCGGCCTGACCGATTGCCATATCGCGCAGCGGTACCGGTTCCTCGGTCTCCCAAACGAGGATCGCGCCCGAGGGGTACCCGCGGTAGAGTGAGTCGAGCAGATCGCGCACTCGCGGCCCGCGCCAGACATAATCGCGCTGCATCTCAGGCAGCCGCAACTCTCCGCGACCGATCATCCCGACGAGATGCTCCACACTAATGTCCTGCTTCGCCATTAATATACTCTCCGTCGCGCTGGGACACTGCGCGTCTCGCCCCTATTCACCTGCTCGGCTGTGACTGTGCTAAACCCTAACTATTGGCGTTCAGCTTCAGTTGCAGGCAAAGGATTTCATTAAAAAATCCAGCCCCATGTTATCTGCAATCCGATCGTGCGGGATTAGTGCGTAACGCCAAGGCTTACCGCCACTTTGGCGTGCGTGATCGCTTGCCCATCGGCACCATTGGACCGCAACATCGCGCTTTGCGAGCACGTCCGCATCGCCTATCTGCGTGGCCATCTTAGGCTCAAGCATCAAAATCTCCTCGATTGTCTCCGCAACGAAGTCGGGCTGGTATTCCAGATGATCACTACCCTTGCGATAAAACATTTGGAACTGGCCTTTCGCAGGACGAAACCACTTATCCGCTTCCCGTTCCAAGATGACGGCCAGCCTGCGTTCTGAGTCGGAATTGAACCGTACGACATTAGTTAGGCATTTGCTAAACCCACCGAACAGGTATCGTGCCATATTGCTCTTGTCAGCTGGTGGGCTGCGGTAATCGAGCGGTTCGCCACGCTCAGCGGAATGGGCACTCTGCTTTATCTCGGTAAAGCCGTTCGTTACTACGTGATGATATTCAACTGTATTGTCCATCCAAAAGTGATCAAGCATTTGAGCGTGAACTGCTCTTGCGATGTTGAGCTGTTCTAACTGCAATAGCCGCAACGTGTCGTTTGGCGCGAGGTAGAAATGAAAATGCCGTACGACCTGCCCGGCGAGATCATAAAGTAGGTCGGCATTGTCGTCGTAGGACACATCGGGAAAGTCGATCAAGCCGCTGACGACATAATCCTCTGGGCGCTTCTCGAGGAGATTCGCGTGCGACATGCCAATGGATTGACCCTCATTTCGTCCGAGGTACTGTGCCCAGAGCGTTTCCTCGGGCGCGGCGTAGGTCATGCTGCTGAGGTCGAGCGTGAAGGGCGTGAAGCCCGCTTTGACTTCACCCTTCGGCGAAACCGAAATGCGCGGGATGTTAATCGTGCGGTCAACTACGAGCGCGGCGGTTTTTGCAATCACCTCGGCGAAATCGGGGGGCGGCGGTGCGACGCCTTCCAGCTCCATTTGCTGGGGGCGGTACTGGGTCTGAACTTCCCGAACGAGCTGTGCCTGCACCTCGGGCCGTGAGATGTAGCTGATGTCCGGAACCGTCCCCGGCGAACGAGACAGCTTCCTTATGGCGTCGTAGGCGAGCTGCGCGACCTTTTCAGCCTCAGGATTATCAAAAGCTCGCGCTGGCGGCAGCCCGGCATAGCTCAAACCTTCCTTGTTTTGCCCCGTTGTGATGCCAAGGCTGCCCAAGATTGTCGGCGCGGCCACTACTGTGACGGTCCTGCGCTCCAAAATCTCATCGTCCAGCACCAGCGCCTTGAGCCGGATCGGCGAATTAGGATTGTTTGCTTCGTCCACAATCTCTTGAAAACGGTCATGTGCGACAATGTTGAGGCGATCGACAGCAGCTACCCCAGTGTGCTTTCCGTAGGGCAGGCGCAGTCCTCGCCCGATGCTCTGTTCGATCAGCGTCCGGGCGTTGGCGGCACGCAGGGGAACAATGGTGTATAGGTTGGTGACGTCCCAACCCTCTTTCAGCATGTTGACGTGAATGACGATCTCGACGGGATTGTCGGCATGTTCGACGGTCAGAAGATTTTCGACGGTTTCCTCTTCCTTCACGCTGGAATCGACTTGAATGACCTTGTCGGCATAGCGCGCTTTGAAAAAGGCGGCCGACTGAATCAGCCGCATAAGCTCTGCCGCGTGAGTCGTGTCGCGGGCGATGACAAGGACGAAGGGTTTGACGATCTTCACGCCATTTTCGCGCGCGTAGGTTTCCAGCTCCACCTTCACGCTTTCGTGCAGGCGAATCCCGTCCTCCAGCTTCATCTGCTGGATCGCTCCGGGGGACTTGCCCGCTGCAATGAAGTTTTTGCGGGTGACGACAGCAGGGTCTTTGACGAATTTATCGTCCATCGCGCGAGCGAGTGGATAGTCGAACACCACGTTGCGGAATGCCACAGGCCCCTTGCTGCCCTCCACAAAGGGGGTCGCGGTCAGTTCCAAGCCTAGCACCGGTTTCAATTCGTTGATCGCGCGCATCCCCGCAGTAGCGCGGTAACGGTGCGATTCATCCATTAGCATTACAAGGTCGTGCTGCTTGGAAAGGTAATTAAAATAGCTGTCCCCCAGTTCCTCCTTGAACGATCGGATGCGCATTTGCTTGCCGCCCCGCACTTCACTAGTGATCTTGGAAATGTTGAAAATGTTGATCTTGCAGCGTAGCACGTCGTCGAGCAGCGCACCCCGGCTCTCGTAGTTGTCGCCTGTGATCACTTCCGGGCTATTCGCTGTAGAAAACTCGGCAATCCCCTTGAACACATATTTCGGTGTGTTGGCAGTGAAGTCCTGGATCAGTTTCTTGTAAATTGTTAGGTTCGGGGCCAGTACGAAGAAGTTGTTCATGCCGTGGGCGATATGAAGGTAGGCGATGAACGCGCCCATCAGTCGGGTCTTGCCCACGCCGGTTGCCAGCGCGAAGCACAGCGAGGGAAACTCCCGCTCGAAATCGGTCACCCCGGGATATTCGCTGCGGATGATGTCGAGCGCGGCGGTCAAGTTCGTGGTGCTACGCGGCGGCACGATTTGCGTGATCCGGTCGAGGATCGCCAGGCTTTCCCGCTGCGGGCTGCGCAGGCTTAAGCGGCCGGAGATAGCGTTGACATGGCGCTGATTGGGGCTCGGGGGTTTGCTCATGCGTCGTCTTCCCCGGTGAAAAGCCGACCTTGGGAGGGGGGAGCCGGTGCGGGCTTGGTTTCCGCCATGGGCAGGTTGGCCACGTTGAGCGAATAATCGTCATGCCCCCATTCGCATTTACTGCGGATGTGGTTGGGGATTTTGCGCAGGGTCAAATTTGCGAACTGGTCGGCGTTACCGCGCCATGCAGCGCAGAGCACCAACAGTGAGCGTCCTTCGCCGACATCATCGGCTAGAGCAGCCAGTTCTTCCGGACCCAATGTCTGGGTGGTGACATAGAGGAAATCGGTTTCCGATGAATGGCCCTGCTGCCACCAGATATTGATGCTGGGCGAATAGACGAAGCCTTCCAGCTTGCACAGCGCCTGAGTCAGCATAGCCGCGTCATAATTATTTGATATGACTTCACGGCCCCATTTGTCCGTTTCGAGTAGCGACGGCGCTAGTTCATAGTAGCGAAATCCGCCACCACCCATCCAATCGACTGCCTTGCTGATCCCACCTTGATCAACTCCGTCGATCACTTTCTCCAAGCGGGGTACGATATGCGTGGTGCAATGATCACCCAATTCCACCATGATCCAGCGACGACCCATTTTCTGGGCCACGGCACCCGTGGTTCCAGAGCCAGCAAATGAGTCTAGCACTAGGTCACCATGATTAGTAGCTATCTCTACTATTAATTTGAGAAGCTTTTCAGGTTTGGGCGTATCGAACTTATGTTCAATGCCAGCAAGTTCGGAGACTTCCTTGGCTTCCCGATTTGCTTCCCGGTTATCTCCAGCTTCTTCGTATCCCCACCATGTCCACGGCACCATTTTATTCTCAGACTCGTTCCAAAACTTTTTCCGTTGCGCCATCCCGTTACCGTCTTTCCCAAAATAAATTCGGTTGTCGGCTCGCAACTCCTTATATTTCTCAGGCGTGGTGCTCCAGCAACGCCCCTTGGGCGGCCAAAGAGACCGACCGCCTGGTGTGACGATTTCATATGTTAAATTCGGGCGAATGTTTGGTGCATGAAAAGGAACAGCCAGCCAATCGCCACGTGGATCGTTATCTCTGTTCTGATATGTCGCGCGCTGTTTGTCGCTAGAGTCCAGCTTGTTAACCGCGAACTTATCTAACGACTTTGCGAATACGAGAATATGGTCGTGAGCATTTGACAGAGCGCGGGCATCGTTGCGCCTTGTTAATGTCTTCTGCCAAACGACGTTAGCCACGAAGTTAGATCGCCCGAAAATCTCATCGCACATCACTTTAAGATAATGCGCCTCGTTGTCGTCGATCGTAATCCAGAGCGAACCCTCATCCGAGAGCAGGCGGCGGATGATCTCTAATCGATCGCGCATCAGGCCGAGCCAGATGGAATGCTCCAGCCCGTCATCATAATGCGTAAAGGCGCTGCCAGTGTTGTAGGGCGGATCGATAAAGACGCATTTCACCTTGCCCGCGTACTCCGCTTCGAGCGCCTTGAGCGCGAGCAGATTGTCGCCATGGATCAGCAAGTTGTCGAAGATGTCATTGTCCGTAACCCGCGCGGCCGCGTGATAGCTCTTCGCTGAGTCTTCAATTAGAATCCGCGGCTCCAGCCGTGGCCGATTTTCCTTGCCCACCCACGTCAGCTCAAGTTTCTGTTTCTTAGACATCATTACCTTGCGGCGCGACCATTGCAGGCGGCGCTTGGTTTTGCGGATTCCAGATTTCTGCCTTTAACGCGGCGAAGAGATTTTGGCAGTCGCTTTGCTGCTTAAAGACCGACTGGAAGTCACGCTGCGTTTTCAAAATTTGCAAGCCACCGGGCGCGTTTTCGTAAGCCGCAAGACCTTTTGCGACGGCTTGCCTCAGCAGCTTTTCCGCATAATCAGTTACCGCAGCCGTCACGGCTGCGGTCTCGTCGACCGACAGTGCCAGCGCCTCTCCAGCCTCCGGCTTCAGCCGGTTAAAAATCGCGGCCAAGACCACCCATTTTGCGTTGGTGTAAAAGGCCTTGTTTGCCCCGCTGCTGGCCTTGCTACTATCAGACATCACCTGCAGGACTAACCTTTGCACCTGCACCGCGCGCCATGCCGTCCGTGCTGAAAGCCCCTGCGGGAAAACACGTTCGTGGCGGCTTGGGCACAGCAGATCATCCGGGTAGACTACATCAAGCGACATGAGAGATGCTCGATTGGCGGCGACCCGTGTGACAAGGTCGCAATCGCTAGTGTTGACGAGACACGCACACGCCGTCAACGCTTCATCGATGGTGAAGTTTGTGATGTCATTAGCAGGAGTGTCTTCGTCTAGGCGAAAGTTATAGCTGATCCCATGTGCCAGCAGCGTGAATGCCATCTGGGCATGTAAAGGGTAAGCGGCCGCAAAGTCTTTGAGCAATACGGTATTCTGAAAATTAGCAGTCCGGGAAATCCTATCGGCAAAGGCGCGATCATCCTCGCACCTTTCGAGCGATACGATCTTGATAAAGGCAAAGCCCAACGGCGGCCCTTCGTTGGCTGGCGCAACAATTGTTTTAGCAATCGACCCTAGCGTCTGCGCTCCGTTGATGATTGCAAACCCCTTCGCCGTCACTCGCTTCTTTTCGGCATTGGTACGATCGAGATTGTGCAACTCAAGTCTGTCGCAATAGGCGGTTAGGCCGTTGTTTAAATAGTGGAACAAACTCGCTTCGTCGACGAGCGTTCTTTGAATTCCCTCGTTGACCTCGGTGCTGCCTTTGAACCCTCGAATGTTAGCCCGCACCAGTCGCACGCCATATTCATCGTGGAGCGCCTTGAGTCGTTCGAGCGGAATGAGGCCGTATATAGTCTCATATGGCATTGTGACGTAACCGGGGCGTATGATTTCGAGATCGACAGTTTCGATGCCGAGCCCAGCATCTCCACCGCTAACCCAGTCATTAAGGGTCGTCAGGTTGACGGCTTGAAACGCGAAATAGCCATCCGCTTGATCCAGTGACAACTTGGCCCGGAGCGCTTCGAACAAATGCTTGCGATCCTCGGAAATGAATGACAGCCCAGAATAGCAGAGGACGGACCGGACCTGTGTTGAGGCGTTCTTCAACGCCGCTTCAAGCTGCGGAATCAAGGCAACAATTTTGGCGTTCAGGGCGAAAGCATCGAAACGAGCTTCGAGCAAGTTTTCGACGCCTATTTTAAACTTTGTTACCTCTCCAAGGTCAGGCTCGCCTGTACCTGCATGGATGTATTTCGACTGGGTAAGCCAAAGCGTATTAGCGCTTGGCGAAAAATAGATCCCGTCAATGCCACCATCCCCGCCCCCATCGACAATGCCGTTCGCAGCGTCAGCCGCCGACGCCCCACCAAGCTTCAGGAGCACGTAGGCTGAAAGCGCTCGACTTAAAAAATCTCTTTCCCGCTGGTTAGCATCACCGATTGTACCTAGTGGAACATGCCCATCAAAAAGCTCGTGGAGCTTCGAGGGTAAGGCGAGTATCTCAACGGGGCGCGTCGCCATTAGATAACGCTCCATCGAATCGTGAAAAGGTCTTCCTTTAGGACGTTCTGCTCAAGGCGCCCCTCTATGGTGGCGATCAAGCGGGATCGTTCCTCATCGATTTTGTCTTGCGCGTCGAACAGTGAACGTCGCTTGCCGTTGCGCTCAAATTCCAGTGCCTTGACGGCCTTCTGCCCGGCTAGTTTCTCTTCCAAGCTCAGGGCGGCAGTAGCCGCGCGTCGGGCCTCCTTGATTTGGCGGTCAATTTCCTTGATTTCCCGTTCCAACCCGACTTTTAGGTCATCGGCCCAGCCATCAAGTTTGTCCGCCTCTTTCTCGAAAAACCGCGCATTCCGCTCCGAAATCTTTCGCCGAATTCCGACTTGCTGCTCGGCTACAGATTGGTTGAGTACGGCAGTAATCACGGTGGGAAGCGCGACTTCGGCTCCCACATTGCCGCCGACCGTCATCATTCGGCTTGTCGCTTCATCTGACAGGACGGTGCCACCGTCTGATATCCCCGCGAGAAGCAAATAATCCTCACTTTGCCCCAGCGCATGAACTGTGAAAAGCTTAGCTTGTAACCAGCCCGATTGTCCCTTGAACGGGTCAATCTGTGAGACACGCCCTTCGTGCCCGGTCAGGTCGAATGTCAATTCCGCAGCGACCAGCTCGCGGTTTCGGGCACGTGCCACGATGGCCTCGCCAAGAGGATGATTGGCGCGAAACAGGTGCGCCTCGCCCGTTCGCCTTGGTAGCTCATAAAGACCTGTCGGAATGGCCTGGCTGTCGAGCCAATCCGGCAAATCATTCAAACGAAAACTTGAGCTATCGATGAAATGAGCGTGTTTGCCTAACTCCTGATGCGCAAGTTTCATCAGGTTCTGCTCGAACCTGTTCAAATAGACCTTTGTGTCTGCATCGCGAATCTTCAGCTTATCGCGAACTTCATCGTCAAAGTTCTCCAAAAGCTTACGCCGCGTGGAGGTCATCTGCTCGTTGATTTCAAGGCTCAACTGGAGTTGTAGACTATCGAAAGCAGCCTTGATCTCGTCATTCCTTCGACATCTCTGATAAATCTCGGCAATGCGTTTCTCGAAGTCTACGCCAGACTCAATCGCGCCAAGGACCTCATCACTCGCTCCGAACACTCCCTCAAAAAGTTGAAACTTTTCGGAGAGCAATTCAAAAACACGCTGATCCGCTTCGTTTTTTTTATTCAAAAAATTGACGACGACCACATCATGCTTCTGGCCATAGCGATGGCAACGACCAATGCGCTGTTCAATCCGCTGCGGGTTCCACGGCAGGTCATAGTTTACGACCATCGAACAGAATTGCAGGTTGATACCTTCGGCCCCCGCTTCTGTCGCAATCATGATGCGCCCTTGCTCACGGAAATAATCGACAAGCGCGGATCGCATATCCGCTGTCTTAGAGTTAGTTACGCGATCCGAACCCGCGTGACGGGCTAGCCAATCTCGATATATCTGCTGGGATTCAGGATCAGTGTTCGAGCCGTTGAAGAGGACGATCCCGGTTGCATAGGGACTGTCGGCCAACAAGCGTAGGAGGTAGGATTGGGTCTTTCGCGACTCCGTAAAGATGATCGCTTTTTCCTCAGCACCTAACTCGTTCGCCTTTGCGAAACCGACCTCTAGCGCCTTGAGCAAGGCGACGCCCTTAGCATTCTGCGTAATCGAAGTTGCCAGTTCAGCGAAACCCCGAAGATCGGCTATCTCCGACGCCAAAGCGTTTTGCTCAATATCAGACATCGGCTCGACCTTATCATCGGACCATTCCTCGGCTGTCTCATTAAGCACTTCATAATCCTCGTCCAGTTCTTCCACCAGCGATGTGACGAGGTGGTTCTGATCGAGCTTCGTCTGAAGGCGTGTCGAAATAGACGTGAGCGCTCCCGCAATCGCGAACGTGGATGACGCCAACAGCTTGCGAAGGACCAACGTCATAAGCGAGCGCTGACTCGGCGGGAGCGCTTGGAGGTTCGGCTTACTGAGATAGGCGGTGACCAGATCATACAGTCGGTCTTCCGCTTCGCCAGGGTCATACTCTTCCAAGATCGCGTGCCGTTTGGTGTACGGCACATATGCGGTCACTTGCCGCCGCAAGGTGCGGTGACAAATAGGCTTGAGCCGCTCGCGGAGCACCTCAAAAGCTCGCTCTTGCGATAGGTTGGCGAACTGCTCGCGAAAGCTCTTAAGATCGCCGAATGTGTGTTCGTCGATGAAGCTCACAAGGCCATAAAGTTCAAGCAATGAGTTCTGCAAAGGCGTCGCGGTCAGCAACAACTTGTGGCGGTCGGCCAACGCAGACTTTAGAGTGTTAGCAATGACATTGGACGGCTTGTAAACGTTACGCAGCCTATGCGCTTCGTCCATCACGACAAGGTCCCAAGGGATCGCTTTGACGTCCAAGTCCTTGTTTCGCGCGAACTGATACGAACAAATCATTATCCTGTCAGAATGATCGAACGGACGCAGGTCGCCGGATTTCAAAGCGGCGTTGAATGATTTTGACTCGATGATCGAGCATGGCAGAAAAAACTTCTCGCTTAGTTCCTGATGCCACTGCTTGCGAAGGTTCGACGGTGCGACGATGAGAATACGCCGTTTTCCCTCCGCCCAACGCTGGGAAATAACGAGGCCTGCCTCGATTGTTTTGCCGAGTCCGACCTCGTCGGCCAAGAGCGCACCACGCGAAAGCGGAGAGGCAAAAGCAAATAGCGCTGCCTCTACCTGATGCGGGTTCATATCGACCTGTGCGCCCGCAACGGCGATGGCTAGCTTTTCGGCGCTGTCAGCCGACCGTCGCCTGACGAGATCGGCCGCCAAAAATTTCGTGTGATATTCAGTCAACCCCGCCATCCTGAGGAGTTAGCCTCTGGCGCTCCAAGGGTAAAGCAATCAGAGTACCGATGTTGAATAAAAGCTCTGATATCAGGTCAGCGACCTGCCGTTCGCTTGACGTTTTTAGCCTGCCGAACGCAGGCTTCCGCCTCGCCGATCTTGGCGTTTGGCGAAGCGGTGATCAATGGCATCTCACGATACAAGGATCCTGCCAACGGCGTTTGCCACGCTTTGCACTTGCATCGATTGGTTTGAGGTAAGCGTGGTCTGAAGGTCGCCTTGTAGGCGGAGCGTTCAACGGGTTGATGGCAGCTCTTTGAACGGGGCCGTGATGTCGGACGAGACTGTCGAACCAGCCGTAGATGTAGCGAGTAGTCATACGACCGGTCGTATGAGTGGTCGTATCGAGATTGTCGGGCGGGTGTCGGGCCGGCGCCGCTGGACGGTCGAGGAGAAGCTGGCGATCCTGCGCGATGCGTTTGG
>Ga0265780_10005381_pt1 | contig 16262 bp, 20 predicted proteins | sample P1T30metagenome_FD_192432 | JGI IMG/M metagenome (GOLD analysis project Ga0265780, IMG submission 192432) | Plant litter microbial communities from East Loma Ridge, Irvine, California - P1 T30 | ecosystem: Environmental > Terrestrial > Plant litter > Unclassified | place: USA: California... | reverse complement strand
CACCGATCCCACCGCCACCCCCTCTGTAACCCACGACCCGCCCTCTCTCCCAAACTCCCCTCTCCCAAAACGCACAAAAGTAATTGACCCCTCGCCCCTAACAACCGGCTCCGGCACCGCAACACCCACACCGCTCACCAGCGCAATCGACATGGCCGCCCTACAACCCCCAGCACCCATTGCGCCGTCCGTCCTCGCCGCCGCGAGCGCAGAGCAGCAACTACAAGTCCTGCTGCTGAGCGACAAGGCGCGCGCGCCGACCAAGGGTAGCATATACGCCGCGGGCCACGATCTGTATTCAGCCAAGGACATAGTAGTGCCGGCGAGGGGAAGGGTGTTGGTGCCCACGGACATCAGTATTAGTGTGCCCGTCGGGACGTGTGAGTTGCTTCCCCTCGCATACCACACCTGATGTAATTGGAAGCTGATGATGCGATATTGTATAGATGGCCGCGTCGCGCCGCGCTCGGGACTTGCGAATAAACACGGAATCGACACCATGGCGGGCGTGATTGACGCGGATTACCGCGGGCCTGTGGGAGTTATATTGGCGAATCTGTCGGATGTGGATTTCGAGGTCAAGCTGGGCGATCGCATTGCGCAGTTGATTGTGGAGAAGATTGTCATGCCGGAGGTAGTGGTGGTGGAGAAGTTGGAGGAGAGTGTGAGGGGGGCTGGCGGGTTTGGGAGTACGGGTGGGTTCGGAGCGCCGGCCGCTTGAAGAGACTGTCGTGAGGAAGAAGAGAATTGGCGAAGGAGAGCATAGAGGTGTGGGCATACGAACTACATAAAAAAGCATGAGCGTAACGTGTACGACGACACGAACTAGCATGGATCAATAGTACATATCGAAGCATTGCATCGCTACCACTCTCGTGCTATGACTTCTCCTTCGACTCCTCCCTGATCGCTTCTGCCTCTTTCGACTCCAACACATTCGGCTGCATATCCTTCAGCCCACTCTCCTTGAGGTCCGCCTCAACCTCACCCTCCAACCCACCCTTCAGTGTCTTATCCGTCGTCTCTCCCTCCTGCACCTGAACCGCACCCTCGCCCTTCGGCCCAACGCCCAAATGCAGCACCTTCAATTCATCCGCCTGCCTCTCGCCCACATGATCCGGCACCTGTGCTCCCTCCGGCACTGCCGTTGGCCTGAAGCGCTCCAAATTCGGCGGGTCGAGCAAATCCCTGACATACCGCACGACCTTGACTTCGCTTGCGTTTGTGAGCGCGAGATGTCTCTTCTTCGCCACTTCCTCGTCCGCCTCATCTCCTTCGCCTCTTCCTTCTTTCACTGCGCGCGCGTCATACGCTTTCATCTTGTCCTGGCATGTCTCCGTCGTCTTGGTGAGAATTGCTTGCATTGAGGCCAGGACTTTCTGGACGGCTTTGGCGAGAGGGAGATCTTCGGCGGGGACGTTGTCGGGCGAGCGCCAGCTGGGTTTGGAGGAGAGGCCTGGCGTGGCTTGGACGGCTTCGATGAGGCGCGGGACTGCAAGGGCGGCGAACATGTCGCCAGTGCCGGAGAAGAAGAGAGGCAATTGAGGGGTGTCTATTCTGAACAGGCGGGGCTTGTAATCGGACGTCGCGGTTGAACCAATGATGGTCAAGTTTTCCACGTCGTCGAGATTTATCTGTGGGTGTTGTGACTCTTCGAACGATGAAGATGTTGGCCATGTTGACGGATGCGAAGTCGCTGCATCAAGTGACTGTGCTTCGGATGGGGTATGTGGGCCAGATCCTGTGGTAGATGCGGGTTTGGAAGGTGCCCTTGAGGAGAGGGTATGGTTGTCTCGTGTTAGGCGCAAAGAAGTTATAATGACATGGGGTACCTGGTATGTCTTATGGAGCACTTGGATAGCAGCGGCGAGCGATTCCAGGTCGGTAATGGGCGTATCTGAGAGTAGCCTGTACTTGTGTAAGCATTTGGCAGTCCCAGGGGCGATGTAGCTGGCGACCTACTCCGCCTCGAACTGGTTGGGCAGGATCAGATCTGCCTCGCGCAGAAGTGCCTTGTATTCAGGCACTTCGTCCTCTGGGATGTATAGCTTGCCGTTGTCACCCATGACAGGGTCCAACACTGCCCCTGTCAGCCCTCAGCAAACACACCTGCTGTGTCCCTACTCACCCCAGAAGAAACTTCCCGGCTTCGTGCCAGCGTTGAACTTGACATCTCGACCAATCTTCCCTATAGCTTGTACGGCCTCGGCGCTAGGCACGTAACCGGTCAAGAGCACGTCGAAATTTGTCAGATTAGATTGACGAAGACCTTCGTATAGGTTGAGCATCTCCTCGGCGGACGTCTTTGTGCCTTTAACCTGCTTGTACGCGGTATGATTGCCTGTCATGCTCAGCCATTATGACACTTCAGAAAGACGTTCACTGGTGAAGAGTGCCTACTGTAGTGCACCGTGTTGATTGCAGACACATCGCAGCCCAAGGATTGCATCACAAACGTCGCCATCTTGTTGCCGACATACCTCAGTACATATTCAGCCAGTGGCACATTGTCGCGTGGGGGGAAGCTTACCCATGGACGACCTGTCGCGGGTTAGTTGAAGCCTCGGTCTCGCTGTGTGCGTATGAGTCTTACATGGCTGGCGATTGCGAGCACGCGCGTGTCTGGGATGAGTTCGTCAGAGGCCATATTCGCAAGACCGGAACTTTAGTTTGAACAGCGTAGGGATGATTCAAAATAGGTGCGCAGAGTGCTGTGTTGTACTTTGTTGATTTCCTTATCTGTTTCCGCGCGCGATGACGTGAAAAAGGCGGGTGGGGCTGATGGACCCTTTCTTTTGCGACTAATGCGCGGAGCACCTCCGAGTGCGCGTCTTTTGCTAATCCAACACGCCAAACCAGTGAACCACAGACGCTTCCTATGCATATCAAAGACTCCGCGCCGATAATCCCCCACATGGTTCTTGAGAACATATCGCTCATGCCAAATGAAGTCATTACACAATCACTCCTCGTCACCGATCTAGGCTCGTTAGAAATTATTCCAAGTTTGAAATTGTACATGTGGCTTACCTTGGGGGCGAGGTAGAACCTCAGGTAGCTGTTGTTCTGCATTCCGTACTCAACAAGCAGGGGAACTTCGCTCGACAAGCAGAGCTTGACCGAGTCGGACAATCCGCTCGCCTTGCAGAAGTTTGTTAGGTACTTCAGGGAGAACGTAAGGGAGACAGGCTCAGTCAGGTCGATTTCGACATTCTCGCTGGGCTTCTCTACGCTGCTGTGCTGTCTCAGCTGGACGGAGCCGGAGCCGATGTCACCCTGGCAGGCAAACTTGACACCCTCCTTTGTGCACTCGATCGAGACTGTATTTGTTAGCCTAGTCCGTTTTCTTGATGTGCCATATGCGTGAGGGATGGATGTCGAGAGAGGCGAGCTGCAGCAAGGCAAACATGCATTGCTGATATTGGCTGCTGGAATGCGCAGACACCGACTCAAACACCGCTGCCAAGAGCAATGATGTAAAGATTTGAAACCGACATCGTGCTTTGAGGACAAAGTACATACCGGACTCGGAAAGTGCACTCAGATCTCTGCAGATACGCTGAAATTCAGCCGCGGGCATTGTGATCGTTGCCGCATACTCCGTCTCGGGAATGCCAAGATGCTCCTGGTCGATGTCCATGAGCTTGATATCGTACTCGCTGATTCTGTCGCTGCTCGAATTCTCAAAGACGAGGTTGACGACATCAGGCGCGTCGTCTGCCTTAAGGGTCAAGATGTCATCGGTCTGTGCGGCGCGGAGCACCTTGGTGAGGGACCCGAGATTGATACCGAGGGCGATGTTGCGGTCGCATCGGAAGGGGGTGAAGCTTTCGGACCTCAGCAGCATGGAGACGAGAGCAACGTGGGAGTTGTCCATGGCCTGAAGGGCGATGCCGGAGTCATTGCAATCGAAGTTGCAGTCTTGGACAAGGTCCTTGATAGCGTCGACGAGCTGTACTGTCGTTAGGTAAAGTGCTCTTCAGGAAGAGCGTGTTTGACATACCTTCTTCAGCAGGTTGGCTTGTTCTAGGCGTGCCTCAAGCACTGTGGGGTATTAGCTGAGTGATCTTGCGGAGCATGCTGAAAGCACATACTGTTGACTATGTATTAACCGATTAAAGGATTCGAGAGCGGATAACGACGAAACTACGTGAAAAGGTTGTAGAGGGGATTGTGCAGTGTTTGAGGCAACAACGGAGGCGGGACGCGATTCTGGTGAGCAAGCGCGTCAGTTACGCGCTAAAAATCAATTAAGCAAGCACGGACGACAATGCCAAGGCATGTGTGTAAACCGTGTGACTCCCATGCTGACTGGCTAGTTCACCAGAAGACTAAATTTTGGCACTTTAAGGGATTTGCAACTTGGGAGAACTGTGCTGACTCTTATTTCGCGCAGTCGCGGACGTTGCTATAAATCTGCAGCATAAGATATTTCGAACATGTCGCATCACGCGGCGTTTTCGATAGGAGCCAGATATGCCATGGCCAACTTTGATCCAAGGCTGGGCGCTGCACTCTTCTGTTGTATGTCAAACTCCCGAGGTGAGCTTGCCGTAAAGTACAGTCGTGCGAATGAGACCAACGTCTTCTACCAGCATACATACAGCTTTGGTGTCTCCGAGTTACAAAGGTATCATCTTATTTGCCCTTCGGCTGCGCCTGGCAGTTGGAACATGGTTTGCGCTCAGGACAGAGACATCCGTACACAAGCTCCTGTCACTCTACCGCACATCGATCCACCTATATGGCTCTTCCAGAATGTCTCGTCTTTCAAATGTCGCGAGATTATGCCCGTACCAGTCCATAGAACAGTGTCCATGTAAGCACAAAGCCACTCAGCCCTCCAAACACATCACCTAACCACAAATCGCTCAGTGGCCTGTAAAAGTATGCGCCCGGCTTTCCATCTGTTTTGAGGGCGAACAGTAATATCGAGACGACTAGCGTGCCTAGGAGGTAGAAGATGAAGCCTGGATATGACTCTAGGCCGAGTGTGCCTGCAGCGACTCCGAACAGCGATGCAGTGAGATTGCGAATGTTGGATATGACCTGTGGGAAGTGTGAGCTTGTATACGTGGCATGGTAAGAGGCGGTAAGGCCACGGATGATCTGTATTAGTTGTGGCGTAGATCGTGGTAGCGTACCTGGTTGTTGTGTTGTACGCTCGTGCCGACTATGGGGTTGATAGCAAGCTCGCGCTCTTCTAGAAGTGCAGGTGCAGCCATTGTGTGATGTATGTCACAGAACAGTTTCTTAATCAACCGCTAAAGCAAAGCAGGCAGTCGAGTATCCAGCGATGGATGAGTTGAACCAGTCCGCGGGTAGGTGGGTGCAATCCGCGAAGCTTGACTGGCGTTCGGTTCGGCTATGTCGGTCGCGCGAAGACGAAGTGCGTCGAAGATAAGCAAGTGGGCCGAATATGATCGGCTGAGAATTGTTCGCGGTATTACCAACTTGGTCGATATGTAGACCGTCTGGGTTGAAGTGATGGCGGTCCACAGGTGGAACTGGAAGGCTGCCGGCGCGGGAGAACTAAACGCGGCTAGGCATGGGCCCGTGCGCTACATGTCATGGAAATGCATTGCTACGCTTCGTGAGTACCGTAATTCGACTCATGATAGGGGAAACTCGTCCCCAGAATTCAAGGTTCGTTTTCATGGTACACTGTGTATGCTGTGTCGTAGAATCCAGGTTCATCCTGCGTCGGATGTGGCAGTGGTTTCATTCGAGAGTATCCATGTGATGCCCCACCAACGGCTAATGTGGCATGCAGAACAAAGTTCCAGACTGCAGGTACGCCGCAAGCCTCTTGATATCAACGGCAAGGCTGCAGATGCACTGGGACGTTGACGCGCGCGTATCTATAAAACAGGGGTGGGTTGTTTTGTTTTGACGTCCAACATCCGAGGGGTCTCGCTTGCGGCTTGCCGTGACAGGAGCCCCAGATGGCACCTGGGGTGAAGCCGCCCCTGTCGCCAATCACATGGCCACAACTCCGCAGCTCATCTCCGGGTCACTTGTCACCACCGTATGCCCTCCCTTTCACGCTCACCTTCACCTGCACATCCACCGCAAACCGCACTCACGATTGACGCTTCACGACCACGCTCTTCGCAGGATCATCTCTGGACGTTCCACTTGAATCTGACCGCAAACAGCCATAAAGAGCAGGAACGACCCACCGAAGCGCACTCTCACCGGACCATTGAACTCGCACGATGAGGTAGCGCCAACATGGAGAACGTGATACTCGACGATTCGCCGCTGGCCGAGTTCCTACAAGGTACATGCCCTCGCGCCTACTATCATAGCCATGCATCGGGCACTAACGGAAGCACCAGGCGAAGGTAGAGGACCGTCCCGCCCGTCGTCGCCCACGGCATCGACTTCACCCGAGGCATTCAGCTTCGCACCACGAGGACCCTCTACGCTGCAGTCCAGGATACGCAACAAGCTGCCAGACCCCATACGAATCCATGAGCGCCACGGCTCGATTTCCCGCATTCACACAGCATGCTCTGTATGATATCACATGGTCTAAGCCAGGCGCATCCACTAACGTCATTAATAGAAAGCAGTCAACTCACGTCTTGGCCGCGCGGACAATGAGCGATTTCTGGAACACTTTCGCTATCTCATAGTTGCCTCCCAACTCCTCGGAGGACAGGAGGGTTTGCGGACCGCAGCCATCCCCAACTTTGCTTCCCCTGGCGGTCCCGGGCCACAAGAGTTCAAGGTTGCGACGATAAGCCCTACTGGAGCCGCACTGACAGGCACGACGGCCTTCTCCCTTGTGTGGCTTGTACACTGGTTGCGACGCCAGTCGGAGATCAGTAAAGGAAAATGGTCGCTAGTTTTCCTGGTGCTTGTTTCCGTAGCCACAGCCGTCTACGGTTACACGCGGAGGCAATGGCTGCAGTATCTGAGACAAGAGGCGGTCGAGGGCGCATCTGCCGTTGTCACAAACCTACAAGCTTTTGAGGCTTCGACGTCATCTGCGCTCGCATTGATCCAAGAAGTCGAGCTTGTCTCAAGGGGCTACAGACTGTAAGTGGCCGCTTCGATCTAGAAGTCTGCCTATATGACCCACCACTAACGATCCACAGTAGTAGTCCGTTGCCACCCATCTCGCGCATAGAAGAAAAGGGCCAGTCTCGCCGCTGTCAGCGATTACGGCGAAGTTTGCGAGCCGCCTTTGCTGACGTTGTCCCAATCTTCGTGGAGCAGTGTGGAGTCTTGAAGCAGCTGATTCTGGAGGACGATCTCGAGAAATATCTGGACGTATACGATGTCAACAACCCCGATCTGCAGGAAGCGGCTTTGGGCTACTCTGAGACCGAATTTGAAGATCACGAAACCCTAAAGGCGCTGCGCACCCTGCAGTATCGCCTTTCGACCCTCCGTCGCGTCTATCTGTGCTCCTTGTTAGCTCTCGAGGCGGATGGTGGGAAGCCTGACTTCGCTCGGTGGTCAACTGTGGTAGACTCCATGCAGTGTATGGCTCGCCCGACTGGACAATGGAGCGAGAAACTGAACAACATTCTGTCCGAAGAGGAGCAGTTCATTATACCCTCGCCAGCTCACATGACGCCTACGCCCGGCAAGGAGAAATTGCGCAATTCGGTCCGTAAGCTGTCGGGCCTGTCGCAAGGTATCAGAGGTCTGCAGGCCAAGATGCAGGTACTTCGAGAAGAAACGAACAAGAGCTTAGAAGACACGGAAGATGTTCATGAACTTGGCCGACATTTGATGATCCAATACGAGTCTATTGGTGCCGACATTAAGAGCCTGGTGCAAGCCTGGGAGGCAGGCAAGACTGCATTGGTACTCAACATAGATCGCCAAGAGCGTCGCATTTCCCAAGCATCCAGTGGCTTGCGCTCGCCAGTTCCAAGCTTGGGTGGCCTGACTGCCGTTGATGAAGGCAGTCCGTCCGATGCCCTGCGCGCCCTCAATGGAGACTTACTGAGTCCCCAGCAGAGTGCGCCATCGAGCGATCAGGGCAGCAACTCCGACGACGAAGTTTTCGAAGCGATTGCGATACCCAAGACGCGGGCCACAATGTCGCGTGAAGAGCGGATGCAGAAAATCCAAGAAGACCGAGTCCGACAAGCTTCAGCACGTGAGCAGCGAGACGCGAGTACCAATATGCTGAGGGAACTGGAGTCGGTCATCAACTTGAGACCGTACAGATCTACCGGACCCGGCGGTCGAGTCACGAGCATCTGAAAAGTCGATTTCATTTCACAAAATCCACTGTCGCTAATGATTTCCTACTAGGGCATGCGTGTCCAACCTCCTATAGTGTGGTAAATTCCTGGGCGTTTCTTTCCCCATCTTGAGCATCTACGTTACGCTATACCACTGACGACGCCGCATATAACTTTTCCTTATCTATCTCTCAGAGCCTTGATGCTTAATGTCTAAGATGTATATACTCATGGCTGTGGTCCGCAGATTGAGACCTTTAGTGTCTATAGCAAATGAAATGAAGAATATTTACGATTGTCCTTGGTTAAGATGTCGAAGAAACCAAGCAGCCGTTTAGAGATACTTCCGATGCTCGCCAACCCGCCATGCCACACTCTCGCGAGCTCGACGAATCAATTTTGACAAGGTTGAGGAAAAAGACGCGCTGAACCCAGAAGGATGGTAACGCTCAATACCAAGATGGGTCGGCTTGCCGATGCGCAGCAATTGCTCACTATACAACCGCACTGCAGCTCTGGGTGGATCGGTAGCTGTACCTCAATCACCATGCATGCAGCTGCCTACCACGGCTGCATACATTGCTCCGCATGGGTGGCGTGGGGAGTGAGGAGTGCAGACGCAGAACGGGCGGTTGTGTCACGTGTAGAACGGCATGAGAAGTTGTATCCCGTGCCCAAATGTGTTTTTACATCGGCGCGTTATAATTCATCGTTTGCCTGCTTCACGCCAAATGTCGCGCCGCCTTGTCTTATATACCTCTTCTCTGCCTCTGTGCTCACCCGCCCCAACGCCCCGTTCCGATGCGGATATCGCCCAAACCTATCCAGTATCTCCCGGTGCTCCTTCTCCGCCTTCAATTGCCCCGCCAGCATCATCTCCGACCCCTTGCGCCCGGCCACATCGCCCGTCGCAGCCGCGAGTATCCCGTCGACAAGCTCGTGCGCCTCGATGTCTTCAGAGTGCATCAGCGGCATGTACAGCCACATGCGATGCGCAACCGAGTGCCTAAACTGGGGATGCAAATCGACACGCTTGTCAGAAGACAACAGCGCGCGCGACAGACTATACGCCATGGGATCGTAGTGCGTGTACACCTTCCGCAGGCCTTCATCCGTGCGATAGATATTCCGCGGCATCTGGTCAAGTAGAATGGCTAGGCTTAGCGCCGTCCACGCACCTTGCGCTTCATCGTCGCTTGCAGCGCGCTCGATCTCGTCGAGAAACGGCTGCGCGGTGGGCTCGACGTGCTCAGGCCCAATGGCTTCGAGCGCGTGCGCGAAGGCGTCGCGGCAGGTGCGGTCTAGCGCGGGGTCGGATGTGAACCAGCGCTGGAGGATGCTGGGGTCGAGGGCTGAGCCAGTGGGGGAGACGTGGGGGAGCCAGAGGTCTGTCACCTGTTTGTACAGTGTGGCGTTGAAGATTGTTGGGTCGAGCTTGAAGGTGGTGGTGGTGGACATGGCGCGGCGGTGTGGGAGGTGGGATGATGCTGCGCGGGTGGTGAGTCGAGAGAAACTGGTTAGTGAGGACATTAGGAAGAGGGTGCGGAGAGGCGCCATCTTTCAGGATGCGGCTGTGAGGCGCTACATTGTTTATATGAAGGATGCAGTGCTTCGGCGTGTCGGAAGACCGAGTGACGGTTGTTGACTAAGCTTCTGGGGAACGTCGGGGGGTGGGTCGCCATGTCTGCGTCTTGGAACTTCTACTAATGCTTCAGGAGAGACAAGAGAGATAAAGCCATCGTCATCTCGGATGCCGAGCGATGCTGTGCATTAGTCTCTGTCCATGGAAGGTGCGTCCTGCCGGAGCAAACATGGGGAAAGACACCCACTCGCCACACACGCCTCCCCTCAGCTCGCGACACCCAATTTACATCGAAGGCGTTTGTCCAAGAGTATAAACAGAGAATATGCTGAGCTAACTCCCGCGATGCTTGGAAGTGGGAGCAAAAGCTACGGCTCGCCGACATGGCTCTTCCCCTCACCCTAGCATTCATCCGTCCGAGAATGTGGGGAAAGCCTGCATACTCCAAGCACGAACAGCTGCCATGGTAAATGTAAACATGTCTGCATTTTCTTCTTAATACAATTTCTGGTGTCAATCTGTCTCTAAATTATTCATCTCTCTCCGTGTATTTTCTCAAAACAACCAAGCCCCACATGTACACCATCCTCCTACTCTTCAGCTTTCTCGCATCCTTCATCCTCTACACCCGCTACAAACGGCATTCGCCACCAGGAACACATCACGCACCCGGACCTGCCGGACTCCCCGTCCTCGGAAATGCCCACCAACTCGGTCCCCAACCACACCAGCAAATCACAGCCTGGGCCCGCGAATATAGCGAGCTGTACAAGATCCGCCTGGGCTGGAACGACTGGTACATGGTCTGTTCGCCCGAAGCATGCAAAGAGATCCTCGACAAGCAATCCGCGCACACGAGTTCCCGAACGCCTCAGCCTGTAGCTGGGGACACTTTGGCTGGGGGCATGAGGTTTTTGTTCATGCCGTATGGTCCCGAGTGGCGGAAGCTGAGGGGCATCAGTCATAAGCTTTTGACGCCGAATGTTAGTGCGACGTTTAAGCCTAGTCAGGATTACGAGGCGAAGATGCTGCTGGAGGAGATTTTGAAGGGGAGGGATGAGGAGAGGGGGAATGAAGTTGGGTATATGGCCATCAGGAGGTATACTGTTAGTGTCATGATGACGAGCACGTATGGAAGGAGGATTCCTGAATGGGTGAGTAACATGATGTATCATGCAGCTGAAGAGGACTGATCCTTGCTAGGACTGTGACGAAGTTCGCGGCATTTATAGTCTGATGAACGACTTCTCCCTCGTGGCCAAGCCAGGCACTTATCTTGCAGATGCCCTGCCATTCTTGGGCAAACTCCCACCAAATCTTCAATGGTGGCGCAAGGGCCTCAAGCCACTCTTCGACAAGCAGGCGAATCTCTGGATGTCCTTCTGGACGTCACTCAAGACTCAAATGGAGACTAAGCAAGCACCCGAGTGCTTCGTGAAGCAATTCATCGAAACCGACTACGAGAAGCAGGGCATTAGCGAGCTTCAAGCTGCCTTTCTCGCAGGCAGCATGATCGAAGCCGGAAGCGAGACTACCTCTGCCGCGCTCAACACCGCGATTCTATACCTCAGCGCCAACCCCGAAGCGCGACGAAAAGCCCAGGCCGAGCTAGACAAAGTCGTCGGATCATCTCGCTCTCCCTCCTTCGACGACGAGGAAAACTTGCAATACATCCGCGCGATTGTCAAAGAGACACTTCGCATGCGACCAGTCACCAGCATTGGCACACCGCACTATTCAACCGCACCCGTGATCTACAAGAACACGTATATCCCCGCCAAATCTGTCGTATGTCTCCAGCAATACCCCATCCACTACGATCCCAACGTCTTCCCCGAACCAGATCGCTTCAACCCTGACCGCTACCTCAACTACCCCCTAGGCTCAGGACATTACGCTGGCGGACCCGCCTCAGCACGTGACCACTGGGCATTTGGCGCCGGAAGAAGGATATGCTCTGGCGTGCACCTCGCCGAGAATAGCATGTTCATCGTGTTGGCCAAGTTGCTGTGGGCGTTTGACATATTGCCGCCACTTGACGAAGCGGGGCGGGAAGTGAAGGTGGACACGAGTGATGCGGCATTCGACTCGGACGGAAGCATGACGTCGGCAAAGGAATACAAAATCAGGTGGAGAGTTAGAAGCGGGGAGATTAAGGAAGTGTTGGAGAGGGATGTGATGGAGGCGAGAAGGGATGGGTATACGTTGAGGGGTGTCAAGGTTGGGGAGGAAGGCGTCGAGTTGTGAGCTTTCAGGTATGTTTTCACTTGTAATTGCGCTGCCCTTTTCGTCTCGTTCGGGGAGGGTACCTGCCTAGTTTAACTTGCTTGCGTCATTGCCTGCGTTTGTTGTTTGTGTACGTCCCGTGCTCCTTCTGCCTTAACCTCGTGTTTACTACACCACGCGGCACTTTCTTCCCACCAAAGACCAGCCTGTATCTTGCGCACCTCAACCATGCCACCCGGATCTCAAGCTCCAACCAGGGACACGCCGCCAGATACGCCAGCAATGTCTTCCGCACCACTGCAACCCACGACGTCAACCGCAGCGCTCGAGACTCACGGCAACGACATTGCGACTTCGCCGTCAACACCACTAGCTGAGCCAAACTACTCCCAGCTCACGCCGTCTGATTGTAGCACGCTGAAGAAGATACTGGACGACTCTAAATTCGCCTCGCCAGCGCCATCACCCATCATGAAACAGCAGGACAAAAGCCTGCTGAGCGTTGCCGCCTCCGAGAACGGAAGCAGCGATACTGGCAATGAGGACGAGGTGACATACACCAGGAAGCAGTATGGACACGGCGATGAGCTGGAGGCTGGGTACGAGGATGAAGATGACAGTATGGAGCTGAGTGACGGAGACCTCAACGGCGATGACGCGGAAGGAAGCGATGACGGTGAGTATGTGTGGAGTGATGGCGACACGATTGAGGATATGAGGAATACACCGGGAACTACGGCTCCTCATGCACGCCCGCAGCATCTTGATGGCATCTATCAGCACAATTCTCCTACCCGCGACGATTCTGCGGAAATCCAAGCGAAGCGCGCCGCGATCGAGGAGGCAGTGAAGAAGGAGCGAGTTGATCAGGCGCGTGAAGAAGCCCTTGAAGTTACGTACGAGCCACGCTATCTCGACCTGGTGGCTATCGAGGAGCAGGATGGTGCGTTCGATCTCTCAGAGGAGTTGATGTTCCAAGCAATGCAGAATACCCAAGTGCAATCTGGACTCAGCAGGATCGAAGAAGCTGACGAGACAGAGTTCGAGCTGGATGTACGTACCCTTAGAATTCACCACACGATACTTCATTGTACTAACTCTGGCAGCGTCTGAATGCCAACGAACGTAGGACATCACGACGCTTCTCTCCAGCACCCATCTCTCGCCGTGCTTCAGAAGAGTCGCTTCCCGTGTCTTCCTTTCAGAGCATACCGGATTCTCGACCAACTGTAGTGGCTACGCCAAGCGGTAATCACCTCGCTTTCACACCCACTTCTACGATCCCCATCACATACTTCACTAAGACCTTGAAGGACTTCAAGAAGTACTCAGGCAAGGAGAACTCGCCGTCTAAGAGCCGACGCAATGCTTCTCTGCCGGAGGAGATTGCCGAGCTTGCCAAAGAAGCCAAGGAAGAAGAGGATCTTGAGAAGTACCGGGAGATCGATCTCGCACCCATGGAGCCCATCATGGAGAGTAAGAACGCAGGCGATCTGATCACGTTTGGAACACCTGCCCGGTCGAAAATTCTCACACCACCGATTGACACACCCTCGCCTACCCAAGTACCACAAAAGGCTGCCTTGTCTGATCAAGCTCGCGCAGTCGAGACTCTGATCTTGCTAGCCAAGTCTCCCATGGACAGAAAATACGTCGAGATGCCAAAGGCTACCAATGTCGAGACACAAGCATCACCATCCGAAGCCGTTGCCTCTCCTTCTTTGCCCGCGGAACAGCATGAAGGAAACAAGGTAGATCCCGAAGAATCAGATGTGGCATATAGCTCAGAGGGCAGACAGCTCTCACTCTACCGAGAGCCCCCAACTTTCGTCAAGGTTGTGGCTTTGTTGCCCGAGACTATGTTCTGGGTAGCGGCCGCCCCGGTTATGAAGTACAGCAGCATGGCTTATGAAGCTATGGTGTCAAAGTTCACTAAGTTGGAGCTGTGAGATTATTCGAGGTCGGACTGTGATAGTAGATAGACGGTCTCCATCGGTATGTAATAATAGTGTGTACTCACACTACAACTCAGCTTTCCTTCTCACACACTCCCCCTTCTACGGCATCCAACCTCAAATAACTCGGCCCCGGCAAATCCTCACTAATATCCCCCCACGCACTCCAATGCTTCCACACCAACTTCTGCTGCTCAATCTCATCCGCAATCGCAATCGCCATATCGGCGACACTAATCCCCGTCAGCCTCCCCTCAAATATATCCTTGCCCTGCTGCTGCTCCCCCTCCAAAACCATATCATCCACACTGATCCGATACTCGCCCGTCCTCTTCCCCGGCCGATACAGCGCACTCGGACTCACAAACCCCCACCGAAAACTCTGATTCCCATCAAACATCATAAACGCCGTCCTTCCCGCCCTGATAAAATCACTCGCCTGATCCTTCTCCCTAATACTCTTCTCATACTCTTCAATCACCGCTTCATCCTCCCCGCTCAACCTGGCCTCGCGCTCCGCAATCCGCGCCTCGCGATACCTGCGCAATGCCGTGCCCATTATCCCGAGGCGCTCCTCCATGTACGCAATGTGCGCGAGCGAGGTGCTTATTGCGCGGCGGTATGCGAGGAAGAAATCCGGGTGGTCGATGCAGGAATCTTGGGTTCCGGGGATGTGTAAGCTGCCGGCGCCGCCGATGAAGAGGAAGTAGGAGGCTGGGCTGCGCTTGTAGGCGAGGATTAGTTTGCGGGTTGTTTCGAGGAAGGGTTGGTAGAGGAGGGCCATGGCGCCGGCTGGATGCAGTTAGCAGATGTAAAGTAAAGTAAAGAAGGGTAGCTTGCATGTGTGTGGGCCGTACGCCGACACTAGCACGTCGATGCCTGTGAAATACTCTGCAAGTTCGGATATAGATGTTTTGTCAATGTCCACCGAACGAGGAATGTAGCGCGCATGTTTCCCCAGCGTCTGCGGGTTGCGCGATATCCCAACCACCGTGTGTCCGCGATTCAGCAGTTCGACGCTGAGATACGAGCCGCCAAAGCCTGCAGGGCCGACGATACCGACTGTCAGGGGCTTGGAGGATGCCATGGTGTTTTGCAAGTAAGAAGTGGTTTGAGGTGTGAATGGCAAAGGCAAGAGCTCAGGCAACCACGACGTGCTTCGGCATCCGACATCCCACTCCCGTCTAGGCTAAACATGCAATTCGGTTCGCTGCTGTATGCAAGTCCCATGGTGAGTTGGGGTATGCTTCGGGGTAGTGAGGGGAAGCTATGTGGGGCTGGCGGTAGAAACATGCAGGCACTGCGGGGATTATTGCGCAGGGCTGGGTACACAACACTGGAGTGTAGTTTGCGGTATTGTTGCATTGAAATTATTTTGAAAAGCATGGCGGATAACTATGGCTTCATTGGTGAGTGCATATTCTTGCATTGTGTAGTCTCGAGATGCTGATAGCTGCAAAGGCCTCGGTGCCATGGGGTATGCGATGGCATCGAACATTCGAAAAAAGATACCGAAGGATTCGGTCTTGTACATCAACGATATAAATGCTCCGGCATGCGAGAAGTTCAAAGCGGAGTACAGCTCTTTCGGACCGGTAGAGATCGTATCCACTGCGCGCGAAGCAGCTAAGAATGCGAAGATACTAATAAGTATCGTGCCAGGAGGGAAAGATGTCAAGGCAGTGTATCTGGATGAGAAAACTGGTGTTGTTGCAGCGAAGAAGAATGAAGGGAGATTGATGCTGTAATGCAGTACAATCGATGTTGATACCACAAAAGAAGTGGGCAGGAGACTAAAGGAAGAAGGATTAGGCACATACATCGACGCGCCAGTATCCGTACGTCTACTCTTTACCAGCATCACCATTCTCTCATGCTTGCTAATATCCTCTTAGGGAGGCGTCCCAGCCGCCGAAGCCGGCACTCTCTCCATGCTCATCGGGCACCCCCATCCCGCACATCCCTCCTCCCTCCTCCCAAGCACCCTCTCCCTCCTGGGCACGCCCTCGAAATTCTTCTACCTAAACACCCTGGGCGCCGGCCTCACCGCCAAAATATCAAACAACTACCTGTCAGGCACAATCCTGCTCGCGACCGCCGAAGCCCTCGCAATCGGTGTCAAGCACGGCCTCGACCCGGCCGACTTGTACTCTGTCATCAAGAATTCCACCGGCCAGAGCTGGATGTGCGACCACGTCCTGCCGATTCCCAATGTACAGACGGACTACTGGGTGCCGAGTAATAGTGGGTACAAGCCAGGATTCAAGACGCAGATGATGCTCAAGGATC
>Ga0265780_10005380_pt1 | contig 16263 bp, 15 predicted proteins | sample P1T30metagenome_FD_192432 | JGI IMG/M metagenome (GOLD analysis project Ga0265780, IMG submission 192432) | Plant litter microbial communities from East Loma Ridge, Irvine, California - P1 T30 | ecosystem: Environmental > Terrestrial > Plant litter > Unclassified | place: USA: California... | reverse complement strand
CCGCTACCTGTGCAGGTACCCAGCGTCGATGAAGCCTGAGGATCCGGGTCGCAGATCCGCCACGTCTAGCCGGAGTAGCGCCATGTTATTCAGCAATCGCAGTAGGCGCGTCAGATACGATCAAACAATCCATCATTCATTTCCATATGCTATCTACCTTTCCCTGTGGGTATAGATTTTATCATCATGTGTCCCCCGAACGCCAATAACAAATCCATCACCGCTCAAACAAACGTAGCTTGTGTCTTGGGCCTGCTCACCCTCGCCGGTCCCAGTCCCTGCCTCACTTCATCCAACTGCTCCAAGCCCGTCTGCTGCTTGCCCTTCTTGACTCTCCGCTTCCCAGCCACATGGTGATTCCCCAAGAAATCGTCCATGATGTTGTCGAAATCGCTGCGCAGCTCGGGCGCCTCGCTGCTCGACCACTGACTCATGCCGCTCATCTTACTCATGCCGGACATCTTGCTCATACCAGACATCATACTCGCGTCGTCCGGGAAGTCGCCGAACCCGTCGTCCGCGTAGTCTTCTTCGATCTTGTCGAAGCGCTGGTCGAGCAGTGTGAGGCCTTCGGTGCGGTGCAGCGCCGAGGACGACATCGAGTACCCGGATGTAGATGTCATGGCGCCCTTGCGTTTCTTTTTGCGGCCCCCGGCAGTCAGCGCTGACGCACCTGTTATGATACTCGATTCCATGCCCGAGGGCGCGGCGGGCTTAGCAGTCTTCCCCGCCTTGACATCGTTCTTGAATTTCTTAAACTCCTCTAGATACGCCAGGTCGCCCTCTTCGGCCGCGACGGGCGCTTCGTTGGGCGCAGGCAGCGAGTCTGGATCAGCAGGTGCGGCCTTGAGTTTCGGCGACGAGGCCTTGATCGTGTCGTCTGATTCCCAGCCCTCGTCTTCTTCGTCGAGGAAGCGGTCCATGGCGTCGCGATCCTCAACATCGTATGTGTCGTCCCACTCGCGCTGGTCCACTTCGTATCCGTCTTCAGCGAGCGCGGCGAAGATGTCGTCTTCGTCGTCGACATACGCATCGTCCTCCAGCGCCTCGAGAACCTCTCGTAACCGCGGATCCATGTCTGGCTGGAACCCGGCGATTGCGTCGGGGATGTTTTGCTGGTCTTGATATGTGGTCTTGCGCACGAATTCTGAGGGCGCCATGTCCTCGCCAAAGACGTCGCTCACGCTGCTGATGTTGCTGCTGATACTAAGTCCCGCCTCGCTCTTTCGGTCATCAAGTGATGCGTTCCGCAGAGCATCTGCCAAATCTAGTTTTTGCTTGCCCTTCTTCTTCTCGGCGGGCGCTTCGACGAAGTACGCCTCTCCCCCACCGCTGCCCAGGTCGCGCAGATGCTGCATGTAGTCGTACTCGGTGTCGTCGTAGTAGACGCCATAGTTGGCAGCCTCTCCCTCATTCTGACGCACTTTGGCTTCGTATTCGCTCTCTAGTTCTCTTCGTGACTTGATCTTGCTTCGGCCTGTAGCTGCCGAGTACTGTGATGCTCGTGAACTGCCCGCTGGCTCAGAATCCTCGCGCATGTTCGCGGCGCCGGTTTCGGCGAAGACCATTTGCGGTGCATCTTCATCGTGGATTCGGGGGTCATTTTGAGCGCGGTGGACGAGTCTGTAGTTAATGGCGGTCTTCTTGTCGCTGTGGAGGGGTTAGCGGGGTACTTTTGTAAAAATACACGACCAGCATACATGAACTTGCGACGAGGCATCTTGATTATATGTGCAAGAGAATAATGTATTCAGATGTTATCGGTGGCGGCTACGGAAGTCTGGGGAATTGCGCTGACAAAGTATCGGTCAAACGTTGGGCTGGCGGCGGCTCCTAAAAATTATTTTAGGCGAAAAGGGTCTGGTGAATGACGTGGGGCGACTTTTTCTACTCGACCCCTCTTACACCGTGGGACGCGATAGCAGAGTCACCACAACACCACGCGATACCCGAAATCAACCGCAAAAATGGTGCTCGCTAAATCGAAGAAGAGCGTCGGGCTGGGCAACAGCCTGATGAACGACAGGTTCGGCAAGGGCAAGGGCGCGGACATGCGCAGAGGCGCCTTTCAGCAGGGCATTGAGCGGACGGGCCAGAATGGCGAGAAGGTGTGTAGATGGTGCGCGAATAAATATGAGATACTAATTTTGTGCAGTACATCACCAACGAGAAGAAGGAGGCGTCATGGGTGAAGATGCGCTCCGTCACAGAGCAGGGTGCCCTTGATGACTTCCTTTCCACGGCTGAACTGGCTGGCACCGACTTCACCGCAGAGAAGATGAACAACGTCAAGATCATACACAAGGATCAGAAGAACCCATACTTGCTGTCTGCCACAGAAGAGCGCAACGTCAAGCGCAAGCACAAGGAGAACAAGAACCGCCTAACCGTCCCCCTACGACCAAAGTGGGACGAAAACACGACGCCACAGGAGTTGGACCAGGCCGAGAGAGATTCACTGCTGCTGTGGAGGCGAGGTTTGGCTGAGTTGCAAGAAAACAATGACCTGCTCATGACACCTTTCGAGCGAAATCTGGAGGTCTGGAGGCAACTGTGGCGAGTCATCGAGCGTTCAGATTTGGTAGTGCAGATTGTGGATGCGCGACACCCTCTGCTGTTCCGATCAGAGGATTTGGAGGACTACGTGAAAGAGGTGGACTCCAAGAAGAACAACTTGTTGTTGATCAACAAGGCAGACATGATGACGCTGAATCAGCGACAGGCGTGGGCCGACTACTTCACCGAGGCTGGCATCAACTACAAGTTCTTCTCTGCTGAGCTGGCGAAGGAGATGAACGAGGCCCGCGCGCTCGAAGATGAGAGCGAGGAAGAGTCAGACGAATACGAAGAGGAAGATGATGTCGAGGAGGAGATCGATCCCGAGGATGATGATTTGGCGAAGGAGACGAAGAAGATCGACTTACAGGACAAGCAAGAGGAGGACGCGAAATGGGTCGATGAGGAAGCAGTTGACGTACCAGCATCAGAGGAAGATGAGCGAACACGGATATTGACGACCGAAGATCTCGAATCTCTCTTCCTTGAGCACGCCCCAGATGTTGACACCGGACCTGGTGGCGAGAAGCGCAAGACTTCTATCGGTCTAGTTGGTTACCCCAACGTCGGAAAGTCGTCCACCATCAACGCCCTTATCGGTGCAAAGAAAGTGTCAGTCTCAGCAACCCCCGGAAAGACGAAGCATTTCCAGACCATCCACCTGAGCGAGAAGGTAGTCCTCTGCGATTGCCCCGGTCTCGTCTTCCCCAACTTCGCAACCACCAAAGCCGAGCTCGTCTGCGCCGGCGTCCTCCCCATCGACCAACTGCGCGAGTACACCGGCCCAGCCGGCCTCGTTGCACAGCGCATCCCCCAACCCTTCCTCGAAGCCCTCTACGGTATGAAGATGCACATCCGCCCGCAAGAAGAAGGCGGAACCGGTATCCCCACCTCTGACGAAGTCTTGCGCGCCTACGCCATCGCCCGCGGCTTCTCAACCCAAGGTCTCGGCCAGCCCGACGAGTCGCGAGCAGCGCGTTACGTCCTCAAAGACTACGTCAAGGGCAAGCTTCTCTTCTGCCACCCCCCGCCCGTCGACCCGCCCATCGATCCCAAGGCTTTCAATCGCGAACTGTATGACGAGAACCACCTGCCGGAAAAGCGCAGGCATCACCTCGCCTCCGCAACAGCCGCAGCGGACGACGCGTCGCTCATGGACGACGATCTCGACGAGCTGCCTGTCAACAGCGCGCCGATGCGCGGCGAGAAGTCCAAGGGTCTGGACAAGAAGTTCTTCGGGCCGGGGCAGGGCATGGCGAAGCAGAACTTGCCGTTCCACCACAAGTACAGCGAGCAGGGCAAGGAGCTGAGTGGGCGGAAATTGAAGCAGATCACAGCGCTGGAGAAGGATGTGGATATGAGTGAGTTGCAGAATGGGAAGAAGCATTTCAAGGCGAATAAGAAGAGGGCGAAGAAGGTTAAGACGGAGTATGATTAGGTGGTGGGGTTGACGGGAGGTATGAATGCATGATTTCGGAGTTTGGGGTGTGCATATCCACTGCTACAGGCTAGTGTTTTCTACAGTCAGGAATAAAAGAAATGATTCACGATACCTATGCACTTTTGCTCTCCTCTCCATCCTTTCCTACTCCAACAGACCAACACGAGACTATCCAACCCTTCTCGCATCTGCACATCCCACCCACCCCTGAAGCACACCTGCAAGCGATCGGCACGATCTCTCGAGTCAAAAATCAAGCTTCGCGGGTAGCTGCAGTGGCTTACGCCAACGTCCCGTCCGAGGAACGATTTTCTGAGTGTTTGGAGCCAATGGTTCTGCTGTGATTCTATGCGCTAGAGTGGTGTCACCCACGGGTCTCGGGAAGGTGCGTGGAGTTTGCCTAATTCGTTTTTGTTAATCTGGAGAAAGAAGAGCGTTTAGGGTTGGAGATGGAGTCGCTCTGAGACATAGTGGATAGAGTGATTGAGCCGGTGATGGTGCGTGATTGTGTGTAAAGTGCCCAATGAGGCAAGTACATGCCCTTGGACTGCTTGGATCCGTTTGGAGTCAGCTCGGTGTCAGGTTGGAATTTGCCCTGGTTGCTTCAGTTCCCGGCATGCGAGATAAGCACCGGGCGAACATGCAAGTGCGAACCACCATGGGCATGTCATACGAGCATCGATCTCGCACGCTGACTATCGCCAGAGGATCATCCGACGTAGATGGCAAGATGACGAGTGCGTCTTTTACGGCTTGCATGGGAGACCATACATGGGTTGTTCACACCCTTGGCGCTGTAAAGCCGTCTGGTCGTATGAGCAGCCAATAGCATCGAGCGAGTCTTGCTATGTAACCTTTTGGTCCCGAGTGCGTGGCTCCCTCCTGCACCATGGATCTGACGAGGTCAGTGCGAGCTTCGCGTAACGGTAAGCCGTGCGTGCATGTAGGATCTTGCGTCAGAAGCATGGATGAGAGTCGTCGATTGCACGGGAACATGACAGGTGGCGGATGCGGCGTAGACGACTGGACAATGGCGGGCGTTGCGTCGCTGTGCTGCATCGGCGCGGTGCATTTGCGAAGCGGTGTGCATGATGTGCTGGACGAGGACTGGTAGAAAAGCGCTATACATGTACCTAGGTTGATGCGGGGCATAATAGTACCAAGTAGGCAATGTCTAGTGCATTGGCCTCGGTACACGGTATGGCATGCAGACGCTGCATCCTTGTCTGTTTCAGGTGTCAAAAGCTTGCTGAGAGATATTCGTTAGAAATAACTGTTCAAGATGAAGCGATCAGAATTGCAGTCTTGTTGTCTGGATCAAGGCCCGGTTCGCTGGACCAATGCGGGATCCCGTGGTTGTGCTATGAGTTGCCGACGCGGCCCCATCATCAGCGCAGGGAGATTGGCCATAAAGAAGCACCTGCAGCATGCACCATGGTGCCGAGCGGCCCTTTGCAGAGGCCTCTCGTCGAGTCACAGACTGCGAGGCGTGGTTGCGTCACGATGGCCGTAGATGAAGCGTGTGAGGCCGTCCGGAGAACGGGCAGCTGGAAGCTCACAGGCCATGCGGCGGCGAGGGCCTCCTGGGGAAGAGGAGATTGGTGTACCTTGGATCCGGGAGTGCTAGTACGTCAACGTTTGTTTTGCTCGTGCCGAGGGCGTATTCGCATGGATATTGAGCATGAGCATCACAGGTCACCCGCACGCAGCACAAAGAGGTGCTAAGCTCCGCGAGCCATGGGCTTGTCTTTGCCTGCCTGATGACCTCGAGCTTGGCGCTGGCTTGGAGACGGCTGCAGCGGTCTTGTCTTATTAATAATGTGCGGTCGGCAAGCGTAGAACGAGAACAAGAGGGGATTGGGAAGATGAAAATGCCGCAAGCTAGACTGCAATCTGAAGGCCGTACACGGAGCGAGGCTGTGCAGACGTTACCCCTCAAGTGCTCGCACAATAATTCAGCGAATTTCCGCCCTTATTTCAGGACAGCCCAGGTCGCCAGAGTCGCCCGAACGCACCTTTCTCCAGTCCCCGGGTGTTGTGTTCTGCGCGGCCGCGCCTTGCTCGCGACACAACGACATCATCCTGCATTCGGCCTGCTCAGCCACACTTGTGCTTGCATCTGCGCGTGAACATTCAAATCTCGACGACTGTCCACTGCCGTTTGTCAGCGCCACCAGGGCATCCAGCGCGCCGCGGTCCGCTGTTCGCTGTTCGCCTTCACGCCGGCAAGCTCATTTGCGCCCGTCACCGTGTTTTCCTATAAATCTGCCCACGCCCAGCACACCCTCCCGAACCTGATTTCCGTCACGGGCCGCCGCAGAACATACGCCGTTTTGAGAGCAATACAATAACACTCTGGGCTTCACGCCCGCGAGACACCTGCGTCTCAGAAACAATTCCCACGCCTCTTCCCCAGTTATACGACCCACAAACCGCCTAGCCCCGCCGCCAGCAGCGAAAAGCAGGAATCATGGCCGCCCCAGCAAGCAGTGCCCCCTCGGGCGCAACCTCAAAACCCGCCGCCTCACCTGTGGCTTCGCCGCCCACCTCGACGGCTTCTTCTGTACACTCGCAGCCCGAGGCGGTAGCACCCCTGCCGCCCGCTCAGCACTCCGGAAACAGCAGCCTGCAAGCCGCCGCCGAGGCCCTCCTGCGCCCGAAGAAGCCCACCATGACGTCGCGCCTCAGTAGCATGCTGGGTGTTAAAGCGTCTTCGGCTGCCACTGCCGCGGAGAAGAACGGCGAGGTCAAAGCTGTCAACGGCAGCGCAGCGAGCAGTCGCCCGGAGCCTTCGCGCCAGGCCTCGGTCATGAAGAAGGACGGCCGCCCCGACGCGCCATACAAACGCTTCTGGAACAACGAGGACGGCACCCACGAGCACCACCTCAAGGTCACGAAGCGCCAGGAGAAGCTGTCCGACATGTTCCAGAGCCTGATGCTGGGCAAGAAGAAGGGCGAAACCCACGAGGACCAGCCCCTGAGCCTCATGGCAAACTGGGTCGACGTCATGCGCAACGAGAAGGAGAAGCTCGCGGAGCAGAAGAACTCTGGCAACCACTTGCCTCAGACGCTGGTGCAGAAGTACGGCAAGTGCCAGGAAGTTGTTGGTCGCGGCGCTTTTGGCATCGTCAGAGTCGCACACAAACCAGACCCCAAGGACTCAAGACGCGAGCAGCTGTACGCTGTCAAGGAGTTTAAGCAACGTCCAGGAGAATCCGCCAAGCGCTACCAGAAGCGCCTCACCTCTGAGTTCTGCATATCATCCTCGATGCAGCACCCAAATGTCATTACCACGCTGGATCTTCTGCAGGATGAGAAGGGCACATACTGCGAAGTCATGGAATATTGCTCAGGCGGTGACCTATATACTCTGGTGCTTGCAGCCGGTCAGTTGGAGGTTGTCGAGGCCGACTGCTTCTTCAAGCAACTCATGCGCGGTGTTGAGTACATGCACGAAATGGGTGTCGCACATCGCGACCTCAAACCTGAGAACCTGCTCCTCACAAGCCACGGATCCATCAAGATCACCGATTTCGGAAATGGAGAGTGCTTTCGAATGGCCTGGGAGAAGGAGGCGCACATGACCGCTGGCTTGTGCGGTTCCGCTCCGTACATTGCTCCCGAGGAGTATGTCGACAAAGAGTTCGATCCTCGCGCTGTCGATGTCTGGGCCTGTGGTATCATCTACATGGCCATGCGGACCGGACGGCATCTGTGGCGTGTCGCACAAAAGGGCGAGGACGAGTTTTTCGACCGCTATCTCGAAGACCGGAAACAGGAAGAAGGCTACCGACCTATCGAGGTATTGCGAAGAGTGAGTGACGTTTGCCCTCGACCTCTGCACCTTTCTAACAAGCCATAGCGTCAATGTCGCAACGTGATCTATTCTATTCTGGACCCCATTCCGGCTCGCCGCCTCACTGCTCACCAAGTTCTCGCCTCTGAATGGGTCTCCGAGGCCAAGGTCTGCCACGCTGGCAACGAAGGCTTTTAATGCACCAAAGGCTGGTCCTCTAAATATTCAGGCGCGCATGCGTGTGATGCCTACCCAAACGTCATTATAGGCATGGTCCGACAGCGCAACACTGGCCTGACTCTGGCACAGCGTTGAACATCCCGGACTTTGATTCTTCACGACACTCGATCTTGGGCCATTTACCTACTTCCTTATACATTGGTTTTACGCGACATGCTTTCTTGCGATACGATGATACCTGGCAAGACATACCCTTTTTACGATTGATGCGAGCATAGCGGAACATTTCGGCGTCGGGCTCTCTGCACGAAACACTCGCAGGCTAGATGTCTAGTCGGTTCCAGCACTACGACTTACATATGGTAGAGATAGACGATGCAACGGACTTGGGACATGGGCGACACGACTAGGGATTCTTTGAGTGGCGGTTTGTAGTCAACCTCACTCGCTTGTAATGGTCTTCTTTAAGTATTCTGGTTGCGTGTGGATAGGCAGCCTTTCACGAATCTCTTTATACTTTACAGCACGCATGGTATTTCATGAAGCGTGCCACGTGCCCCGTTGCACGTATATTTGACACGCTTGAACCGCAGTACACAACTTAGTCTACGTGCTACTGACTACTGCAAGCGTTGTTGTACTATAGTGTAGAAATATGAGCCTCAAAGACGAAAGCGTCCAAGCTCCGTGATGCCAGGTGGCTTAGTGCTACCCCGGCATTCCTGGTGATACCGCCGTAAGAGCCTCTTGGCCTCATTTCGGCACCGACATCCTGATCTTGTAACCTGTCATTTGCATGGTTGAAATGTGTCTTGGGAATATGTCTTGGCATATGTCATGGTTTGGTGGTTGTTTGGTACGAGATAGCCGACCCTTGCAAGTAATATCGAGCTCCAGCGGACGGGTCTGAGCGGTAAATCAGCCACTCCGCAACTTTCCAAGGTTCTCCCACGAACAAGTGTTCACTCCGCACCAAACTACCCGCCAAAGCGCCCCCGCAAGCTGCCCATGGGTTTATTCGACACAGGGCAGTTCATTTCGCAACAAACAGGGCTTGACCAAGCAATGCAAGCGAGAGATGCCCGCGATTGGCGCATCCCTCCGCAAATGGACGCTTTGTCTGCTCCTCTGCAGCGTACCGACACCTGCATGTACCCAGTCAACGAATGACACGGCCGTCGAACACGCTGGCGCTACTGCATCCTTGAGTACCACAACATCACGCCCGTCTTCGCTGGCTTCGACCTCGGCCTCGACTGTTCGCAGCTTTACCCACTCTGAGACGACATGTCCCTTCCGCACGATAAACTATATTACGCACACGCTACCGCAGCAATGCGCAAAGACGGCTTGGTCGGCGCCGGGCGAGGCGGCGTCTACGGATGTAGCAGCTGGTGAGGCAGGTGCGACGCCGGGCCAACAGACTGCAATACCCAGCGCGGAAGAGGCTGTAAAGAGCGACGTACAGGATGGGGCGCATAGCACATTTACTGCAGTGCCACAGGCACAAGAGACGGGAGCAGGCGCAGTCACCGAGACACCAGGTGGAGGCACAGTCAGCGAAGAGTCGGAGTCGGAGCTTGAGACGGAATCGCCCCTGGATAATGCGAACTTCCTCTCATTTGAGGAATGGAAGAAGAGGAACCTGGAGCAGGTTGGGCAGTCGCCGGAGTATGTTCAAGGGCGAGCGGCTCCCTCAAACCAGGCAGCTCGTCGCCGCCCCGTCAATGTGAACGCCCTGGATTCTTTAGGCGACGAGGCAGAGATTGAGATCGACTTCAGCGGCTTTGGTCCTCCACTTGATGGCGGAGATATTGCGAGCAGCAACCAGGCAGGATCGCGCGGTGCAGGCAATACCAAAGCTGTTGAAGACGAGAAAAAGGCTACGCCAAGCTCCTGGTCGTTGAGCAAGGACGCCGGCAAGACGTGCAAAGAACGCTTTAATTATGCATCCTTTGACTGTGCGGCTACAGTGCTGAAGACCAACAAGCAGGCTAAGAGCGCTACCTCGGTTCTGGTCGAGAACAAGGACAGCTACATGCTTAACGAATGCTCGGCGAACAACAAGTTCTTGATTGTTGAGCTTTGCGACGACATCCTGGTAGACACCGTGGTCCTGGCGAACTATGAGTTCTTCTCTTCCATGTTCCGCCATTTCAGAGTCAGCGTCTCGGACCGCTATCCAGTCAAGATGGAGAGGTGGAAGACGCTAGCCACCTTCGAGGCACGCAATTCTCGCGACTTGCAGCCGTTCTTGATCACGGAACCTCAGATCTGGGCAAGATACTTACGTATCGAGTTCCTCACGCAGTATGGCAACGAGTTTTACTGTCCACTCAGCTTGCTGCGGGTTCACGGCACTACTATGATGGAGCAATTCCGACGAGAGGAGGAGGAGGCTCGTGGCGTCGATGACGATGTTGATCTGGAAACAGAACAAGAAGTCGTCAAGCCGGCTGTTGACAGTGGCCCAATACCTGCGGATCAAGTGCCAATTCTGCCCCTGAAAGACGCCGATGCGAAGCCAGGATCGTTGACGGTGGACGTCCATGCGCAGACGACCGAGACAATTAACGAAGCCGCGGAGTCTAAACCTACAGAACGGCCATCCGAGACGTTGCAATCATCAACTACATCCACAATAGGAACACCTCCAATCGTGTCTAGGTCAAGCGACACAAACGCTGGTACTGCTGGACCCTTGTCTGTTTCGACTCCAGTGGAAGGCAGCCCAAGCTCTACCAGTATAATTGGAAATATCGCAAGTTATGGAGAGAGCAATTCCAGCCATCTCGCTTCGTCCAACAAAAGCGCCATATCGAGTCCACAAGCCTCAAACTCTGCCACAGACAGCAAAGCAAGTTCTTCAACAGCCACTGAAGTCAAGAGCGTCACCAAGGCTAGCCAGACTGTCACTGACTCCGTACCTTCGCCCTTGTCCAATGCTGCTTCTAAAGCTGCAAGCAACAACACTGTTGGCAGTTCACATTCTCAGTCACACTCTCGATCTTCTTCCACTCAGCCCAACCCTGCCACCCCCTCGACACAAGAATCATTCTTCAAATCAATCCACAAGCGTCTGCTGTACTTGGAAGCTAACAGCACCCTGTCGCTGCAGTACATTGAAGAACAGTCACGCATTCTTCGCGATGCTTTCAAGAAGGTCGAGAAGAGGCAGCTAGTCAAGACTGAGAAGTTTCTGGACCACCTGAACAGTACAGTCATGCAAGAGTTGAAGAGCTTCAGAACCATGTATGACCAGCTTTGGCAAAGTACCGTCATTGAAACCGAGAGCATGAAAGAGCGACATAAAAGTGAGATGAGCGAAATCGGCACCAGACTCACATTGATGGCAGACGAGCTTGTGTGGCAGAAGCGCATGGCGGTAGTCCAATCAACCCTCTTACTCCTCTGCCTGGGCCTAGTGCTGTTCGTCCGATCCGGTACTTTGGGCTCAGCAGCAGACGTCCCGATCGTACAACAGCTCGGCAGCAAGTACAACAGCTTCTTCGAGTCCTCACCACCTCACAGCCCGCCAGAGTCGGGCCTCGCGCGGCGCCGACGAACATTCAAAAACATGTGGCGCAGCGATACATCTGCCGGCCTCAGCGACCACCAGAGCGATGGCATCAACGCCCTGTCTGACGCAGATACCGAAGGCGCGAGAAGCCCCATCGACGTCGAATACAGCCCGCCCACACCAACTACTCCCGCTGCACTCGCAGAGTTCGACGTGCGCAATGGCATCCCTGAGGAGAAGTCCAGCCCAGACGACCAAGCCAAGCGCCTAGAAGTCCTGGAGACGCAATCTGGCCCAGCCACACCAAACGGTACGCGCGACAGCAGGCCCTCGTGGGAAGAAGTGGACCGGGCAGTGGATAAACTCAAGGCGGAAGAGAATGGGCAGCTTTCGCCGCATGGCGAGAGGAGGGGGAGGGGGGAGAAAGGGAAGAAAAGGAGTCCCTTGAGGAGGGCGCAGAGTAGTTATGATGGCCTGGCGGAAGGGGATGGCACGGTGGATACGGGAGAGGAGGGGTTTGTTAGTTGATGTGTGTCTTTGTGATTGATGACGGATTAGCATTGCATTGCGTGCGGTGGCGTTTGGGTGGGTTTGGCGTATTGATAGGGTGAAGGACTTGAAAGTGACATTCGAAATGCACATATTGATGATTCTGAATTGAAATGTTGTTTGTCCCTGAAGTGGGTTGTGTGCATCATTCACTTTGACCTTAACCAGGAGAGACTCTGCCGTAAAATGTGTGACTTGCCTAGCCACTACACATTTGTGTATCATCTATCAGCTAGACATGACGTCATGATGCGCAGCGTGGCTTGATGCGGAAAGTGCCTCGGTTCGTTTTAGCGCGAACACCTGTTCGGTCGCGCCATCGGAGGCTTGAAGCACGCAAGCAAAGCATGGGCTTAATCCGCGCCCAGTCTTCACACAGACGACATGCCTCCCAAAAGCCGGGGAAAAGCTGTGCCTGTGGGACTCCAATCGAAGTCGACACCGAACTTAGCTGCAGTACAATCGCCAGAAGCTACACAACACAATGGCAGCAGTGCTTCATCCCGCCGGCAACCCATAGCAAGCACTCTAGACGGTGCTCTCCTCACAGGAGCATCCGTCGAAGATGGAGATGCAGATTCGCTCGAGTCGGATAGCAAAGACTCCGAGGACGAAGAGGAACAGCTACAAGCACGTCGTCCACTACAAACCTCACGCTCCCACTCCCACCTCCCCCGCCAGACCACGAGCGCACTCTATCCGCCCTTCTACAACCGCCCTCCAACACCTCTCCCACCCTCGCCATCCCTAACCTCCCTCCTCCGACCCTCCCGCCGCACGACCCCCGACTCCTCCGACGTCGACCTCCCCAGCACGAGTCTCACCTCCAGCACCACGACGCTGGTGAAGAGTGCCCGCCATGCGCCTCGCATTCCGCGCGCCGCGCCCAAAGTGCCGACGTATGAGTACTACGGTTTCGCGCTGTACCTGGGCAGCTCGGCGGCTTTCTTGATGTACATTCTCTGGGCGTATGTGCCCGCGCCGGTCCTGCACAGCATGGGCATCTGGTACTATCCGGACCGGTGGTGGGCATTGGCCATTCCGTGCTGGCTCATCGCGCTGATTATATACATCTACGTTGCGCTGGCGAGTTGGAATACGGAGTATTTAACGCTGAGGATGGGCAGGGTCGAGTGTCTGGTGGATGAGTGTGCGCAGGTGGGAGTTGTGGATCGAGAGACTTGGCGCATTATGGGAAATGTGGGTGGTGCGGGCAAGAGCGAGGATTACGACAAGTATCGGTTTGGGGTGGGAGAGCAGGTGGATTGGAAGTCATTCTGGAGCATGGGCACGGATGCGGTGCTGGATGTGCCGATTGGTGGCGTGTGCGAGATTCTCTACGGCGAAGATTGAGGTGCAATGTATGGCCATCGCCATTGTTACTGCTTCTTATCCATCGCGAAACGAATCCACCCGATCATGGTTAGCTGTTCCCGAGATTCGGGCATTGCTTGGAGTAGCTGCAGTTCCAACCCCCACTTATATCGCATATGCCCCTCCCAACCTTCGGAATCTGCCATCTTTGACGCTGCATATGCCCCGCCGTGCCAGTGCCGGATTGGACGCAATAGGACTTTGCTATCGACGGATGGATCTAAAGACTGCTTTCTCCTCGGCGGGGTCCGGGTATAAGTTCCTCGAGCAGCCATTGCTGAAGCTTTCTTTTCTATCCAGACGTTCTTCTCGCGCGGGGAAAATTTGTTGTTCTAGCTTCACACCTCCAGTCCTCCCGCCATCATGAAGGTCGCCGCGAGTCTTTCTGCGCTCTCGATGCTGGCTGCGGCTGATGCAGCCGAGACTGTTCTCGGGGCATACATTTTCCACCGCCATGGCGATCGGACACCCAAGGCCCTTGCGCCTACTAACTTGACTGCTCTGGGCTACGAGCAGGTCTACACTTCGGGCCAGTACTACCGCTCGAGGTACCTGTCAGGCAGCTCCAAGATCCGCGGCATCAATGAGGACGAAGTCAAGCTTTCCCAGCTCGCAGTCACCGCGCCCGTCGACAACGTGCTGCAGAACTCTGCTATGGGTTTCTTGCAGGGACTGTACCCGCCTGTGCAGACTGTGCAGACGCTTGCGAATGGGCAGAGTGTCCAGGCGCCTATGGATGGGTACCAGTTAATTCCCGTCAACACCATCCAAACGGGTTCCGGATCCGAAGATGCAGGTTGGCTACAAGATGCATCAAGTTGCCAAGCCGCAAAGACCAGCTCAAACAGCTTCTTCTCCAGCGCGGAATACAAAGACCTATCATCGAGCACGAAGGACCTCTACGCTTCAATTGTACCTGCAATTAACAATGTCATCCCCGCCGACCAAGTCTCTTTCAAAAACGGATACGTCGGTATGTCTTCTCCCTCCCCTCCAATATTTCAATATTAACAGAAAACTAGTCTACGACATCCTCAACGTCGCTTCCATACATAACACCTCATCCCCTTTTACGCCATCAAATTCTACACTGGACACCCTCCGCACCCTCGCAGACGCCCACGAATGGCACCTGGCCTTCAACGCCTCGGACCCCATGCGCGCCGTCGCCGGCATGCAACTCGCCGGCGAAATCCTGTCACACATGAACGCCCTCATCTCTTCCCGCGGTGCACGCAAACTCGGCGTCCAATTCGGCGCGTACGCGACCTTCATGTCCTTCTTCGGGCTCGCCGACCTGCCCTCTGCGAACCAGGACTTCAAAGGCGTCGTCGACTACGCAAGCAGCATGGTGCTGGAAATGTTCACTACCAAGGATATAGGAGACGCGTCCCCCAGCGAACAAGACCTGCAGATCAGATTCCTTTTCCACAACGGCTCGGCGTCGAATGCGAGCCAACCCACCGTATACCCGCTCTTTGGCGCCGGCAAGGACGCGCTCATGTGGACGGATTTCCAGGCTAAGATGCAGGACTTTGCGATCGGCTCGACGCAGCAGTGGTGCCAGAAGTGCGGGAATGAGACGGGAAGTTGCGCGGCGTTTGCTGCGAAGACGGAAGCGGTGGCGCAGGGAAGCAAGGGGATGAGTCCTGCGATCGGGGGTGTTATTGGCGCGTTTGTCACGCTGGCTGTTGTGCTGGGGACGTTGGCGGGAGTCATGCTGGTTGGGGGGTTTACGCTTGTGAGTAAGAAGAGGGCGAAGGCGGAGGAGGTGGGTGTTGAGACGAAGGCTTGATTGGAAGGGATGGAGTGACGGTATGATAATGGACATGGGGGCGCGAAGGCACGAAGACAAGGAATCAGTGGATATGGGATATTACAACGACGATGCGGGTATGACTGATATGATTATTGCATTGCCATGAGCTTCGATGATTATTGAGACAAAGGCTTTCACAGCGCAAGTTGGTCGTCTACGTGCACAGCATTTACAAGATGCAATGACGGCATGATGACAACCACAGCTTCAGGTCATAGTCACACGACGTTACTACAGTAATGATGAACCGCTGCATGTGATCCCCCAACCCTCCCATCCTTCCCATCCTTCCCTTCATTACACATTACCACCAAACCCTCCCGCGCAGACCATAACCATAACAATGAGAAGGATATACGAGAGCCATCACGTCCCGCACCACCGCCCTCCCATCCCATCCCCTCGCCAGAAACCGCATTCGTCACTCAGCCATTCGTCACTGATCCCATACACCGCCCTTCACTGCCCACCCGTGCGCCAAGCCCCCTCATGGCCGCGCAACGTGACCCACAAGGATATAAAAAGCCCCCCTCTAACCGAGCAGCAGCATCATCTCAGCCGTGAATCAGCGTGCGTAATCTCGCAAAGCACATAGCCTTGGCGCGCTGTCTCGCATCACAAACACAGCGATACTCTAGCTTGGCGATTTGCATTTCATCGTCCAGCGACGAGTGGACGTCTTGGTGCGAGTCTGGCCGATGCTGCTTTATGAAGATCCCAGCGCCGCGGGGATCAGCTGCTTGGCGAACGTGGGCGGCCAGTCGGGCCGGTTCGCTTTTTTTTTTGCTGGGGGGAGGGCTGAGTAGGGCTTGGGAAGTGCGAGGGGGGTTTGGTCGTTGTGGCGCGGTGGATGCTTGCGCCCGGGCGTGTGAGGACGTATCTGGGATATGGTGTACGCAATGGAGGGAGAGGTGAGGGCTTGTGAGGGAGGCGCATGGCGGTGGTATTCGGCCCGCTGGATGGGCGCGGATGGGACATGTTGTATTGCGTACTTTGGAAGGTAGGTAGAGTGCGCGAGGCGGTTGTAC
>Ga0265780_10005379_pt1 | contig 16268 bp, 14 predicted proteins | sample P1T30metagenome_FD_192432 | JGI IMG/M metagenome (GOLD analysis project Ga0265780, IMG submission 192432) | Plant litter microbial communities from East Loma Ridge, Irvine, California - P1 T30 | ecosystem: Environmental > Terrestrial > Plant litter > Unclassified | place: USA: California... | reverse complement strand
TCGGCGCCCAAGTTCAGGCCCTGCACCCGTTCTTCGAGGCCGCCGCGCGCCGTCAGGATCAGCACCGGCGTTTTCGCGCGCGCGCCGCCGCGGGCGCGCAGGCGGCGCAGCACTTCCAGGCCATCCATGCGCGGCAAGGTCAGGTCGAGGATGACGGCGGCATAGTCCTGGGTGTGGAGGAGGGCATCGGCATCGGCCCCGGTGGCGGCGCATTCGACCGTGAGGTTGGCCTCGCGCAGGGCTTTCGAGAGCCAGTGCGACAGCTCGATGTGGTCTTCGACTAACAGGATTCGCATGCCGTGCAGTGTAAGCGCAAAGAAGCGTGCGCCGCCAGCCGAACTTCGTGCTCATGCAGAAATCATAAATGGATGCGGTGCGCGGGCGCGCAATGAAAGAGAAATGAAAGACCCGCACCCCTATAGTGCAATTTGATTGACGCATTTCATAAGCGACAACGAAAACAAATCTTCTGGAGACAGCATGAAACCATCCGCACTGGCGCTCGCCGCAGCCGCCGCATTCCTGGCCCTTTCCCCCTCAGCCCAGGCCCAATCGAACGTCCAGGTGTACGGCCTGATCGACGCCGGGGTCGAGTACATCAATCATGCCGGCGCCAACGGCGGCGGCATGACGCGCGTGATCTCGGGCGGCAAGAACACGTCGCGCTGGGGCTTCCGCGGCACCGAAGACCTGGGCGACGGACTGAAAGCCGTCTGGAACCTCGAAGGCGGCATCCTGATGGACACCGGCGCCATCGACGGCCAGCTGTTCCGGCGCCAGGCCTACGTCGGGTTGGAGGGCAGCATGGGCCGCATCGTCATCGGCCGCTCGTTCACCACCGTCTACGATTTCGTCATCAAGTACGATCCGCTCGGTTTCGCGCCCAATTATTCCTGGGCCACGACCGCCAGCGCCACCGGGCCGTCGAAATACGGCATGACCACCGGCTTCGACAACCTGGTCAAGTATTTCGGCACCACCGGCGGCTTCAGCTACGGCGCCACGGTGGGCCTGGGCGAGCAGGCCGGCAACAGCAGCGACAGCCGCAAGTACGCCGTCGCCGGCGCCTACAATGCCGGCCCGTTCGGCGCCATGCTCTCTTACGAGCAAATCAACGGCAACACGGTCGTCGCCACCGGCAACCGCGACAAGACCACGGCCTTCCACGCCGCCGCCGATTACAAGCTGACAGACTGGCGCTTCACCGCCGGCATGCGCGGCTACAAGCTGCGCGCCGGCCGTGCCAATGCGGCGGACCTGCGCGGCGACACCTACTGGGGCGGCATCACCTATTACATGAAGCCGGCCATCACGGTGACGGCCGCCGTGTACCACGTCAACGTCAAGAACGTCGCCGATGCGGTCGATGCCGATCCCACCTTGTACGTCCTGCGCGGCATGTATGCGCTGTCGAAACGCACCGACCTGTACCTGACCGGCGGCTATGCGAAGGCGCAGCATGACCAGCTGGTGGGCCTGTCGCGCGACGACCCCGGTTTTGGCAGCGCGCAGGCGGGTGTCACGGCCGGTATCCAGCACCGGTTCTGATTCAGGCGCCTGCACGCGACTATCATGGCTGCCATGACACCGCACCGCATCTTGCCGGCCCTTGCAATGGCCGCTTTCTTCAGCCTGGCCCAGGCCAGCGGGACCTGCCTGATTCCATCGAAACCCGGCGGCGCCATGGACATGGCCTGCAAGCTCGCGCAAAAAGGCCTGAAGGAGACCGATGCCCCGCCGCTGGCGCTGGCTTACCTGCCGGGCGGGATCGGTGCGGTGGCGTGGCACACCATGGTCTCGCAGCGCCGCGCCGAGCCCGATACGCTGGTGACGTTTTCCGGCGGCTCGCTGCTGAACCTGGCCCAGGGCAAATTTGGCAAGGCGACGCCTTCGGACGTCCGCTGGGTGGCGGCACTGGGCGCCGACTACGGCATGATCGCCGTGCGCGCCGACTCGCCCTATAAGACGCTGGCCGACCTGCTGGCTGCGTTGAAAAGCGATCCGAGTACCGTCCTCATCGGCGTGTCCGGCACCGTGGGCAGCCAGGACTGGCTGAAAATGGCGCTGATCGCACGCCAGGCCGGCGTCGATCCGAAAGCGCTGCGCTTCGTCGCACTGGAAGGTGGCGGCGAATCGTTCACGGCCATGCAGGCGAACTTCGTGCAGGTGGTCTCGGGCGATGTGTCCGAAGCCCATCTCTACGCTGGCGCCAAGGTGCGCGTGCTGGCGGTGCTGGCCGAAAAACGCCTGCCGGGCAAGATGGCCAATGTGCCGACCGCCCGCGAGCAGGGCGTCGACGTGGTCTGGCCGCTGATCCGCGGCGTCTGGATGGGGCCGGGCGTGGCCGACGCCGACTACCAGCGCTGGGTGGCGGCGTTTGCCAGGATGGAAGCATCTCCCGACTATGCGCGCCTGCGCGAAGAAGCGGGCATGTATCCGTTTTCCATGACGGGGCCGGCACTGACGGCCTACGTCCACCAGGCCGTGGCCGATTACAAAAAACAGGCGCAGCAGTTCAAGCTGCTGCGCTGATCAACTATAACCAACAGGAGACAACATGAATCTCAAGCAAACCATCATCAGCGCGGCCATCCTTGCCGCGACCAGCTGCACGGCATTCGCGCAGCTGCCGGCCGGCTACCCGGCCACTTACCAGAAGATGGTCGATGCGGCCAAAAAAGAGGGCAAGCTGGTCATCTACGGCGCCACCGACAGCAAGGCCACGCAACCGCTGATCAACGACTTCAAGGCGCTGTACCCGGGCATTTCGGTCGAATACAACGACATGAATTCGACCGAAGTCTACAACCGTTTCATCTCCGAGCAGGCCGCCGGCGGCGCCACCGCCGACGTGGTCTGGTCGTCGGCCATGGACCTGCAGCTGAAACTGGTGCAGGACGGCTATGGCCTGGCCTACAAATCGCTCGAAGCACCGAAAATCCCGGGCTGGGCGGTCTACAACGACACCGCCTACGGCACCACGTTCGAACCGGCCGCCATTGTCTACAACAAGCGCCTGGTTACCGAAGCCGAAGTGCCGCATACGCACGCGGAATTCGCCAAGTTGATCACGACGCCGAAGTTCAAGGACAAGGTCACCACCTACGACATCGAAAAGTCCGGCATCGGCTTCATGTTCATGACCCAGGATTCGGTCGATTACCCGCAGTTCGCCGCGCTGGCGCAAGCGTTCGGTACGGCCAAGGTCCGGGTGCAGTCGTCGACCGGCACCATGCTCGAGCGCATTTCTTCGGGTGAAAACCTGATTGGCTACAACGTCCTCGGGTCGTACGCGCTGGTGCGTGCCAAGACCGACCCGTCGCTGGGCGTGGTGCTGCCGAAGGACTACACGCTGATCATGTCGCGCGTCCTGTTCATCAGCAAGAGCGCAAAAAGCCCGAATGCGGCCAAGCTGTGGCTCGACTACATGCTGTCGCAGCGCGGCCAGACCGTCATTGCCAACGGCTCGAAGCTGTATGCGATCCGCGCCGATGTGAAGGGCGAAACCACGGCCACCGACCTGATCGCGCAGATCGGCGAGAAGAACATCAAGCCGATCGCGGTGGGGCCGGCCACGGTGGCTTACCTGGTGCCGGCGAAACGGATGGCGTTCTTGAAGCAGTGGAAGGAAACCGGGGGGAAGAAATAAGGTCGTCAGCACCACCGCCCCCGCAACTGCGAACACCACCACGACAACGTCACCTCGCAAAGGCGGGGGGCCATAGCACGCATGAATTGCGTTATCACTGATCGAAGGTGATTATGGGGCCCGCCTTCGCGGGGATGACGGTTTTACATGTAGTGGCGATATCAAATTGAACGGCGATATCACGTTTCAACCCTCTCACCGGAACCGCCCATGACAACCTTCTCCTTGCCACGTGCCCGCCTGAACTGGCCGCGCGGGCTGGTCGTCGCCTTGACCTGCCTGGCTGTGTTCGTGCCGCTGCTGCTGATTTTCTACCAGAGCTTCCTGTCCGCTCCCTTCTTCATGCCCAACAAGGAGGTCGGCCTCGATGCCTTCCGTTTCATCTTCGAGGATGCCGACTTCTGGATGGCCTTCAAAAACGGCCTGGTCCTGGCGGCCGGCCTGGCCGTCATCGCCGTCCCGCTGGGAGGCATGCTCGCCTTCCTGATGATCCGCACCGACCTGCCGGGCCGCGGCTGGATCGCGCCGCTGCTGCTGGTGCCGATTTTCGTCTCGCCGATGGTGATGGGTTTTGGCTATGTCGTGTCGATGGGCCCGGTCGGCTTCTACTCGGTCTGGGCCAAGCAGCTGCTCGGCTTCATTCCCTGGAATATCTATTCGTTCACCAGCATCGTCGTCATCGCCGGCCTGACCCACGTCCCGCACGTGTACCTGTACGCGTCTTCCGCGCTGAAAAGCCTGGGCTCCGACGTCGAGGAAGCCGCGCGCGTGGCCGGTGCGTCGCCGCTGCAGGTGATGCTGAACGTGTCGCTGCCGATGATCATGCCGGCGCTGGCCTATGCCGGCGTGCTGGTGTTCTTCCTCGGCTTCGAGGTGTTCGGCCTGGTGCTGGTGCTGGGCGACCCGGAAGGCCACCTGGTGCTGGCAACCTACCTGTACAAGCTGACCAACAAGCTCGGCACGCCGTCCTACCACCTGATGGCCGCGGTCGCCGTCTGCCTGGTCATGGTGACGATGCCGCTGGTGATGATGCAACGCTGGCTGCTCAAGTCCGCCAACAAATACGTGTCCATCAAGGGCAAGGGCGCGCGCCAGAAAGCCATGCCGCTGGGTAGATGGAAGTGGGTGGCGTTTGCCGTGCTGGCCGGCTGGCTGGTCTTCACCATCGTGCTGCCCCTGACCGGCATCGTGCTGCGCAGCTTTGTCCAATACTGGGGGGAGGGCGTCAAGCTGGCCGACGTGCTGACCCTCCAGCATTTTCGCGACATCCTGGAACAGCCGTCGCTGATGCGCGGCATCCTGAATACCGTGCTGATCGGCGTAGTGGGCGGCGGCCTGGCGGTGGTCTGCTACACCGGCATCGCGCTGGCCATGCACCGCAAGCAGGACGGCATCACGCGCCTGCTCGATTATTCCGTGCTGGTGCCGCGCGCCGTCCCGGGCCTGCTGGCCGGCCTGTCGTTCCTGTGGGTGTTCCTGTTCGTGCCGAGCTGGCTCGATGGTTTCCTCAAGCTGAGCGACAGCGGCCTGGCCGCCTGGCTCAGCGCGCACGTAATTCCCGCCTTGCGCGAGGTGCGCTCGACGATCTTCGCGCTGTGGCTGGCTTATTCGGTGGTGTGGCTGGCCTACGGCATGCGCCTCATTTCCACGGCACTGCTGCAAGTGGGCCCGGAACTCGAAGAAGCCGCGCGGGCAGTGGGCGCCTCGCGCGGCCAGGTCACGCGCGACGTCACCGTGCCGCTCATCAAATACGGCATGCTCGGCGCCTGGCTGATGGTATTCCTGATTTTCGAGCGCGAATATTCGACGGGCGTCTACCTGCTGTCGCCCGGCACCGAAGTCATCGGCGCGATGCTGGTGTCGCTGTGGGCCGGCGGATCGACCGACCTGGTGGCGGCGCTGTCGTTCATCAACATCACGCTGGTGGCCATCGGCCTGGGCATCGCGCTGCGCTTCGGCGTGAAGCTGCACAACTAAAAATAGGGGACACCCATGAAACACGACCTGAACATGAACGAACTGACCGTCACCGACCTGCACCTCGATTACGGCACCGGCGCCTCCGCCAATCCGATTCTCAAAGGCGTCTCGATGCACCTGCAGCGCGGCGAAGTGGTGGCGCTGCTGGGCCCTTCCGGCTCCGGCAAGACCACGTTGCTGCGCGCGGTGGCCGGCCTGGAAAGCCCCAAGGCCGGCACCATCCATATTGGCGACCGGCAGGTGTTCGACGGCGCCGCCAAAGTCGAGATGCCGGCCGAAGCGCGCAACCTGGGCCTGGTGTTCCAGTCGTACGCACTGTGGCCGCACAAGACCGTGTTCGACAACGTCGCCTACGGCCTCAAACTGCGCAAGATGGGCAAGGGCGAGATCGCCGCCAAGGTGGGTGACGTGCTGCAGCAACTGGGCCTGGGCCACCTGGGCGAACGCTTCCCGCACCAGCTCTCGGGTGGCCAGCAGCAGCGCGTGGCAATTGCCAGGGCCCTGGTCTACAACCCGCCCGTGATCCTGCTCGACGAGCCGCTGTCGAACCTCGATGCCAAGCTGCGCGAGGAAGCCCGGGCTTTCCTGCGCGAGCTGATCGTGCGCCTGGGCCTGTCGGCGCTGATGGTGACGCACGACCAGGCCGAGGCCATGGCCATTTCCGACCGCATCCTGCTGCTCAACAATGGCAAGATCGAACAGCAGGGCAGCCCGCAGAGCATGTACGAAACGCCGGAGACGCTGTTCACCGCCGAGTTCATGGGCAGCAACAATCGGGTGCCGGCCACCGTGGTCAGCCGCGCCGGCGACGCCGTCACCTTGTCCAGCGATGGCGCCACCTTGCAGGGAACGGGGCGAGGCGTGGCCGGCGCCGAACCGGTGGCGCTGATCCGCGTCGAGGAAGTGCGCATCAGTGCGGAGCAGGTCGACAACGCGATCCAGCTGCCGCTGCTCACCTGCATGTACCTGGGCGACCGCTGGGAGTGCCTGTTCACGCAGGGCGACACCAGCCTGCGCGCCTATTCGACATACAAGCTGGCGCCGGGCAGCTACTGGCTGCAGATGCCGCGCGAGAAACTGTGGGTGTTTTAGGGTAATTAACTAAGCTGATGTCATGTGGCGGACGTTCCTGCCCGCGCTCGCGCTGGCCTTTTGCGCAGCACAATTGTGCAGTTGGCTCGACACGCCGCTGCCGTGGATGATCGGCCCGATCTTCGCCACGGCGGCGGCCTGCATGCTGGGCGCACCATTGCGCGCACCCGTGCAGGCGCGCGAAGCAGGGCAGTGGGCCATCGGCACTACGCTCGGCCTGTATTTCAGCGCAGCCGTACTGGCGGTACTGGCCAGGTACTGGGCCTGGATCGCGCTGGCCGTGGCGTTCGCGCTGGTGCTGGGCTGGTGCGGCGGCGTGCTGCTGCAGCGCCTCGCCAACGTCGAGCGCGGTACCGCTTTTTTTGCCATGGCGGTCGGCGGCGCTGCCGAGATGGCGGTGCAGGCCGAGCGCCACGGCGCGCGCGTCGACCGTGTCGCGGCGGCCCACAGCGTGCGCCTCATGCTGGTGGTCGGCACCATCCCGTTTGCCTTGCGTGCTTGGAGCGAGCACGGCCTTGGCGCGGGCACGGATTTGTTCGCGCCGGCGGCAGGCAGCGTCCATCCGGCCGGCCTGGTGCTGCTGATTGTGCTCACCGGCACCGGATCGCTCTTGCTCAAGCGCCGGCGCGTGCCCAATGCCTGGGTCATCGGCTCATTGCTCGTGGCGCTGCTGCTCACTGCCAGCGGCATCCATCTGTCGCGCGTGCCCGAATGGATGGTGCGCACCGGCCAACTGCTGATCGGCGTCTCGCTGGGCACCCGTTTTACGCCCGCCTTCCTGCACACCGCGCCGCGCTACCTCGCCAGCGTGGCCGCCTGCGCGCTGGTCATGATGGCGCTTGGCGCCGGCTTCGGCGTGGCTGTCGCGGCGCTTGCCGGCATCCATCCCGGCGCAATGATCCTGGCCACATCGCCCGGCGGCATCGCCGAGATGGCGCTGACCGCGCGCGTGCTGCATCTAGGCGTGCCGATCGTCACGGCGTTCCACGTCGCGCGCATGGTGGTCGTGGTGCTGGCGATCGGTCCGCTGTATCGGTGGTCGTCGTTTCATTCGACCTGAACCTTTCCCGCCAACGAAACTCTATCCATTGAGTTGACGCGCCAACCGGTTGATGGATCGTGCTAGGCTGGATTCCGATCATCCGGACATGCGCTACGTTCCGGCCTTCTGCATCTTTTTAGCAATCAAGTGCAAAGAGGAAAACATAATGGATACAAGGGGTGCGGCATCATGAAAGCAAAACAGAATGCGTCGACATTCAATGTCAGCGCGGCGGTGTTTAATTTGCTCGACCCGATTCCATTCGGCTTTTTTGTTGGCGCACTGATTTTCGACGTCCTGTATGCCAACATCGCCGCTGTGCTGTATGCAAAAGGTGCGGCCTGGCTGATCACGTTGGGTTTGCTGTTCGCCACCGTGCCTCAGCTCATTAATCTGGCCGTCGTCTGGTTCAGGAAAAACCGGGTGCGGTCGCGCGGCCAGGTGATGAACTTCTGGCTCAACGTGATCGGTATCGTTGCCGCGCTCATTAATGCGTTCGTGCATACCCGCGATGGTTATTCCATCATTCCCGATGCAATATGGCTGTCCATCCTGACGGTCCTGGCAATGGGAATTGGCAGAATTGTCCTGGCTGGCGAGCACGGGACGTATGAGGAATTGCGCCATGAACGCGCATAAGCCAGGACTGGGGCGCGCCGTTGCCACCGCGGCTGTGTTTTCGCTGTTGTCGAGTGCGTGCGGCGAACAAGCCAAGGTCGATATTTCGCAGCAAACAGGGCCGCATCCCACGCTGCCCGCGCCGAAGGATTTCCTGATCCCGCCAATGCAGGTGCCTGATGGAGTAGGCTGGAAAGGAAATGCCAGGCCAACCGTCGTTGCCGGCTTACAGATCGAAAAGATCGCCTCCGGACTCCAGCATCCACGCCAGTTGCTGGTGCTGCCCAACCAGGACGTGCTGGTCGTGGAGGGGAATGGTCCGGGAGAAGAAGCGGTGACCACCCCCAAAATGGTCATCGCAGGGCTAGTCAAGAACAAGTCCGGCAAGGGCGGCAAAGGGGGCGACCGGGTTACTTTGCTCCGCAAGAAAGCCGGTACTGCCGGTGAATGGGAGCAGCATGTTTTCATCGACAAGCTGCACTCGCCGTTCGGCATTCAGCTTGTCGGCGACACCTTGTATGTGGCAAATTCCGGCAATATCGTGAAGTACCGCTATGTTCCCGGTGAGACCAGGATGACCGACCCGGGAACGGAATTGACCGACCTGCCCAATACGGTCAACCACCATTGGACGAAATCCCTGCTGGCCAGTCTTGACGGCAAAAGGCTGTATGTCGGCGTCGGCTCGAACAGCAACATCACGGAAAACGGCATCGAAGTCGAGTACCGGCGCGCCGCCGTGCTCGAGGTGGACACCGCAACCGGCGCAAGCCGCATCTTTGCGTCGGGCCTGCGCAATCCCACCGGCCTGCAATGGGAGCCTCAGTCCGGAAAGCTCTGGGCCATCGTCAACGAGCGGGATGAAACGGGCGCGGACCTGGTTCCCGACTACATGACCGCCGTTCAGGAAAAAGGTTTCTATGGCTGGCCTTACAGTTATTACGGCCAGCACGTCGACCATCGCGTCAAGCCGCAGCGGCCGGACCTGGTCAGGCAAGCCATTCACCCGGATTATGCTTTGGGAGCGCACGTCGCGGCACTGGGGCTGTGGTTTTATACCGGGAACAGCCTGCCGGCAAAATACAAGGGCGGCGCGTTCATCGGCGAGCACGGCAGCTGGGACCGCACGCCGCTCAGCGGCTATCAGGTCGTGTATGTGCCGTTTAAAGATGGCATGCCCAGCGGCGCTGTCGAGCCGGTCGTCACCGGCTTCCATTCAGCCGACGAAAAAGAGCTGTACGGGGCACCGGTCGGCCTGGCCCAGGATGCGGAAGGGGCGCTGTGGTTCGCGGATGATGTGGGCAATACGGTATGGCGGGTGACAGGCGCGGCGCAATAGGGTCAGGCGATCGAAGAACCGGTAACGGCGGTGCAGGAAACGCCTGCGCCGCCGTTTTCGATGTCGGCTGCCGATCTGCGTGGCGCTGTCCTTCCATATGAATGAGGGGGTATGGCCTTTCTTTACGGTAGAGATTAGTATTCGCCAGCCCCTCAACTTTTGCGAGCCCGACGAATGAGCCATCCGAGCCAGTTCTCCCTATTGACGCAAAAGCGTTTCGCGCCGTTTTTCTGGACCCAGTTCCTCGGGGCGTTCAACGACAACCTGTTCAAGACGGCTTTGCTGGTCAGCCTGACGTACGACGGCCTGAGCTGGACCGCCCGTTCGCCGTCGTTTTTCACCAACCTGATTCCCGCGCTGTTCATCCTGCCGTATGTGGTGTTTTCCGCCACGGCCGGCCAGATTGCCGAAAAGGTAGAAAAAGCGCGCCTGTCGCGTTACGTCAAAATGCTGGAAATTGCCATCATGGCCGTTGCCGGCATCGGCTGGATGACGCATACGCTGTGGCTCCTGATCGCCGCCGTGGTCGGCATGGGCGTCCACTCGGCGCTGTTCGGCCCCGTCAAGTATGCCTACCTCCCGCAGAACCTGAAGTCGGATGAACTCATCGGTGGCAATGGGCTGATCGAGATGGGCACCTTTGTCGGCATCCTGGTCGGCCAGATTCTCGGCGACGTGCTGGTGATGCAACGCGGCGGGCTGGCGCTGGTGGCTGGCGGCGCGCTGTTCACGGCGCTGCTGGGCCTGTTTGTCAGTTTCCGCATACCCCTGTCTCCCGCACCTCAGCCAAGGCTGAAAGTGAGCCCCAATTTTGTCGCCGAATCCATCCGCAACATCGCCTTCTCCAGCAAAAACCGCACGGTCTTCCTGTCCTTGCTGGGCAATTCCTGGTTCTGGTTTTATGGGATTCTGGTTGTGTCGCAACTTCCCGTCTACGCCAAGGATTATTTGCACGGCGACCACAGTGTGTTCGTGCTCCTGCTGATTGTCTTCTCGCTGGGCAGCGGCGCCGGTGCATTGCTGTGTGAAAAGCTGTCGGGACGCAAAGTGGAAATCGGCCTGGTCCCGTTCGGCTCGATCGGCCTGACGGTGTTCGGTATCGATCTGTATATCGCCAGCCTCGGTTACACCAACACCGCTGCGGTCGACATGGCCGGTTTGCTGCACCAGGCTGGCGTCGCACGCATCCTGGCGGACATCGCGCTGATCGGCATTTTCGGCGGTTTCTTCGTCGTGCCGCTGTTCGCGCTGATCCAGACCCGCTGCGACCCTGCGCACATTTCCCGCACGATTGCCGGCATGAATATCCTGAATGCGCTGTTTATGGTGGCCGCGTCCGGCATGGCGATGGTGCTGCTGGGACAGGGCTTCACGATCCCGCAACTGTTTTTGATCACGGCCTGCCTGAACGCGCTGGTAGCCGTCTACATCTTCTCGCTCGTCCCGGAATTCCTGGTGCGCTTCATGGCCTGGCTGTTGATCCACACGATCCACCGTGTGATCACGGTCGATGTCGATCGCATTCCGGACGAGGGGCCGGCTGTGCTGGTGTGCAACCACGTCAGCTATGTCGATGCCCTCGTCATTGGCGCCGCCAGTCCGCGTCCGATCCGCTTCGTGATGGACCACCGCATCTTCAAGGCGCCGCTGATGGGCTGGCTGTTCAGGAGCGCCAAGGCAATCCCGATTGCATCGGCCAAAGAGGATCCGTGGCTGATGGAAAAAGCGTATGTCGACATTGCGCAGGCGCTGCACGAGGGCGACCTCGTGTGTATCTTCCCGGAGGGGAAGTTGACCACCACCGGCGAAATGAACGAGTTCCGCGGCGGCGTCGCAAAAATCGTCGAGCGCTCGAAAGTGCCGGTGATTCCCATGGCATTGCGTGGCCTGTGGGGCAGCCTGCTGACGCGCGACAAGGCCAACCTGTTCGAGCGTTCGCTGGCGCGAGGCTGGCGTTCGCGGCTGGCGCTGGCAGTGGGCCGGCCGGTGCAGCCGCAGCAGGCGACGCCGGAATATTTGCAAGAGCAGGTGCTGGCGCTGCGCGGCGACTGGAAGTGACGCGGCTTGGGTATTTTTCGGCACGCCATTTTCCGGCGATAAATAATAGAAAATCCGAAGGGAAATAAAACCACGTTTTTTTGCAGATTTCAACCGTGCGGGTAGTGCGCTTTACTGGGCATTCGCCTATTTTGAACGTTGCGTGATTCATTTAACAACTTCAAGACAAGCGAGGAATCCTATGCTGGCGATGAACTACCGCGGACCCTACCGTGTCCGTGCAGAACAAAAAACCGATCCCGTCATCGAACATCCGGGCGACGCCATCGTGCGTGTCGTGCGCTCCTGCATCTGCGGCTCGGACCTGCACCTGTATCACGGCCTGGTCCCCGATACGCGCATCGGCCACACTTTCGGCCACGAGTTCATTGGCGTTGTCGAAGACATCGGCACCGCCGTCAAGACCCTGAAGGTCGGGGACCGCGTGCTGGTTCCTTTCAACATCTTCTGCGGCAATTGTTTTTTCTGTGAACGCGAGTTGTACAGCAACTGTCACAATACCAATCCGGAAGCCACCGCGGTCGGCGCCATCTACGGCTATTCGCATACCACCGGCGGCTACGATGGTGGCCAGGCCGAGTACGTGCGCGTGCCGATGGCCGACGTCGGCCCCTACGTCATTCCCGAGGACCTGCACGAGGAAGACGCCGTGCTGCTGACCGACGCCTTGCCGACCGGTTACCAGGCTGCTGAAATGGGCGACATCAGCGAGGGCGATACGGTCGTCGTGTTCGGCGCCGGCCCGGTGGGCATTTTCGCCGCCAAGTCGGCGTGGCTGATGGGGGCAGGGCGCGTGATCGTGGTCGACCATGTCGATTATCGGCTCGAATTCGTCAAGCGGTACGCGCAGTGCGAAGTCGTCAATTTCAGGGAGGTGGACGACATGGCGCTGCACATCAAGAAAATGACCGACTGGATGGGCGCAGACGTCTGCATCGATGCGGTGGGCTGCGAGGCGGACGGTAACCTGCTCCAGACCGTGACCGGGCGCTGGACCATGATGCAGGCCGGCTCCGCCACCGTCCTGCACTGGTGCATCAACTCGGTGCGCAAGGGCGGCAATGTGTCCATCGTCGGCGTCTATGGCCCCACCTTCAACGCGGTCCCGATCGGCAACGCACTGAACAAGGGGCTGACGCTGCGCATGAACCAGGCCAGCGTCAAGCGCCACCTGCCGCGCCTGGTCGAGCACATCCGCGCCGGCCGCATCGATCCGAAAGCCATCATCACGCATCGCATTCCGCTGGAAGAGGTGGCGGATGCGTATCACATCTTCTCGAGCAAGCTCGACAACTGCATCAAGGCCGTGCTGGTCCCCCCGCGCGCCGGCGCGCTGCGCCAGGTCGTTCCCGCCATTGCTGCATCGTGAAAGGACACACCATGAATACGACCCAGGAAGGCTTGATCAAGTACGCGCCGGATGCATCGCACAATGAAGCCGGCCACCATGCGGTGCATCAGCACGCGGAGCGCCAGATCGACTATCCGATGCGCCCGCAGCGCCCGACACGGGAGCAGCTGTCCCATATCCAGGGCTGGGGCGCCGACCTCGACCGCAAGGACCGCCCGGCCGTGCCGATGGAGCGCATGCCCGCCCGCTTCATCAACCCGCAGCCGGGCCAGCCCGAGCAGCAGGTGGAAACGGCGGAGGTGCTGGTATCGCCGGAACGCCCCGGTATCACGCCGGTGTTTTCCACCATGCAGCCGCCATCGGGCCTGTCCGGCGTGCTGCGCAGGCTGGCCTTCAAAAGCACCGAGAACGACATTCGCCACTGGCTGCTGCTCCTGCTGGCCGACCGCGTCAACATGGTCGAAGGCATTGGCCAGGACCTGGCGCACGGCAAGGTGCCAAACATCCTCGGCGAGATGGGCATCAAGGCCGAGTTGAAGCACAATCCGGCCGGGCTGGCAAAAAAAGCGCTGATCGCCACAGCGGTGGTGGGCGGCGCCTGCTACTTGATGCAGCGCCGGCGTGAACGCTAGGGCCTCACCCCAGTGAACTGATCAGCTTGGCGCCGCAGGCGGTGGCGTCGTCGTGGTAGGCGTACGGTTTGCCTGCATGCTTCGCGCCATCGCCGTCCGGCTTGATCGGGAAGGTGCCTTTGCATTTGGGGCAGAGCGTCGTGTCGCCCTCCAGCGCCGCCGGCTTGCCCATGACGACGGTGCCGGAGGAAGTGGACAACACCGTGCCGCCGTGGTCGGTCTTGTCACCGATGCGGATGACGCCGCGGCCTTTGTGTTTCATGGTTGCCTCCGAGTGAATGTGGGCGGCGCTTAGCCGATATCGACGCCGGTTTCGTCCAGCAAATACCAGCTCACCTCGCTTGCCGGCAGCGCCAGCAGCCAGTCGGTCTCCGGCTGCGGGAACGATTCGCCTTTTTTCAACCAGGCCTGGCGCCAGGACTGGTTGACGATCGCCTGCAGAGGATGTCGGCGCGCACCCATGGTTGCCACGTGCCGGTGGCAGGGCAGGGGCGGTCGCTGTTCGATGCGAGCAGGTTATCCGGGCGGGACACTTCGCGCGTCAGGCCGGCGGCAGCCAGCGGTTCGACGGCGCCGTGGTTGTGGCGCAGCGTGTGGAAGTGACGCCAGAGGATGTAGTCGATCTTTGCGTCCCCATCGCCGTCTTGCGCGAAAAGCGGCGCGAACGCCTCGCCGGCCAGGTAGGCCCGTGGCGGCGTGCGTGCAAGAACCCGGCATGCCGCCTCGTCGTAATGATGGGGGTCGGGTTGCCAGTAGCCCGGCAGTGGGGCGTGTTCGGAAACTGTCTGCTCGCCCGAGAAGCGCAGTTGGTAGCGCGGGTCGAGCGGTGTTGCCTGGGTGACCGCTGAAGCCATCGTTGTCTTGGCGGGCGTGAGCGGGAGCGTGACGCCCATGGCGGCGGCAAGCAGGGTATCGCGGTCGCCGTTCCAGGGTGGGAGATCGGCGGGTGGCAGAGGTACCACTTTATCCAGGTTGGGAAATCGAGCGCTTGGATTGAAATTTAGTTCGTTGCTAAGAAGGAGGTAGCGCTTGCCGCGGGATTTATCAACATACGGCACAATCGTGGTGACGATGTCAAAAGGATCGTCGAACTCTACGGCCAATGCGTTTGCACATTCCGCACAACCCAGCATCACGCCTCTATGGAGAGCATCTAGTGCCTTGGATTTGGTTTCGGCGTTGCGTTCGCCTATTATCTTCCCTGTGCCATCCCGTGGGGAAGCATACAGATAGTGGAGTTTGAATGCCGCAGGAGCATATCCTTGCGCAAGTGCGCACTCCAGCATTCTGGTTGCGGTAGGAATGTTAGACCAGTGGTTTCCGTCTTCGCTATCGGGCCCAACATTCAGTTTTTCGGCAAGGGTTGTCAGCGCCTGAGGATTGCCCAGTTGAGCAGCTTTCTGCCAAAAAGCGTAGGCTCGCGTGGCATCCGACTCCACACCGGTGCCGTTTATATAATATGTGCCCATGCGATCGTAGGCAGCTGGAATACCCAATTCCATTGCTTTTTCAATAAGTTGCACGGCATCTTGACTATTGCGTTCCGGGTCCCGGCCTTCCAGATACAGGCTGGCCAGATTAAGCATTGCTTTCCAGTGGTAACGCTCAGCAGCCATACGCGTCAGTTGAACAATTTTTTTGTAGTCGCGTTCGTCTTCAAGATTTTGGGGACTTTCCAACGCGCGTGATTCGATAAACCAGCCATCAGCTTCGGCATCAATTTTTGGCACCTTTGACGCTTCCATCGTGCATGCGAAAACAGTCGAGCGGGGCTCGAACAGGGGGAGGTCTTGGTTGCGAAGGGCAGTATCGGCGAGATTGCTAGACATTTTGCATCCTGATAAAAAAAGGGAAAAAAAGGTAGCAAAAAGGATGAGTCGCACGTCATTTTGCAGTGTCGTCATGGCTCACCCCAGACGGGATGTGGAACTTCGGTTGTCTCTCAAAGGGAGCAGAAAACCGGTCATCTTTCTTTCAGCAGCGGCACTGGAGTGTGCATTTTTTTTGCTTTCGTTATCGCTCAAAAGTTTCATCCATCTGGCGTAGGCAAGCGTTATCTCGCTTCGTTTCCCATTTCCTCCATCGATCGTGCCGCCACTGAGCTGCCCCCACACGCGCTTGCGCAAATCCCGCGCATGCTTTGGATCGTCGGTCGCGATATTGATTTCGCTGTCGACGGCCATGCTGCGCTGGTTCAGGTTTGCGCTGCCGAGTGTCAGGAAGCTGTCATCGACAAGAAGCAACTTCGAATGGATATAGATTTCACGGTAGCGCCAGCGATCCTGGTCGATGCCACAGGTTTGCAGCATGGCGACGGAAACCTGCATGCCAAACGTGTTCTCGAGCGTCGCCAGCAGCCACTGCGTGCTGGCGGTCGCGGTGCGCGCCACTTCATCGATGTGCGTGGTTTCCTTGCGGATGACGGAGTCTGGCATGCTGGTGTCCTCGAAGCCTGCGTTCTCGTTACGGACTGACTGGATGTGCTCCAGTCAGGTTACAGCCCGCTC